>Ga0070670_100005484_pt1 | contig 10704 bp, 11 predicted proteins | sample KBSS63metaG_FD_64665 | JGI IMG/M metagenome (GOLD analysis project Ga0070670, IMG submission 64665) | Switchgrass rhizosphere microbial communities from Kellogg Biological Station, Michigan, USA - KBS S6-3 metaG | ecosystem: Host-associated > Plants > Roots > Rhizosphere > Soil ... | reverse complement strand
CGGAACAGCCGCATCGGCTCGCCGTTGATCTGGCCGCCGACGATGAACGAAGCATTGAATCCGATTTCGTTCTCTTGCAGATACTGGCCGTCGCGCCGCTCGATTTCGCGCATGGCATCGGCCACCAGCCTCGCGACATCGAACATCGTCCGCGCGCCCCACAGGTTCTCGTCCCCGTCGCCCGTAGCGCAGCGCTGGTTCAGCACGCCGATCACAGCCTGGGTGCCAGCGAGGTTTCCGGAGCTCAACAAGACAATGACGCGGTCGCCGCGGCGCTCGAACACCGTCATCTTGCAGAACTTGGCGATGTTGTCCACGCCCGCGTTGGTGCGTGAATCCGCGGCCAAGATCATCCCCTTGTCGAGCATCACGCCGATGCAATATGTCATGCCGGACGTCCTTCGCTCGACCGATGCTTCACGTGCGCGATGTTCACGTGGGCAATGTCACTGGCACAGGACGCTGCGCATGGCGAGGGACGATCCGACGCCCGCTTTGCACGCGCGTCCGTGCAGAGACCGGAAGCACGGCCTTGCCGGGCCTTGCCGCCTGTCTATCGATTCCTGTCAGTCAAGCGCCTTGATGTTGGCGGCCTGGTCGCCCTTGGGCCCCGTCGTCACGTCGAACGACACCTTCTGGTTCTCGCGAAGGGATTTGTGGCCGTCGCCATGGATCGCCGAGAAATGCGCGAATAGATCCTTGCCGCCATCGTCGGGCGTGATGAAGCCGAAGCCCTTGGCATCGTTGAACCACTTGACGCTACCTGTGCCCATTTTGCTGCTCCTGTGATGAATCGAATGACGGGCGATGCCCGAACGCGGAACATCAAGGGAGACGAAGACCAGGGGATGCCGCCAAGGGCGGATGCGACGGACCAACTACTTCGCTTGAGGATTCCTGCTCTCATCAATACCCGCATCGAGGCAGTTAGTCAAATCGTGGAGAGGTGTGCGCTGCTCGCGTCTGGCGCCGGCGACAAAGTGAATTTGCGCGTGTGTGTCCCAGCACGCATACAGCGGTAGAGGAACGGAACAGGCTCCGGTTGGACTGCAGTGCGCCGAATCGAGTGCAAGCGGCCAACAACAAAGAGTCAATCAAGTCGGCGAGGCATGTCTGACGGCCGCCCTCGCTTTTCGACGCGACCGATTCACCCAAACGAAACAGAATGAGAAACATCACTCGCAAATTGCTTTCCCTCGCCGGCGTGCTCCTGATGGCGACCGCACTCGGCTGTGCTTCGACCGCGAAACAGGAGGGTACGGGCGAATACGTCGACGACACGGTCATCACCGGCAAAGTCAAGGCGGCCATCCTGCAGGAACCCACGCTCAAGTCAGCCGAAATCAATGTCGAGACATTCAAGGGTACGGTCCAATTGAGCGGATTCGTAAGCTCGGTCGCCGCCGAGAAGACGGCAATGACTGTCGCTCGCAACATCGAGGGCGTGAGATCGGTCAAGAACGACATGCGCCTCAAGTAGGCGACGACTGCGTGCTGCGACTGCTCAAGGTCGAGAATGATAGAAAATCGTTGCATCCGCCTGTCAGTGAGCGGATTGCACCACGAGGGTTCGACCTTGCGCAGAGCGCCGGGGGCCACGACGGCCAATAGCTACGTTTGCTCCTGAGTGCGACCCATCAAATCGGACAGCGCCACCTCGTATGGCGCACACTGGAGGCAGGAAAGGCCGCCAAAACTGATGAAGCCCGAGCTCGTAACTGCACACGAGGTTCAAGCTGCCGGGAAGTCGGCGCAGGCTATCGAGCAACTGCAGCCCGGCGCCGAATTGCTCGGCGAATGAGCATTTTGGGAAATGAAAGCGACTCAGTCGTCGCCGACCGCGTGGCCGTCGCGAAAGTGGCAGCGGAGCAGCGGCGGCGTGCCGCGCTGCTGAAGACCGGCGCGCTGCAAAACGCGATACTTACGAGCGCCAAATTCTCGATAATCGCGACCGACGAACAGGGCATCATCCAGGTGTTCAACCTGGGCGCCGAACGCATGCTTGGCTACGTCGCCTCCGAAGTCGTGAACAGGATCACCCCCAGCGACATCCACGATCCCCTCGAGGTCGTCGAGCGAGCGCGGGCGTTGAGCCTCGAGCTCGGCACAACCATCGCTCCGGGATTCGAGGCATTGGCTTTCAAGGCTTCGCGCGGCCTCGAAGACAGCTACGAATTGACCTACATCCGGAAGGATGGCAGCCGGTTCCCCGCCGTCGTGTCGATCACGGCGCTGCGCGACGACGACGCTGACCTCATCGGATACTTGTTGATAGGCACCGACAATTCGGTGCGCAAACAATTCGAGCTGGAGCTGAAGTCGGCGATGATCCTCGCCGAGAAGGCAAACCTCGCGAAGTCGGACTTCCTCGCGAGCATGAGCCACGAGCTGCGCACGCCGCTCGGGGCGATCCTCGGTTTCGCCCAACTGATGGAATCCGGTTCGCCGACCGCTGCGCAGGTTCGGAGCATCGACCAGATTCTGAAGGCCGGCTGGTATCTCCTGGAGCTGATCAACGAGGTCCTCGATCTTGCTTTGATCGAATCGGGCAAGCTGTCCCTGTCGCTCGAGGCGATATCGCTTACCGAGATCATGCGCGAATGCAAGTCAATGATCGAGCCGCAGGCGTACAAGCGCGGGATCGATGTTACGTTCTCCCCGGTCGACGCCTCTTACTACGTCAAAGCCGACCGGACGCGGCTCAAGCAAATCATCATCAACCTTCTTTCCAACGCAATCAAATACAACCGGCCCGGCGGCACCGTGACCGTGGGTTTTGTCGCCGATTCCGCAAAACGGATACGCATCGCCATCGCCGATGCCGGCGAAGGATTGGGCCCCGACAAGCTGACGCAGCTTTTTCAGCCGTTCAATCGGCTTGGCCGGGAGGGGAGTATCGAGGAAGGTACCGGCATTGGCCTCGTCGTTTGCAAGCGACTCATCGAGTTGATGGGCGGCGTCATCGGTGTGGAGAGCGTTGTGGGCAGTGGCAGCGTGTTCTGGATCGAGCTCGGCCTCGCGCCCGAGCCCCAGCGCTTCACGGCACCGTCGGCGAAACCTCCAGCGCCTGTGTCGACGCAACTCGAAGGGCACCACCTGCACACGCTGCTCTACGTCGAGGACAATACGGCGATGCTGATGCTGGTCGAAGATATCATCCGGCGACGACCCGATATTCGTCTCTTGACCGCCGGCGACGGCAGTCGCGGTCTGGAAATCGCGCGTGCCTCCCGACCCGATGTCATTCTGATGGACATCAACCTGCCCGGCATCAGCGGCATCGATGCGCTGCGAATCCTGGCGGACGACTTCAGGACCGCCCACATCCCCGTCGTTGCTCTCAGTGCCAACGCGATCCCAGCCGATGTCGCAAGGGGTCTGCACGCAGGATTCTTCCGTTATCTCACCAAACCGATCAGGATCGACGAGTTCATGGACACGATCGACGTCGCGCTGAAGCATTCGAGGGCGCGTTCGATCCCATCGGATTAGGCAGGAGAAGCATGATGATCGGTCCGACGGATATTTTCGGCGCCAGTATCCTGATCGTCGACGACCAGGAATCCAATGTCCTCCTGTTCGAACAGTTGCTGAGTGAGGGTGGCTATACGCGCGTCGCCTCGACAACGAATCCACGCGAGGTCTGCGCGCTGCATCGCAAGCACGGCTACGACCTGATCCTGCTCGACTTGCAGATGGCCGGCATGGACGGCTTCCAGGTGATGGAGGACCTCAAGTCCGTGGATGCAGGCAGCTACCTTCCGATTCTGGTGATGACGGCCGAGCCGGGCCATAAGCTGCGCGCGCTGCAAGCCGGTGCGAAGGACTTCGTCAGCAGGCCCTTCGATCTCGTCGAGGTCAAGACGCGCATCCACAATATGCTCGAGGTGCGCATGCTTTATCGGAAACTGGAAAGCTACAACAAGGTTCTGGAACAAACCGTACAAGAGCGCACAGCGGAGTTGCGCGCGAGCGAGGCCCGCTATCGGAGCCTGACCGAGCTTGCTTCCGATTGGTATTGGGAGCAGGACGATGCAGGGACGTTCACCAAAGTGTCCGGTCCGGCGCTGGAAATGCTCGGCATTCGAATCGACCCGTCCACGGGGGAAACCAGCGTGGCGCAAGCGATGGGCTGGGACGAGGCGGAGCGCGAAACGCTGCAGACGATTATTGCCGCTCGGAAGCCATTCCTCGATTTCGTCGTCAGCCGGGTCAGAGCCGATGGCTCGCGACAGAGGTTTCAAGTGAGCGGCGAGCCCATGTTCAACCCTGCCTGCCGCTTCATCGGATACCACGGGATCGGCGTGGAAATCACCGTCGAGGCATAGAAAGCGGCCATGTCATTCGCCGCTGACGCGCGTCAAAACCATATTCTCGCGGCGCTGCCTGCCGTCGAATTCGAGCGTGTGGCTGCGCAACTGGAGCCGGTCCAACTGCGGCTCGGCGAAATGCTCTACGAGCCCGGCGGCCAGTTGCAGCACGCGTATTTTCCGACGACCGCGATTGTCTCCTTGTATAACGTCACCGAGTCCGGCGCCTCTGCCGAATCGGCAGGAGTGGGCAAGGAAGGGGTCGTCGGCATATCGCTGTTCATGGGCGGGAACACCACGTCGAGCTCGGCAGTCGTACAGACCGCGGGCTGCTCGTACCGACTGGACCGGCGTCTGCTGATGCAGGAGTTCAATCGCGGTGGCTCGGTGCAGCGTCTGCTGCTGCGTTACACCCAGGCGCTGATCACCCAGATGAGCCAGGCGGCGATCTGCAACCGCCATCATTCGGTCGAGCAGCAGCTCTGTCGCTGGCTCTTGTTGACGCTCGATCGATTGCCGACGAACGAGCTGGTCATGACCCAGGACCTCATCGCCAGCATGCTCGGTGTGCGCAGGGAAGCGATTACCGAGGCCGCGGGAAATTTGCAGCGAGCGGGATTCATAAGCTACCGCCGCGGTCACATCTCGGTGACGGAACGGTCTGGATTGGAAGCGGGCGCTTGCGAATGCTACGCGGTGGTCAAGAAGGAGTTGGACCGCTTGATGTCCGATGCCTGGGACCGTGAGGGCTCCGGGGCGACACCGTCCAAGCACTCGGTCACGTCCTGATGGTTCGAAGAGGATCGGCGACGATGCGCAAACCGTTCAGCGGTTCTTTTCCGCCGTCAATGCGGTCGCTGTCGATGGTGGTGTCGTTGTTGTCCTACTATCGGCATCGCGGCGCCAAACGAATCGAATCGTCTCAATGCGGGCGGCGCAAACATTCTGTAGCTTACGGATCGTCGACATCCGTACCGTTGACCGCCCGTTGCGCTCTTTCATTTCAAAGGAAGCTGCTCATGCCCACCAGATCGTCAAGAGTTCTTTTTCAGATCGTCACCACCGCGTGCCTCGCGCTGGTGGCGGCGGTCGGCGCGGCGCAGGGAGTCGGCAAAATCGATCCCGCGAGCAAAGCAGTGTTCGGTCACTGGACGCCGGAGCGTCGCGCCGCTGCGATTCCGCGTGATCTCGTGATCGATCCGCGCGGCTACGGCTACCTGCGTTTGAGGGACGGCACGCTCGTGCCACACGGCCACGATGTCGCTGCGCAAGCGTCCAGTGGAACCACCCCGAATGCCGGCCCCACTGGCGACGTTACAGGGCCGTCGATCTCGGGGATGGACCCTTCGGTCAACGCTACGGTTGGCTCCGCCTATACGTTCAATGCGACCGTCACCGACGCGAGCGGCGTCAAGTCGGTGACCTTCAAAGTGCAGAAGAGCGGCGGCACCGTGCAATCGTTTTCCGCCACCAAGGGCGCGAACAACGTCTGGTCCGCGGGACTCCAGGGGTTTACCGACGGCGACTGGATGTGGCAGGTCGTCGCCAAGGACAACGCGGTCAAGGGCGGGAACACGTCGACGACGGCGTGGGTCGCCTTCAAGGTCGGCACGGGCGGCGGCAGTGGCGGCGGCGGTGACGTCGTCGCCAATGCCGAATGGACCGCCGGGGGTGCCGTCCAGGCCGCCGCGGGTCGTCTGTACTTCGAGATGCCGGCCAACAGCAAGCGCACCAGATGGACGGGCTACGTCTGTTCCGGAACGGTGGCGAGCGATGGCATCACGGGCAGGTCGGTGATCCTGACCGCGGCGCACTGCGTCTACGACGATGCCAACAAGTCCTTCGCGCGCAACGTCCTGTTCATACCGGACCAGACCGACACGACAGGCACGGGCACCGATCTCAACTGCAGCAATGACCCGATGGGTTGCTGGGCGCCCGCGTTCGGCGTCGTCGATGTTAATTACACCGCCACGACCTTCCCGAACAACGACGCGTGGGACTACGCGTTTTATGTCGTCAGCGACACAGGCGCGCATACGGCCGGATTCGAGCAGGGCGTCAGCGAAGCGCTCGATGTGGCAACAGCGTCGCTGGCATTGAGCTTCAGCGCACCCGCCCACGACGCGACCAACGCCACCGACTTCACCACCGCGCTCGGCTACTCCTACAGCGAAGATCCGAATTTCATGTACTGCGCCGAGGACATGACGACGATCAACGGGACGATCAACTGGTGGCTGCCGAGCTGCGGTCTGACGGGCGGCTCGTCCGGCGGCCCGTGGTTGCAGCCGCTGTCGGGCGGCAGCGGTCCGATCATCTCGGTGAACTCGTGGGGCTACACCAACAGCGCGGGGATGGCCGGCCCGAAGTTCTATGGGACTTCCACGTCCTGCGTGTTCAGTGCGGCGAAGGGCCTGTCGTTTGCGAGCATCTCGCCTGGCGACGGCAACGCAGGCGCGGTTGTCTCATGCCCGTGAGTTGACCGGTTCAAGGCGGCGGGGGCGCATTGGCACAGCCCTCACGCCGGCAGCGTCCAGAATGCTTTGTTGGTGACGAGCCGCACGACCGCATCGGCGGCGGCGTCCAGCAGCTGCTCACCCTTCGCCGCGCTCGCCGTTCGCGGATCGCCGATCGCTCCGTGCGACGTCCGTGACTTGAACGACCGCCACCGGATCGAAGCTTCGGTGCCGGTCACCTCCGGCACTTCGCGACTGGTCGGTCCGACCGCTGCATCGACGAGCGACATGTCGACGAGCTCGGGCGCGAGCGCCAGCACCATCGACGTCTCGGCCTCGCACGCGTGGCGAACACCCTTTTGCACCTCGAGGATCTTCGCAATCTCCTGCTGCGCCAGGATGAAATAGGTCGCCGTCGCGATGGGTGCATCGAGCTCGACCGCAAGCTCGTTGACCGCGACCGTCAAAGCCGCGATGTTGCCGCCATGTCCATTGAGCAGCAGCACGTTGCGAAAGCCGTGGCGCACGAGTGACCGCGAAATGCCGCGCACCAGCGCGAAGAATGTCTGGAAGTCGACCGACAGCGTCGCACCGAGGCTCATGTGGTGCTCGGCGAGGCCGCTCCATACCGTCGGCGTGATCAGCGTCGGAACGGTCGCGTAGGCGCGTGTTGCGGCGCGTCGCGCGACCTCGCCGACGAGCAGGCAGTCCACTTGCGTCGGCAGGTGCGGCCCGTGCTGTTCCGTCGATCCGATCGGCACGATGACGACCGCGTCTTTCGACGCGAGGTCTCGCAATTGGGGTGCCCGGAGACGCGACCATTCGATCTCTGCGTTCACTCTTTCTGGCGCCATCGTTTTTGTCATCCGTCTCTCCTGCCTTCGCGTTCGAGCAGCCGCTCGAGAAATGCCCGGGTTCGCGCTTCCTTCGGTTGCGCGAAGATCTGCGCCGGAGGCGAACGCTCGATGATCTGGCCGTTGTCCATGAAGACGACGTCGTCGGCCACGTCGCGCGCGAACGCCATTTCGTGGGTGACCACCAGCATCGTCATTCCCTGCTCGGCAAGCTCCCGCATCGTGCGCAGCACTTCGCCGACGAGTTCCGGGTCGAGGGCGGACGTCACCTCGTCGAACAGCATGACGCGCGGGTGCATGGCGAGCGCGCGGGCGATCGCCGCCCGCTGCTGCTGTCCGCCGGACAGGCGCTCGGGATGCACGTCGCGCTTGTCCTCGAGGCCGACGCGCCGCAGAAGATCCATCGCCAGGGTGTTCGCCTCCGCCGGCGCCATTCCGAGAACGCGCCGCGGCGCGAGCGTGATGTTCTCCAGCACCGTCAGATGCGGAAACAGATTGAATTGCTGGAACACCATGCCGACCTTCTCGCGCAAGGCCTTGAGGGACGCGCGGTTTGGCCCTGCACCGGAATCCTCGTCGCCCTTGGCGGCCAGCGTGCCGTCGATCCGGATGGTCCCGCGCTGAATGGGTTCGAGCGCCGCGAGGCAGCGCAGCAGCGTGCTCTTGCCCGATCCGCTCGGCCCGATCACGACCAAAACCTGACCTGCCCCCAATTTGAGATTGACGTCGTTGAGGACGGTCGCCGCCCCGTACCGCTTGGTGAGCTGGTCCACGACGATGAGCGGCTCGCCGTTCATGCGGCGCCGACCCGCGCGATCTTGAAGCGCGCTTCGAGCCTGCCGATCAGCAGTGCGACGGGATAGGTGACGACGAAGTAGAGGACCGCAACGATGGTGAGCGTCTCGACCGGGCGGAATGTTTCGACGGCGACGAGCTGGCCGATTCGCAGCAATTCCAGCGTGCCGATCGCCGAGGCGAGCGCGGTGTCCTTGATGAGGTAGATCGTCGTCGTGCCCATCGGCGGCAACACGTTGCGCACCGCCTGCGGCAGCACGACGTAACGCAGCGTGTCCTTGAGATTCAGCCCCAGGACGCGCGCCGCCTGCCATTGCGTGCGATGCACGCCGACAATGCCGGCGCGATAGATCTCGGCGTAGAAGGCGGCGATGTTGAGGCCCAGCGCGACGGCCGCAGCGCCGAAGGCGCCCAGGTCATAGCCGGTGAAGAGCGGCAACCCGTAGTACAGCCAGACGATCTGGACGAGCGGGGGCGTGGTCCTGAAGAACTCGATGTAGACGTAAGCCGGCCAATACAGCACCGGCACCTTGGAGAATTTCATCAGGGCGAGGACGAGCCCGAGCACGAGGCCGAGGCTCGCACTGATCAAGCCGAGCTGCAGCGTGACGCCGACGCCGCGGAGAAGATCCGGGAGATACGCGAGAATCCTCGCCCACTGAAAGTCACCCACCGGCTAGCCGCCCTGGTGTCCTGTTGCGAGCGTCGCTGCGGAACAGGACACCGGGCGATGGATCAGTTCGCCGCCTTGATCTGATCGGGCTTCATGTACTGGGTGATCAGCGCGTCGAGCTTGCCGGACGTGCGCATCTTGGCGACGAAGCCGTCGACGTAGTCGCGCATCTTGATGTCGCCTTTGCGGTACCCGTAGCCGACCTTGCAGGCGCGCACTTCCAGCGGCTTGTTGTGACCCGGCACGATGCGGATTTTGTCGCCGAACGCCTCGAGTGCCACGGTCGTCTGGATTGGCGTGTCGAGTACGACGGCATCCGCGCGCCCGGCGACGACTTCCTGGATCAGGTCGGCGGACGTCGACTGTCCGAAGCCCTTGATCGTGGCTTGCGGGGCCACTTCCTTCGCGACCGATTCCGACCACGAGCCCGACGGCACGGCGAACACGACCTCCGGCCGGTTGAAGGCGGCTACGTTGGTGAGCCCTTTGGTGTTGTTCGCGCTCGTGGTCAAGGTCGCGCCGATGGTGATGTAGCTCTCGCTGAAGTCGATCACTTCCTTGCGCTTGTCGGTGATGCAGAGCGCGGGAACGATGTCCCATTTCTTCGACTCGATGCCGGCTACGGCGGTTGCCCATTCGGAATTGACGATGTTGAGCTTGACGCCGAGATCCGCGGCCATCAGCTTCATCATTTCGACGTCGATACCGACGTATTCGCCGCTCGGCCGCGGCGAGATCAGCGGCCGGTAGAGAACGCCCGCGATCCGCAGCTCGCCACGCTGCTTGATCTCATCGATTGTGCTCTGCGCTTGCGCGACGAGCGGAAACGCCCACCAGAACACGCTTGCCAGGAAGCCAACGATTGCGATTCTGCGCATTGAAGTTCTCCTCGGGATGAAACATCTGCTGCGGGTTGCGCCCATTGTCGGCGGGCGCCTCTAGTTCTCAATCGCTGCGGAACGCGAAGCTGCTTCGCTTCTCCAGCCACGATGCAAGCAAGACGAGCGGCCAAGTCAAAACGAAATAGATGAGGGCGACCGTCGTCAGCACTTCCAGCGGGCGAAAGTTCTGCGCGGCCAGCACCCATCCACGATTCATGACTTCCGGCACCGCGATTACCGCGGCGAGCGAGGATTGCTTGAGCAGGCTCACCAGCGAGTTGCACGCCGGAGCGTAGATGAGCCGCAACGACTGCGGCAGGATCACCCACCACATTCGCTGGCCGTAGCTCAGGCCGACTACGCGGCCCGCATCCCATTGGCCGCGCGGCACCGCCAGTATCGCGCCGCGGAAGATCTCCGACATCTGCGCGGCCGAGCTGCAGGCGAGCGCTCCTGCGACGACGGTGAATGCGCCGAGCTTGATGTCCAGGATCTGCGGCAGCGCGTAATACGCCCAGACAATGTGCATCAGCGGCGGCGTGGTGCGAAAAAAGTCCACCAGCAGCTGCACGATGCGGCTCAGCACCGGCACGCCGGCGCTGCGAATGACGGCGATAGGAAGGGCGATCAGGATGCCGGCGGCGAACGCGACGAGCGTGATCGCCAGCGTCAATGGGATCCCGAGCAGCAGGTAGGGGATATCACCAACGATCGTGTCGAAGCGAAGCATCG
>Ga0070670_100005483_pt1 | contig 10705 bp, 10 predicted proteins | sample KBSS63metaG_FD_64665 | JGI IMG/M metagenome (GOLD analysis project Ga0070670, IMG submission 64665) | Switchgrass rhizosphere microbial communities from Kellogg Biological Station, Michigan, USA - KBS S6-3 metaG | ecosystem: Host-associated > Plants > Roots > Rhizosphere > Soil ... | reverse complement strand
TCATACCTCGCGCCATCTCACTGACGGGACTATCGATCTTGCTTTGATCAAATATGACAGCGAGTAATCGGCGGAAGCCCGCGCTTCCGGATTGGGACCGTGCATCCATCACTTCGCCATTGAAGTGGACGATATGGCCAAATCCGCCGCCGATTTGAAAAAATTCGGCTGCGAAATCATCAGTGATCCGGGAGTGGTTCCGATCAAGTTTCGCGCGCCCGGCGGTACCGTGGCAGGGATCGTTCCCACGGCGCGATACAAAAAGCCCGAGGCCAAAGCTTAGCAGATACACACGACTCGCTATTGGGCTAAGGCTTCCGACGGGCTCCATCACTTCATGTACAACCTTTTTCTCGTCGTATTCCGGCAAACAAATTTATCGGGCGTGAATTGTCGGCAACGCTCCGGTGAGTGATGGAGGGAGACGCGGATCGATAGGTGAGTTGTTTAACCAGCGGCAGAAAGAGGTACAGGTGTTGATGAGTCCGACCCGGCGCTTGGCGCGTTTTGCGTTCGAGCTAAAATATCAAAAGATTCCGGCCGAAGTGCTTGATCGAGCGAAGGCATGTGTTCTGGATACTCTCGCCGTCTGTTTATATGGTTCGACGAAGCCATGGAGCCACACGGTTACCGGATTAGTTCATGATTCCGGTTTGCGCGGGAGGTCGACCGTTCTTGGTACGAATTTTTCCCGGCAGCCAGCTCAGGCGACGTTGGCCAATGGCGTGATGGCGCACGCTTTCGAACTCGACAACGTGCGTCAGCCCGGCGCTGGTGTTCATCCCGGCGCCACAGCCTTCGTGCCAGCCCTGGCGATGGCGGAAGACAAGAGAGCCAATGGCAAAGCATTACTCAGCGCGTTTGTTGCCGGGTGCGAGGTCATGTCGCGAATTGGCGTTGCCGCAGGCAATTCCCTGGAGCGAAGAGGTTTTCACGCTCCCGGGCTGACCGGTACGTTCGGCGCAGCGGTTGCCGCCGGGCGGCTGCTCCGTCTGGACGAGCACAAAATGGCCAATGCGCTGGGGATTGCCGCTTCCTACTCCGGCGGACTGATCGAATTTTCCCGCTGTCGGGAAGGCGCTATGGTCAAGCGACTGCATCTCGGCAAAGCCGCCGAGGGCGGCGTGACCGCCGCCCTGCTGGCGAGCAAAGGATTCGCCGGGCCTGAGAGTGTGCTCGAAGGAAAATTTGGTTTTTGCCAAACCTATTCGGATTCGCCGCAACTCAGTTCTCTCACCTATCGCTTGGGAAGCGAATTCGAGAGCATGAATATCTGCATCAAGCGCTGCGCTTGCCACATCAATGCCCATGCGCCGATTGAAGCGCTGCAGCAGTTACGTGAGCAATTCAATTTTCGCCCAGGAGATGTTCGGGAAATACGTGTCGGCGGTATTGAAAAGCTCGTCACCCACCATGCGATCTATCGACCCACGGACCTGATGATGGCGCAGTACAGTATTCCCTTCTGCATCGCCCTGACCCTTTATGCGGATCCCAGCGATCCCGAGTCGTTCAATCAAACGCAGCTGAAGAATAAAAACATTCTCCGCCTCATGCGCAAGGTCCACTTGCAACTGGATCGCGAAATCGAACGGCGCGGCTGGGACCGCGCGGCGCGCGTGACGGTTGTGCTAAATAACCAGGAACGCCATTCGGCGTTGGTGATTCATTTTAAGGGTACACCGGATAATCCCTTCAGCCGCTCAGAGGTGGAAAACAAAGCGCGCAAACTGACCGCTGGGCTTTTACCTCCACGTCGGCTTGCCCGCTTGGTTGAGACCGTTGACCATCTCGACAAAGTTAACGACGTTTCACAACTCGGCGCTTTGCTCAAAGTTTGAGATGAAGATCGCCGCAAGAGACGCTTTTCGCGCCTCGACGGACGATGAAAATTGCCCAGAGACTTCTGCTGTAGAAATAAGCATATGCCTAGTTTTTAAGCGTGCGCTTCCGGAAAATACGCCCCTCGATCTTATAAGTCAGTAAATCGCCGATGCATTTATTCGTGCTGCTAATGGCATAGCGGTTGCGGTGAAGCACCCGCATTCGACTCCAGTCAGCTAGTTTGCTCAATTCTTGCGCAGATAAAAAGGGGGAATAGCTCGTGGTGTACCATGGCAAGAACCTGGTAGCGATGTTCTTTGTATTTTTGGCGCTTGGGTTATCGGCATCGTTGACCTTCGCTCAAGACGTGACGCAAACAGCGCCGGGAGGGCCGGTAGTAACGACACCTGGCGCTCCTGCGCTACCCGTTCCCGTTCCCGCCGCTTCTGCGCCTCAACCGAAAATCGACAAAGGCGATACGGCGTGGATGCTCACTTCCGCGGCTCTCGTGCTGATGATGACGATTCCGGGTTTGTTTCTCTTCTACGGCGGCTTGGTGCGGCGCAAAAATGTTCTTGGAACCATCATGCATAGTTTCATCATTGTCGCCGTCATCAGTCTTCAGTGGGCGCTCTGGGGATACAGCTTGGCTTTCGGTCCGGACATCGGCGGTTTGATCGGCAGCAGCGACTGGTTCGGTCTCAATGGCGTCGGACCAAACCCCAATCCGGACTACGCTGCCACCATACCGCACGCTGCTTTCATGATTTACCAGATGATGTTCGCTGTGATCACTCCCGCGTTGATCACCGGCGCGTTTGCGGAGCGGGTAAAGTTCAGCGCGTTTCTCGTTTTTATCGTGCTCTGGGCCACGTTCATTTATGACCCCCTCGCCCACTGGGTTTGGGGCGTTAAGGGATGGATGCGCGAAATGGGCGCGCTAGATTTCGCTGGCGGCACGGTAGTGCACATTAGCTCAGGAGCCTCAGCATTGGTGGCAGCATTCTTGTTCGGCAAGCGCATCGGCTACGGCACTGAAGCAATGCCGCCGCATAATTTGCCATTCAGTATAATCGGCGCCGGTCTTCTTTGGGTCGGCTGGTTTGGTTTCAATGCCGGCAGCGCCCTGGCGGCGGATGGCCTGGCTACATCGGCCTTCGTAGCCACTCACGTGGCAACCGCGGCCGCAACGTTGTCGTGGCTCGCCATGGATTGGATCCTTAGAGGTAAGCCGACCGTGTTGGGCGCTGCCAGCGGCGCCGTCGCCGGCCTGGTGGCGATTACACCGGGATCTGGCTTTGTCGGCCCGATCTCCGCAATTTGGATCGGCATCGGCGGCGGCATGCTATGTTCAATCGCCTGCAGCTTGAAGCCACGCTTCGGCTACGATGATTCCCTCGACGTCGTGGGCGTGCACGGCGTCGGCGGCACCTGGGGAGCGCTCGCGACTGGGTTGTTTGCTTCCAAAGCGATCAATCCAGCAGGCAACGACGGCCTCTTTTTCGGCAACCCGGCTCAACTTGGGATTCAGTTTGTCTCCGTATTGGCAACCTTGGTTTTAGCAATCGTCGGGAGCTATATCATTCTTTCCATCATAAAGGCCGTTATGGGACTCAGGGTCGCCGATGAAGAAGAAATGATGGGTTTGGATTTGAGCCAGCACAATGAGCGCGCCTACGAATAGCGCAGCGCGTGGTTGTATGGCTGTGACGTCGAGAATGTGCTAACAGGATTAAGTTTTCAAATTAATTTTTACGCTTGAGAAAGAGAGGAACAGTTCCATGCCAGTGAAAGACGCTCTAGAGTTGGCGAAGAAGAACAAGGTCGAGATTGTCGATTTAAAATTTGTCGATTTTCCCGGGCTGTGGCAACATTTTTCCATTCCCGCAACCGAGTTATCAGCCGAGTTGTTTGAAGAGGGACTGGGCTTTGACGGCTCAAGCATCCGGGGATTTCAGTCGATCAACGAATCCGACATGATTTTACTTCCCGACGCCGACACCGCCATGATCGACCCGTTCAGCGAACACTCCACCGTCAGCTTTATCTGTAATGTTCTCGACGCCGTCACCCGCGAGCCCTACACCCGAGACCCGCGCTACGTCACCCAGAAAGCCGAGAAGTATCTAAAATCGACCGGCATCGCCGACACCAGCTACTGGGGACCCGAGATCGAGTTTTTCATTTTTGATAGCGTGAGATTCGATCAGAACCAGCACGAAGGCTACTACCACATCGACTCCATCGAAGGCTTTTGGAACTCCGGCAACAACAGCGTCCCCAATTTAGGCAACAAGATCCGCTACAAAGAAGGGTATTTCCCGGTTCCCCCCATGGATCAATACCAGGATTTAAGATCCGAGATGGTGCTCAATCTGGAGAAGTGCGGCGTCAAAGTCGAAGTGCACCACCACGAAGTGGCCACCGGCGGGCAGACCGAGATCGACATGCGTTTTGACACCATGACCAAGATGGCCGACAAGGTGCTCACCTACAAGTACGTGGTCAAAAATACCGCCCGGCGACGCGGCAAAGTGGTCACGGTCATGCCCAAGCCGCTCTTCCAGGACAACGGCTCCGGTATGCACTGCCATCAGAGTTTGTGGAAGACCGGAAAAAATATCTTCTACGACAAGAAGGGCTACGGGCTCATCAGCGACACCGCGCGCTTTTACATCGGCGGTCTCATCAAGCACGCCCATGCGCTTTGCGCCTTCATCGCCCCGACCACCAACTCTTACAGGAGACTGGTGCCCGGTTACGAAGCGCCGATCAATCTCGTCTACTCCGCGAGAAACCGCAGCGCCTGTGTGAGAATTCCCATGTACTCCACCAGCGAGAAGGCCAAGCGGCTTGAGTTTAGAACCCCCGACCCGAGCGCCAACCCGTACTTTGCCTTTCCCGCCATGATGATGGCGGGGTTGGATGGAATTAGAAACAAGACTGAGCCGCCCAAGCCCATCGACAAGAACCTCTACGAATTGGAGCCCGAGGAGGCGGCAAAAGTGAAATCGATGCCGGGTTCCTTAGATCAGGCGCTCGATGCGTTGGAAAAAGACCATGACTTCTTACTGAGGGGCGATGTGTTTACCAAGGATGTGATCGAGACCTGGCTTGAGTACAAAAGAAAGGCTGAGGTCGATGCGATTCGGCTTCGCCCCCATCCTTGGGAGTTCGCTCTGTACTTCGATATCTAGAAGAGTAGACTCAACCCTGGTCACTCGGCATTGGGTGACCACGACCCCAACTTAGTGAAAAGGGGGAGCAATGAAAAAAATCGAAGCGATCATAAAACCCTTCAAGCTTGACGAAGTAAAACAAAAACTCACTTCCGCCGGTATTACCGGCATGACGATCACCGAGGTAAAGGGGTTCGGACGCCAAAAAGGCCATACCGAGCTTTACCGTGGCGCCGAATACACGGTCGATTTTTTGCCTAAAGTAAAATTGGAAATTCTCGCCCCTGACGATATGGCTCAGAAGATTGTCGAGACGATTCTAGAGTCGGCGCAAACCGGGAAGATCGGGGATGGTAAGATCTTCGTTACCACTGTCGAAGAAGTGATTCGAATCCGGACTAACGAGCGTGGGGAAGAGGCGATCAATTGACGGGCAGAAGTTTTCCGATCGTTAGGTCACACCAATTCTCCTTGGCCAAGAAAAAAAGCTGGGCGGCGATTGTCTAATTTTATCGTCGTCCAGCTTTTTAATTCACTTCTTTTCCTCTCCCGGCTGTTTTCCCGGCTCGAACCCGCCAACCTCGTGGTAGACCACTTTTTTATCTTCCTCGAACGCGCGCACTTCTGGCACCTGACCCGGTAAGCCGAGTTTTTTCCACTCCGCCGCTACCTGATTGTAAACTTCCTTACGGAGCGCAGTTCGTTTCGAGAAAACCGGCAGGTATCGATGCTCCTTACAAGCATTGATCAGCGCCTTCGATCCGTACGGGCGCTTTTCCGGTGGATTCTGTGTCGGGTCGAGCCAAGTGCTCCAAGTGTTGCGCAGGATATCGATGTCATCGATAGGATTGCACCGGCTGCTCATCGCCCAGATGACCTGATCCATATCGGTCGGGTCGATGTCTTCATCGACAGCGATGATCCACTTGGTGTAGTAAGCACCGCCCGGGACCTGCGCCGCCAATGCGAGCGCTTGCGCCGCGTGCCCGGCATAACGCTGCTCGAGGGCAATGACCGTCATGCCAAATCCGCCGGCCCCGGCAGGATGCGCATAGACGCCCTGGATTCCAGGTATCCCGAGCTTTTCCAAATCATCCCAGATGCGAGCTGAGCGGATAATCGAGAAAAAGCCGCTCTGCTCGTTGGAAGGATAATCGGCCATTAACGCATTGGTCAAAATTGGATTGTTGCGATAATGCACAGCGGTCACTTCGACCAGCGGACAACCCGCTTCGGGCCTGCCGTAGTAACCGGGAAACTCGCCGAAAGGCCCTTCGCTTTTGACGGAATTCGGCTTGATCACGCCTTCCACGATCAACTCAGCGTTCGCCGGGAGCAAGAGACTCGTGGTCTTGCCTTTCACGACCGGGATTGGCTCTCCTTTGATACCGCCGAGAAACTCGTACTCGGAAACGTTTTTGGCGAACGTTTGCGAGCCAACCACCATAAATAATGGGTCAATGCCCCAGGCGGCTGCAACTTCCACCGCTTTCCCCTGCTGCCATGATCGCGTGATGTGCAAGCGCGCATCTTTTCCCGGCGAAAGGTAAAGTCCGGTTTCCTTTTTCCCCTGGAGCATCATCCGGTAGGTACCGACGTTCAGGTAACCCGTATCAGGATCGCGCGTAATCACGCAGTCCGCAGTTCCGGCATAGCGTCCGCCATCCAATGGCCAGTGCCTCGGAATCGGCAACTGCATCAAATCGATTTGCTCGCCGGTTAACGTGTTCTCGAAAAATTGGGCTTGCGCCGCCGGCACTTCGCGCGGCGGCATTCGATTTTTCAACTTGTCTTTAACTCGGCGGATCAAAGCGACGGTCGGCGTATCGGGCGATTCCTCCATCGTTAAGGCAATCCGCGGAATGCTCGGCCCAAGAATGTTCCAGAGGGAACGAGCCTTGTAAGGACTCTTCTCGTATCCTTTTATATTGTCGAAAAGCACCGCTGGTGAAGGTTTCTGTTTGGCAACCAGATAGCCGATCGCGCTCATTTCCTCTTCACAGCTGACAGGCTCTTTGACATGAACTAAATCACCCATCTGTTCCACGCGCTCGAGCCACTCCCGCAGATCTTGAATCGGCCGTTTGCTGGTCGATTCGGTCAGTCTCTCTTCCCTTTTGGCCATAAGTTCATCCTCCAATAGTCGTTGCGGGTTAGCTCAGAGCCGCGCGGCCTTGGGCAGCAGCGACTTGAAATACGCAAAGGCATCGTACGAACGATAAGTCATATTTTCTTTCATGTAATCGATTTCCGATTGCGGCATGATCGACGGCTTGCCGACCGTGCTGGCGATAAACTGCATGTACGCAGTTCGTTCCAGGTAAATCGCGTGAACGGTAGCATATTCCAAGCTATTACCGCATACAACTATCCCATGGCCCTTCAGCAACATTGCGTTTCGCTCTGCCAGAGTCTCACAGATTTCCTTGCCGTCTTGCACGGTGTAAATCAAACGCGGACTCGGAAAAATCGGCGTTTCGGGGGCGAACACAGCGGCTTGATTGTAGATGGGCAGAATCGGCGTACCCGCCACAGAAAAGGCTGTGGCGATGGTTTGATGCGTATGCACAACCGAGTTTACATCCGATCGTGACTTATAAATTGCCGCATGAATCATGGTTTCGCGCGGCGGATTTTTCAGTTTAGTGATAGCGCGCTTGTTTCCCGCCTGCGCATAATTTTGCTCGCAAACTTCCATGTACGCGTCGATATCGACTTCGATAATGTGTTTGGGCGCGATTTCACCAAGAGGCGCGAGCACCGGCTTGATAAAAAACCGCTGCGTGCCGGGAATGCGCGCGCTCACATGGCCGTGATAGTCGGCCAATCCCTGGTAGAACATGATTCGGTTCCCCAAGGCGACTTTTTTCTTTAGCTCATCGAGATCCTTCTTGCTGCTTTTCACCTCTGTTTCCCCTTTCATGCCAGTCTTCCACTGTCGCGGCCCCGCTCTATCGTTGTAGCGGTTCTCGCCTCGGTATTCTGCCACCAACGAATATTCATCCAATTCCATTGATCCGGATGGCGACGCACCAAACTTTCAAGCCAGTGCGTGAGCCGGACCGTGTTCTCGCGGACGTCGGCTTTCGTTCTACCGCTGCGGTCCAATTGGAGCTCAGGCTCGATGATTAACTGGAGCGAGTCGTCCGGTTGCCGAACGACACATGCCGGTACTACTGCAGCGCCGGTGCGGAGCGCCAATGTCGCCGGGCCCCTGCGCGCAATCACCGTATGGCCGAACAGCGGCACAGGAACGCCATTCCCCCTCCGATATTCGTCCGCAATCACAACGGCAATCTCATTTCGTCGCAAAACTTCATTGAGCTGTCTTAATGCTGCTCGTCTCGGCCGGGCATGAATCGTCCGTTGTTTCACCTTTAATCGGTATTGATCCATAAGTTCGGCAAATTGACCGTCGTTCGGTTGATTGACGAGCACGAAAACCGGATATCCCTCGAGCGCGAGGCGTGTTCCGAGAAGAAAAAAATTTCCCAGGTGAGCGCTGAGAACGAAAACTCCGGAGCCCTTCTCAAGGGCAGCGTCGAGATACTCTTTCCCGATAATAGGAACCTGATCTCTTACCTCTTCATCGGATGATTCGAGCACAACGCCAATTTCAACACAGTCGCGGAAAAAATTTCTTAGCGATCGGCGCGCGATACTTCTTACCGCAGTCTCGCTCAACTGCTCATGAAACGCCGCTGCAATGTTTTCCGTCGAGCGCGCGCGAAATCCTTTAAACAGAAGATATCCGAGGCTCGCCAGTCCATCAGCCAATCGGAAGAGCCAATGGCGCGGGAACACTCGAACCGCAAAACACCCGAGCGCGAACCCGCACCGGGTCGCCACCGACGCGAGCCTCGCCGTAAACGTAGCGCCCATTAATTTTCAGACATTTTGTCTCGTCAGGCGTCTTGAAGGCTGCCAATCTATGACACTTTTGCTGCCATCGCAAGCTTCGGCTGGAAGGCCGCTAGTTCGCGGTGGCGCAGCAGAATTCGTCCAAAACGATTGATATTACAATGCCTTAGCGCTCGACCGATCGGCCGTCGCCAAGCGCTGAGTGTTTCTATTGCGACGGTTGTATGCTACTAACTTTCAACTAGTGGATCCGGACGCACACCATGAAAATGATTCTGCCGCCGATCAGGGAACGCCGTCTAGTAGATCGTCTACTTTCGGCATTTTTCAAGGAATATAAAGGGGCGGATTTTAAGAAAGCCATCGCGAGGTTGTGCCGTTTTTACCACCTGCGCAATCCCCAAGTTGAATGGTTCGAGTACATTGATTGGGGCCGGACGGCGGGGAAAACCTACGAAAACGGTCAAATTTATTTAGTTCATCCGGAGAACTGGAAAAAAGGACGCAAATACAATTCAGAGCGCCGCTGGATCAATACGGTTTACCACGAGATGGGCCATTACGTTTTTTGGGCAGACGCGGAAAACAAGGCTGATATGTTTGCAGCACGCATGGTTCGCGGCGTGAACCACCACCGGTAAGACCCGGCCAATTCTCACGTTATATAGTCAAGCTCGATCATGGATTATAAAGATACGCTGAATCTGCCGAAAACCGCGTTTCCGATGCGCGCCAATCTGCCGCAGAACGAGCCTAAGCAGGTCGAGAAATGGCAGCGCGAGAAGACCTATTCTCAGATTTTAGACGCGCACGAGAGACAGACGAAGTTCATTTTGCACGACGGGCCGCCCTATGCGAACGGCAACATTCACATCGGTCATGCGCTCAACAAGATTCTGAAAGACGTTATTGTTAAATACAAAGCGATGACGGGCAGCTCCGCGCCCTATGTTCCCGGTTGGGATTGCCATGGTCTGCCGATCGAATTGCAGGTGGAGAAGAATGTCGGCAGAGCAAAAAAGTTGACCATGACCAAACCCGAGATCCGCCGCCTATGCAAAGACTATGCGGAAAAATACGTCTCCATTCAACGCGACGAATTCAAACGGCTGGGGGTTCTTGGTGATTGGGATCATCCGTATTTGACCCTCAATCCAGCCTACGAGGCTCAAGAGATTCGCGAGCTCGGGAAAATTGCGGCATCGGGTGCGCTGTACCGGCAAAAGAAGCCAGTCTACTGGTGCGCGTCGTGTGTCACAGCGTTGGCCGAAGCCGAAGTCGAATATGAGGGTCACACCTCGCCGTCGATCTACGTCAAATTTGCAGTCCAAGACCCGAAAGGGCTGTTTCCGCTTAATCCAACCGTCGGGACATTCTTTGTCATCTGGACCACGACACCCTGGACGTTGCCGGCGAACCAAGCCATCGCGGTCCATCCGAAATTCTTATATCGACTGGTTAAAACTCTCCAGGGCGAGCTCATCATTAACCAGGACTTGATTCATGGTGTGATGAAGGCATTGGCTCTAGAAACTACAGATTACGAGATCTCGGCGGGCGCCTGGACCGGCACGGAGCTCGAGGGCATTGTTTGCCGCCATCCTTGGCTTGATCGCGACTCAAACATCATTCTCGCTGAGTTTGTTACTCAGGATCAAGGCACGGGTGCCGTGCACATCGCTCCAGGCCATGGTCAGGAAGACTATGAAGTCGGTCTGCGCTACGGTTTGCCCGTCGTAGCGCCGGTGGATGCCGAGGGAAAATTCACCGGTGAAGCCGGCGATCTTCAGGGACAATCGGTTTTCAAAGCCGATGTGTCTATCATTCAGAAACTCAGCGAT
>Ga0070670_100005482_pt1 | contig 10706 bp, 8 predicted proteins | sample KBSS63metaG_FD_64665 | JGI IMG/M metagenome (GOLD analysis project Ga0070670, IMG submission 64665) | Switchgrass rhizosphere microbial communities from Kellogg Biological Station, Michigan, USA - KBS S6-3 metaG | ecosystem: Host-associated > Plants > Roots > Rhizosphere > Soil ... | reverse complement strand
GCGGACGGTGGCCTCGCGCTCCCGGTCGAGTCAGATTACGCGCCCATGAGGAACGTCGCTGAGCTGCTGGTTCCGGCTGTCCGCTGGGACACGACGACGGGCTTCACCCGCGAGCGCGCTCGAATCGCTCGCGCGTTGGAGCTAGGGGTCGGCGGATTCGTGCTGCACGGCGGACCGGAGGCCGAGGTCCGTGGGCTGATCAAGGACATCCGCCAGGCGTCGAAGATTCCGCTGCTGATAGGCGCGGAGCTGGAACGCGGTGTGGGTCAGCAGTTCTCCGGCACGACCGGGCTTCCCCCGCTTGCGGCAATCGCCGCGCTCGGCGACCCGAACCTCGTGCAGCGCGCCGCGAAAATGACCGCGCGCGAGGCGCGGCCGCTCGGCGTGAACTGGGGATTCGCGCCGACGTGCGACCTGCGCATGAACCCGGCGAACGTCCGCACAACGCTGGACGGCATCACCGGTTCGCCCGACGAGATCGGGGCGATCGCCTCGCTCTGGATCGAAGCGTGTCAGCACGAAGGAATGCTCGCGTGTGCAAAGCACTTCCCCGGCGCGGGCCGAGTCGGTGAGGTCGACGGCTCGACCGTTAAGCCGGTGGATGTGCCGCGGAGCATTCTGTTCGACCACGAGTTCAAGCCCTTTCGCGCGGCCATCAGCTCCCGCGTGGCCTCGATGCTCGTTGCGCACGTGAGCTACCCCTCGCTCGACGCGAGCGATTCGCCGGCGACGTTCTCGAGCGTGATCCTTCGCTATCTGCTCCGCGAGAAGTACGGGTTCGAGGGCCTGGTCGCGAGCGACGTGCTCCAGGCCCGCGGGCCGATGTCTTCGGAGGATGAAGCCGACGTGGCGATGCGTGCGCTGGATGCCGGGTGCGACGTACTGCTCGGTCCCTCGCACCTCGATGCGCTCGTGGATACGCTGGAGCGCTGCGTGCGCGATGGTCCGCTGTACGAGGATCGCATCGAGCAGTCCCGGCGCCGGCGGCTGAAGTGGGCGCAGTGGGCGGCGCCGCAGACGGAGTATCGTCGTGTGAGTGGATCGGAGATTACCTGGGCGCTCCAGCTGGCGGAGCGGGTCGTCTCTCCGATACGAGGTGCGGTGACTCGACCCCAAAACGGGGCCGAGATCGTCGTCGTCGACGACGATGAGCCGTGCGAGCCGGCGCATCCGCGAACGGCCTTCGCTCAGACACTCGAGTCGTCGCAGCTTCCCACGACGATCGTTTCGGAACCCACGGCGGGCCGTGACCTTCCCGTGTTCGTCGCGGTGTTCGGGGAGATGCGCGGGCGTCGCGACGAAGTCGCGTTTCGTCCGGAAACGCTCGAGAAGATCTCCGCCGTATGCCTGTCGGCCGCGCGCGAACGGCGTCAGGCGGTGATTGTGCTTTTCGCACCCCCTCCGCTCGCGTCCCAGATTCTGGGCAGCGCGCCGATCGTCTGTGCGTGGTCCGGCGATCGTTGCATGCAGGAGGCGGCAGCGCGGTGGGTGTTACGATAGGCGACTGGCGACTGGCGACTGGCGACCGGCGACTGGCGACGGGCGACCGACGACCTCCGACCGACGACCGGAAAGAGAGGATACTCCTCGGACCCGTCTACTGAGCCGGAGCATCCCGAGGTCTTCGCAGTCGCCAGTCGCCGGTCGCCAGTCGCCAGACAATGCAACCATCCACCCCGCTCACCTATCCCAGCTAGCACATGGGTCGACCGCGCGTGACGGTCTCGGACGCGGGATCGCTCGAACGCTCTAGCAGCTCCGAAGGCGAGGCGGCAGCAAATGACGCGTCGGATGTTGCCGCCGCCGCGGCTGGGGACGTGCGTGCCTTCGAGCGCGTGTATCGAAGGCACGCCGCGCGCATCCATAGCACGGCGGTCCGGATGCTCGGGCAAGAGGAGGCCGACGACGCTACGCAGGACGTGTTCGTGCGTGCCTGGCAGCGACTGGGGCAGTTCCGGGGCGACTCCGCGTTCGGCACGTGGCTTTTCCGGCTGGCCGTCAACGTGATGCTCTCGCGCCGCGAGGTCGTGGCCATCCGGCACAAACGCCATGTCGACGACGCGGAGCTGGTCGAGTCGTTGTCGTCGGCCGACGCGTCGCCGGAGCTTGGCCTCGACTTCCAGGCGGCCATCGCGCGCCTGCCCCCCGGCATGCGGCAGATTTTCGTGCTGCACGACATCGAGGGGTACAAGCACGACGAGATCGCCGCCATGCTCGGCATCGCGCAGGGCACGTCGAAATCACAGCTGCACCGCGTGCGCATGATTCTCCGCAAGTACTTGAGCGCCTAACGACTGGATGACTCGCATGACCGACTCCTGGACCGACCGCCTGTCGGAGTACGTTGACGGGGAGCTCGACGCCACCACGCGCGCCGCGCTCGAGGCGCATCTCGCGTCATGCGCGAGCTGCCGGGCAACCCGCGACGAGCTGCAGCGCGTGGTCGACCGCGCTCGCGGCATGGGCTACCGTGAGCCGGCCAACGATCTGTGGGGCGCGATCGAGACGTCGATTACCGCCCACCCGCCTCGCGCGGGCCGCCGGCTCGTCACGGTCTCGTGGGCGCGCCTCGCAGCAGCGGCCGCGATCGTCGCCATGCTGGCTGGTGGATTCGCGTGGACGCTCGCGACACGGCGCACGCTCCTCGTCGTTACGCCGGCGTCGAGCCGCGACACGCTCGTGACGGTTCTCCGCCAGCCGTCGCCGACGGGAGCCGCGACAACCGTTGCGTCCTATCGTGACGCCGCAGCCGACCTCCAGCGCGCGTTCGACGCAAACCGCTCCACGCTGCGTCCGGAGACGATGCGGGTGATCGAGGAGAATCTGCGCGCGATCGATCTGGCGATTGCGCAGACCGACAGTGCGCTGCGCCGGGATCCGGGCAGCGCGTACCTCAACGAGTACCTGGCCGCCACCATGCAGCGGAAGCTCAAGCTGCTGCGCCGAGCCGTCGAGATCACCAGCGCGCGCTCATGACGCTTTCCGTGCCCTTCGGGCGGCTCGTCCGGCGTTCGCGGGCAGAGCTCCTCAGGCTGCTCGTCGGGGTCGCACCGATGGTCGCGTGCGCGCAGACGGACACGACGATTCCCGTGCAGCCTAACGCGCGCATTCAGATCCAGAACTTCGCCGGGTCCATCCGGGTTCGCGGCTGGGACCGGAACGCGGTCCGGATCGTCGTCGGCGAAAGTCGACACGACGAGGTCCACGTTCAGGGCCGCGATGCGGCGGTGTCCATCTCGACCGTCAGCCGATCCGGTGTGCCGGCGCCGCTCGACTACGAGATCACCGTTCCAGTCCGTGCCTCACTGGACATTGGCGGGACCTATACGGAAATCGCGATCGAGGGCGTGCGTGGCTCCGTCAGCGCCACTACGGTGCAGGGCGAGGTATCGCTCCACGGGGGCGACGGCGTCATCTCACTCAAGTCCGTCGAGGGGGGGGTAACCGTGCAGGACGCGGTGGGACGCATCGAGGTGAACGGCGTCAACAAGGGGCTCACGCTGCGGAACATCAACGGCCCGATAGCGGCCGAAACGGTGAACGGTTCGATCGTCCTCGACGGGATCGACTCTGATGACGTCGATGCCGAGACCGTCAATGGCCCAGTCACATACGAGGGCACGATCAAGGACGGCGGACGCTATCGGTTTGGCAGCCACAACGGTACCGTGGTGGTGTCCATCCCCGAGCGCGTGAATGCAACGGTCGCGGCGGTAACGTATCAGGGGACGTTCTCGAGCCGGTTCGCGCTACCTAACGCGGCGGCAGATACGGCACACGGCGGAGGCACCCGGCGGCGCGTGAACTTCGCATTCGGCAACGGCAGCGCCCGCATCGAGGCCGAGTCCTTTCAGGGCAGCATCATCCTCGCTCGGCCGGGCGACGCGGTGATTCGTCAGCGATAAAATCGACCCCTTCGGTGCGAAGATTCCGGCTCCGCCAATGGTCTGACCATTGGATGCCGGAAGTTGGATCCCGGAACTCGGGTCCCGCCGGGCTGTATCCAACCATAATTTTCGGCGAAGTCACCCTGACCTCTCATCGATGCCCTTGTCCTTCACTCATCGTCCCGGCCGCGCCACCGCCGCCGCGGCTTTCGCCGTCGGCCTCCTCGCCACGTCAGCGTGGGCTGCGCCGTTTCATCTCCATCTCCTCAAGTCGTCCCCGGAGGCAAACGCCACCGTGGCGGCGGCGCCCGATTCGATCCGCCTGTCGTTTTCGCAGATGCCCGAGCTCAAGGTGACCACCGTGACCGTGACGGGTCCGGGAAGCGCGTCCGTTGCGCTCGCCCCGCTGGCCAGCGGCGATTCCGCGACGGTGGTTGCCGGCGTGAAGGGGAAAATGTCCGCGGGGACCTATACGGTCGCGTGGCGCACGATGGCGAAGGACGGCCACATTGCGCGGGGGACGTTCGCGTTCACGGTCGCGCCGGCGAAACGTTAGGCATCGCGCGTGCGGCGAATGAGTCCAGGGTCGTCCGACACGATCCCGCGCACACCGATATTCCACAGGTACCGCGCTTCCTCGGGGTCGTTGATCGTCCAGACGTGAACGAGGCAGCCCGCGGGCCGCGTCAGGTGGACGAGCGACGCGATCGGCAGCCGCACGCCGCGAAGTCGCGGGGGCAGACACATGACGGAATACGGGAGCGACCGGACTGGTCGCCTCGTCACGATGCGATGGAGCAGGCGTGCGACGTCGGCGCGTGATGCGCCGATCGCGATCCGCGACCCGCGAAACGGATCGAGGGCTCTCACATCGAACGACTCGACCACACAGCGCCACTCGGCGCCAAGGCGCTCGATGAGTCGGTGTGCGACAGGCGAGACCTCGGGAGTCTTGATCTCGAGCAGCAGCGGAACGTCGACGAGCTCCGTCAGCACGTCCTCCAACGTCGGGACACGAAGCTCTTTCCCGCGGTAGGGGAATGTTCGTCCACCGTCGCGCGTGAACCGCGCCCCGGCGTCGGCACCCCGAAGCTGCTCCACGGACAGTGATGCGACCGCGCCGCTCGCGTCGGTCGTGCGACCGATCGTCGGGTCGTGCATGACCACCGGGACGCCGTCCGCCGACAGGCGCACGTCGAGCTCGACGCATTCCGCGCCAGCCGCGAGCGCCTGCCGGAACGACTCCATCGTGTTCTCGGGCGCGTGCGCGGAATTGCCGCGGTGTCCGACGATGGGGCGCCTATCCGGGTCGAGCAGGGGATGAATCATGTGCATTCAACCCCGTCGGCACTCCCTCAAAATGCGTACTGCACTCTCGTCATCACGAGTCGCCCGATTTCGGGCGTCCCGATGAAGGTCACACGCTTGTTGTCCAGAATGTTCGTGCCGGTGATCGACCACGTGACGCTCTGTCCCGGAAGGGGGAGCCGCCAGCTGAACTGGGCATCGAGAAACGCATTGACCGGCACGTTCCCAACGTACACGCCGGAGTTGACCGGGAACGCGTTCGCGTACCGACCGCGCAACTCGAAGCTCAAGCCGCTCACTTCGTCGCGATAGCGCGCCGTGAGTGTTGCCTTGTTGTTCGGTGAGTTCAACGTCAGCGTATCGGGGCCGGTCGACACTTCCGGGAAGAGCACATCGCTCACCCACGAATACGTCCCGATGAACGTGACGCGATCCGTGAGGAGATAATCGAAGGCGAGGTCGACGCCGCTGTAGTCGATCGTCTTGTCGATGTTGCGGTAGCTGAAGAACAAGCTTGGCGTGTCGGCGAGTGGGCTGTCGGGCACCACGGTCCCGACGGGCACCTGCGCCAGCTGTCCCGTGAGGGCCGTCGCCAGTGGCGCGATTGCGGCCGCCGGAACGCGCCCGGCCTGCGCCTCCGCTGTCAGCACGGCGCCGAGCGTGGCGCCGAGGGTCGTGGGGTCGAGGAACGCGTTAGGCGTGACGTTCTGAGCCGCGGTCGTGAAGTTGGTCTTGCGCTGATACCAGAGGTCGATCGCGAGACGCGCCCGCTTGCCGAGGATGCCCTTGTATCCGAGCTCGTACGCGTCGGTCGTGGTGGCCTTGAGCCGCTCCACATCCTCCACGCTCGATGGCTGCACCTGCACGAAGCTCGCGCCCTGGCCGCCGCTGGGTGGGCGGAAGAGCCGCAGGGTGGTCTGCACTGCCCCGGTATTCGCGCCGAACAGCGCACCGAAGACCTGCGGCGCGTTCGCCGGACTGACACCCGCGGCCAGGAGCGCGGCAACGATCGCCTGCTGGCTTCCGCCGACGAGCGTGCGATAGTACTGCGCCGCGTTCGCGTCGACGACGGTATTCGGCGCGCCGGTGACACCACCCGTTGGCCCGACGATCGGGAACGGCGACCGCATGCACAGACCGCCCGCTCCCGTAGCGCAGTTGCGGCTGAACGTGAACCCGCTCGACGGCACACCCAGGCCGCGCACCTGATAGCCGATCGTCGGCGTGATCGGGATGAACGCTTGTGGCAGGTCGAGGAAGAACGAGAAGTTCGCGGGCGTCGAGAACGCGCGGTTGTAGGTCACGCGGATGTTCTGGGTCTCCGAGGGCTTATAGATCAGCGCCACACGTGGAGACCAGAACGTTTGATCGAGCACGTCGTGGTTGTCGACGCGGATAGCCGCGACGACGTCGAACATGTGCGACAGGTGCGTCGTGGACTGGATGTACGCGCCGATCTCGTGGACGTCGTCGTTGTTTTCGTTGCGACCGTTGATCGTGCCTCCGGTCCGCGGATTCGTGAAGATGTAGTCCGCACCGTAGACGAGGTCTTCCTTCCCGCCGCCGAATCCCAGCCCGTGCTGGATCTGCGCGGCGAATACTCGCGAGTTGTCCACGATCGGTGTGCCGGTGCGCAGCAGGAACGTGCCGCGCGTGTCGAGGCTGTCGCTGTTGCCGGCGTCGCTGAAGTTCGCGAAGACCTGCGCGAACAGTCGCCCCCACCGGAACCGCTCCTGGATGCTTTGATACGTCCAGTTCTTCGCCTGTGCGGTGCCGTTCGTGCCGGTGAGCTCGAGCCCACTCCCGATCTTGCTGATGCCGTACGTCGTGATGAGCTCCATGTCGTTGCGTGGACGAATGTCCATGCGCGCCTCGCCGGCGTACCGCTTGACGTCGAAGTTGCGCGTGTTGGGCACAGTGTCGCGCTCGCCGGGTGTCCCGTTAGGCCGCGGGATCGTTGCCGGTTCGGCCGGATCCATGTACTCCCAGTCCTTCCCGGTGAACGCCTCGCCCGAGAGCTTGAAGCCGAACTTCTGGCCCGCCGTGGTCGCGTATCGCCCGGACGCATGGAGGATGGACCGCTCACCTCCATCGAGCGTCAGAATTCCGCCTTTGGACTCGAACGGTGACTTCGTGATGACGTGGAGCACGCCGCTCGAGCTGTTCGGTCCGTAGAGGGCGGACGCGGGACCGAGCAGCACTTCGATGCGCTCGATGTCTTCGCTTGTGCCGGTGAAGAGGAGTGGCACGTTAACGCGGAGCGATGGCACCGCGGCGAACCGATAGTCCTGGAGCGTGAGCAGCGCCCCCGAGAACGCGTTGTTGAACCCGCGCGTGACGATGTTGGTCTGGGCAATGCCGCCAGTCGTCGCGTCCACACCCGGGACGCTGCGGATGTTATCCGTCACGGTCAGCGACGAGCGTTCGCGGATCTCCTGGGCTTCGACGACACCCACATGGGCCGGCGCATCGAGCTCTTTTTCTGATTGGCGCGACGCGCTGATGACCGTGGGGTTGAGTGCCGTCACGGTCCCGGCGATCCGGATATCGAGCTGCACATTCTGGCCGGCGGCTACGCGAATGCCCGGGATTCGGCGCTGTGCGTAGCCGATGTATTTGACGACGATGTCATAGGTCCCGGCGGGGACGTTCGCTATGCGATACGCACCGTCGTTACCGGCGATAGACGCCCCGGCTACCGACGTCCCGGAGACCGCACGAACGTCTGCGCCCACGACCGGGGCCGATGTGGTGCTGTCGGTGATCCGGCCGCCAATGGAGCCGGTTTGCGCGAAGGCGGGCGTGCCGGAGATGAGAGCGAGACACAGGAAGCGGCAAATCGAACGTGGGGTCATCCTGACCTCGTGTCGACTGGGTGACGACCGGCGAAGTTGCCCCGGTCCCGAGTGTGTCCGAGCCGGCGGCAGTATAGGGTGGGTGCTGAAGCCGCCGCCGGTTGTGCGTCGTGTGCGCAGGAAGGTATGAGCCTCGAGTGACGCACAAAATCGTGACGATGACGTAGAAGCGCCAGAGCCGCTACGTAGGCGCGGCGGCGTCCAATGCAGCGACTACAGTGCGCTGAATGAACGCACCGTGGCATGGGTGGCCGGGCTCGTCAGGGGAGCCGGTGGGGCATCTCGGGGTATAGCCCTCCTGGCCCCCGGGGTTGCGCAGGTCGGGGGCCTGGATTCTACTACGATGAGCAGCCGACGTCAGACGACCGAGACGGTGCCCGACGTCAGCGTACGGTGATCGAGTTCACGAGGTCTGCGTGTCCATTCAGAAATTCCTTCAATGCTCCGTCTTCGCGTGTTCGGTAGCGAGCACGTTGGCGTCGCCTCGTCAAGCAATGGGCCAGAGTGGCCCTCCGCCGGCGCAGGCCGCGCCGCCGAATCCGTTCGCCCCGGCCCCAACGACGAAGCGTGTTCCCATCTCGAAAGCCGTGTTCGGCGATGCGGGCATGATCGTCAACGCCCGTGATGACGGCTTCATCGAGATTGCGGCGGCGGGACCTCAAAAGACGATCTATCTCCAGCTCCGCACGGCCGCGGCCCGGGCGTGGATCGACTCGACGCAGCGCATGCTCAAGGCGCGCGTGCGCAAGGCGGACCCGCCGCGAACGTACCGCTCCGACGCCGCCGAGTATGGGTCGACGACGACGATGGCGATGACGCGCTCTGTCGACGCGGGCCAGTCGCAGTACGCCCTCGCGTTCTCGGAGAACCCGCAGTCGTCGTTCACGATTCCGATCGAGCAGGAAGAGGCAGACGTGTTCGTGGCGATCATCCGCAAGGCGGAAACGCAGGCCGCGAAACTGCTCGAAAAGGCCGACACGACGGCTGCTGCCGCCGCGGACTCCGCCCGAGCGGACTCCGTCGCCAAGGCGAAGAAGAGGAAAAAGCCGGCGGCGAAGCGTACCGCTGCGCCACCGGCCGATTCAGCCGCGAAATCGAAGTCCGACTCGACCTCGAAGACCAAGCCGGCCCCGTCGGCGCCGGCCAAGCCCGAATCGGCGCCGACTGCCTAACGCTACTGCACCGCCACCTTGTCGTCCTTCGTCGGTTACTTCTCGAACCAGCTCCGGAGGTAGAGCTGTGTTCGCAGGTAATTCGACGGGCGATCTCCGACTCGCGCTACGCGTACTCGGCGCCTTGGGTTCGGAGCGGCGAGAACACGATCGCCTTCCCGTCGCGCGACCACTCGGGCTCGCCGGCATCCCATCGGGCGACCACGCGACATCGGCCGGCGTTTCCGTTAGGCGCGTGATCTGCGTGGGCGCGGCTTCGCCATCCATGAACCGTACCCAGATCTGCGTCCCGTTCGGCTCTCGGGCTGCCGAGGGAAGGAGAGTGCGCTGACCTCGTCGCGCACTATCTCTCCAACCGCGCGCAGTCGTGCCCGCTCGTGATTGCCGGCGTTGCCTAACGTCCGTTCGCTAACGCCCCCATCGGCGTACGAGCGCAGTCAGGCGCCGTATTGACCAGATGGATGATATCGCGTATACTCCATCATCCAAATGGTCAACGACCACGGCGTGCCCTGGTCCATTCAACGAGGACTCATTCCATGGCAACGAAGAACGCCGCCCCCGTCAAGGTCGACCCGCTCGCCGATCGCGTCGTCGTGAGGTCGCTCGAGGACGCCGAGCGGACCCCCGGTGGGTTGTTCATCCCCGACTCCGCCAAAGAGAAGCCGCAGCAGGGCGAGATCGTTGCCGTTGGCCCGGGTCACTTCGACGAAGGCAAACGCGTCCCGATGGAGGTCAAGGTCGGCGACAAGGTCCTGTACGGAAAGTACAGCGGCACCGAGGTCGTCATCGGCGGCGAGCCACTCCTGATCCTGCGCGAGAGCGACGTTCTCGCCGTCTTGACCTGAGCGACACAGCGGCGTGCCCGTGGGCCGCCGCCTAACGGCCCGCACCTCCCACGGCGCTCACCCGTAGCTCGGCTCGACACGAGGACCCATACCATGACTGCCAAGACCCTCAAATTCACCGGCGACGCGCGCACGGCACTCAAGCGCGGCGTCGACCAGCTCGCTGACGCCGTGAAGGTCACTCTCGGTCCCAAGGGCCGGAACGTCGTCATCGACAAGAAGTTCGGCGCCCCGACCGTCACCAAGGACGGCGTCACCGTCGCCAAGGAAATCGAGCTGCCCGACGCTTTGGAGAACATGGGCGCGCAGATGGTGAAGGAGGTCGCCACCAAGACCTCCGACGCGGCGGGGGATGGCACCACTACCGCCACTGTGCTCGCCCAGGCCATAGTCCGCGAGGGTTTCCGCAACGTCACGGCCGGCGCGAACCCGATGGCCCTCAAGCGCGGTATCGATCGAGCGGTAGCGACCGTTGTCGAGGCCCTGAAAGCGGTGTCCATGCCGACGGCCGGCAAAAAGGAGATCGCGCAGGTCGGCGCCATCTCGGCGAACAACGACAAGGAGATCGGTGACCTCATCGCCGAGGCGATGGAGAAGGTCGGCAAGGACGGCGTGATCACGGTCGAAGAGGCCCGG
>Ga0070670_100005481_pt1 | contig 10707 bp, 8 predicted proteins | sample KBSS63metaG_FD_64665 | JGI IMG/M metagenome (GOLD analysis project Ga0070670, IMG submission 64665) | Switchgrass rhizosphere microbial communities from Kellogg Biological Station, Michigan, USA - KBS S6-3 metaG | ecosystem: Host-associated > Plants > Roots > Rhizosphere > Soil ... | reverse complement strand
GTCGGCAAGCCCCTCAACGTCGCGGACAGCGAGCGGCCGCATTCGTCTCGACCTCGATTGGCGGACGTACTGTACTAGGTGGCGTGTGTTCGAGATCGCGGGAAGGGACCACGAGCGCTGAACACGCGCCAGCGGTCAAAGGTTTCATAACAACGGCCCCCAGGCGCTCCACTGGAGCGGCTCGAGAGAGCAGTCGAGAGCAAGAACCTATCATCGGACCGGCGACCTGGTCATCTTCGATTGATGACACCCACTCGCTCGCTGTTCATCGGATTCGCGGTCGCATGTACGGCCCCTCGGCTCGCCTTCACGCAGCAGCAGTTCACACTCGAACAGGTTCTGGGCGCGCCGTTCGCCAGCGACCTGGTCGCTGCGCATCGCGGCAGCGCCGTCGCCTGGATCGTGAACCAGCGTGGCGCCCGCAACGTCTGGGCTGCCGCCGGGCCATCGTGGCAACCGCGCCAGGTCACGCGGTACCAGGATGACGATGGCCAGGAGATCGAGGGCCTGACGTTTACCGCCGACGGCCGGTCGGTGGTCTACGTCCGGGGCGGACCGCCGAACGGCTCGGGCGACCGGCCGAACCCCGCGCTCATTCGCGGCGCCGTCGATCAGGCGATCTGGATCGCGTCCGTTGACCAGGGCGCCCCCCGCAAGATCGCCGACGGCTCGTCGCCTGAGCTGTCGCCATCGGGCGACTCGCTCGCGTTCACGCGTGGCGGACAAGTCTGGATCGTGCGCGTCGCAGGCGACAACGAGAAGCCCGCGGAGCTCACGAAGCTCCGTGGCGGGTCGTCCAATCTCCGCTGGTCCCCGGACGGCAAGCGGTTGGCGTTCGTGAGCAACCGCGATCGCCACAGCTTCGTTGGCGTCTGGGACTTCGTGGCGAATACGCTTCGGTACATCGACCCGAGCACGGACCAGGACGGGGCGCCGGCGTGGTCGCCGGACGGGAAGTCGCTCGCGTTCACTCGCACGCCGTCGCAGGTGTCCGACCTCATCTTCGTGCCGGAGCGCGAGAGCCCGATCCCATGGTCGATCCGGGTCGCGGACGCGAGCACTGGAACCTCGCGCGAGGTGTGGCGCGCCAAGCCAGGGAAGGGCAGCGTGTTCCGCGAGATCGTGGCGGAGAACCAGCTGTTCTGGTCGCCTAACGCCGACCGCATCGTGTTTCCGTGGGAGGCCGACGGCTGGACGCACCTGTACAGCGTGCCGCTCGCCGGTGGCACAGCGGCGCTGCTCACGCCCGGCGGCTTCGAGGTCGAGCACGTGACCGCGACGCCGGACGGCCGATCGCTCGTGTACTCGTCGAACGAGGCCGACATCGACCGTCGCCACATCTGGCGGGTCGCGGTGGATGGCTCGTCGAAGCCGTCGGCGCTGACGAGCGGTAAGGGACTCGAGTGGAGCCCTGCGGTAACGAGTGATGCGACGCTGCTGCTTCGCTCGGACGCGCGTCTGCCGGCGCGAGTCGCACGGCTCGACGGCAATGCACTGCGCGATCTCGAGAACGGCGCGACACCGAACGACTTTCCGGCTGCCGCGCTGGTCGAGCCGGCACAGGTGATCCTTCGCGCCGCCGACGGCACACCCGTGCACGCGCAGCTGTTCCTGCCGCCTAACGCCAAGCCCGGGGAGCGTCACCCCGCCGCCATCTTCTTCCACGGCGGCTCGCGCCGTCAGATGCTGCTCGGCTGGCACTACATGTACTACTACTCGAACGCGTACGGCATGAACCAGTACCTGGCGAACCACGGGTACGCTGTGCTGTCCGTGAACTACCGCAGCGGCATCGGCTACGGGCTCGACTTCCGCGAGGCGCTCGAGTATGGCGCCGCCGGGGCGAGCGAGTATCAGGACGTCGTGGCGGCAGGCAAATACATGCGCGCGCGGGCGGACGTGGATCCGGCGCGCGTCGCGCTCTGGGGCGGATCGTACGGCGGCTATCTCACTGCGATGGGACTCGCGCACAACTCCGACCTGTTCGCCGCGGGCGTAGATATCCACGGCGTGCACGACTGGAACTCGGAGATCCCGAACTTCGTTCCGGCGTACGACTCGCTGCACTACGCAAAGGAGTCCGCGCTGGCGTATCGCTCGTCGCCAATCTCGGCGATCTCGGGATGGCGGTCGCCGGTGCTGCTCATTCACGGCGACGACGACCGGAACGTCCCGTTCACGGAGTCGATCACGATCGCCTACGAGCTGCGGAAGCGCGGTGTTGCGGTGGAGGAGCTCATCTTCCCGGACGAGGTCCACGACTTCCTGTTGTGGCGAAACTGGGTGAGTGCGTATCGCGCCGCGGACGATTTCCTCGCGCGACGCCTCAAAACCCGCGCGACGGCGTCGAACACAGTTCCATGAGGGTGATGGCTCGCGTGGCGGGCTCGATCGCGGCGCTGGCATGCATGCCACTCCTTGCGTTCGGCCAGGGCTCGGCGGCGAGCAGGGGCGTCGTCCCTCCAACACGCGATCCCTTTAGCCCGGGCTTCGTCCCGAAGAAGGAGCTGCCGGACGGTCGCGTTCCGTCGCCAGGTGAAGACGGCAACTTCGTCATCGGGCCGACGCACCCTCGCGCACCCGAGATGGCCATGCAGGATGGTGCGCCGCCCGGTGTCGTGCACACGTTCACGATGCGCTCGGAGGACAGCAGGATCTATCCCGGCATTGCGCGGGATTCCGGGACGTTCGGCACCGTCAGTCCCACCGACCCGGCGACATTGATCGTGACGACCAGCCACCCGGCTCGGTACACGCGCACGGTCGCCGTCTATATCCCCGCACAGTATGTCCCCGGTACCGTCGCGCCGTTCATCGTCGGCGCGGACGGACCCGACAACTCGCTGTTCACCGCGCTCGACAATCTCATCGCGCAGAAGCGCGTGCCGGTGATGATTGCGATCTCGATCGGCAACGGCGGCGGCGACGCGCAGGGTAGCCAACGCGGCCTGGAGTACGACACGATGTCGGGTCGCTACGCCGAGTTCGTGGAGACCGAGGTGCTGCCGCTGGTCGAGCGGCAGTACGGCGTGCGCCTAACGAAAGATCCCGAGGGACGCGCGACGATCGGCGGCAGCTCGGGAGGCTCCGCGGCCTTCATCATGGCGTGGTACCACCCGGAGCTCTACCATAGAGTGCTCGCCTACTCGATCACGGCGATCAACCAGCAGTGGCCGCATAACGACGAGACGCCGCACGGCGCGTGGGAGCTGCACGAGCGGCTCATCCCGATGAGTCCCGCGAAGCCGATTCGCGTCTGGCTGGCGGTCGGTGATCGCGATTTTCTCAACCCTAACGTCATGCGGGACGGGATGCACGACTGGGTGCTTGCGAGCGAGAACATGGCTCGCGTGCTCGCCGCGAAGGGATATCACTACCAGTACGTCTTCGCCCGCAATGCGGGGCACGTCGATCGCGACATGAAGCAGCAAACGCTACCAGCAGCGCTGGAGTGGCTCTGGCGTGGTTATGCTCCGTAAGGGGTCAGACTCGCATTTCAAGGGGTTTTCAAGGGGTCAGAGCCCTTGAAACCCATTTTCAAGGGGTCAGAGCCCTTGAAACCCACGACCTCGACTTTCATTTCGATCACAAATTTTCAAGGGCTCTGACCCCTTGAATTTCAAGGGCTCTGACCCCTTGAACTTGAACTTGAAACTTGATCCCCATGCGAATCATCTCCTTCGCCACACAGGACACCGAGTGGAAGACTCCCCGATTGGGGATCATCCTCCACTCGAATGGCCAGGACAGCGGACATCGACTCGACTGCGAGAAGCTGTTCGCTGCGGCCGAGCGGCCGTCGAATCCCCTGGCGTGGCTCGACATGGACGGACCGTGGCTTCGGCGAGCCCGCGAGACCGCCGAGCGGCTCGAGCGCGACGCGAGTGCATTCGCCGAGGCGCGCAAGAACGGCTGGCTCGTAGCGAGCAGTGACGCGTACTGGTTCGCTCCAGTTCCGCGACCGGGAAAGATCGTCTGCATCGGCTTGAACTACCGTGACCACGCGGCCGAGAGTGGACTCGCGGTGCCGAAGACGCCGGTGATCTTCTCGAAGTTCTCGAGTTGCGTGATCGCGCCGGGCGAACCTGTCGTCATTCCTCCGGCGAGCGAGAAAGTCGACTACGAGGCGGAGCTCGCGGTCGTCATCGGCCGACGCGCATCGCACGTCACCGCCGACCGCGCCTACGACTACGTGTTAGGCTACACGGCGTTCAACGACGTCACGGCGCGCGACTTCCAATTCGGCGACGGCCAATGGCAGCGTGGCAAGTCGTGTGACACATTCGCGCCGATGGGCCAGACGATCGTGACGACGGACGAGATCCCCGATCCGCATTCGCTGCGCATCTCGCTCACGGTCAACGACACCGTCATGCAGGACTCGAACACGAGTCAGTTGATCTTCGGTGTGCCGGAGCTGATCGCATTCATCACCGCCAGCATCACGCTCGAGCCGGGGGACGTGATCGCGACGGGCACGCCAGCTGGTGTGGGGTTCGCGCGGAAGCCTCCCGTGTTTCTCAAACCGGGCGACCGCATGGAGGTCAGCATCGACCGCATCGGAGCGCTCGGGAATCCAGTCGTTGCGTCCTCGGCGTCGCGTCATCAAACGCCTCAGGCGGTCGGCCCCTCTGGCGAGACGATTCCCTTCGCATGACCCACTTTTCGAGCGACGTGTTCATCGACTGGCTCCTCGATAGCGACCCGTCGATCCGCTGGCAGGTGATGCGAGACCTCACCCACACGCCGGCCCAGGTTATCGCGGCCGAGCGGTCGCGCGTTGCGTCGGAGGGCTGGGGCCTAACGCTGCTCGAGCAGCAGCGTCCCGATGGCCAGTGGGGCGACGGTGACGTCCACCCGTTCTGGTGGACGAACATGTACACGCTGGTGTTCCTGCGCGACCTGGGGGTGGACCCCGCGAGCGAGCGCGTGCGCGCCGCGATCGACCTCGTCAGGGACAACGTCACGTGGGGCCCTGAATTCGGTGACTCTCCCTTCTTCGAGGGCGAGGTCGAGCCGTGCATCAACGGTCGCGTGGTGGCGTTAGGCGCCTATTTCGGCGTGCGGAGTGATCGGCTCGTCGATCGGCTGCTGGGCGAAGAGCTCGCGGATGGCGGCTGGAACTGCGAGGCGGAGCGAGGTTCGGTGCGCTCGTCGTTCCACACGACGATCTGCGTGCTCGAGGGGCTGCTCGCGTACGAGAACGCGTTCGGTACGAGCTCGGCGGTGACCGACGCGCGGAAGTGCGGGGAACAGTATCTCCTTGAGCGTCGTCTGCTTCGGAGGTTGTCGACGGGCGAGATCATCAAGCCGGAGTGGACACAGCTCGCGTTTCCACCACTGTGGCATTACGACGTGCTGCGTGGGCTGGACTATCTGCGCGCAGCCGGCGTGCAGCCGGATTCACGAGTCGATGAGGCCGTCGCGATCGTGCGAGAACGTCGCCAGGCCGATGGCCGCTGGCTGCTCGACGTGCGACACCGTGACGCGCTTCACACGGACTTCGCCGGAGAGGTGGGCGAACCGAATCGTTGGGTCACGCTTCGGGCTCGGCGCGTGCTGGATTGGGTCGTCGAGACGCCAGCGGCTGATCGAGCGCGTCCCTGACGCGCTACGCGCGCGGCATCCGCGCCGTCGTGCCGGCAACGGGCAAGCTCACACGAAACACGGTGTGCCCCGGTTTCGAGCTGAAGTCGAGATCGCCGTCGTTGAGGTGAGTGAAGCGGCGCGCGATGTCGAGGCCGAGGCCCGTGCCAAGCCCGACGGGTTTGGTGGTGAAGAACGGATCGAAGACCCGGGCGCGGTGCTCCTCCGGAATGCCAGCCCCGTCGTCCATCACTCTTACCACGACGAAATCGCCACGCTTCGTCGCCGTGAGCGTCACATTGCCCCCTGAGGGCGCCGCGTCGATCGCGTTGTCGATCAGCTTCTCCCAGACCTGATTGAGCTCGCTGCCGAAGCCGAAGACCGAAGGCAGGCCCTCCGCCGTATCGATTTGTACCCGCACCGACTTCGAGCGCGACTTGCTCTCCAGCATCGCGACCGTGTCGGCGAGGCCACGCGCGATGTCGACATCCTCGCGCACGCCTTCCCGGTCCATGAACGTGAACCCTTTGATGGCGCCGACCAGTGCGTGGATGCGATCCGTCGCCGCCGTGATGTGCGCCGTGGCCTGACGGGCGGCCGCGTCGCTTGCGGCCCAGCCGATGGCCACCCCCAGCGTCTCTCCCGGAAGCACGCTGGCGAGCCGCTCGAGCGCGGCCAGGCTCACGTTTGCGCTCGCGAGCGCCGACGCCGCCGTTGGATCGATGTCATGCGCAAGCAGCCACTCGGAGAATTCCTCCTCGCGGTCCGCCGACTCGAGAGGGCTCCTCGGAGCGCATGCGTCGTTGCACATTCGCCGGAGCGCATCGACGGCTTCGAGTTGCCCGTCGGTCAGGCGTGCCCGCGCCAGGGCCGTCGACCCCGCGTGCAGATCGTCCAGTAGTGGCGGTAGCGATCGCGCATGGCTCGACGCGCCCGATGCGGGGTTGTTCAACTCGTGCGCGAGACCGGCGGCCAGCCGACCTAACGAGCGCAGCCGCTCGTCGTGAATCTGCGCGGACCGGTAGTCACGCGAACGGTCGATCAAGTGGTGTACGAGCGCCGCGGTGAGCTCCGGGCATTCCCGCACGAGGTCGGTAAAGTCCGAGCGGCTCAGCGCGAACAACGTCGTGTCGTCCTCGGCGACGATCCTGAGGGGTCCTGACCGCAAGCGTGAGAACGGCATGGTGCCACCGATGTAGCCGGGCCCGACATCCTGATACTTGCGCGAGCTGCCTGCGTTGGCGGCGTGGGCCGCCACGCGTCCGGCGAGCACGATCCACATGTCATCGATCGGCGACCCGCTTTCCGTTATGACACTGCCTGCCGCGAAGCGCTCCACGTGTCCGCGCGCGGCGAGCCATTCCAGCTCCGCCCGCGGCACCGACTCGAACAATGGGAAAGACGCCATCGTGTCGACGTCGTTATCGGCGACTTTGACGATTGCGATCGGTTCTGCAGGATCCATCTGTGGATCTTGCCCATCTCGGTTCGAGGAGCGCAATGGGTAGTGCCGATCACCCTGCCGCATCCCGGTCGTTGAAGATCCGCAGCGTCGGTGGTGCGTTCTCCAGTCCCTTCTGCATCTCGGCGGCAACCAGGGCATAGGCGCGCACCCACGCGGCGCGGACCGCCGGTGTGAACCGGTGGCCTAACGTATCGACGAATGCCTGCAGCAGCGCCGCGCCCACACTATCGAAGTGGTGGTGAAGGACGCCGTACCGCGTGTGCCGCCGGCCGAGCGCCGCAACGGCCGGCAGCAGCGTGTCGAGGTCATCGAGCGCCTGGACGACGACCCCGAGCGTCTGCGCGAGCTTCCACTGCTGGATCGTCATGTCGACGCCGTTGAAGAGCTGTGCGGCGCCCGCGTCGATGACGAACAGGTGGTCGTAGAACCGCGCCGTGAAGGCGTCGGAGCGCTCGGCGATCATCGACCACGACGATCGAACGAGTCGGATCTCTTCGGGGGTCATGGAGGCTGTGTCCTGGCGAGGTGACGACGCCGGAGAGTGCTCTCCATGAAGAACGCATTCCGCGCGACGGAGTGGGTCAGAGTCGTTTCAAGGGGTCAGAGCCCTTGAATTTCGGATCAAAGGGGTCAGCGTCGCTTGAATTCAAGGAGCTCGTTATTCCAGAGATCTCCCATTCAAGCGACGCTGACCCCTTTGATCCGCCGCCTTGCCCCTCCCTTTGATCCCTAGCCCTTGGCCTTCGCCTTCCAGGCGGCGAGCACCTGTGCCTCCCTCTCCGGCGAGATGCCGGCAATCGCGCCCTCGAGCGTCGCCTTCTGCTCTTCCTCCGGCCGCGTCTTGTGCCACGCGAGCGTGTCCTTTGCCGTCACGGAGAGCGGCCGGAAGGTCAGGCCGGCGGCGACGGCTTTCGCGTTGCTGCGTCGCAGGAAGCCGCCCGTCTCGCCGGTCGGCGGAAGCCAGCACGTCATGTCACGCCAGCCGCGAACGCCGTTCGCGTTCAGGAAATCGGCGGGGACCCAGGTGAAGGTCGCATTCGATCCGATCGCCGTCTTGATGCCGTTCAACATGTCGCCGAACTGCATCACGTTGCCGCAGGCGTTGAACGTCCCGGTCACCTTCTGTTCCGCCAACCGAATCATGAACTCCGCCAGGTCCCGTGAGTCGATGACCTGCGTCGGATCGTTAGGCGAGTCCGGCGACAGCACCTCGCCGCCGCGATCGATGCGCACGGGCCAGTACGTGAACCGATCCGATTTGTCGAGTGGACCGACGATCAGCCCCGGCCGGATGATCGTGTACGCCTTGGCGTAGTGCTTCGCGACTTCCTGCTCCGAGAACGTCTTCATCGCGCCGTAATACTTCCCGGCATTTTCGCGCACGGTGGTGTACGGGTCGACGCCGTCCGGCATCGGCGTGGTGGCGTCGCTCTCGTCCTTGTTCGGAACGCTGTTGTCGTTGTACACCGACATCGTCGAGATGAAGAAGTAGTGTCCGACGTTGCCCTCGAGATATTGCGCCGCGTTCCGCACCCAGAAGGGCAATGTCGTGGGATTGTCGAGCACGACGTCGAACTTCTTGTCCTTGAGCGCGCTCGCATCCCCGCCGAGGTCACCGATCAGCTGGTCAACCTTGCCCTTGAACATGTCGGGCCGCGTCTTGTTGCGGTTGAACAGCGTGACTTTGTGCCCACGCTGGAGCGCATAGTTGACCTGCTCCGGGCCGGTGAACCCGGTGCCGCCGAGGATGAGGATGTTGAGCGGCGCGCTTGCCTTGCCGGGCGCGTTACGCAGACCGTCCGGCCGCATCAACCCCGCAGCGAGGGAGCTGCGAGCGTCGGAAAGCAGAAACGCGCCGCTCGTGGCGGCGGCGACCTTGAGGAATTTGCGACGATCGGGTGACATGATGCTCCGTGTTTGGTGCGGTGGAAATCTGTCGTCGCACTCGGCCGACATCGAGTGGGCAAATGCAGATCGTCGGCGATCGAGGCTCACCTTGTCGCGCGCGACGAGCTCGTCGTTGGTGAACGGCCGCCGGCGACCTTCGGGGCTCGTCGCCGGCCATGGTGCGCGCTCCCTGCACCACAACCATACGAGTCCGCGTGATACGTACAACAGACCTCCAGCGACTACCGGGCTCGTGCGCGCGGTGCCACTCTGCGAAACCGGCTGCAGCGTCCGCAGCGGGGGAAGCCGCTGTGCCAAACTCCGCCTTTCAAACGCTTTTGTATCTGCGACTTCGCCGGGTCATTCCGCTCGCGCTTGCGCACGCCCTGATGGACGGGACGACCGTGTTGATTCCGTTGTTGAGGGCATGATGGGTACCGCGCAGGTATGGCGCGTCGCGTAGCGTTAGGCAATGACAGGCCCTGGACTCGACCATCGCGCGTCACTGTGTCCACCTCATCCGACGGTCGTGCCCTGAGTTCGCTGGCGCGTTAGGCGCGGCAGGGAGTCAGCGGAACAGGTCCGCGCCCGACGAGGTCTGGAACGCAGGGATGAGCGGGATCGCTCCGTTCCACGCGCCGGCCATCGCGGACTCGACGCGCTCCATGGCCTCCGCGGTCACTTGCGACCGGTGGCATGCCGCGCTGCGCTTTGCCGCCTCGAGATCTTCCGGTGCGAACGGGACTCGGACGGTGAAAAACCTGGCCTGGGGCACGACAAGTGGCGGCTCCGGGCGCGGGGGGTTCATGGCACGCATTGCCTCCACGGGAAGATTCATGTAGAAGAGGCGCTCCGACACCCCGGGCGCCCCCGTGCGCTGGAGCTGCGTGGCGATGGCGCTCACGATCCGGTGGTCCGGGTGACCCGTGCCGCCATCGGGCCCCCACGTGATCACCGCGTCGGGCCGAAGCCGGGCGAGCTCCTCGGCGATGCGCTGCGTCGCCCGGTAGATGAGCGTGCGGTCGCCGACATAGTCGCCCAGCTTGCCGTCGGGGAATCCGAGCAGGATCGGTGGCTGGATCCCGAGCGCCTGCGTCGCGCAGCGGGCCTCCTCGGCGCGCTGGCGGACGAGATCCGCGCCCGGAACGGTGGTCTCCGGGCGCGGCATGTGGCCCTGTTGTCCGGCACCGGCACCGCCGTCGGTTGCGATGATCAGGTACACCTGGACGCCATCGCGGGCGTAGCGGGCGAGGATCGGCGAGACAGGGGTCTCGTCATCGGCGTGGGCCGCCAGGACCACCAGCGTCCTTGGCGCGGGGCCTTGGGAAAACGCGACGTCCGATGTGGACAGCGCGAGCACGGCAAGGACGGCGAGTGCGCGGATCCACATGGAGACCTCGTTGAAAGCACTCCGGAGCGCGACTCGCGGTCTCGACGGAGCACGGTTTGGGTCGAAGCTACGTCGTTCCGGGGACGATGCAAGCGACCCCGAACATACCAGCGCGCGTCCGCCTCGTGGGCCGCGACGAGCACCGTTAGGCATACGGGCTCGTCGTATGTCGCCAGTTGCACGCGCCTGTCGTCCATCGCAAGTTCACTCGCCGCCCTCGAACGAGACGGCACCCGCCCCCCTGGCTCCCCAAGCGTGACCGGAGCGGATCTTCTTGCCGAGCTGCAGTCATCGCTCGGCGCCTACACCTTCGACCGCGAGCTCGGTGGCGGGGGAATGGCCCGCGTGTTCCTCGCTCACGAGCGCGGACTCGGGCGAC
>Ga0070670_100005479_pt1 | contig 10710 bp, 5 predicted proteins | sample KBSS63metaG_FD_64665 | JGI IMG/M metagenome (GOLD analysis project Ga0070670, IMG submission 64665) | Switchgrass rhizosphere microbial communities from Kellogg Biological Station, Michigan, USA - KBS S6-3 metaG | ecosystem: Host-associated > Plants > Roots > Rhizosphere > Soil ... | reverse complement strand
CCGGGCGCCGGCAGAGCAGATATTTGTGTGGCTGTTATGCCCGTCAACACCCCACGCTTGCAGTATGCGGTCGATAAAGCCCTCGTGTCCCGGACGGCCAACGTGATAAACGACCTCGTTGCGGCGGTCCTCTATCAATGCGGTGCGGATCTTGGCGGCAATATCATCCAGCACCTCATCCCACGTAACCTGTTCCCATTCACCATCGCCCCGCTTCCCTTTTCGCCGCATCGGATAAAGGATGCGGTCGACATCATTGATCTGGTTGATGGTCGCCGGCCCTTTCGCACAGTTGCGGCCGCGGCTACCCGGGTGGTAAGGATTGCCCTCAAACCTGCGGACCTTCAGCGTCTCTTTGTCGATGTAACTCAACAGCCCGCACCCCGCCTCGCAGTTAAAGCAGGTCGTCGGGACGATCATGTAATTCTTCTTTGTTCGCCGTTGACCGCTCGTCGCCTCATACTCCGTCCAATCGTCCCATTTCTCGGGCGGGGGATAATCCTTGAGGTTGCCCGGCTCCATTATCGGCGGCAGTTCGTCACCATTGTCCCCGTGAAGATTCGGGATCAGGTGCAGCGTCTCGGCAAGGCGTTCGATGAGTGATGGTTCGTGTTTACTCATTAGAAAATTTCTGTGCTCGATATCTTCGAAAGATTTGCCATACGCAGATCGTGACGAAAACACTGATCGCGCTGATCCTGCCTTGATTATGGGCCAGCCAAGCGCTCGTACTCCTTGGTTCGCCATTGAATGTAACGAAAGAACCAGGCCAGAAGACAATCGCCAAAGTTGTTAATAGAAACGCTCCAATTCCAATACCCAGACTTGATCCAAGCAAGAAATGCAGTGGTGTTCGAAGTACCAAGTTGATTACAAGGCCGATTGCCAGACTTTCGATCGAATAGACAACCAACATTAATGCCACAAAGATGGCGGGTATCAACCAGTTTTCAGAAGAGGAGACCATAACGCTAACTGAGTGGTATTCTTTGCGGCGCCTTTACCCAAATATGTTCGGCGAACCAGAGGCCGATCAATATCAAAATGCCCGCCGGAACCGCTGCTCCCGCAGGGCCGAGCAGGAGGAACATTAGCGGCAGCAGGTTGCCGGCTAGTACCATTCCGAACCAGAAGGCGGAACTGAATTCCCCGTCGAAAATCATCGACGCCACTGCGTGAGCGTCTTCCGTCGAATGTGTTGTTGTCAGTTCGATCGCAAGTGTAATCAGATGCAGGACGATGCTGCCGATTGCGATATAAACAACAAACTTTGAAAAGCTGCCGCCCAGCGGCCGGACAAAACTGCATAACAGGAAAACCGCCGAACCTGCCATTACCGAATGCACAAGCATATGCAAGCCCAGCATGGGGCTTTGCCAAAAGTCGCGGCCCTTTGCCTGGGCAAATAGGAACGCTGTATAAACGGCAGAAAGCAGGGCGAAAACGATCCCTAAAGGTTCTATGAATTTCAAAATGGCAGCGTAACCTGTTAACGACGCAACAAGCCAAACCGTCAGCAAACCGCCGTAACCCGTGATGATATATGCCCCGCGAGTCAGCCACGATTGCCACTGCGGCCTGAGCAGAACGTTAAGAAAGCGATCCGGCCGGCCGAGATCCATGATCAGCAGCACTCCGGTTATTGCAAGAAAGATCAGGGCGACGATCGCTCCGATCTGCTTTACCCGCGAATCAACATCTACGAAATAACCGCTTGCAATCGGCAGCAAAAATGCGCCGGCAGCGATCGCCTTGGTCAAAATATAAGCCGAAACCTCCCAGCCCCAGAGCACGCCCTTGTTCGGGGCGTCATAAACTCGCCGCGGCTTTTTCTCACGCGGTTCGATTTGTACAAAGTTCCCGACCTGCTTGTCGGCAACTCGTTTCTCGGCAAACTTTGCATAGTGCCCGACGCCGTAGCGCTGGCTGCTCCACATATAGTCTGTGTCCGGATTGGCTTCGGTCGGGTCGAGCGAGGCTTTGTCGCCGTCGATGTAAAAAAGTTTAGGCTTTGTTCCCTTCTCGGGTTTGCGGACGGAGACGGTCTCGCGGGCCAGCAGTTTTGAGATCTCGGTCTCAGGGTTGTCCATGTCACCCGAGATAATTGCGTGTTCCGGGCAGACGTTGACGCAGGCGGGTTCCAAACCGATATCAACACGATGCGTGCAATAGTTGCATTTCGCCGACGTGTGGTCGTCGGGGTGCATATAAATAGCATCGTACGGGCATGCCTGCGTGCATGCTTTGCAGCCGATGCACCGCCGGTCGTCAAAATCGACAATGCCGTCCTTTCTTGTGAACAAAGCCGTAACCGGACAGATCTCAACACATGGTGCATCAGCGCAGTGATTGCACCGCATCACCGAGAACAGCCTTCGGGTATCAGGGAACTCGCCTTTCTCAATGTACTTGACCCACGTCCGGTTCACGCCGACCGGCACTTCGTTCTCCGCCTTGCACGCAACGGTGCAGGCGTGGCACCCGATACACTTCCGGTTATCGATGATAAAGCCGTAGTTCATTTGATCAAGGAGTGGACCTGTAAATTCTAAAGGAATTTTGCCTGCGAATCACGCGAGTAGCGCAATAACCCCGAACCGATCGGTCGAGAATGATCATCGAGGTCCTGAAGATATCGTCGGAAACGGGAAGGTACCTGCCGAGAAAGTTGTGACCGACCATATGAAATGCGCTAAACTGAGCGCCACACATCATCGGGCAAAATTTGGCTCGTAATGGAAGTATCCTGCATTAGTTTACGTATTTTCCACAGGTTAGAGGCTGGCGCTTGCCGCGTCGCGCGTCGGTGTCTGTCGAGTCCGGTATTGATCATTCTCCTGATTGGACTCGCACGTTCCAGTATCTGGGCTCAATCGACAACGTCGATCGAAGGGCAGGTCGTCGACGAATTCGGTGGATCGATCGGCGGAGCCGAGGTCAGGGTGGGTAACTCAAATACAGGCATCGACCGCTCAACCACGACAGATGGCTCGGGCAGATATACATTCGCCGCGTTGCCGGTCGGCCTTTACATGCTTGAGGTTCGGGCGTCAGGTTTCAAGACACGCTTAATGGAAGAGGTCCGCCTTCAGGTTGCCCAGCCAACTATCCTGAACTTTCAACTCCAGGTCGGAGACATTTCGCAATCAGTGACTGTTTTGAGTGACCAAACGCTCGTCGAGCATTCGAGCATCTCCGTCGGCCATATCGTCGATCAGCGTGCCATTCAGGAAACGCCATTGAACGGGCGCTATTTCCTCGATCTGGGGCTGCTTGTTCCCGGCTCGGTAACGGCATCGCAAACAGGCTTTTCGTCGTATCCGAGCCGCGGCGTCGGAGCACTGGCGATAAATACGGCCGGAAATCGTGAAGAGACCGTCAATTACATGATCAACGGCATAACCCTGAACAATCTTGTGTTCGAATCGATCACATTTCAGCCATCGATCGACGCGATCGAGGAATTCAAGATCGATAACTCAACGTTCAGTGCCCAGTATGGCCAAACGTCTGGGGCTGTGGTCAATATTGCTACCCGCTCGGGATCAAACGGGTTCCATGGGGGAGTGTTCGAGTATTTGCGCAACGACCGCTTCGACGCCCGGAACTCCTTTACGTTGAAATCGTCAGAACCGCCGCCGTTCAAGCGAAATCAATTTGGCGGCCATATCGGCGGCCCGGTGTTGAAAGATAAACTCTTCTTTTTCTTTTCTTATGAGGGCTTGCGTCAGCGTCAGGGCCTTGACCTTAATAGTCTCGTACTGAGCGACGAACAACGGGCATCAGCTACGGACCCTGTGATCGTCAGGCTGCTGCCGCTTATTCCACGCGCGAATTTTTTCGACTTGGCCGGAACGCCGCGCTTCGTCGGTTCAGCAACGGCACCGGTCGATGTAGATCAATGGTCGGCCGACGTAAACTACAATCTGAGTCAGAAAGATATTCTCCACGGGTTCTACGCCATTCACGACACATTCGTTCGTGAGCCCAATCGCTTCGGCAACACCATTCCCGGCTTTGGTCACGATCTAAATGTACTTCGCCAGATACTCACCATCAACGAGTCGCACGTCTTGAGCTCGACAAAGGTCAATGAGTTACGTCTGGGCTTCAACCGGAGCCACTCAGGGAGCACACCTGTTGCTCAGTTTAATCCGGCAGACTTTGGTATCAATAACGGGCGGGGCACACCGGTAGGCCTGCCGCAGATAAACATAGCCGGCGGAGCACTGAATTTTGGCGGCCCATCACAATTCCCTTCGGGGCGTAGAGACCTTACCTATGTGGCCGGCGACACACTTAGTATTTTCAAGGGGCCGCATTTGCTAAAGATCGGGGCCGAGTTCAGACAGTTTTATACCGATAGTTTTCGGTTGGGAACAGGCAGCTTTAATTTCCCTTCCGTTGCGGCCTTTATCGCGGATACAGCTAATTCGTTCAGCATTACGCTCGGCAACCAAACAGCCAGGATCACCGAACGGGCACTGAATGCATTTGTCCAGGACGGTTACAAGCTGCGGCCCAACCTGACGCTCGAACTCGGACTGCGCTATGACTGGAACATGACACCGACCGAGAAGGATGACCGGTTCATCGTCTTTGATCCTCAAACCGTATCGCTGGTGCGCGTTGGCCAGCAGATCGACAACGTCTATCACGAAAACAACAAGAACCTGCAGCCACGCGTGGGTTTTTCGTGGGACCCATTCAACGACGGCAGGACATCGGTACGGGCGGCGTATGCGATCCTGGTGGACCAGCCCATGACGAGTGTGGTAACTGCGACCTCGGCAAATCCGCCGTTGTCGATCCCTTTGACCTTCTCAGGGCCGATAAGACTGGATAATGCACTTATGGTGGCACAAGCCGCCGGACTCTCGCCGCAAACTGTGGATCACGGATTCGATAACGCATATTTGCAGTCATGGAATTTGAATATCCAGCGCGAGATCGCGGCCGGCATAACAGTGTCGGTCGGCTATTACGGCTCTAAAGGTACTCACCTGATCATTCGGCGAAACCTCAATCAGCCAGTCGAGGGCGTGCGGCCATACCTAAGCCTTTCGCCTTCGAGCCCGATCCTGCCGGGTTCGACGCTCGGCAACATAATACAGGCCGAAAGCGCCGGAAACTCTAGTTACAACGCGATGTGGATCACCGGAACACAGCGGCTGCGACGCGGCCTGCAGCTAAGCGCTTCGTACACATGGTCTAGGTCGCTTGATTACAATTCGCTTAGCTCGCAAGGTGTAGTCGTCCAGGATAGCAACGATCTGGGGGGCGACCGCGGATTGTCTGATTTCGATGCACGGCATCGCTTTGTCGTTCGTGCCATCTACGATCTCCCGTTCAAAGGAAATGCTTTTGTCAATGGATGGCAATTGGCAGCGATCGTGCAGTCTCAAAGCGGGAGTCCTGTCAACATCGTAACGCTAAACAGCACGATAAATGGCGTGCCGCTCACCGTCCGGCCCGACGTCAACGGCCCGATCGTATATCCGCATCAAGTGAATTCCTGGTTCGACACCTCAGCATTCACGGCCGTTCCAAGATTCGGGAGCCTTGGCCGTAATGTAGTGATCGGCCCTACGTTTAACAACACGGATATCGCATTGATGAAGAACGTCAACGTTGGGGATCTCGGTCGTTTGCAGTTGCGGGTCGAATTCTTTGACCTCTTTAATCATGCTAACCTTGGGCAACCCGGCAATGTCGTGGGTGCGCCGACGTTCGGTCAGATCACGAACACGCGTTTTCCAACGGGCGAATCCGGTTCGTCGCGTGAGATACAGGTGGCCGCAAGATTTAACTTTTGATGCAGGTAGATCCCACCACAATCTTTTACCCACGGTGCGCGGGCAAAGCGCGTGCAGCTTTGAAGTGGTTGCTCGGGCTTTGGATTGCGATCTTACTCTTACAGCTTTGCGTATTTGCTCAGCCAGTACCAACCAAGAAAGTTGTATTGATACTCACCGGCGCCGACCCGAACAATCCCGGTTTTTCGGTGCTCACACAGGCCATAACCTCTAAGGTCCGAAAGGAAGCATCCGAACGCGTTGAGTTCGTGTATGAGATACAGGACACATTTTTGTCGCCTCCAGTCGACCTTGGCGACGACGATAAGGCGGTGGCTTATCTGACGCAAAAATATCGGGATAAAAAGATCGATCTGGTTTTAGCTCTCGTCGCGCCGAGACTCAAAGATCTCTTGATCAAGGATCCGGCTCTTTTTCATGGGACGCCAAAAGTCTTTTACGATTTTGAAGACAGGCGTGAGTCCATCCTTAAGGTTGCGGGGACTAAGGTCACCGGGGTGTGGGCGAACTTCGATGTGACCAAGACCCTGGACATTGCATTGCAGCTGCAGCCGGACGCGAAACGTGTCGTTGTCACCGCGGGTAGTTCGGCAGAAGACCAAAAAACGCTGGATGAAGCGAAGGCAGCGTTCCGTCCCCTTGAGGCCCGGTTGCCGTTCACTTATTTGACCAATATCACGCTTGAGGAGTTGCGGTACCAACTGTCCCGGATGCCCCGCGACACCGTGGTGATCTTCCTCCTATTTAGTTCCGATCCGCCCGGCAGCAGATATACGGGGCCCGAGGCAATAATGGCTGTCGCGCCCACGTCGGGGGCGCCGATATTCGGCATGTCGGACAGGTATCTCGGATCCGGGATCGTTGGCGGCAGCCTTATTGATTTTGTCTCGATAGGCGAGCAATTGGGAAATGTTTCTCTGCGCATTCTTTCGGGCGAGGCGGCCGACAGTATTCCATCACAGACAGTACCCAGCGTCGCCATGTTTGACTCGCGCGAACTTCGGCGTTGGGGGATCAGCGAAGACAGTCTGCCAGTTGGAAGCATAGTGCAGTTCAGCGAGCCTACCTTATGGGACGCGTACAAGTGGTACTTGACCGGGCTGCTCGCAGCGATCGTTATCGAAACGCTGCTCATCGGTTGGCTGCTATTGGTTCGGTCGCGTCGGCGTCAAGCGGAGGCGGAAAATACTCTTCTTCACACTCGCCTGGATGAGATCGTCTCAAATGTCCCCGGAATTGTTTGGGAAACGCGAACCGATCCCGCTATTGGCCGACGCAGGACAACTTACATTAGTGAATATGTCCAAAGGATGTTGGGTTATTCACCCGAAGAATGGCTCCAAGAGGCGCCGGGATTTGGGCTAACGATCGTACAGGAAGAAGATCGCGATCGCGCAATGCGCGAAAGCGAAGCCATCGTGGATAGCGGCGACGAAGGCGTTAGCGAGTTCCGTTGGGTGACCAGGGATGGGCGCATCAGGTGGGTCGAGAACCATCTAAGTCCGGTCTTTGGCCCGGGTGGCAAAGTGATCGGCTTGCGGGGCGTCGCGCTGGACGTGACAGACCGCAAGTTGGCTGAGGAACAAGCCCGCGAAACCGAGAAAAAGGACCGGGCGATCTTAGCCGCCATCCCAGACCTGATGTTCCTGCAGACCCTTGACGGTGTCTACCTGGATTATCACTCGGCCCGATCTAACGACCTCCTGGTTGCTCCGGAGTCATTCCTTGGCAAGAATATGCGAGAGGTGTTGCCTCCGTCGTTGGCGGAACAGTTCGCAGAGTGCTTTGCAAATGCCCGGGAAGGCGGCGAGCCCCAGATCCTCGAGTACAGCCTAGATGTGGGCAGAGGTGAAAGCTCGTACGAGGCCAGGATGGTCCGGGCCGGCGACACGATCCTCAGTATTGTACGAGATATCACTAACCTCAAACGCAGTGAACAGGAGGCCCTGGAGTTGAGTGGACGTCTGATCACCGCGCAGGAGGATGAGCGTAGCCGCGTTGCCCGCGAGCTGCATGACGGCGTGATGCAGGAGCTGGCATTGCTATCGATAGACCTGGATATATTTGGCGCCGGCGCCCCGAACGATCCTGTTTGGGGCGAGGGCAAGACGAAAGAGCTTTCCTCGCGGGTTGCCGGTATTTGCGGTGAGATCCATCGATTGTCTCACGAACTCCACCCGGCCATACTCGAACAGCTCGGCCTGGTCACTGCGGTTCGTGCGATCTGCACTGAAGTCGATGCGGCACACGACGTGGGCATCGTGTTCAAACCGATCAACGTACCCAAGCTGATGCCGAAAGATTTGTCGCTTTCGTTGTACCGTATAGTCCAGGAGTCGCTGCAGAATGTGGTGAAGCACAGCGCCGCAGCACACGTCGAAGTGCAGTTGTGGACGGATGACGAAAGGCTGATGTTAAGAGTGTCGGACGATGGCTGCGGCTTTGACCCGGGCACGGTCGGCGGTCAGGCCTCGCTGGGGCTCATCGGTATGCGGGAACGGATACGGCTATTGAATGGAGATTTTTCGGTCACCTCGTCCGTTGGCAGCGGTACGTTGATCGAGGCCGTGCTGCCTTTAAAGACGTAAAAGTGAATGGTGAGGCTACTGGCTATTCACTTTTTGAGAAGAGGTTTCTCGTTCCCGGGCTCGAGGTCCTTTATGACGTAGTGGATCACATGCGGACTTGCCAGCATATCAAGATGATCAAATCCCGTCACCGATCTAAATATGCTTAGAGTATTCTGATCGGGCAGTTCTGATGCGGGAGCCTCTCCCGGCTTGCTGCCGGTCTCAAAGCGTCGCACCCGCGAGTCCGACACACAGACATACGAATGAACCCTGACCCGCGGTGCAGGGGTTTGCCTGCAATCCAGTGCACTAACAAATGGCACTAGCCCATCAGCATCGCCAAAACGCCGGCCAAATCCATATACCAGCCCCATATTTGCAAATGCCAGCATCCGGTGCTGGCGAACGAGATTATCATTCACTATTTGTGCCTCGATCATCATCGCCGCCAGCTCGAGCGTTGTGAGATCGGCGGGGGCAATGCCGCCATACGCGATCAATTTAGAATTAAAAGGCTCGAAATCAGTGTTTAAGCCCGAAAGCTCGACATTAATATCCGCGGAAGAGGCGTTGATCTTGCCGTCGTAATTGTCCCACCTGAGATCTGATCGGTTTGCGGCTGCGGGGGGCAGTACTGCAAGGCGATCGGCCTTTTTTGACAGCCAATAAATGTTTTGCAGTGCCCCAAAGGCTCCTTTATATTTCTCGGGAACGAGGTCGCGGAATGTCGCCGGATCATTGGCACCCGGTGTGCCATGATGCGGCGTGGCAAGCGTTATTAACTGGAGGGTTGTGTCGCCGCCTTTTTTACCCTTCCAGTTTCCCTGTTTATGCTCGGTCTGTGCCATGTAAGATTTGGCGATCAAACCGCCAAGGCTATGGCCGACGATGACGTGATCGCGGTCTTTTAGCTTGTCGTCGATGAGATCACGAAGACTTGATGCGATCGCCGCTACACTTTTGCGGTCTGAGCAGTATTGAAAGAGATAGAGAGAATATTTGGCTTTGAGGCCGTTGCTTTGTTCATTGAATATGCGAATGAACTCTGACCAGGTTTGGCTCTTGGCATCAACCCTCGCGTCGGACGACGTCCCGCCTTTGCCGTGGATCATGAGAAGCGGTATTCGCTTGCCATCGTCGTCACCTGATCTGATCAGCGCGGCGAGCGGGCTATTCGGATCCGAACATATGGCACCCGCTTGAACGACAAACGCAAAAACGATCAAAGCCAGAGTGAATGCGTAGCCGCCAACACAACTATGGTTCTTGATAGAAAAGCCGAAATTCATACAAACTTTGATGACCGAAACCAATTTGATTTTAAGGTAAACTGGACCCAATACCGAATGTCCCACAACTCAAAAACATCGGCGGACCGCTGGCCAAACCTTTTCTCAGGCTCGGTCGTTGGGGTTGGATTCATAGCCGCCGTTTCCGCGTTGCTGTTCTTTGCCTGGTTGGCGGAGGAAATGCTCGCCGGCGACACAATGCTTTTTGATAATATTGTGCGCGGGTTCGTCCATGAGCATTCATGTGATACCCTGACCGCGTTAATGCGGGCATTCACCTTCGCCGGGTCCACGCTTGTTATCAGCACACTGACGGGCTTGGTTTTGGCGGTCTTCATTTTCGGCCGGCATTGGTGGTCAACCGTTGTATTTGCGGTAATGATGGCAGGTGCACTATTGCTTAACTTTGTCCTCAAGACGTCGTTCGCCCGCGACCGACCAACGACATATTTTGATACGCCGGTGCCTAATTCCTACAGCTTTCCGAGTGGCCACGCTTTGTTCTCACTTTGCTTTTATGTTTCGTTGGCCTGGATCCTGACGCGGCATATGACGGGCCGTTTGCCAAAGGTTGGGGTTTGGCTGTTTGCCGTATTGTTGGTTTGCGGTGTGGGATTATCGCGGATATATCTGGGAGTCCATTATCCCAGCGACGTCATTGCCGGATACGCGACTGCCGTGATCTGGCTTAGCGCAGTGGCGGGTGCTGATGGATGGCTTTCTGCCCGGTCGCCTTTAAGTAAGAAAAGATTGCCCGCGAAAAAGGGGAAAGGACGCTAAAAGAAGACCTGATCTTCCACGTCGCCGTTTTCGCGTGTTCGCGAGGAAATTCTTATCCTTCCGTTTATCTTAATGACGCGTTTATCTTTGCCAGCACGTCGCGACCAGGACACAAACTTTTTTCGGCAAGGGTATTGAGCGGCATCTCTGAGGTGTTGAGCATCTTGTGCAGTTCGTTCGAGTTCTCATCAATGTAGAGAAGGCCGGTGAGGATCTCGCCTTTTTGCTTGGCGTTATGGATCGCCGTCATCGCCG
>Ga0070670_100005475_pt1 | contig 10712 bp, 8 predicted proteins | sample KBSS63metaG_FD_64665 | JGI IMG/M metagenome (GOLD analysis project Ga0070670, IMG submission 64665) | Switchgrass rhizosphere microbial communities from Kellogg Biological Station, Michigan, USA - KBS S6-3 metaG | ecosystem: Host-associated > Plants > Roots > Rhizosphere > Soil ... | reverse complement strand
GTTGGCGCCGAGGAAGAAGATCAGGTGGCTCGCCGCCAGCGCGAAGCGGCTGCGCCGCGGCTCGCACGCCGCGAGCGCGTCGGCGCGCCGAGCGCACGCCGACAGCAGGCGGCGCAGCGGCTCGGCGTCGAAATGATGGAGGAAGAGGTTGGCGACGACGAGGTCCCAGCGCTCGCCGTCGTCGCCGCCGGCCCAGTCCATGACGTCGGCGATCACCGGCTGCGCCTGCCAGCCGGCGGCGGCATAGGCGGCGATCGTCGCGGCGTCGACGATCGGCTGGCGATCGAGCAGGTCGAGGCGGGCCCGGGGCCAGCGATCGCCGCGGTGCCGGGCGACCCCGAGCAGGAGCCGGCCATCGCCGCAGCCGAGCTCGAGGATGCGCAGCGGCCGCGCCTTCGCGTCGCCGACGGCGCGCTCCATCGCGCGAGCGAGGATGCGGCGCGCACCCATGAACGCATTGACGCGGCGCAGGTCGCGACGCGAGCGCTGCGCCACCGGATCGTCGGGCGCGAGGTGATCCAGCGTCTCCGGCTCGAGGACTCTCGTCAGCATGTCGGCTCGATGGGAAAGGCCGGGCCCCGGCGACTTCAGGCGACGCGCAGCAGCGCGCCGTGGCAGCTGAAGCCGGCGCCGAATGCCGACAGCCACCACCAGCCGCCGGGCGCGTCGTCGGCGAGCGCCGCCTCGAGAACGAAGTAGACGAACGCGCTCGACAGGTTGCCGTACTCGCGCAGCATCGCGGCGCTGTAGCGGAAGGCATCGCGGTCGAGCTCGAAGCGGCGCTCGAGCGCGAGCAGCACGTCGCGCCCGCCGGCGTGCATGATCCAGGCGGCGATCCGGCCGCTGTCCAGGCCGTTGCGCCCGAGCACCGTCGCCAGGACGCGGTGCGCGTAGTCGGCGGCCAGCGTCGGCACCTCGCGCGTCAGGATGTTGCGCAGCATGCCGTCCTTCTGCTCGAACATCAGCGCCTTGCGCTGGCTCGGCTCGATCAGCGAGGCCGCGTCGTGCCATTCGACCCGGCGGCTGCGCTCGCCCGGCTCGGCCGAGAGGACCGCCGCGCCGGCGCCGTCGCCGAACAGGCAGGCGCTGATCAGCACCCCCGGATCGTTGTCGAGGTACATCGCCGCGCTGCTCACCTCGACGCACAGCGACAGGACGTGCGTCGCCGCGCCCGAGCGGATCAGCGACCGGCCGAGCTGCAGGTTGGGCAGCGCCGCGGCGCAGCCCTGGCCGACGAGGTCGAAGGCCTGCACGTCGGCGCGCAGGCCGAGCCGCTCGACGACGTGGCCCGACAGGCCCGGGCAGAGGTAGCCGGTGCAGGTGCTGACGACGACGGCGTCGATCGCCGTCGCCTCGAGCCCGGCCGCGGCGAGCGCACCCGACCCCGCCTCGGCGGCCAGCGACGGCGCATTCGCGAGGAAGCGCCGATCGAGCGTGTCGGGGTCGATCGTGAAGACCTCGTCGAGCGACGCGAGCGCGAGTCGCCTCGCCTCGATGCCGTTGTCGCGCTGCAGGACGGTCCGGGCGATGAGGTGGGACCGGCTGTCGAGGCGGGCGAACCACTCCGATCGCTGGAACGCGGCGAGGCACTCGGCCTTGGTGTAGCGCGACGGGGGCGTGGCCGTGCCGAGGCCGCGAAAGTACATGCGATGCGGGACGAGAGGAGACGCTGCGAAGTATCGCGGCAATCGCAGGCGCTTGTCCGCGGCGTGTCCGCGGACTGTCCGCGGACCCCGGGCACGCCGCGGCGATGCGGCCAAGTCGTTGACGGCACTGCGTTTTTCTGAGCCACCACCGACGGCACGGCGCTTGCGAAATGACCCCCGCATTCGCTCGCTCGAGATGATCCCCGACACCTCTGCCCAGGACCGCGCCCTGCCGCGACGCTCGCCGTGGCGACGCCGCCTCCCGTTCCTCGTCGCCGCGCTCGTCGCGCTGGCGGCCTTCGCCGTCGCGCTGCCGCGCCTGCAGCGGACGTTCTCGACCGAAAGCTCGGTCAGCGCCGGCAAGCTGGTCGTCGCCACCGTCGAGCGCGGTCCCTTCGTTCGCGACATCGCCGGCGAAGGCCGCGTCGTCGCCGCCTTCGCGCCGACCGTGTACGCCCCCCATGCCGGCGCCGCCGAGCTCAAGGTCCACGCCGGCGACAGCGTCAAGAAGGGCCAGGTGATCGCGACGATCTCGAGCCCCGAGCTCGCCAGCAAGCTCGCGCAGGAGCTGTCGGCCGCCGACGCGATGCAGGCCGACCACCTGCGCGCTCAGGTCGATGCGCGCCAGCGTCGCAGCGCCCTGCAGACGACCTGGGACAACGCGCGAATCGACCTGACGACCGCCGAGAACGACCTCGCGCGCCAGCAGCGCGCCTTCGAAGCCGGCGCCGTCGCCGGCATGCAGGTCGACCACGCCAAGGACACGCTCGAGAAGGCGCGCATCGCCCACGGCAACGCCAAGGCCGGCCTCGGCCTCGCCGACGAGAGCCTGCGCTTCGACGTGCAGGCGAAGAAGCTCGCGCACGAGCGCCAGCTGCTCCTGGTCGCCGACCTGCGCCGGCAGATCGAGGCGCTCGCCGTGCGTTCGCCCGTCGACGGCCAGGTCGGCCAGCTGTTCATCGCCGAGCGCGCCAACGTCGCCGCCGACGCGCAGCTGCTCTCGGTGATCGACCTGAGCGCGCTCGAGGTGCAGATGCAGGTGCCGGAAAGCTTCGCGCGCGAGCTGGCGATCGGCATGCCGGGCGAGATCACCGGCAACGGCCAGACCTGGAAGGCGTCGGTCAGCGCGATCTCGCCCGAGGTCGTCCAGGGCCAGGTCGCGGCGCGCCTGCGCTTCGACGGCGCGACGCCGCAGCAGCTGCGCCAGAACCAGCGCCTCTCGGTGCGCGTGCTGATGGACCGGCGCGACAACGTGCTGATGGTGCGGCGCGGCTCGTTCGTCGACGAGAGCGGCGGTGCCTTCGCCTACCGCGTCCGCGACGACATCGCCGAGAAGGTCCCGGTCCGCCTCGGCCCGAGCAGCACCTCGCACGTCGAGGTGCTCTCGGGCCTGAGCGAAGGCGACCGCATCGTCGTCTCGGGCGGCGACGCCTTCGCCGGCGCCGCCCGCGTCTCGCTCAGCCACTGACCCCTGTTTCTTCCGTCCCTGCTCATTTCGAGGACACCCATGCTGAAGATGACCGGCCTGTCGAAGGTCTACCGCACCGAGCTCGTCGAGACGTACGCCCTGCGCGACTTCGACATCGAGGTCGAGGAAGGCGAGTTCGTCGCCGTCACGGGGCCCTCGGGCTCCGGCAAGACGACCTTCCTCACCATCGCCGGACTGCTCGAGGCGTTCGATGCCGGCAGCTACCGGATCGACGGCATCGAGGCGGCCGACCTCGGCGACACGGCGCGCTCGCGCATCCGCAACGAGAAGATCGGCTTCATCTTCCAGGCCTTCAACCTGATCCCCGACCTCAACGTCGCCGACAACATCGAGGTGCCGCTGCGCTACCGCGGCCTGAAGGCCGACGAGCGGCGGCGCCGCGTCCGCGAGGCGCTCGAGCGCGTCGGCCTGGGCGCGCGCGAGCGCCACTACCCGGCCGAGCTGTCGGGCGGCCAGCAGCAGCGGGTCGCGATCGCGCGCGCGCTCGCCGGCCGGCCGCGCCTGCTCCTCGCCGACGAGCCGACCGGCAACCTCGACACCCAGATGGCGCGCAGCGTCATGGACCTGCTCGAAGGGCTCCACCGCGACGGCGCGACCATCGTCATGGTCACCCACGACCCGCAGCTCGCCGCGCGCGCCCAGCGCAACGTCCACGTCATCGACGGCCGGGTGCTCGACGTCTCGCCGAGCGGCGGCGGCGTCGCGATGGCGGTGCCTGCATGAAAGCGTGGCCGTGGCGCGGCTTCGCGCTGGCGACGGCACTGATGGCCGCGGCGGGGCCGGGGTCGGCGCAGGTCCGCGACCTGCTCGACGCCTACGCCGAAGCGCGCGCCGGCGACCCGGTACTGCGCGCCGCCGACGCGAACCTGCGCGCCGTCGGCGAAGGCATCGCCCAGGCGCGCGCGCCGCTGCTGCCGCAGGCGAGCGCCGCCGCCGGACTGGCGCAGACGCACGGTCCCGACACGATCGGCAACGACGCCTCGATCCGCTCGCGCGACGTCGGCGCGAGCGTCAGCCAGGTGCTGCTCGACGTCGGCCAGCTGTCGCGCCTGTCGTACGCCAAGTCGCGCGACCGCGCCGAGCAGGCGACCTACCGCGCCGCCGAGCAGGCGCTCTCGATCCGGGTCGCCCGCGCCTACTTCGACGTGCTGACGGCGCTCGACCAGCTCGCGACGACCGAGGCCAACGAGGCCGCTTACCTGCAGCAGGTGACGCAGTCGGACCAGCGCTACCGATCGGGCCTGGTCGCGATGGTCGACGTCGACCAGGCGCGCGCGTACCACGCGTCGGCGCGGTCGCTGACGATCGCGGCACGCCGGTCGCTCGACGATGCGGCGGCGGCGCTGGCCGAGGTCACCGGCGTCCGCTTCGATCGCGTCCGGACACTGCAGGCCGAGCTGCCGCTGCTGCCGCCGCAGCCGGCGGACCCGCAGGCGTGGGTCGACGCCGCGCTGCGCGACAACCCGCTGATCGTCGCGCAGCAGCGCAACGTCGAGGCCGCCGGCCACCTGGTCGACGCCGCGCGCGCCGGCCACTTGCCGACCGTCAGCGCCAACCTCGACGTCGGCCGGCCGGCGAGCTGGCCGGGCGGCGATCTCATCGGCCGCGACGGCCGCACCGTGACGACGGTCGGCGTGCTGCTGCGCATCCCGCTCTTCGCCGGCGGCCTGACGCAGTCCTCGGTGCGCCAGGCGCTCGCCCAGCGCGACGTCGTCGACGCCGACCTCGAGACGCTGCGCCGGCGCGTCGCCCGCGAGACGCTCGACCACTACAGCGACGTCATCGCCGCGGTCGGCCAGATCGAGGCGACCAAGACCGCCGTCGAGGCCGCGACCAAGGCGCTCGCCTCGACCCGGGTCGGCCAGCAGGTCGGCACGCAGACGATGACCGACCTGCTGCTCGCGATCCAGACGCTCAGCTCGGCGCAGCTCGCGCATTCGCAGGCGCGGCACCGCTTCGTGCTCGGCCAGCTGCTGCTCAAGCAGTCGGCCGGCCAGGTCGGCGAGGCCGACCTGCGCCTCGTCAACGCCTTGCTGCGATGAACATTCTCCGGAGGACGCCCGATGCTCGGCCATGAACTCGAACTCGCGGTGCGCAGCTTCAAGCGCAACCGCATGCTGACGCTGCTGATGGTGCTGGCGATCGCGCTCGGCATCGGCGCCGCGATGACGACGCTGACGGTCTACGCGACGCTCGCCGCCGACCCGCTGCCGGGCCGCAGCCATCAGCTCTACGCCGTCCACCTCGATCCGCAGGACGGCGACGACTACCTCCCCGGCGAGGAGCCGCCCGACCAGCTGACCCGCTTCGACGCCGAGGCGCTGCTGCGCGACAAGCGCGCCGACCGCCAGGCGCTGATGACCGGCGGCTACGTCGCGATCGAGCCCGAGCAGGCGTCGCTGCAGCCGTTCCGCACCGAGGCGCGCTTCACGTCGGCCGACTTCTTCGCGATGTTCGGGACGCCGTTTCTCGCCGGCAACGGCTGGAGCGCGGCCGACGACGACGCACGCGCGCGCGTCGCCGTCCTCTCGCACTCGCTCGCGACCAAGCTGTTCGGCAACGCCGACGCCGTCGGCCGCAGCGTGCGCATCGGCGGGGCCGATTTCCGCGTCGTCGGCGTGATGGCGCCGTGGCGCGCCGTCCCGCATTTCTACGACCTCTACTTCGGCAAGTACGCCGAGGCCGAGAACGTCTTCGTGCCGTTCTCGACGTCGCGCGAGCTCAAGCTCGAGCGCGCCGGCAACCTGAACTGCTGGGGCTCGCAGCGCGCCCGCGACGAGACCTCGCTGGAGGCCAAGTGCGTGTGGATCCAGTACTGGGTCCAGCTCGACGGCGCCGCGAAGGTCGCCGCCTACAGGCGCTACCTCGACGACTACTCGGCGCAGCAGAAGGCGGCCGGCCGCTTCCAGCGTCCGCCGAACGCGCGCCTGTACGACGTCATGTCCTTCCTGCGCGTCCAGGAGGTCGTTCCCGAGGACGTGCGCCTGCAGGTCTGGCTGGCCTTCGGCTTCCTCGCCGTCTGCCTGCTCAACACGGTCGGCCTGCTGCTCGCCAAGTGCCTGCGCCGGTCGCCCGAGATCGGCGTGCGGCGCGCCCTGGGCGCGTCGCGGCGCCGGATCTTTCTCCAGTTCCTCGTCGAGGCCGGCGTCATCGGCCTGGCCGGCGGCGCGCTCGGGCTGCTGGTCGCGCTGGTCGGCCTCTGGGGCGTTCGCCACAACGGCCAGGCGTTCGGGCCGCTCGTCTCGCTCGACCTGCCGATGCTCGGCCTGAACTTCGTCATCGCGCTGGTCGCGAGCCTTACTGCCGGGCTGCTGCCGGCGTGGCGCGCGTGCGAGGTGATGCCGGCGCTGCAACTGAAGTCGCAATGAGCTCCTGAAGGACTGCCGTGGACATCCGCCCCATCCTCTCGACCCTGCGCCGCCACAAGACGGCGGCAGCGCTGATGATTCTCGAGATCGCGATCACCTGCGCGATCGTGTGCAACGCCGTCTTCCTGATCGCCGACCGCATCGAGCGCGTCAACTTCCCGAGCGGCGTCGCCGAGCACGAGCTGGTCGAGATCCGCATGGGCAACGTCAGCACGCGGACGGACGCCAAGGCGCGCATCGCGCAGGACCTGGACATGCTGCGCCGCATCCCCGGCGTGAACGCGGTGACGCTCGTCAGCCAGGTGCCGTTCGGCAACCAGAGCCGGGCCGGCAGCGTCAACCTGCGCCCGGACCAGCCGAAGCAGTCGCTCAACGCGGCGTTCTGGAGCGCGAGCGAAGGATTCCTGTCGACGACCGGCGTGCGGCTGATCGCCGGTCGCGACTTCACGGCCGAGGAGATCCAGGACTACGACGACCTGTTTCGCACCGGCGACACGCCGAACGTGCCGGTGCTGATCGTCACGCGTCGCACCGCCGAGAAGCTGTTCCCGGGCCAGGACCCGCTCGGCAAGACGATCTACATCTGGACGACGCCGAGCCGGATCATCGGCGTCGTCGAGGAGCTCGCCCGGCCCAACAACCTCGTCCGGCAGCCGTATTCGATCCTGCTGCCGGCGCGCCACAACCTCGGCGCCGGCTACTACCTGCTGCGCACCGCCAGCGCCGACCGCGACCGCGCGCGCATCGCCGCCATCGACGCGCTCCTCAAGGCCGATCGCGACCGCGTCGTCATCCGCCAGAACAACCTCGACGACGTGCGCCGCGAGTACTTCCGCCAGGACCTGGCGATGGCGTGGCTGCTCGTCGCCGTGTCCGTCGCGCTGCTCGTCGTCACGGCGCTCGGCATCGTCGGCCTGGCGAGCTTCTGGGTCCAGCAGCGCACGGCGACGATCGGCATCCGGCGCGCGCTCGGCGCGACGCGCGAGCAGATCGTGCGCTACTTCCAGACCGAGAACTTCGTGCTCAGCAGCGCCGGCATCCTGATCGGCATGGCGGGTGCCTACGCGATCAACCGCCTGCTGATGCCGCACTACGAGTTGCCTGCGCTGCCGCTCGTGTACCTGCCGGTCGGCGCCTTGGTGCTGTGGGCGCTCGGCCAGGTCGCCGTCCTCGGCCCCGCGCTGCGTGCCGCGGCCTTGCCGCCCGTCGCCGTCATGCGCCTGCGCTGAGGGCGGCGCACGACGAATAATCGCCTCGATGCCTGCCGTTCTCGTCGTCGACGACAACCCGGCCGTGCGCGACGCGCTCGGCCTGCTGCTGTCGCTGCGCGAGATCGCCACGCGCGGCGCGTCGAACGGCGCGGAAGCGCTGGCGATCCTCGACCGGGAGCCGATCGACGCCGTCATCCAGGACATGAACTTCAGCGCCGACACCACCTCCGGCGCGGAAGGCAGCGCCCTCTTTCGCGCGATCCGCGAACGACGGCCGGACATGCCGGTGATCCTGCTCACGGCGTGGACCCACCTCGAGTCGGCGGTCGAGCTCGTCAAGGCGGGCGCCGCCGACTACCTCGCCAAGCCGTGGGACGACGCCAAGCTGCTGGCGACGGTCGAGAACCTGCTCGAGCTCGGCGAATCGACGCGCGAGATCGCGCGCGAGCGGCACGCGCTGCGCGAGCGCCGCGACGCGCTGGCGGCGCGCTACGAGCTCGGCGGCATCGTCTTCGCGTCGGCGGCGATGACGCGCGCGCTCGAGCTCGCCTGCCAGGTCGCGCGCTCCGCGCTCCCCGTGCTCATCACCGGCCCGAACGGCACCGGCAAGGAACGCGTCGCCGCCGTCGTCCACGCGAATTCAGCGGTCGCCGGCGGGCCCTTCGTCGCGGTCAACTGCGGCGCGCTGCCCGGCGAACTCATCGAGGCCGAGCTGTTCGGCGCCGAGAGCGGCGCCTACACCGGAGCGAACAAGGCGCGCGAGGGGCGCTTCGAGGCGGCCGACGGCGGCACGCTCTTCCTCGACGAGATCGGCAACCTCCCGCTCGCCGGCCAGGTGAAGCTGCTGCGCGTGCTGGAGACCGGGCAGTACGAGCGGCTCGGCTCGAGCCGCTCGCGCCATGCGCGCGTCCGCGTCGTCAGCGCGACGAACGCCGACCTGAAGGCGATGGTGCGCGCCGGAAGCTTCCGCGAGGATCTCTACTACCGGCTCGACGTCGTCGAGATCCACCTGCCGCCGCTCAGCGAGCGAAGCGCCGACATCGTGCCGCTGGCGGAGCACTTCCTGGCCGGCCGCGCCGAGCTGGGCGACGGCGCGCGCGAGGCGCTGCTCGCGTACGCCTGGCCGGGCAACGTGCGCCAGCTGAAGAACGCGATCGAGCGCGCCGCCCTGCTCGCCGACGGCACGCCGATCGCGCCGGCGCAGCTCGGCCTCCCGGCCCAGGCGCTCGCGCCGGCGCGCTCGCTCGACGAGCCGAGCCGCGAAGCCGTCATCGCCGCGCTCGCCGCCGCGCACGGCAAGGTCGCGCCCGCGGCGCATGCGCTCGGGCTGTCGCGCCAGGCGCTCTATCGGCGCATCGAGCGCTATGGGCTCGGACCGCCGCAGACATGAGGCCCCCGCCACGGCACCGCGTCTCGTGACGCGCCTGAACACGCTGCGCCTGCGCCTGGCGCTCGCGCTCCTGGCGATGGCCGCGGCCGGGCTGGCGCTGCATGCGGCGCTGACGCGTTGGCCGTTGCCGCAGGTGCTGGCGGCGCTGCAGCCCGGCAACCCGGCGCCGATCGTCGCGCCCGCCGTCGACGGCTGGCCCGGCGTCGCGCTGACGGCGCTGATCCTGGTGCCGATCGCCCTCGCCGCGGCGACGCTGCTGACCCGGCCCCTGCGCCGGCTCGGGCGCGCCCTCGAGGGCATCGTCCTCAGCTACCGCGACGGCGACTTCAGCGCGTCGATCGCGGCGCGCGGCGGCGACGAGCTCGGCGACCTGGTGGCGCTCCACAACGACCTCGGCCAGGCCCTGCGCGAGCAGCGCCAGCACCTGGTCGAGCGCGAGCTCCTCCTCGACACGCTGGTCCAGAACACGCCGGTCGCGATGCTGCTCACCGACGACGCCGGTCGCGTCGCCTATGCCAATCTCGCGGCGCGCCACCTGCTCGGGCGCGGGCGCAGCCTCGAGGGGGCCGCTTTCGCGGCGCTGCTCGCCGACGCGCCGCCGGCCTTGCGCGCGACGATCGAGGCCGGCGTCGACAGCGTCCTCTCGGTGCCGATCGACGGCGTCGACGAGAGCTTCCACGTCTCGCGCCGGCACTTTCGCCTGCAGGGGCGCGGCCACGAGCTCCACCTGCTGCGCCGGATGACGCGCGAGCTGTCGCGCCAGGAGGTGGCGACCTGGAAGCGCGTGATCCGCGTCATGAGCCACGAGCTCTACAACTCGCTGGCGCCGATCTCGTCGCTCGCGCACAGCGGCGCCGAGCTGGCGCGGCGCGGCGAGAGCGCGCGCCTGGACGGCGTCTTCGCGACGATCGGCGAGCGGGCGCGCCACCTGCACGAGTTCCTCGACGGCTACGCGCGCGTCGCCAAGCTGCCGACGCCGCGACCGGTGCCGGTCGAGTGGGCGCCGTTCGTCGCCGGACTGGCCGCGCACAGCCGACTGCGCGTCGACGGCGCGTTGCCGGGCGAGCCCGCCCTGTTCGACCCCGGGCAAGTCGAGCAGGCCCTGATCAACCTGCTCAAGAACGCCGCCGAAGCCGGCGGCCCGCCCGACGAGGTGACTCTCTCGATCACCCGCCACGGCGACGACCACTGCATCGCCGTCTGCGACCGCGGACCGGGGATGAGCGAGGCGGTGCTCGGCCAGGCGCTGCTTCCGTTCTATTCGACCAAGCGCGAAGGCAGCGGCGTCGGCCTGGCCCTCGCGCGCGAGATCGCCGAGGCGCACGGCGGCCGGATCTCGCTGGCCAACCGTGCAGGCGGCGGCGTCTGCGTGAGCGTGTTCCTGCCGATACGCGCCAGCGTCTAGACCGGTTCGAGAACGCGGTAGAAGTAGGTCGTGTCGCACGGCCCGCCGTGCGGCAGCAGCGCATAGCCGGGGACCGTGCCGCAGCGCTGCCAGCCAAGACGCGCGTAGAGCCGCTCGGCATCGGCGCTCGCGGTGTCGAGGACGAGCAGGGTCTTGCCGCGCGTCTTCGCCTCGTCCTCGGCGGCTCGCATCAGGGCCGCGCC
>Ga0070670_100005474_pt1 | contig 10713 bp, 9 predicted proteins | sample KBSS63metaG_FD_64665 | JGI IMG/M metagenome (GOLD analysis project Ga0070670, IMG submission 64665) | Switchgrass rhizosphere microbial communities from Kellogg Biological Station, Michigan, USA - KBS S6-3 metaG | ecosystem: Host-associated > Plants > Roots > Rhizosphere > Soil ... | reverse complement strand
GTCGGATCTCCGCATTTACACGGCCGGGACGAGTCAGAAAAACCTGACAGGCAGCGCCCCGACCATAGAAGGGGCCGGATTGTCCGGGATTCTCGTGAATAAGCAAAGACTTAGCTGAGGAACGGTTAGCCGGTGCAGATGTCGGAATAAGCCATGCGTGACACTGGAAAGCGTCGCCGTAGCCCGTAGGAAATGCCCTTACTGCTGTTGACAGTCACTTCTGCGCGCCCGCATGATCGGCCCATGATGCCTATTCAGTTGAACCTCACCCGTACCACCACCACGACCGCTTATGGCGGGTCTCGCGGTGGCTGTGGGTGCTTGAGCTAAACACTTCACGGATACACCCCAAGGCCCCGCCAGCAATGGACGGGGCCTTTTTATTGCTCCGTCCACCTGGCCTTCGCAAGGAGCAACACCATGGCTGACGCCCTGCTTATCATCGACATGCAAACCGGCTTGTACGATGGCCCGGACAAACCCTTCGAACGCGAACGCGTGCTGGGCGCCATCAACGGCTTGATCCAGCGTGCCCGTGCAGCCGCCGCGCCGATCTTCGTGGCGCGCCATACCGGCCCTGTCGGGTCACCGCTTGAGGCCGGCAGCCGGCCGTGGCAGCTGTGGCACGAACTGGACGTTGATGCAGCCCGCGACCACCTGTTCAATAAAACCCGCCCCAGCTGCTTCCTGGGCACCGATCTGGCACGGCAACTTCACACCGCAAACGTGAAGGAGCTGGTGATCGCAGGCATGAAAACCCAGTTCTGCATCGACACCACGTGCTGCGTAGCGGTAGAGCTGGGCTTTTCGGTGGTGCTTGCCGAAGATGCCCACACCTGCATGGACACGCCGACGCTGAAGGCAGAGGCGATTGTCGAGCATCACAACGCCACGTTGGCCGGCGCGTTTGTGAAGCGAGTAAGGGCGGCGAACGTAGCGTTCCGATGAACTGGGCGGGGTGGAAATTTTCCACCCCAACTAAACGATTCAGCCTACACATCCCGCATACTCTCTCCTCCAACCCCAAGGAAGATCCGTCCGATGACCCCTACCGTCCTGGTCCTGGTTGAAACCATCAACGACTACCTGCCGATCATCGAGAGCAATGACTTTCATGTGATCCTGGCACCGACGCCCGCCGAACGCGCCCAGGCCATCAAGGCCCACGGCGGCCAGATCAAGGCCGTGCTGACCCGCGGCCCCCTGGGTTTATACGCCGAGGAAATCGCCGCGCTGCCGCTGCTGGAGATCATCTGCGTGATCGGTGCCGGGTATGAACACGTAGACCTGCAGGCCGCCAGCAATCGCGGGATCGTGGTCACCAACGGTGCCGGAGTGAACGCGCCATCGGTGGCGGACCACGCGATGGCGCTGTTGCTGGCGCTGGTACGTGGTATCCCGCAGACCGACGCAGCCGTACGGCGCAGCGAATGGCCCAAAGTGATGCGCCCGTCCCTGGGCGGCAAGCAACTGGGCATTCTGGGCTTGGGCGCCGTGGGCCTGGAGATCGCCAAGCGCGCGGCCCTCGGGTTCGGCATGCAGGTGAGTTATCACAACCGCCAGCCACGCGATGACGTGGACTACACCTACTGCGCCACCGCCGTGGAACTGGCACGCACCTCGGACTTCCTGATCCTGGCCACGCCCGGCGGCGCCGGCACGCGCCACCTGATTGATCGCAACGCCCTCGACGCGCTGGGACCGAACGGTTACCTGGTCAATATCGGCCGTGGCAGCGTCGTGGTCACCGCCGACCTGATCACCGCCCTTGAGCAACGCCGCATCGGTGGCGCCGCACTGGATGTGTTCGACGACGAGCCGAAGGTGCCCGACGCCCTCAAGCGCCTCCCCAACACCGTACTCACCTCGCACGTTGCCGGGCTGTCGCCCGAAGCCGCCCATGACACCGTGCAGCGCGTGGCCGACAACCTGGTGGAGTTCTTCGCCGGTCGCGCGGTGCTTACGCCGGTCACGCTGCCCCCGCCCGCAAAATGACCGATCAGGCACGCTGATCATCATTTAACACGCTAACCTATTAAGCCGCCCCGACCTTGTCGGTGGGCGGTTGTGCGCATTAGATTAGCCAATAGTCCAAGGCCTTAAAAATAAGCAGAAGGGATAAGCATGGCGCTGAACGACCAATCGACCCAGATTCGACCCGGTGAAGAACTGGATGCCAGCCTGATCGATCCCTACCTCAAGGCCCATATCCCCGGCCTGAGCGGCACGCCGACCATCAGCCAATTCCCTGGCGGCGCGTCCAACCTGACTTACCTGCTGGAATACCCCGGCCAGGAATTCGTGCTGCGCCGCCCGCCCTTCGGCCACAAGGCCAAGTCCGCCCACGACATGGGCCGCGAATACCGCATTCTCAACCAGCTCAAAGATGGCTTCCCGTATTGCCCCAAAGCCTATGTGCACTGCACCGACGAGTCGGTGATCGGCGCCGAGTTTTATGTGATGGAGCGCGTCAATGGCATCATCCTGCGCTCCGACCTCCCGGCCGAACTGGGACTTGATGCCACCAGGACCGAGGCGCTGTGCAAGAGCTTTATCGACAAATTCGTCGAACTGCATCGGGTTGACTACAGCGCCTGCGGCCTAGCCGACCTGGGCAAGCCCGAGGGCTACGTGGCGCGCCAGATCCGTGGCTGGAGCGAGCGCTATGAAAAAGCCCTGACCCCCGACGCGCCGAAATGGGAGGCGGTACGCGCCTGGCTCCACGACAAGATGCCGGCCGATCACCCCACCTCCAGCATCGTGCACAACGACTACCGCTTCGACAACGTGATCCTCGACCCGCACAACCCGATGCAGATCATCGGCGTACTGGACTGGGAACTCACCACCCTCGGCGACCCGCTGATGGACCTGGGTAACACCCTCGCCTACTGGATCGAGGCAGCGGACCCCGCGCCGGTGCAACTGATGCGTCGCCAACCGAGCAACGCCCCCGGCATGCTCACCCGCCGCGAATTTGTCGACTATTACGCCGAACGCTCGGGCATCCGGGTCGACAACTTCGACTTCTACTACACCTACGGCCTGTTCCGCCTGGCGGGCATCGTGCAGCAGATCTACTACCGCTTCTTCCATGGCCAGACCCAGGACAAACGCTTTGCGCAGTTCATTCAGATGAACAAGCTGCTGGAGCAGATGAGCCTGAACGTTATCGGTAAATCAGCCCTTTAAGGAATTCCCATGTCCAAGACTCACTTGTTCGATCTCGACGGCAAAATTGCATTCGTGTCCGGCGCCAGCCGTGGCATCGGTGAGGCCATCGCCAAGTTGCTGGCCCAGCAAGGCGCCCATGTGATCGTCTCCAGCCGCAAGCTGGAAGGCTGCCAACACGTCGCCGACGCGATCATCGCCGCTGGCGGCAAGGCCACGGCCGTGGCCTGCCATATCGGTGAAATGGAGCAGATCAGCCAAGTGTTCGCCGGCATCCGCGAGCAATTCGGCCGCCTGGATATCCTGGTCAACAACGCCGCCACCAACCCGCAGTTCTGCAACGTGCTGGACACCGACCTGGGTGCGTTCCAGAAGACCGTCGACGTGAACATCCGCGGCTACTTCTTCATGTCGGTGGAAGCCGGCAAGCTGATGCGCGAGAACGGCGGCGGCAGCATCATCAACGTGGCCTCAATCAACGGCATCTCGCCGGGCGTATTCCAGGGCATCTACTCGGTGACCAAGGCCGCCGTGATCAACATGACCAAAGTGTTCGCCAAGGAATGCGCCGAGTTCGGTATTCGTTGCAACGCCCTGCTGCCGGGCCTGACCGATACCAAGTTCGCCTCGGCGTTGGTGAAGAACGACGCGATCCTGAAAATGGCCCTGGCGCAGATCCCGCTCAAGCGCGTGGCCGACCCAAGCGAGATGGCCGGTGCGGTGCTGTTCCTGGCCAGTGATGCGTCCAGCTACACCACCGGCGTGTCGCTGAATGTGGACGGTGGTTTCCTGTCCTGACAGCGCCTGGGTTTGCTCAGATCGATTTGCGGGTAACCTTGGGGCAGATCGATCTGCCTCAGGATGAAACATGGAATTGCACATCGTCATCAGCGGCCGCAAGGACCTGGCTGCCCAGCTTTATCAACAGTTGCGCGAAGCCATCGCCACCGGGCGACTGTGTGCGGGCGCGCAACTGCCGCCGAGCCGGCTGCTCGCCGAGCAATTGGGCATCTCGCGCAAAACCGTATCCGATACCTACGCCACCTTGACTTACGAAGGCCTGCTGGTTGGCAGGATCGGCCGCGGCACCTTCGTCAATGCGTGGGCGCCGCAGCCTGGTCGCGTGCAAACCGCCACCGACCTGGCCTGCGCCGATAACCTGGCGAAATGGGCCGCACTGCCCTCGCCCATGCGCCACCCCACCCGCGACAGCATCTTGCGCTACGAATTTATCGGCGGCGCCACCAGCCGCCACCAGTTCCCCCAGGATGAATGGCGCCGCTGCACCCAGGACGCGCTGCGCCGTATCGCGCAAAACAGCGGTTTCTACAGCCAGCCCGAAGGCCTGCCGGCGCTGCGCAGTGCGATTGCCGGGCATATCGCGTTTTCCCGGGGAGTCAAATGCCGCGACAGCGACATCGTGGTCACCAACGGCGCGCAGCAGGCATTGGACCTGCTCGCCCGCGTCGTGCTTGAGCCGGGCAGCATCGTCGTCATGGAAGACCCCGGCTACAGCCCGGCGCGTCAGTTGTTCATGGCAATGGGCGCCCGCGTTGCCAGCGTGCCGGTGGATGCCCAGGGCATCCGGGTCGAGCAGATTCCCGAGGGCGCGCGGCTGATCTACGTGACACCGTCCCACCAGTTCCCCCTCGGCATGCCCATGAGCCCGGCGCGCCGCGAAGCGTTGCTGGCGCGTGCGTTCGAACTGGGGGCGATCATCATTGAGGACGATTACGACAGCGAATTTCGCTACGAAGGCCGGCCCACCGACTCCCTGCAAAGCATGGACACGCGCGGCGCAGTTGCATACGTGGGCACTTTCTCCAAGACCCTGCTGCCCGAGTTGCGCCTGGGCTACCTGGTACTGCCACCGGCGATATACCCCGCGGTGCTCAAGGCCAAGCAATTGACCGACCAACACAGCTCTACCCTGGCGCAGTGGGCGCTGGCCAAGTTCATCAGCGAGGGCTACCTGCTCAAGCACATCCGGCGCTGCCACACGGTGTATGCCGGGCGCCGCGAACGCATCCTGCAACGCCTGGCGGGCGATTTGTCGCCGTGGTTCGAAGCGGTGCCCAGCGTGGCCGGGTTCCACATGGCGGCCTTGTGCAAGGTGCCGGTGAATATCCCGCTGCTCAGAGAACTGGCGCGCCAAGTGGACGTCGGCTTGTACCCGCTGGATGTGTTCTTCCAGGACGCGCCGGTGCGCCAGGGTTTGATCATCGGGTTTGGGGCCATCGAGACCCTCGATATCGACCCGGCGCTGGACAAGGTGCGCGATATCCTCCAGCAGATTGGCTAGGGGTTTTTTCAGAAATGTGGGTGGGGGCTAAATGTGGGAGCAAGCCCCCTCCCACAGTTTTAACCGCCTTCAGTCACCGACTCACGGGCGTTTGAACTGGCGCCGCAGGTCTTCAATGCCCTCGCGGCAGAAGCACCCTTCAAGGTGATCATTGACCATCCCCATCGCCTGCATCAGCGCATACATCGTGGTTGGCCCCACATAAGTCCAGCCGCGCCTCTTCAAGGCCTTCGACAACCGCACCGACGCCGGCGACGTCGGGTTAACCGTCCAATAAGCCAGGTCCACCACCGCCGGGCGCTCATCCTCAGCGGGCTCGAACGCCCACAACCACCGCGCCAGCGAGCCGGTTTCAGCCACCAACTCACAGGCACGGCGCGCATTGTTGATGGCGGACACGATCTTCGCCCGATTGCGCACAATGCCCGGGTCTTGCATCAGCCGCTCGATATCCGCCTCGCCATACTGCGCTACCTGGCGAAAATCAAAGCCATCGAATGCACGTCGAAAACGCTCGCGCTTGCGCAGGATGGTGATCCACGCCATGCCCGCCTGGAAACCTTCCAGGCAAATCTTCTCGTACAGCTGGATATCGTCCGCCACCGGCACGCCCCACTCGTGGTCGTGGTAGTGCGGGTATTCGGGCGCCGAGGTGCGCCAGGTGCAATGGCTGCGTCCTGCCGCGTCGGTAGTCAGTCCTGGTGTGTCCATCCCTCACCTCATGAGCCGAGGGGCGGATGATAAGCGAAAATTTTTGCACCCCGCCAACCGCTCAAGCATCGCCCTCGGCGAACCACTGGTCAGACCGGGACCCGCCAGCCGACGAATAATCGCTTGTTATTTCAAAAATACCTGGCCTAGACTGGCCACGCACTGGACTTACCGGTATGACCACAACAATTAAGCCCTGGAACCACCAGGGCACCGAATAGAGATCCCTCCCATGCTCAGATGGTGCTCGCGTTCGATTTTCCTCCAAGTCGTCATTGGCCTGATGCTCGGCATCGCCTGCGGCCTGGCCCTTCCCGAATTTTCCTCGCAACTCAAACCTTTGGGTGACGGCTTTATCAAGCTGATCAAAATGCTAATTGGCCTGATCGTGTTCTGCGTGGTGGTCAGCGGTATTTCCGGCGCCGGCGACCTGAAGAAAGTCGGGCGCATCGGCCTCAAGTCGGTGATCTACTTTGAAGTGCTCACCACCATTGCGCTGGTGATCGGCCTGGTCATGGCGTTCAGCACCGGTATCGGCCAGGGCGCCAATATCCATCTGGAGCAACTCTCCTCCGCCGGCCTGAATGAACTGGCCGACAAGGGCCAGCACATCAAGGGCACCAGCCAGTTCCTGATGGACCTGATCCCCAACTCGGTGATCGGCGCCTTTGCCGACAACAACGTGTTGCAAGTGCTGCTGTTCTCGGTGCTGTTCGGCAGTGCGCTGAACCTGGTGGGCGAAGCGGCCTCGGGCATCACGCGGCTGATCAATGAGCTGAGCCATGTGATTTTCCGCATCATGGGCATGATCGTGCGCCTGGCGCCTATCGGCGTGTTCGGCGCGATCGCCTTCACCACCAGCACCTACGGCCTCGATTCGCTGCAACACCTGGGCAGCCTGGTGGGTTTGTTCTACCTGACCTGCTTCGCTTTCGTCGCGCTGATCCTCGGCATGGTGATGCGCGTGTCGGGGCTGCGCATGCTGCCACTGCTCAAGTACTTGCGCGAAGAACTGCTGATCGTCATGGGCACCGCCTCCTCCGATGCGGTACTGCCGCAGGTCATGCGCAAACTCGAACACCTGGGTATCGGCAGCTCGACCGTGGGCCTGGTGATTCCGACGGGATATTCGTTCAACCTGGACGGTTTCTCGATCTACCTGACCCTGGCCATCGTATTTATTGCCAACGCCACCGGCACGCCGCTGTCGATGACCGACCTGCTGACCATCCTGCTGGTGTCGCTGATCACCTCCAAGGGCGCCCACGGCATTCCCGGTTCGGCGCTGGTGATTCTGGCGGCGACGCTCACCGCGATCCCGGCGATTCCGGTGGTGGGCCTGGTGCTGGTGCTGGCGGTGGACTGGTTCATGGGTATCGGCCGCGCATTGACCAACCTGATCGGCAACTGCGTGGCCACCGTGGCGATTGCGCGCTGGGAAAAAGACATCGATATCCAGCGCGCCAACAAAGTGCTCGACGGCCAGCAAGGGTACGCCTTCCAGGCCAAGAAGCCGGTATTGCCGGCGCATCAGGAGTTCTGAAGCAATTCGATAAGCACCACAAATCAACGGTGGGAGGGGCTTGCTCCCTCCCACGCTGGACCTTCCTCGTATCGAATAATGGGTTTGCAGCTTAAGGAGCATACGACGTGATCAGCACCTCAACCGTCGTCAATTCAGTGGTAGAAAAACTGCGCGCCGCGCTCAAGCGGGGCCAGTGGCGGCGGGGCGAAATGCTGCCCGGCCAACGTGAGCTGGCCGAACAGATGGGCATCAGCCGCCCCAGCCTGCGCGAGGCGGTGATCGTGCTGGAAACCCTTGGCCTGGTGCGCTCCATGCCCGGCAAAGGCGTGGTGGTGCTCGAAACCAGCGTCAGCGAACCGCAATCGAGCGACGCCGTGGCGCATGCCAGCCTCGAAGATATTCTGCAACTGCGCTACACCCTGGAGCCATTCATTGTCGGCCTGGTGGCCCAGACCATCAGCAGCAAGGATGTCGGCCAACTGCGCCTGACCCTGATGGACATGCGCGAGGCCCTGGAGGCCGGTGATGCCGAAGCCGGGATGAACGCCTACATCGGCTTCCACGAAGAGCTGTTTGCCCTCACCTCCAACCCGATCTTCCAGAACGTGGTGCAACAGACCCGCGACGCCCTCAAGCAAAGCGCCCAAGTGCTGCGCAATTCCCCCGAACACCTGGCCGAACGCCTACAGGAAAACGAAGCGGTAGTACGCGCCATACGCAACAAGAACAGTGCCTTGGCCAGCGCCGAGATGCGTCGGCACATCCTCCAGGAAGGCCTGCGCATGGGCATCGCCCTGAACATCCCGGACGACCATCTGGGCAGCTGATTTTTTGGAGACGACCATGACCGTCCACGCTCTGCAACGCGAGCCTTTCCTCCCTGCCCTGCGCCTGGTGGCCGGTAAAAAGCCTTCAGTGGATGACATCTACCCACGGCTGTTCGACGCGATCCTTGAACAACGCATCGCGCCGGCCAGCCGTTTTACCGAGGAAAGCCTGGGTGAAACCTTCGGCGTGAGTCGCAGCGTGATCCGCCGGGTGTTGGCCAAGCTGTCCCATCAGCAGGTAATCATCCTGCGCCCCAATCAACGCGCCCAGGTGGCGGCGCCGGATACCCAACAAACCCGGCAGATTCTCGAAGCACGGCGCATGACCGAAATCACCGTGGTGCAGCTGGCGTGCGCCCAGGCCACACCCGCACACATTCGCCAGTTGCGCGAACTGATCGCGTGCGAACGCGATTGCATAGAACGCGACCAGCGTGGGCCGGCGATTCGTTTGTCGGGGGAATTTCACCTGCATTTGGCGTCGATCGCCGGCAATGGCCCACTGGCCCAGTTCCTGAACAGCCTGGTGCCGTTGACGTCGTTGGTCATTGCCCAATATGAAGCGAAAGCCTGCACGTATTGCGCGTGGCAGGAGCATGTGGCGATTGTGGACGCGATTGAGCATCGGGACTCAACCACCGCAGTGGCGTTGATGACCCAACACCTGGACCACCTGGAAAGCAAATTACTGAAACACCACTGACCTCCAGACTATAAGGTGGTCCAAATGTGGGAGGGGGCTTGCTCCCGATGACGGAGTGCCAATGAATGCACCTCTTACTGACCCACTGCTATCGGGAGCAAGCCCCCTCCCACACTGGACCTTCAGCACTTGATAAATAGTGTTCCAACAAAAAGCCCCCGCCTCTTACGAGACGGGGGCTTTTGGTTTAGTCGCTAAATCAAGCCGGTTGCAGTACCGACTGACCGCTCAACGCCAGGTCCAGCAGTTCACGGTTGGCGACCGCATACATGGCGTAGTCCGTGCCGACCGCGGCACGGATTTCCACCATCATGGCGCGCCAGCGATCGGCCATGTCCTGGTGCTGCTCAAGCCACAGGGCCACGCGGGCTTCCATGTCTTGTGGCGCATCGGCCATTTGCAGTACCGAGATGGTGATCGCGCGTTGCTGCCAGTCCACATCGTCACGGAACGCTTCGCGCGCCTGGGCCTGCCAGTTGTTGGCCACGGGCAGATCACTGATCTGCTGCAGGTACCACGGCAAGTCCAAAGCGCTGCCGACGGCGAAATAAGCCTTGGCCACTTCGGCGGCGTCATGCCCGGTCACGTCGGCGGCTTCGATGATCGGCAGCAAGGTGTACAGGTGGGTGGTACCTGCAACCATGCGCGCCAACAACTCCGGTACGCCGGCCTGGGTGTAGGCCTGGTAGCGGTTCTGCCAGCCTTCACGGGTCGGGCCTTCCAGCAACTCGTCGAGCTTGAGCCCCAGCGCGGCCAGGTGCGGACCGAAGTGCGCGGTGTCACGGCCAGCATCTTGCTCGTTGCGACGGCTGCGCAGGAACCAGCGCGTAGCACGACGGCCCAGGCGCATCAGCTCGTCCATCAGCTCCAATTGCACGTCTGCCGAAACCTGGTGGTCCAGGGCTTCGATCTGACGGAACCAGTGCGGGAGGTGGAAGATGTCGCGCACGATCACATATGCGCCCGCCACGTTCGCCGGGCTCATGCCGGTCGACTCTTTGAGTCGCTGAACGAAGGTGATGCCCATGTGGTTGACCAGGTCGTTGGCGATCTGGGTGCTGACGATCTCGCGCTTCAAACGATGGCGACGCATGGCTTCGCCGAATTTCGCCACCAGGCTCGGTGGGAACGCGGTTTCCATATCACGGGTGAGGTAGTCGTCATCCGGTACCAGCGACTTGAGCAACGCTTCCTTGAGGTCGATCTTGCTGTACGAGATCAGTACCGACAGCTCCGGACGGGTCAGGCCCTTGCCGGCGGAGGCGCGCTCGGCCAACTGGTCTTCAGTCGGCAGGTACTCAATGGCCCGGTCCAGCTTGCCACGGCCTTCCAGATCGCTCATCAGGCGCTTGTACTCGGCAGCTCGCTCGTAAGCCTTGCGGGCAGCCAGGGACAGGGCCTGGGTTTGCTTGTAGTTGTTGCCCAACACCAGGCTGCCGACTTCGTCGGTCATGCTCGCCAGCAACTGGTTGCG
>Ga0070670_100005473_pt1 | contig 10714 bp, 8 predicted proteins | sample KBSS63metaG_FD_64665 | JGI IMG/M metagenome (GOLD analysis project Ga0070670, IMG submission 64665) | Switchgrass rhizosphere microbial communities from Kellogg Biological Station, Michigan, USA - KBS S6-3 metaG | ecosystem: Host-associated > Plants > Roots > Rhizosphere > Soil ... | reverse complement strand
TTGCCTTCCTCGTCTTGCTCCAGGGTCAGCGGGCGATACCAGGTTTCCACCGGGAAGGTGCGGCCCGAGACTTCCACAATCGGCGCGTCATCGAAATGCTTGGAGAAGCGCTCCAGGTCGATGGTCGCCGAGGTGATGATGACCTTCAGGTCCGGGCGGCGCGGCAGCAGGGTCTTCAGGTAACCCAGCAGGAAGTCGATGTTCAGGCTGCGTTCGTGGGCTTCGTCGACGATGATCGTGTCGTAGCGTTCGAGGTAACGGTCGTTCTGGGTTTCCGCCAGCAGGATGCCGTCGGTCATCAGCTTGATCAGGGTATTGGAATCACTTTGGTCTTCAAACCGGACTTGATAGCCGACCAGCGCGCCAAGCGGCGTGGCGAGTTCTTCAGCGACGCGGCTGGCGACACTGCGCGCGGCGATCCGGCGCGGCTGGGTGTGGCCGATCAAACCGAACTGGCCACGACCGATCTCCAGGCAGATCTTCGGCAGCTGGGTGGTTTTACCCGAACCGGTTTCACCGGCAATGATCAGCACCTGATGCTTGAGCAGCGCGTCCTTGATTTCATCGCGCTTGGCCGCAATCGGCAGGCTGTCGTCATAGCGGATCACCGGCAGGCTGGCGCGCCGCGCCGTGACCTGTGCGCAGGACGCCTGCATGCGCGCCACCCACTGCGCCAGCTTTTCCTCGTCGGGCTTCTTGCGCAGCTCAAGCAACTGCCGGCGCAAGCGGTGGCGGTCGGCGAGCATGGCGTGGTCGAGGGTTTTGAGCAGTTGGTCGATAGTGGGTGCTTGGTCAGTCATCAGGTACGCAAAGGTCTTCTAGTGAGGCAGGTGAGCCTGCGGTGACGTGATCGTGGGTGGCAATTGTCGCAGATTTCAGTCGCTGTGAACGAGGCAAGCCATTTCAAAGCCGCAAAACCACCGCTTCATACAAGGGTGGCAGGCTGTTTGAGCCTGACGGGAACGTCCCAACCCACACCCTTACATGACTTTTCGCACGCAACCATCAGGGTTTTCTATATGGCTTGCCCATGACCCGGCGCGCTCTACTGCGGCACGCAAAAAACGCCTCCCTTGATGCCCAACGCTGCCCGCACCGGAAAAACTTCATGCCAAGCCCAACAGCCAATTTGCCCTCTCTCTCAACGACGTGGACCTCGCATGCGGCCCCCTCTTACACGGAGCAGGATCCTGCCTTGGAGCCGCGCGCACGTGCTGCCCAGACCTACGTCGATACGTTGGGCATGTACGCCGAAGATACGCATCCGGATTCGGTCAGGCAGCTCGAATCACGACGGCCATCGTCTCTTGCGCCGACTTACTGGCAAGCCATGGGCAGGGACAGCCCACTGCCTGAACAGGTGGGAAACACTCCTTCCATCGACGAGGACCCAGTGAGTTTTTCACCCAGCCTATCAGGCAGGGCGCTGGCGCAGGCGGTGAAGCATGTGGACCGCCTCAACCATGTGCTCGAACAGGCCGAGCAATTAGGCACGCTGTTGCTGGAGCGTGATCAGCAGGGCGGAACGTCCATCGACTTACAAACCGTGGTGACGCTTTGTCGCAAGTTGGATCAGCTCAGGTCTGCCTGGGCCGCTGGCGCATTTGCGGGGTCATCACGGATAGGCACGCAATTGGCCAGTCATTGCGCTCCCGTCCCGCGAACACTGCAGGAGGACGCTTTGAAAGCATTGATAAACAACCTGTGGGATGTTGCAAAAACGGAGTACCGGGATAAGTACCTGACCGACCCACTGAACGCAGACCACATTCTGGTAGACGTCTACAGGTTGGTTGAAGGCCTGAAAAATTCTCGAATCTGAAGCCATCACCCGGAGAAGCCCCTGTGATCAGACCCACACCGTTTTCACCCCCCGAGTCCGGCGCCACCCTGGGCCGGCTGGTACAACAAACCCACTTTATCCAGGGCGCCGTGGTTAAAAGCCTGGTCGATCAAGGGCACAGTCACCTGCTCGGGAACACCCGCAACCTCGAACACGCATTGCTTCGCCCCATCAGTCGAATGCCGGAAAGTGCGCCACAGGAAAAAGGGCATCAACTTCAAGCCTGGATGCACGTTTCAAGGCTCGACGCGGCGCTTGAGGCCTTCGACCAGGAAAGCCGCAAACGCTTTGCCCTGCAACCGGATGCAAACACACGCCTGCAAGCACTTACGCAACGCAATGAGCAACTGGCAACCCGCGTGGAAGCACGCAACGCCTTGCTGGATCGACGCGCCGCATGGGCGGCCGCCACCCCTCCAGCGTCCAGTGAGTTGGACCCGATCACCCTCCACGTCCTGCTACCTGCACCGCTGAACAGCAGGTTGACCGCGCAAGACCTGAAACAGGCCGTCAAACACGTCAACGCCCTGGATAAGGAGACGGGCCTGCTGGATGCTCACATCAAGCAACAACCGCACCCGTTGTCTCAAGTCGAAGAAGATATCTTTATCAAGCAACGTAACGCCCTGACCGAATACCGCAACGCCTGGGCAACGGGACGCCTGAAAGGCAGCAGTCAATTCACCACCACCGTTGGCCTCACCCCGGAGCGTAAACGCTTGGAGCAGAATCTTGAGCGCAACCATCAATCGGCACCGGTGGAACTGACGCTCCACCGACTGGAGCGCACGCTCGAAACCGCCCACCGCCACGGCGTGGGAGAAAAACTGTCGCCACAAGCGGTGAACGCGGCGCGCAATGCCCTGGCGAATTTACGCGATGCCTGGCGTAACGGCAGGCTTGATGGCAGTTCGGAGGCAGGCATGGACCCCATGCTGATTTTAACCTCGCCGAATAATCAGCGAATCAAACTGGAGCTGGCGGTTATCGAACATGCCTTTGTGCAACTGGACACCATCCCCCGCACGGAGCAAGCCGGCAGCGCCAAGGATCGCCAGGCGTTCAAAGCGTTGATTCAGTCGGCCAACAACCCCCATGTCAAACATGCCGCCATCCGTCAGCTTAAAGACGACAACAAACAGCGGGCGCTGATTGCTGAACTGAATACCGATTTGCACACCCTCTACACCGACCTCAGAAGCCACCTGGCCATTCACCACATAACCACGTCCCTTCCCTAACGTTGCCGGGATGAACCCAGGTAGGCAAAAGACTTATGGGGCTACTCCACAGAGATTCTGACTACAAAAAATGACCAGTTCATCCGACGGTTGAAAAGCAAAAGTCCGATTTTCCGTAAGCGCTGGCAGGCGCCCAATAAGTCATCCAGAGAGGTCTGGACAACCAGGATATTCCAACCTGATACGGAGGCTTTATGCCCATCGACGCCCCTGTTTCCTCCCCCAACCTGCCGAGCTATTCAGCTGCCATGCAGGCTCAACCGCGCTCGCACGAGTCGCAGCCCCCTCCCAGATACGAGTTCCCTCCGGCCTATACACAGCACCCATCGTCTTCGCCCGACAACCGGGAGTCGTCGGAACCTGCAACCAACCTGACGGCGACCAGGATCGCGAACTTCCACGCGATAAGCCGCGCCATTCGGGGAACGAACTTCATGGACAGCCCTTAATACAGCGGTTAAGCCCCATTCAACACGTTACTGTGACTTAAGGATTTCGTATGCCATTACCCATCGACCGCTATGCCAACAGCAGCGCCAACAATTACTCAGACCGATACGCCACCAAGCATCAGGACGTTGCGCCTCAAACCCATTCGACACAAAGCTCTTGGATGCAAGGTTCAAGCAACACTGGCGCATCGGCGCCGCTGCTGGATAAACAGCCCTACTCCGCCATGAGCCCCTCCAGGCAAAAAGAACTCGATCAACTGAAAAAGACCAAGGACGCACTGGAAAAACTCCCCGTCGACTTCCCGACACCCGCGCTTCCAAAAACGTCCTACCAACCCCCTATCAATCTGTTGGAACAACGGATCAAAAAGCTTGAGGTCAGCCCCGGAAGCAAAAACCCGATCAACCAATTCAACGATTACCGGGAGAGCAAAAAAACCGATAAGGCATTCAATAAAGAGATGGGGTCCCTCTACAAGCAAGCCCGGGACGTACAGACCCGTGGCTCCAACCCTACTGACAGAAACCGCGCCTCCAACGTAACAGACACATTGACTACGCTGGGCAAGGGCCAACCCTGGCTCAAAGACATCCGCAAAGAAAATCGCAAAGAAGGCGCCTAGCGTTCATCGCCATTGGCGACCATTGACCGTCAATCCTGGCTGACGGCAGCACACCCGCAGTCAGCCAGTGGGCAATGCCCTCCGCGATCACGTCGACAGCCCCCCTTCATCCTGCGGGTCCTTGCGCCGATACGGAAACACATCAATGACCTTCCCCGCCCGAATCGCGGCCTGCAGGCCCTTCCAGTAATCGGCGTTGTACAACTCGCCATGCAGCTCATCGAACAGCTTGCGTTGGCCCGCGTCGGCGAACAGGAACGGCGGGAACTCCTCGGGGAACACATCCAGCGGGCCGATGGAGTACCAGGGCTCGGAGGCCATTTCATCCTCGGGGGTGCGCGGTGCGGGGATGTGACGGAAGTTGGCTTCGGTGAGAAAGCAGATTTCATCGTAGTCGTAGAACACCACGCGGCCGTGACGGGTGACGCCGAAGTTCTTCAGCAGCATGTCACCGGGGAAAATATTCGCCGCCGCCAGTTGCTTGATCGCCAAGCCGTAGTCTTCCAGGGCTTCGCGCACTTGGGCGGGGTTGGCGTTGTCGAGGTAGAGGTTGAGCGGGGTCATGCGCCGCTCGGTCCAGCAGTGACGGATAAGCACGGTATCGTCTTCCACTTCGACGGTGCCGGCGGCCACTTCCAACAGCTCGGCCAGGCACTGCGGTTCAAACTTGCTCAGGGGAAAACGGAAGTCGGCGAACTCCTGGGTATCAGCCATGCGCCCAACGCGGTCGACGCTTTTGACCAGGCGGTATTTCTCGATCACCGTGGCGCGGTTGACGTTTTTCGACGGCGAAAAGCGGTCCTTGATGATCTTGAACACCGTGTTGAAGCCCGGCAGGGTGAATACGCTCATGACCATGCCGCGCACGCCGGGGGCCATGATGAACTGATCGTCGGTGGTCGCCAGGTGGTTGATCAGCGCGCGGTAGAACTCCGACTTGCCGTGCTTGTAGAAACCAATGGAGGTGTACAGCTCGGCAATATGCTTGCCCGGCAAAATGCGCTTGAGAAAGCCAATGAACTCCGCCGGTACCGGCACGTCGACCATGAAGTAGGAACGGGTGAACGAGAAAATGATCGACACTTCGGCTTCGTCGGTGATCAGCGCATCGATCTGGATGCCCTGGCCTTCGCGGTGCAGCAGCGGGATGACCAGCGGCCATTGTTCGTCGCGGGTGTAGATGCGTCCTACAAGGTAGGCGCCTTTATTGCGGTAGAGCACCGAGGAAAACAGCTCGACCTTGAGGTCCGGGTCCTTGCACACCCAGTCCGGCAGGTTTTCCCGCAGTTGGACTTCGAGGCGACGCAGGTCGGCTGCCAGGTCCGCGTAGGGTTCGCTGAAGCGGTAGTCGGCAAACACCTGCGCGAGCATCTGCGGGATGTTCCCGGCGGGCGTGTAGGTGCGCGTCTGCGCGGCCCGTGCCCGGCGCAGGCTGGGCCGCGTGGTGTGGATAAACATGCAACCGTCGCTGATCAGGTCGTGGCTGAACAGGCCGCAGAAGATCGAGTTGTACCAGGTTTCGGACAGCTCATCGTCGAAGCGCAGGTCGATCAGGCCGATGTAGGCGCTTTTCACCACGGGCCACGCATCAATGTCGAGCAATGTGGCGTCATCGAAGTGCTCATGCAGACGCGCGGTCACTTCATTGACCTTCTCTTCATAGAGGTTGATCCGCGCCGCTGAAGCGGCCTGGGCTAGTTGCCACTGGGCTTTTTCAAAACGCTCGCGGGCGCCATCGGTGATCTGGCGGAAGTGTTCACGGTAATCGTCGAAGCCATCGAGGATCATCTGGGCGATAGCGCGGGCGGAAGGCGACATGCGGGAAACCTCGACGAGCATCTGGAGCCCCTGAGCTTAGCCAGTGTACGGAAACAGGAGAAGGGTCATTTTTTACGCCAGCTTGTACAAGTTCGTTCATTTCGTACATTTATTTGCAATTTTTAAAGTCGACCATCCGGTCAATAAACACACTTGTGAGTTATCGCGAGTTTTACCTGCACGCCTTCAACCCTGGGGCTTGGAAGGTTGAGGCAGGCAAAGGGCCCGCCGCGCTGGTCTTGATGAACCTCTTAGAGCGTTGGATCCAACTAAGGGAAACCCTGATTACTACCTTGATGGCACTTTGATATACAGCGCGCCCTCTCCCACCCTAACAAGGTCAGAAGACCGATCCGGGAACAGGTTCTAATCGCCTAAGGAGCATTGAGATGTCATTGAGGAACATGAAGATCGGTCTGCGTGCCAGTCTGAGTTTTGCGGTTTTGGCCAGCTTGCTGGTAATTGTCGGGATGTTCGGCCTGGGCCAGATGGCCAAGCTGCGGCAAAGTGCGCTGGTCATCGAACAGTCATGGATGCCGAGCATCGAGAACATCCACGACAGCGCGGCCTATGTGGCCAGCATCCGCCTGGAGGCGCTGCGCCTGGCGACCACCGACGAATCACGGGTGCGCGATACCAGCAAAGCCCTCCTCACCCGCCATCGCGGCGAACTGCAAGGGCTGCTGGACCGCCAGGAAACAATGCTGAGCAGTGATGGCGAGCGCGAGCTGCTGAATAAGTTGAAAGCCAATGTAGCCACCTACCTCAGCATCGTGACCCAGATGGTCGCCCTGGTGGACAAGGATCAACAGCAAGACGCCATCGACCTGCTCACCAGCCGCCTCGCCCCCCAGGGCACAGTGCTCAACCAGAGCCTGGAAGACCTGATCGTGTTCAACCAGAACGGCGTCGAGGCCGCGGCGGATGCAGCGGCGCAGATGTACGCCAGTGCGCAGTGGATTGTCGGCCTGATCATCGTCGTCGCACTGATCGCCACCTTGCTGCTGGCGTGGCTGCTGACCCGCAGCATCACCGCCCCGCTCGGCCAGGCGCTGACCGTGGCACGCACCATTGCCGGCGGCGACCTGAGCCAGCCGATCGCCGTCAGCGGCAAGGACGAACCCGCCCAGTTGCTCACCGCCCTGGCCACCATGCAGGCGCAGCTGCAAGGCACCATCCGCGGCATCAGCGAGTCGGCGCAACAACTGGCGTCGGCTGCCGAAGAGATGAGTTCGGTGATGGAACAAAGCACCCGTGGCCTGCAGGCGCAGAACGATGAGATCGAACAGGCTGCCACGGCCGTCACCGAAATGAGCGCGGCGGTGGACGAAGTCGCCGGCAATGCGGTGTCCAGCGCCGAGGCGTCCCAGGCTTCCGACGAGGACAGCAAGCACGGTCACTACCAGATCAGCGAGACCATCAGCTCGATCCAGAACCTGGTGGACGAAGTGCTCGGTGCGTCGAACAAGGCCGAAGGCCTGGCGGTGCAGGCCCAGGACATCAGCAAGGTGCTGGAAGTGATCCGCGGCATCGCCGGGCAAACCAACCTGCTGGCGCTCAACGCGGCGATTGAAGCCGCCCGCGCGGGTGAGGCCGGGCGTGGTTTTGCGGTGGTGGCGGATGAGGTGCGCTCCCTGGCGCAACGCACCCAGGACTCCACCGAAGAAATCGAGCAGATGATCGTCGGTATCCAGCGCGGCACCCAAGACACCGTCGAAGCCCTCAACAGCAGCGCCGATCACGCCGGCCAAACTCTGCAACGCGCCAACAGCGCCGGCAGCGCGCTGGAAAAAATCACCGCCGCCATCTCGCAGATCAGCCAGCGCAACCTGGTGATCGCCAGCGCCGCCGAGCAGCAGGCGCTGGTGGCGCGCGACGTCGACCGCAGCCTGGTCAACATCCGCGACCTGTCTACCCAGACCGCCGCCGGCGCCACCCAGACTTCGGCAGCCAGTCAGGAGTTGTCGCGCTTGGCGGTGGATTTGAATGGGTTGGTGACGCGGTTTGTCCTGTAATCAATGAAAGCGGCGTGCAACACTCGCCGCCTTATTGATAGGGGAGTTTTCCGTGAGACCTGTGGACACCTTGTACTTGCTGGGGCTCGCCGCCATTTGGGGGGCGAGCTTCCTGTTCATGCGCATCATCGCGCCGGAGATCGGCACGCTACCGACGGCGTTTTTCCGCGTGTCGATTGCCGCCGCCGGGTTGCTGGTGATCCTGGCGGCCATGCGGGTGAAATGGGACTTCCAGGGCAAGTTCAAGACGGTGTTGCTCTTGGGGGTGATCAACTCCGGAATCCCGGCGACGATGTATTCGGTGGCCGCCCAAGTGCTGCCGGCGGGTTACTCGGCGATTTTCAACGCCACCACGCCATTGATGGGCGTATTGATCGGCGGGCTGTTTTTCAGCGAGCACCTGACCCCGTCGAAAGTCGCCGGCGTCTGCCTGGGCCTGTTGGGCGTGGGCGTGCTGACCCGCGCGGGGCCCGTGGCGTTTGACCTGGAATTGCTGATGGGCGCGCTCGCGTGTTTGCTGGCGACCACCTGTTACGGCTTTGCCGGGTTCCTCGCACGGCGCTGGTTTGATCAGCGCGGAGGGTTGGACAGCCGCCTCTCTGCCCTGGGCAGCATGCTCGGCGCCACCTTGTTCCTGTTACCGCTCTTCGCTTACAGCGCCGTCAGCCAGCCGCCCGCCAGTTGGGGTGGGTGGCAGGTGTGGTTGTCGCTGCTGGGGTTGGGCCTGGTGTGCACGGCGTTTGCCTACATCCTGTACTTCCGCCTGCTGACCTCCATCGGGCCGGTGAAGTCGATGACCGTGACCTTCATGATCCCGCCGTTCGGCGTGCTGTGGGGCGCGTTGCTGCTGGATGAGCCGTTGTCGATGGCGCACCTGTATGGCGGGGTATTGATCGCGGGAGCGTTGTGGTTGGTGTTGCGGCCGAAGAGACTGTCAGCGCGCTTGGGGTGAGCGGGCTTGCCGGAGTTTTCATGTGGCCCCCAGGGACGGCTCGCTATAATGCCGCCCAGATTTTTCCAAGGACTCCCCATGATCGCATTGCCCTGGCTGTACCTGGCGCTTCTTTCCATCGGCTATCTGCTGGCCTTGATCTACGGGCAACTGGGGATGCTGGCGGGCGTGTCCATCGCGCTGCTGCTGATCGCCGGCTACGCGGTCCGCCAGCAACGTACGCCTTGGGCGCGCTACCTCGGCCACGGGCTGTTTATCGTACTGGCCCTGAGTCTGGCGATGCATTGGCTGCCGGGTTTCTACAATGGGCGTGGCATTGCCCCGCAGCGTTTCACCGACGATGCCGTGCCCTTCTCGATGTACTTGAACCAGGACAAGCCGCTGATTGGCTTCTGGCTGTTGCTGGCCTGCCCGTGGATCGTGGCGCGGCGCTCGCTGCGCCTGTCGATCTGCGTGGCCGCCCTGGCCCTGACCCTCACCGCCATCGCCGCGCTGGGCGGCGCCACCTTGCTGGGTGTGATCAGTTGGGCGCCGAAATGGCCGGAACAGGCATGGCTGTGGGTCCTCAATAACCTGCTGTTGGTGACCCTGGTGGAAGAGGCCTTGTTCCGGGGCTATGTACAGGGCGGCTTGAGCCGACGCTTCAAACACCTGCCTTACGGCGAGAACCTCGCCTTGTTACTGGCATCGCTCGTGTTCGGTCTGGTGCACATCGGGGCGGGCTGGCACTGGGTGCTGCTGGCGAGCATCGCCGGCGTAGGGTATGGCTTGGCTTATCGCTTTGGTGGCCTGGGCGCGGCGGTTGCCACGCACTTTGGTTTGAATCTGCTTCACTTCGGGTTGTTTACCTACCCGATGCTGGCCGGGTGATTGTTGCAAAATTAAGTTAAATAAAAGCGTTTTCCGGCCGACAACCCTTGAAAGCCTTGCGGATTGAACAACCATGCGTAATAACCAACCCGTTACCCAGCGCGAACGTACCTTCCCCGCTCAGCAACGGTTGATCTCCACCACCGATGCCAAAGGCGTGATCACCTACTGCAACGACGCCTTTGTCGAGATCAGTGGGTTCTCCCGCGACGAACTGGTGCGTGCCCCGCACAACCTGGTGCGTCACCCGGATGTGCCGGGCGCGGTCTTCGCGCATATGTGGTCGACGCTCAAACAAGGCTTGCCATGGATGGGCATTGTCAAGAATCGCTGCAAGACCGGTGATCACTATTGGGTTAACGCCTACGTGACGCCGGTTTTCGAAGGCAACCAGGTGGTCGGCTACGAATCGGTGCGCATCAAGCCCACCGCCGAGCAGATCCGCCGCGCCGAAGCGCTCTACCAACGCATCAATCAAGGCAAGTCGGCGATTCCCCAACGCGATAAGTGGCTGCCGGTGTTGCAGGACTGGCTGCCGTTTATCCTGGTGAGCCAGTTGAGCTTCATGATCGGTGCGTCACTCAACTCCCACTGGGGCTTTGCCCTGGCGGCAGGGTTGTCGGTGCCGCTGGGCCTGCTCGGCCTGAGCTGGCAACAGCGCGGTCTCAAGCGTTTGCTGCGCCTGGCCGAGCAGACCACCTCCGACCCGTTGATCGCGCAGATGTACACCGACAGCCGTGGCGCCCAGGCGCGCCTGGAGATGTCGATCCTCAGCCAAGAGGCGCGTCTTAAGACCTGTCTCACGCGCTTGCAGGACACCGCCGAACACCTCAACGACCAGGCCGCGCAGTCCAACACCCTGGCACATAACAGCTCCAGCGGCCTGGAACGCCAGCGCGT
>Ga0070670_100005472_pt1 | contig 10714 bp, 10 predicted proteins | sample KBSS63metaG_FD_64665 | JGI IMG/M metagenome (GOLD analysis project Ga0070670, IMG submission 64665) | Switchgrass rhizosphere microbial communities from Kellogg Biological Station, Michigan, USA - KBS S6-3 metaG | ecosystem: Host-associated > Plants > Roots > Rhizosphere > Soil ... | reverse complement strand
TGGAGGCCCTGACAGCCAAGTAATTGGGGTCAGAGTCGGATTTCATCGTTTCATTGCCCGCGGGCAATGAAACGATGAAATCCGACTCTGACCCCAATTACTTGGCTGTCAGGGCCTCCAATCGTCGCTTCGCCGGCGCATACGTTGGGAAAAGCTCCAGCACCCGGCGATACTGCGCGATCGCGAGGTCCTTCTCGCCTAACGACTCGAGCACGTGCGCCAGCGTGTTCACCGGGTCCCACGCCTCCGGATGCTCCTGAATGTTGAGCTCGAGCATTCGCCGCGCCTCAGGGAGCTGCTTCTGGTCGATCAGCCTGTCCGCCAGCGTATTGAGGGAGCGCTGGCTGAAGTCGTAGGCGAATCGGCCCGTGAAGCGCTGCTTGAGCCGCTCGTACGTCGCCACCGCGGAGTCCGGTCCGAATCGGGCCAGCACGGTTCCGAGGGTGTCCTCGAGCATGAGTGGGCGCGGGGAACCGCGATGGCAGGTGATGCACTGCACTTCGATCGCTGGCGTGCCGCGGTTCGGAATCGTCGGCAGCAGCTCGCCGTTTATCCGCGCGACCATGCGCAACATCTCCCGAGCCGTACGCTTCGTCGGACGCTCGTCCGAGGCGAAGTCGATCGAGTCGAACGGAACGTTCGGTGCGCCGTGGCAATACGAGCAGGAGACCCCGAGGCCGCTCGCGACGACAAAGCGCATGAACTTCACGACCGAATCCCGCGTGAGGTCGGCAGGAAGAACCTTCAGGTTCTTCGGCTTTTCCGTCCCCTGGGCGTGGGTGCGCGCGGGGCTGGCGGTCAGTGAAATGGCCGATATGAGCGCGATTGCTACGCGCCTTCGGTCCGGTATGGCGAACATGGAACCAAATTAGCGATGAAGTGACAGCCGTCCATACGGCGTCCACGAGACGTCGCGCCAAGGGGCCAGCCGAACTTTACCGTTCACGAATTGGCCAACCACCAGAACAACGATACGAGCACTCATGAAAGCGATTCGCGTTCACACGCCCGGCGGTCCGGACGCTCTCCAACTGGAAGACGTTCCGGAGCCCAAGGCAGGGCCGGGCGAGGCAGTCGTGCGAATGGAGGCGACGGGCGTCAACTACATCGAGGTGTACCAGCGCAAGGGACTGTACCCGGTCCAGACCCCGTTCACGCCCGGGGCCGAGGGTGCGGGGACCGTCGTGGCGGTTGGCGACGGGGTCACGAGCCTGCGTGTGGGCGAGCGCGTGGCGTCAGAGACGCTCAAGGGCGCATACGCCGAGCTGGCGAAGACCCAGGCTACGCGTCTCGTTAGGCTCCCGGACGACGTGGACGGGCGGACGGGCGCGGCGGTCACGCTCCAGGGCATCACCGCGCACTACCTCGCGACGTCGACCTACCCGATTCAACGCGGCGATCGCTGTCTCATCCACGCCGTGGCTGGCGGCGTCGGCCTGTTGCTCTGCCAGATCGCGAAGCGACGCGGGGCATGGGTGGTGGGCACGACGTCGACCCCCGAGAAGGCGAAGTTCGCCCGCGACGCGGGCGCGGACGAAGTCATTCTTTACACGCAGCAGGACTTCGTCGCCGAGGTGAAGCGCCTAACGTCTGGCAAGGGAGTACAGGTGGTGTACGACTCGGTGGGGAAGACGACGTTCGATGGCAGTCTCGATTGCCTGACCCCGCGCGGGATGATGGTGTTGCTGGGCCAATCGAGCGGGCCGGTTCCTCCGCTCGACCCGCAGGTGTTGAACCGCAAGGGGTCGCTGTATCTGACGCGTCCCACCATTGCGCACTACACGGCGGGTCCCGGGGAACTAGCGTCTCGTGCGTCCGAGCTGTTCAGCTGGATCAGGGATGGATGGTTGCGCGTGCACATCGACCGGACCCTCCCGTTAGGCGAGGCGGGCGCCGCGCAGTCGGCGCTGGAGTCCCGGCAGACGATCGGGAAGGTGCTGCTCGTTCCGTAATTGGGGTCAGAGTCGAATTTCATCATTCCAACGCCCGGGGCGTTGGAATGATGAAATTCGACTCTGACCCCAATTCAGCGGGCGAAGGCGTAAAGGTTCGCCGAGTAGAGCAGCCGCGCATCCGGGTCTTCCGAGTAAATCGAAATCAGCACGCGCTGGTACTCGCTGCCCTCGAACTCGTCCAGCTCCTGCCAGGCGCCAGCCAGCGACTCCGACTCGAAGACCTGCACCGATACCCAGGGCCCATCGTCACGTGGGATGAGGCCCAGATAGCCGCCCGCCGCACCCCACCCCGCATTGACCAGATCTCCCCGCACCCTCCCTCGGCTCCAGGTACCTGGATATTTCGCGAGCAGGTAGTGATTCTCCCTGCCGGGTTGAAGGCTGCCGTAGACCGCGAGGCGTGGGACGGAGGACATCGAGGCGGAGGTCGAGGGAAGAGTCACGGTACGTGACCCGGTCCGGCGAGTCAAACGTGGCCGCTCGGTCGTGGCGGAGTCATCGCGACGCCTCCCCATGGTTCCACTTCCGCGCGGCGGCCTGGCGCTGCTATGCTGATGGACGCTTCCAGTTCACCGTTCGGAGGAACCGATCCATGACTGCCATGGCCAATCCCACGTCGTCGCCGGCCAGTGCGGCGATGCCCAGCCCCCGCCAGCAGTTTCTCGATGCGTACGAGCGTGAGCACGCGATCACGATGAAGATCCTGCGCGCCTACCCGCCCGACAAAGGGGAGCTCAGACCTCATCCGAAGCTCAAGACCGCCCGAGAGCTGGCGTACGTCTTCGTTCAGGAGTGCGGCCTCGGGATCGCCGGGTTGAACGACGCCTTCGGCAAGGGAGCGAGCGGCCCAAGCTCGCCGCCTGTTCCGGAGAAATGGGAGGATGTTCTACCGGCACTCGAGACGGCCCACGCGGGCTTTCGGAAGGTGTTCGAGTCCTTCACGGACGCGCAGCTGCTCGAGCCGATCAAATTCTACGGCGGCCCGAAGACGCTCGTAGACTATCCGCGACTGCAGTTCGCATGGTTCCTGTTGTCGGACCAGATTCATCACCGCGGCCAGCTGTCGGTGTACCTGCGAATGGCCGATGCGAAGGTGCCGAGCATCTATGGTCCGACGGCCGACGAGCCGTGGCGCTGAGGCGGCGAGCGACGCGCGTTAGGCGTCGGTGCGCGGATGTCAGCCAGGTGTTCACCCCCGACCTTGAAAACAAGAGGACGACTGGATGTCCGATAACGATCTGAGGGCAGAGCTCGAGCGGCTGCGGCAGGAGAACGAGGCGCTCAAGAAGGGGGCGACGCGCGGTGTGTCGCTCAAGGTGAGCGAGAAGGGTGGGCTGTCGGTGTACGGGCTGGGACGGTTTCCCGTGACGCTCTACAAGGAACAGTGGGTCAAGCTCCTCGACATGTCCGATGACATCCGGGCGTTCCTCAAGGCGCACGACTCGGAGCTCAAGAGCAAGGAGTAGCCTTCCCGACAACGACGGGGTTGGCCATGACTCTCCCGATCACCTGGATCGGCACGCCGAACCGCCACAAGGGCCGTGAGGGCTTCCGGCCCGAAGCCGTGGTCGTGCACATCATGGAAGGGACGTTGGCCTCGACCGACAGCTGGTTTGGTACCACCGAATCCCGGGTGTCGGCGCACTACGGGGTATCCAGGGACGGCAGGATCCACCAGTACGTGGGGGAGTCGGACACCGCGTTTCATGCGGGACGCGTGTGGAAGCCCAAATGGCGAAGCATCAAGCCGGGCGTGAATCCGAACCTGTACACGGTCGGGATCGAGCACGAGGGCAGCGGCGAAAGCGAGTGGCCCGACGCGATGTACACTGCCAGCGCGAAGCTCATCGCGGAGGTGTGTACGCGGTGGTCGATCCCGATCGATCGCGCCCACATCGTGGGGCACCGCGAGATCTACGGACGCAAGACCTGCCCGAACGACGTCGTGGACCTCGATCGGCTGATCGCCATGGCGAGGGCGGCGGCGGTGACGCCGGATCGGTTCAATTTCATTCCGCAAGTGGGGACGGTGCGGACGCGCACGGCGCTGCATATTCGCCGCGGCGCGCCGACGACCGCCGCTCCCGTGGTGCGAACGGCGCCGCCCAACGAACAGCTCGACTACGTGGGTTGGTGCAGCAACGGGATGAGTGTGAACGGGAACCCGCACTGGTACCGCGACGACGACGGCAACTACTTCTGGAGCGGCGCGACGAGTCGTCCGACGCCGGGACTCGCCGACTAGCGGTTGGCGAAGGCTTACACCGGGTTCTCCAGCCACGTTCGCAGCTCTCCATCGCTCACGATCACGGGACCGCTCTCCTTGAGACGGGGATCGATCATCTCCTCGGTGTAGCCCGTAGGCATCCCGGTCTCGCGGTTCACGATCCATGAGTACTGCCGACCACGCTCGCGGCCGCGGAGCAGCGAGCGTGGTGAGTGGCCGAGCACTGAGGCGACGGCGCCGTAGGTCGCACGGCGGCCGTGCCGGTCGAGCAGGTCGACGATCTCTTCGAGCGACATGGTGTGCCTCGTGGTGCACGGTGAGGTCATCTTCGTTCGACTCACGGAGGCCAATATGCCGACTCCGTCGACGACATCCGTCACCGAAAAACCACTCGCCGACATCGTTGCAGCGCTGTTCAACGCGCCCGTGTCACCGCACCCTCGTCCGAGCTCAGTCCGCTGCGTTGAGCTCGATCACGTGCCGGTCGGGATCGAGGATGAAGATCTGCGGAAATCCCGCGTTAGGCTTGCGGTTCCACTTGAGCCAGAGCGCGTCGTCAGCCGGTAAATCGTCGCGGTAACCGGCCGCGCGCAAGTGTACGAGCGTCGCGTCGAAGTCATCCACCCGGACGGCGAAGTGCACGTCCCGCGAGTCGACCGGCTTGTCGACGCGCACCGTTCCTCCTTTGCGCTCGATCAGGTGGAGCTGGCCGTCGCCCAGCGCAAACCATGCTCCGCGAAAGTCGAACGCCGGCGGCCGTTCGATCTCCGCCAACCCCATGACCTCGCGGTAGAATCGTCGCGAACGCTCCAGGTCCGAGACCGGGAGCGCGACGTGGTGGAGGGCGCTGACGCGAAACGCCATGGTGACACGGACGATGGTGAGGGTGCGGCTGATTGCGCTGACCGCACCCAATGTATCACCATCAACGCCCGGCCACCTTCCCGCTCTCGAGAATATCCCGCGCCATCTTCGCGAGGCTGACAAACTCCGCTCGGTAGCCGTACGCGTCCGCGCCCCTGGATCGCTCACCCCGCACGATCACGCTGTCCAGCGAGCTGTTCCCCTTGTGTGGCGAGTCGCGCAGCACCATTCCGAGCTCCGCGACCGCGCTCGCGAAGACGAAATCCGCCGACGGCCTCGCTGTCGTCTCGTCGGCGACCACGTGCGTGATCTCGCGGCTACGACTGCCGGTCGGTGGCTTGTAGCGCAGCTTCACGTACATGAGCTCCGAGCTCGCTGACGCGTTGGTGCGCGACGGCGTCTTCGCATACCGGAGCGAGTCGGGCCGCGGCACGTTCGCGAGATCCGGCGAGCCCGGAGGAATCAGCTCGTAGAGTGCAGTCACCGCGTGTCCCGAGCCAAGCTCGCCGGCGTCCTTCGTGTCGTCCTTGAAGTCCTCATCGCGGAGCAGTCGGTTCTCATAGCCTAACAAGCGGTACGCCCCGACGCGCGACGGGTTGAACTCGATCTGCAGCTTCACGTCCTTGGCGATGGTGAGCAGCGTGCCGCCCATCTCGGTCACGAGCACCTTCCGCGCCTCCATGATGTTGTCGACGTACGCGTAGTTGCCGTTCCCCTTGTCGGCGAGCTTCTCCATCTTCGAGTCCTTCACGTTGCCGGTGCCGAAGCCGAGCACGGTGAGGAAGGTCCCCTGCTCGCGCCGCTGTTCGATGAGTTGCACGAGCTCCGCGTCGCTCGACACGCCGACGTTGAAGTCACCATCGGTCGCGAGGATCACGCGATTGTTGCCGTTAGGCATGAAGCTCTGCTTCGCGACGTCGTACGCGAGACGAATGCCGTCGCCGCCCGCGGTCGAGCCGCCCGCCTCGAGCCGCTCGATCGCGTCGAGGATACTGTCCTTCTGGCTCCCTGGCGTGGGTGGAAGCACGACGCCTGCGTTGCCGGCGTAGACGACGAGCGCCACGCGGTCCTGTGGCCGCAGCTCGTTCACGAGCAGGCGGAACGCGGATTTCAGGAGCGGTAACTTGTCCTCGTCCTCCATGGAGCCCGACACGTCGATGAGGAAGACGAGATTGTTCGGCGGAAGCGAGTCGACGTCGATCGGTCGGCCCTTGAGCCCGATGCGCACGAGGCGGTGCGCCGGATTCCACGGGGCGGCGCTCACCTCGGTGGTGATCGTGACGGGGTCTTCGCCGCGGGGCGCGGGCAGATCGTACGGGAAGTAGTTGATCAGCTCCTCCAGCCGCACGGCGTCGCGCGGTGGCCGCTGTCCCTGTCGCAGAAATCGGCGAACGTTGCTGTAGGACGCGTGGTCGACGTCGATCGAGAAGGTCGAGCGCGGGGCGGACGCTGTCGTGAGGAACGGATTCTCGGCAATGACGTCGTAGCCCTCGGTATTCCCCCTGTCGGTGTCGCGCAGCTCAGCCATCGCCTTCTGGCGTCGCGAGCCGGTTGCCGATCCGGCCATCCGCATCGCCGTCGCACCCATCGCGTTCTTCGACATGAGTGCGCCGTTGCTCGTGGCCGTGACGACGAGCTGCTCGAGCATCAGTTGGGAGGCGCTCAGCGCGAAGTGCTCCGTCCGCGTCCCGGCGCTGACATGAACCGCGCGGGTCGCCGGTTGGTAGCCGATGCGCCTAACGACCATGACGATGTCTCGTCCCCTGGCCGAGTCGACGGGGACATTGAGATGATAGTTGCCCTGCGCGTCGGTCTGCGCGCCGAGCGTCGTCTCGCGAATGGAAACCGTCGTCCCGGCGAGCGGTCGGCTCGAGGCCGAGTCGACGACGCGGCCGGTGATGACGGCGAGGGGCTCGGCGCGGGCGAAACGCGTGGGTGTGTCGTGGAACGGCAGAAACGAAACGCTGGTCGCGACGACCAACGAAACGTGTAACAGTGATCGCACGATCCTCGTCGGCATACGCACTCCCGCGTGGACGGATGAGACGAGGCAGCGGGCGGGTGTCTCCCGCCGCGATCTCGCCGCTGACGAGGGAGACGTGCCGGCTCACCAAATTCACACATGCCCACGGACGGTCGAGCTTTTGTGCTCGGCCCTGCATCCAGCGAGAGGGGAACGCGAAAGACCGGGCTCGTTGAGCTTTGGAATGGGATATCGGGTTTTAGACCGACTATCCCAGGAGCACCTCGAGGTCCTCCCTCCGAATGCGCGAGATCAAGCTGCTGTCCCCGCCAATGATCGCCTCGGCGAGGTCCCGCTTCGATTGCTGCAGCTCGAGGACCTTCTCCTCCACCGTATCGCGCGCGATGAGACGCGACGCGAACACCCGGCGCGTTTGGCCAATTCGATGGGTGCGGTCGATCGCCTGCGCTTCCACCGCCGGGTTCCACCACGGATCGAGCAGGAACACGTAGTCCGCCGCCGTCAGGTTGAGCCCCAGCCCGCCCGCCTTGAGGCTGATGAGGAACACCCCACACGCCGGGTCCGTCTGAAAGCGCAGCACGCGCTCCTCGCGGTCGCGCGTCTGCCCGTCGAGATACTCGTAGACCACCTTCTCCCGATCGAGCTGCGGCCTGAGCAGCGCCAGCAACGACGTGAACTGCGAGAACACGAGCGCCTTGTGCCCTTCGGCCACGATTTCGGTGAGCTGCGGGATGAGCAGATCGAACTTGCTGCTCGACTCGCTCCCTCGCTTCTCGTCGAGGAGCGCGGAGTGACACGCCGCCTGGCGGAGGCGCAGCAGTGCTTCGAGGATCTGGATCTTCGACTTCGCGATCCCTTCCTTGTCGATGCGACCGAGCAGCGCCGCGCGATAGTGATCGCGCAGGTCATCGTAGCGCTTCCGCTCCCTCGGCTCGAGCTCCACGTAGATCGTCTGCTCGAGCTTCTCGGGGAGCTCCGGCGCGACCTCCTCCTTCGTGCGTCGCAGGATGAACGGGCGCACCGCGCGGGCGATGAGCGACCGGCCGGACTCGCCTTCCTCGCTGGTGCCTAACGTCTTGAACACGCGCGCGGCGCCGAGCATGCCGGGGTTCAGAAACTCGAAGAGGCTCCACAGGTCGGCGATGCGGTTCTCCACCGGCGTACCGCTCATCGCGAGGCGATGCTTCGCCCTGAGCAGCCGCGAGGCCTTCGCGGTCTCCGTCGTCGAGTTCTTGATCGCCTGCGCCTCGTCGAGGATGACGTAGTCGAACTCCAGCTCCGCGAGCAGCGGCGCGTCGCGGCGCAGTGTCCCGTACGTGACGAGCACGAGATCGTACTCGGCGAACTTTCCGGGGTCGCGCGCGCGATCGCGCCCTTCGTGCACCAGCACACGCATCGCGGGCGTGAACCGCGTGGCCTCCTGTCGCCAGTTGAAGAGCAGCGAACGCGGAACGACAACGAGTGACGGGCCCGATTTCGCGAGTCGTCGCTCTTCCAGCAGCGCGAGCGCCTGGACCGTCTTGCCGAGCCCCATGTCGTCGGCGAGGCAGCCGCCGAAGTTGAAGCGCTGGAGGAAGTGCAGCCACGCGAGCCCATCGCGCTGGTAATGTCGGAGCTCACCATTGAACGTCGGTGGCGGATCGACCGGCTGCAGGGTCTCGAACGAGTTGAGCTCGCGCCGTGCGTGCTCGAACGTCTCGTCGACTCTCGCGGCCGGCATCGCGGCGAGCAGCGCGTCGAGGAGACCGACCTGCGAGCGCGTGAACCGAACGGCGTCGTCGACCCCTTCACCCATGCCCGAGAGCGCGCGGAAACGTTCGCTCCACACGTCAGGCAGGATCCCGATCGTACCGTCCGACAGCGTGATGCTCGAGCGTCCCTGTCGCAGCGCAGCCAGGAGCTCGGGCAGCGACGCGCGCGTGTCGCCGAAGACCGCGCCGCCGCGAAGCTCGAACCAATCGATGCCGCTCGCGACCTCGACCTCGAGATCGCCTGCCGCGCGAACGCGACCTTCGTCGGTCTCGACGATCCAGCCGAGTCCGACGAGATGCGCCATCACGCGCGGCATGCGAGCGGCGCCGAGGCGCGGCATGGTCCGCGACCGGCGGTAGTCGTATTCCTCGCGGAACCCCAGCGCGTAAAGCTGCTCGCGCGCGGCACGCTCGGCGTCGGGGTCGCGCCGAACGATGCGCCGGTGCTCCTCGTCGAACAGCGCCATCTGCTTCACGTCGCCGTCGACGACGATGCCGGCGTAGTCGAAATTCACGGTGGCGCTGACCTTGGCCGGTTGCCACGAGACGACGGGGTCCGGCTCCAGCCGAACGACCGGCCTGGGTGCGGGTCGCTCCTCGCGGATACCTAACGATTCAGGCAGGTCGAGCGGTGGAACGGCCGGCAGCGAGTGGATCTCGCGGAGGAGCTCGTCCACCTCGACGGCCGGCACCTCGATCGAACCTTCGTCGGCGAGTGCGACGATCAGCGAGTGGCTGCCCTCATCGCGCACCGGTGCGGCGACGCCGTGGGCAATGACGAGTCCCGGCGCGAGGATCGACGCGTCGGCGAGTGCGAGGCGCTCGTCGCCCCGACGCAGCCATCCCTGCATGCGAAGCGCGTGGATGTCCTCGGGCGCCGGCGCACCGTTGGTGGGGGTGGTGCCATTCACCGGGACGACGTCGACGCGGAGCTCCCAGGCCGGGCCGGTATCCCAAACGAGTGGGTGCGGATCCGACTCGCCTGTCAGGCTCACGCGGCATCGCCCGCTCTCGCACATGAGCCGCAGTGTCGTGCTGAACGCGGCCGGTTCGAGGTAATAGCGTCGCGTGACGCCGTAACCGCTCCCGATGTGGCGCGCGTCGGAGCCGGCGCCGGTGAGCATCTGCGCGATCTGACGGTCCACGGGATCGGGAGCGTCCGCCCACTGGTCCTCGCGGAGCGAGAACTGCTTGGGCGTTCCCCACTCCCCGTTTGGTGCCCGCCGTTGCGTGGCGAGGTCGACGACGAGCCCGCGCTGGTAGAGTCGCGTGGCCGGAAGGTCGACGACGTACACGATCCGCCGGTCCGACGGGAATTTCGAGTCGGCCACAGTGGGATCGAACGGCGGGATCCGGTCGCGGATACGGCGGAGCTTGCGTTTCCACGAGAGGTCCGGCGGCTTGACGGCGCCGGGCCCGCGGGCGCGGGTTCGCGGGCGCCCGTCGAATCGCAGCAGTCGCTGCGAGTCGGCGGCGAGCAGTGTCGCCCACACGTGTTTGCAGACGCCGTAGCTGCCCCAGGCGGGGCAGGTGCATTCGTGAATGAACTGGTCCTTGGCGTCCTGGGAGAGTTGGACCTGGTAAGTCTCTGACCCGCGGACGGTTGCGCCGATACCGCGCTCATCGACGGACGTGATGCGGACGACGCCGCGGCGGTAATACTGTTGGCCGCGGTCACGAGTATCGCTTGGAAAGGTCGCCGAGATTTCCGGCGGAATCGGCATCGAAAACGTCGTTGGCAAAAGGGGAACCGGGAAAGGTCAGCGGCGGTCGTCGTGTCGGCAAGTGTGAAAAATCCGGGCGACTGGCGTCTGGCGACTGGCGACCGCTGGGGACGGGGGACGGGCGATGGGCGACGGCAAAAACAGCGCGTCATTCCGAGCGAGCGGCAGCGAGTCGAGGAATCGCCGTCGTCCCGGTAGAGGGCCTCAGT
>Ga0070670_100005471_pt1 | contig 10714 bp, 6 predicted proteins | sample KBSS63metaG_FD_64665 | JGI IMG/M metagenome (GOLD analysis project Ga0070670, IMG submission 64665) | Switchgrass rhizosphere microbial communities from Kellogg Biological Station, Michigan, USA - KBS S6-3 metaG | ecosystem: Host-associated > Plants > Roots > Rhizosphere > Soil ... | reverse complement strand
CGTTCTTCAGATTCATCGCGGCGACCGCGGTTCTCTGCGCCGTCGCGCCGAGCGCGCACGCGCAGCTCAGCACGGCGAAGCTCGACTCTTGGCTTTCCGGCTATCGCGAGGCATGGGAGAAACGCGACGCGGAGCGCGCCGCGCAGCTCTTCACAGAGAACGCGCGCTATCAGGAAATGCCGTTCGATGCGCCGAAGAGCGGCCGCGCCGGAATTCGCGAGTATTGGTCAGGCGTGACAGCCGATCAGCGCGACGTCGAGTTCAAGTCACAGACGATCGCGGTGTCCGGCAACACCGGCGTCGCGCACTGGTCCGCGAAGTTCAAGCAGGCGTCGACCGGCATGACCGTCGAGCTCGACGGTGTCTTCGTTCTCGAGCTCGACCCGAAGACCGGCCTCTGCTCGATGTTGCGCGAGTGGTGGCACGTGCGCGGCGGCTGAGCCTCGCGAAAGGTCAGCGCCGCCGGCTGCTGCCGCCGAGCAACGAGCCGAGCACACCGCGGATCAGCGCGCGCCCCGTCTGCGATCCGACAGAACGCGCGGCGCTCTTCGCGAGCGCCTCGACGAGCCCTTCCGACTGACGCCCGCCGCGCGGGCCGCGGCGGCCGAATAGGATGTCCGATGCGAGACCGCCGAGCTCGCTTTGTTGCGGCGGTTGAGTCGGCTGCGCGGGCGTTCCGGCGCGGCTAGTGCCTGCAGCGGTGCTCGGCGCCGGCGTCTCGACGCGCGCCTTGAGCCGCTCGTAGGCGGACTCGCGATCGATCACCTGCTCATAGTGGCCGGCGAGCGGCGACGCGGCGATCAGCTTCGCCCGCTCGTCGGCGGTGAGCGCGCCGACGCGGCTGCCGGGCGGGATCACGAGCGCGCGCTCGGTCACGCCGGGGCGCCCCTGCTCGTCGAGCAGCGATACGAGCGCCTCGCCGACGCCGAGCTCGCCGATGACCTGCTCGATCGACAGTCCCGGGTTCGCGCGCATCGTCTCGGCGACGGCACGTACGGCCTTCTGCTCGCGCGGCGTGAACGCATGCAGCGCGTGCTGCACGCGATTGCCGAGCTGGCCGAGCACCGTGTCGGGGATGTCGAGCGGATTCTGCGTGACGAAGAACACGCCGACGCCTTTTGAGCGTACGAGCCGCACGACCTGCTCGACTTTGTCGAGCAACACCTTCGGCGCGTCGGCGAACAAGAGATGCGCCTCATCGAAGAAGAACACGAGCCGCGGCTTCTCCGGGTCGCCTATCTCGGGCAGGAACTCGAAGATCTCGGAGAGCAGCCAGAGAAGAATCATCGCGTAGAGCTGCGGCGCGCCCATGAGCTGATCCGCCGCGAGCACGTTGACGAGGCCGCGCCCGGCGTTCGTCTGGATCAAGTCCGCGACGTTCAGCATCGGCTCGCCGAAAAAGCGGTCCGCACCCTGCGACTCGAGCGTGAGGAGCCCGCGCTGAATCGCGCCGATCGATGCTGCGGCTACGTTGCCGTATTGAGTCGTGAACTGCTCCGAGTTGTCGCCGACGTGCTGGAGCACCGCGCGCAGGTCTTTGAGATCGAGCAGCAGCAGGCCCGCGTCGTCGGCGATCTTGAACGTGAGGTTGAGCACGCCTTCCTGCACGTCGTTGAGCTCGAGCATCCTCGAGAGCAAGAGCGGGCCGAGATGCGAGACGGTCGCGCGGAGCGGGTGGCCGTTCTTGCCGAAGACGTCCCAGAAGACGGCCGGGCACGCGGCGTAGCTCAACTGCACGCCGAGCTGCTGCGCGCGGGCCGTGACCTTGGGGTTCGTGCCGCCGGCCGCCGCGATGCCCGCGAGGTCGCCTTTCACGTCGGCCATGAACACCGGCACGCCGATCCGCGAGAGCTGCTCAGCGAGCGTTTGCAGCGTGACGGTCTTGCCGGTGCCCGTCGCGCCGGTCACGAGGCCGTGCCGGTTGGCGAGCCCCGGCAGCAGCGCGAGGACCTTGTCGCCGCTCTTTGCAACGGGCAGCCCGTCGATCATGCGGTCACGCTACCACACATGACGCGGGCGCGAGACGCTCGCAGCGGCCGAGCTAGTCGAGAGTAGCCGCCGGTGCCGAACGACCGGTTCCGCTCGACGGCGCTGCCGTTCCGACTACGCCGGATGACGAGTACGGTAACGTTGGCGCGGTGTTCCGCGCGTATACTTTCGCTCGCAGCGCATCACCTACATTCGGAGAACAACATGAGAATTCGGCTCGCGTTTGTGTCTGCGTTCACGTTGCTGATCGGCGCCTATGCTTGGGCGCAGCCGCCGGCGGGATTCACTCCGCCGACGTTCGATGGGCTCGACAAGGACAAGAACGGATCGTTGTCGAAGGCGGAGGTCGAGGCGTGGGTCAAGTCCCTGCCGGAAAACCCGAACGGGCCGCCGCGCAACGCCGACGACATCTTCGCGCGTTGGGACACCAACAAGGACGGCAAAGTCTCGAAGGAAGAGTTCGATGCCCGGCCGCGCGGCGGCGGGGGCGGTGGTGGCGGTGGTGGTCCTCCGGGTGGCGCTCCTCCGGGCGGCGGCGCACCCCGCTAAGCGCAACGAAGCTAAACGCGCGCGCGACGACGGCGTCGCGCGCGCTTGCTTTGGGCCGCTTACTCGAGGCCCGACGAGCGCGCCTGCTCTCGGGCGAGCACCGCTTGGTCGCGATCGCCGTCGCCGTGCGCGACTGCGCCTAGCAGGCGGTCGTGATAGACGTTGTGGCTCGGCATCGGCACGCGCGCGAGATCCGCGGCCGATGCGATCAGGTTCGCGTCCTTGAGGCCGACGGTGATCGGCGAGCCGACTTGGTCGTAGCTCTCGTCGACCATTTTCTGTCCATAGATCTTGTACGCCGGGGCCGCGAACAGACCCTCGGTCATCACGTCCTGAAACACCTGCGGCTGGACGCCGTACTTGCGCACGAGCGCGAAGCCTTCCGCCATCGCGACCATCGCGCAGCCGAGCACTGCGTTGTTCGCGAGCTTGATCGCGGTCGCGGACTCGGGTTTGGTCCCCGCGACGAAGATCCTGCGGCCTATGACTTTGAGGAGCTCGGTGCAGCGTGCGACCGCCGCATCGGGGCCCGCGACGACGATCCCGAGCTGACCGGACGCCGCGAGGTCGGGCCGGCCGAGCACCGGCGCCGCAACGAGCGTCTGGCCCGCCGCGCGGTGCTTGCTCTCGAGCTCGCGCACGGTTGCGACGCCGTGTGTGCCCATCACGAGATGGATCGCGCCGGCGGCGAGCCCGCTCGACAGGCCGCCGGGACCGAGCGCGACCTGAGCGACGATCCCGTCCTCGACGAGCATCGTGACGACGATCTCGCTGGCGGCCGCGAGGTCGACAACGGATTTCGCGACGCGCGCCCCGGCTGCCTCGAAGGGCGCCGTCTGCGCGGCGACGACGTCGAATACGCAGAGCTCGTGCCCCGCGTCCAACAACCGGCGCGCCATGCCGCCGCCCATTCGACCGAGCCCGATGAAACCCACGCGCATTGCTGTCCCTCGCCCGTTAGCTGTCGCAGCAGAAAGTCGCAGCACTCTGAGGCCATTGTATGGAGGTGGCAAGCGGCGAAATCGCTGAGTCATACTGCGAGGACCATGGAGTTCGGAGCGCAATGAGCGCGGTGTCGCCGCGCGCCGGCAAGCCCGCGACGCCGGACATGCTGATCGACGTCGCGGAGCTCGAGCGCGAGTACTTCGCGCGCCGTCCGGATCCGTCCGTTGCCGCCGAGCGCGTGTCTTTCGGCACGAGCGGCCACCGAGGCACTTCGCTCGCGGGGTCGTTCAACGAGGCGCACATCCTCGCGGTGACGCAGGCGATCTGCGAGCACCGCCGCGCGCACGACATCGACGGGCCGCTCTATCTCGGCAAGGACACGCACGCGCTATCCGCGCCCGCGCAGAGCACTGCGCTCGAGGTGCTCGCGGCGAACGGCGTCGACACGATCATTCAGCGCGACGATGGCTTCACGCCGACGCCCGCGATCTCGCGCGCGATCCTCGCGTACAACCGCGGTCGCGGCGAGCATCTCGCGGACGGTATCGTCGTAACGCCGTCGCACAACCCGCCGCCCGACGGTGGCTTCAAGTACAACCCGCCGAACGGCGGCCCCGCCGACACGGACGTGACACGCACGGTGCAGGATCGGGCGAACGAGCTCTTGCGCGCCGGCAACGCCGGCGTGCGCCGACTCACGCTCGAGAGCGCGCTGCGCACGGGCCGGATCGTCGAGCAGGACCTCATCGGTCCGTACGTCGACGATCTCGCGAACGTCGTCGATCTGCCCGCGATTCGCGGGGCCGGGCTGAAGCTTGCCGTCGACCCGCTCGGCGGAGCGTCGGTCGGCTACTGGGCGCCGATCAACGAGCGCTATGGGCTCGACGTCGACGTCGTGAACCCGCGCGTGGATCCGACCTTCGGCTTCATGACCGTCGATCACGACGGCAAGATTCGGATGGATTGCTCGAGTCCCTACGCGATGGCGCGGCTCGTATCGCTGAAGGATCGGTATCGGCTCGCGTTCGCGAACGACCCGGACTCCGACCGGCACGGGATCGTGACGCCGTCGGTCGGGCTCATGAACCCGAACCATTACCTCGCGGTCGCGATCCGCTATCTGCTCACGCATCGGCCGCGCTGGCCGTCGCGTGCGGCCGTCGGCAAGACGCTCGTCTCGAGCAGCATGATCGATCGAGTCGTCAGCGACCTCGCGCGCACGCTTTACGAGGTGCCGGTCGGGTTCAAGTGGTTCGTTGCGGGCCTGTTCGACGGCTCGTGCTGTTTCGGCGGGGAGGAGAGCGCCGGCGCGAGCTTCCTGCGCCTGGACGGCTCGGTTTGGACGACAGACAAGGACGGCTTGATCATGGATCTGCTCGCGGCCGAGATCACGGCCGTCACGGGCCGCGACCCGGGCGAGCATTACCGCGAGCTCGCCGCGAAGTTCGGCGCGCCGACCTACACGCGGATCGACGCGGCGGCGACGCCCGAGCAGAAAGCGCGGCTCGCGAAGCTTTCACCGGCGTCGGTCGCGGCGGCAACGCTGGCCGGCGACCCGATCGAAGCGAAGCTCACGAGCGCGCCCGGCAATGGGGCCGCAATCGGCGGGCTCAAGGTGACCACCAAACGCGGCTGGTTTGCCGCGAGGCCGTCGGGCACCGAGAACATTTACAAGATCTACGCGGAGAGCTTCGACGGCGAAACGCATCTCGCGGCGATCGTGCGCGAGGCGCAGGCGATGGTCGATGTGGCGCTGCGCTAGACGAACGGTCGCGGGAAGCAAAGACGACGCCTCGCGCTAGCGGGCGACCGAGCTCGCGACGCGCCGCACCGGGCGGGCGCTCGTGCAGCCGTGGTTGCTGAAATACGACACTGGGGCGCTGCGATAGACGAAGGCCGATGCGCACGAGTGCGGTTCTCGGCACGCGGCCGGTTCCGACAGCATATAAGGATGCCGCGGTCGAGATCCGTAAGCGGGTACGTCGGGAAATAGCACGTGTTGTATCGACGACGCTTCACTATTGACCAATCAGAAATGCTTGCGCTACTGTCGCGACCACGCGACGGACGATCTTAGGGGTAAGGATTGTCAGAATCGGTTCGCGAGTGAAGATTTTCGGGGTGGCACCTTCCAGTTTCTCGGGGATTTCCAGGGGGAAACCAAATGCTTTTGCGTAACGCCTACAGGCATCTGTGGGCCGTGCGGTCGCACGACCGCCGGTCTTCGACGCGTCTTTCCATGGCGATCGCAGCCGCGCTCTCCGGCTCGACGCTTTTCTCGGGCGCAGCTTCGGCGCAGCAGCTCGAAGAGATCATCGTCACGGCGACGTTCCGCGCCACGAACGTCCAAGACACGCCGATCGCGATCACGGCGGTTAATGCCGAGATGCTCGAGAATCGCGGCCAAACGAACATCGTCGACGTCGCCCGGCAAACGCCGAACGTCACGATGACGCCGGCAGGCCAAGGCGCCGGCAGCGCGATGATCACGTATATCCGCGGTGTCGGCCAAACGGACTTCAACTACGCGCTCGAGCCCGGCGTCGGCATGTACGTCGACGAGGTCTACTATCCGAATCTCACGGGCTCGATGGTCGAGCTGCTCGACATCGACCGCGTCGAGATCTCGCGAGGACCGCAGGGCACGCTGGCCGGCCGCAACTCGATCGGCGGATCGGTCAAGATCTATTCCGTCGAGCCGAAGAGCAACAGCAACACCGGCAAAGCGGAGCTCACGCTCGGCGACTACAACTCGGTGCAGCTGAAGGGCTTCGCGGATCTCACGTTCCTCGAGGACAAGCTCAGCGCCCGCATCTCCGGCGTCTCGAGCAGCCGCGACGGCTACGTGACTCGCGTCGACTACAAGTGCACTCACCCGACGTGGCCGGGCCCAACGTTCGAGAACGGCCGGCTCGACACCTGCAAGCTCGGCACGCTCGGCGGCCAGAGCTTCACGGGTGGCCGGTTCGCGCTGCTATGGACGCCCTCGGACAAGTTCCGGGTCAAAGTGCTCGGCGACATGATCAACCAGGACAACGAGTCGGCCGCGCTCGTGCTCACTCGCGTGACGGACTCGCGTCACCTCCGGAGCCCGACGCCGGGTACGGGTCAGTTCAACCCGACCACAGGCGTCTATGAAGGTACATTCCTAGACACAGACGGCAATCTAGCCACGACGGCCGACCGCGTGTATTTGAACAGCCAGTTCGTGACGCACGGCAAGTACCGCGGCGACCCGATCGTGAACGACCCGTACATCACGTACGCGACGTTCCTCGATCCGATGCCGTCGCAGACCAACCGACCGTACTCGCCGACGACCACGGACCCCGGCATCCAGTTCACCGACAAGGGCCTCTCGGTGCAGATCGATTGGGACCTCACCGACAAGCTCGCGCTGAAATGGATCTCTGCAACCCGCGCTTATGAGGACACGTGGCATTACGACTCGGACGGCACGCCGTTCTTCAGCACAGGCGGTACGCAAGCCTTGCAGCACCGGCACCAGACGCACGAGCTCCGCTTCACGGGCTCTACCAAGAACGATCGGTTCGATTACACGATCGGCGCGTTCTACGCCGACCAGTACAAGGCCACGTTGACCGGGCAGATCGATCTGTACTATGCGCAGCTGAACTTCATCCACGGGCCGGATCCGACGCCGTCGGATTCGAAGGCGATCTTCGCGCATACCAACTGGCATCTCGGGAAGAAACTCGACCTGCAGCTCGGGTATCGCTACACCGAGGACACGAAGTTCTACGAGTGGCACCGCCACAATCCCGATGGCACGGAGATCGTCCCGTGCCTCGCGCCGCCGCCTCCGGGAGGCGCGAACAGCCTGCTCAATCCGCCGAACTGCGCGATCTACGGATTTAGCGGCCTGAGCAAGACGTTCAAGAGCAATCACGACGACTACCGCGTTGCGCTCGACTGGCACATCACGGACAACACGATGGTGTACGCGTCCTATGCGACCGGCTACAAGGGCGGCGGCCTGAACCCGAGGCCGTTCTTCGCGGTGCAGGTCGCGGAGTTCGGCGAAGAGGAGATCAAGACCGACGAGGTCGGCTTCAAGACGACGCTCGCGAACGGCAAGATCCGGCTGAACGGCGCGTACTTCCACAACGAGCAGACCGGCATCCAGCTGAACCAGGCCGCCTGCGAGACGCTCGTGCCGCAGGGGGGTCAGACGCCGTTCCCGGTCACGATCGGCGGTGTGACCTACAGCACGTTCATCGGCCCGCCGTGCGCGAAGCCCGCGAACATCGGCGATGCGAAGATGGACGGCTTCGAGCTCGAGATGCAGGTCGCCGCGACCCAGCGGCTCTCGTTCGACTTCTCCGCCGCCAACGTGGACTTCCAGTACACGCGGCTCGACCCGACTGTCGCGTTCAACGGGCCCGGCGGCGTGCCCGGTGGGCGCGGCCAGATGACGCTCGACATGAAGGCGCCGTACACGCCGGAGACCACGTGGAGCGCGGGCGTCCAGTACGCGTTCCCGATGAAGGCGGGCGGCTCGTTGACGCTGCGTCTCGACACGGCATTCCAGGACGAGGTTTACACGCAGGCGGTCAACTACGCGCAGGCGCAGCCGCTCAACGATCGCAAGACCGCGTGGATCGACAGCTACGAGCTCACGCATGCGCGCGCGAGCTGGCAGTCCCCGAGCCACGAGTGGCAGGTGGCGATCGACGTCCACAACCTCGGCGACAAGGTCTACTACCAGAACATCGTGGACGGCGTTTATACGACGATCGGCTACCAGACGGCCCAGATTGGAGCGCCGCGAATGTGGACGATGTCGTTCAGCAAGAGCTTCGGGCTCTGACAATGGGGGCGTGAACCGGCGGCTGTAGCATCGCGGTCAGGCAACCGCCGCAGGGAAAACTCGAGGCGTTGGCGACACGGTCGCCAACGCCTTTTCTTTTCGGGAACCCACTCCTTTCCGTTCGAGGGGCTTTTCGGCTGCGCCGAGCTTTTGCAAGCGGCCCCACCGAGACCTAAGCTGCTGGTCTCGCGAGCTGCCTTTCTCCCCAAACCAAGAACAAGGAGCAAGTCATGAACCGCGTCGAGAATCGTCTGGCCGCCATCCTGCACCGCGGCTGGTGGCTGTTGCTGCTGCGTGGACTCGTCGCGATCGCGTTCGGCGTGCTGACCTGGTTTCAACCGGGCATCTCCGCCGCAGCGCTGGTGCTGCTGTTCGGCGCGTACGCCTTCGCGGACGGCGTGCTCAGCGCCTGGACGGCGATCGCCGGGCGTGCGGACCATCAGTATTGGTGGCTGTTGTTGCTGCGCGGTCTGCTCGGAATCGGCGTCGGCATTCTCGCGTTCGTCGAGCCGGGTGTCGTGGTCCTCGCACTGCTCGTCTACATGGCGATCTGGGCGATCGCGACCGGCTTGATCGAGATCGTGACGGCCATCCGGCTGCGGAGCGAGATCGAGGGCGAGTGGCTGCTGATCTTTTCCGGGGTCGTGTCCGTGCTCTTCGGCGTAGTGCTGCTCGCGAGGCCCGGACAGAGCGTGCTCGCGCTCCTCTGGCTGATCGCAACGTTCGCCGTCGTATTCGGCGTAGTGCTGGTGATCCTCGCGTTCAAGGCCCGCGGCTTCGCGCGCCGGGTCGCGGCCGCCTGACAGGCACCAGAGCCGTAAACATTCCGACACATTGCGCAGCCACGCTCGCACTCGCGGGCGTGGCCGCGGCGGAATCTCCGGCGTCATCCGGGGTCTGATCGCCTCGGTCGCCGCGAAAGCGCCCATTGATAGACAGACGGCGTGCGCGGAACATCGATCCTTCACGCCGTCGTTTCGTGCCAAAGGGAAGAGGAGCAACGAGTATGGCGAAGCCGAAGAAGACCGCCTCGACCGCGAAGTCACCGCTCGCAAAGGCAGAGCTCGCACTGATCGACGCCTGGTGGACCGCCTGCAACTACTTGTCGGTCGCGATGATCTACCTACAGGACAACCCGTTGCTCGAGAAGCCGCTGAAGCCGGAGCACGTGAAGCAGCGCTTACTCGGTCACTGGGGCGCGAGCCCGGCCCTGTCGTTCGTCTGGGCGCACTTGAACCGCGTGATAAAGCGCGACGACCTCGACGTCATCTTCATCGCGGGCCCGGGTCACGGTGCGCCTGGCGTGATCGGGCCGACGTACCTCGACGGCACGTATGCGGAGATCTATCCGGACAAGAGTGAAGACGCCGAGGGCATGCGGAAGCTGTGCAAGCAGTTCTCCTTCCCCGGTCACATCGGCTCGCATGTGACGCCCGAGACGCCTGGCTCTATCCACGAAGGAGGCGAGCTCGGCTATAGCCTCTCGCACGCTTACGGAGCCGCGCTCGACAATCCCGAGCTAATCGTCGCGTGCGTGGTCGGCGACGGTGAGGCCGAGACCGGGCCGCTCGCGACGGCGTGGCACTCGAACAAATTCCTGAACCCCGCGCGCGACGGCGCCGTCCTCCCGATCCTGAATCTCAACGGTTACAAGATTGCCAATCCCACGATCCTCGCCCGGATCGATCACGACGAGCTCGAGGCGTTGTTCGTCGGCTACGGGTACAAGCCGTATTTCGTCGAGGGCTCCGACCCGAGCGTGATGCATCAGGAGATGGCAGCAACTCTCGACGCGGCCGTCGCGGAGATCCGCGGCATCTGGAAGGACGCGCGGCGAGAGAGCGCCGCGAAGGCGAAACGTCCGCGCTGGCCGATGATCGTGCTGCGCTCGCCGAAGGGCTGGACCGGCCCGCAGGAGATCCGCGGCAAGAAAGTGGAAGGCTACTGGCGCTCTCACCAAGTGCCGTTCTCCGACGTCCGTGGCAATCCGCGTAACTTGAAGCTGCTCGAGAGCTGGCTGCGCAGCTACGCGCCCGAGAAGCTGTTCGATGCAGGCGGCAAGCTGCGGCCGGAGCTCAAGGCGCTCTCGCCGGCCGGTTCGCGTCGTATCGGCTCGAATCCTCACGCCAACGGCGGCTTGCTCCGTAAAGATCTACGGATGCCCGACTTTCGCGACTACGCCGTCGCGGTCCGCGAGGCGGGCAAGGTGCTGCACGAGAACACCAAGCCGCTCGGCGAGTTCCTGCGCGACGTGATGCGCAACAACCTGACGACTTTCCGCGTGTTCGGCCCCGACGAAACGGCTTCGAACCGCCTACAAGCTATTTACGAGGTCAGCAAGAAGACGTGGATGGCCGAGATGCTGCCCGAGGATGCCGACGGCGGCGAGCTCGCGCGCGA
>Ga0070670_100005467_pt1 | contig 10717 bp, 17 predicted proteins | sample KBSS63metaG_FD_64665 | JGI IMG/M metagenome (GOLD analysis project Ga0070670, IMG submission 64665) | Switchgrass rhizosphere microbial communities from Kellogg Biological Station, Michigan, USA - KBS S6-3 metaG | ecosystem: Host-associated > Plants > Roots > Rhizosphere > Soil ... | reverse complement strand
ACGGGTTCATGATCGACAACGGCGGCGGCTCCTTGCACTTCGCGACGCCGATTCCCGAGCCACATACCTATGGGCTGATGTTGGCTGGGCTTGGGGTCTTCGGCTTCGTGGCGCGGCGGCGAAGACAAGGTTGATGCGTTCGTCCGTTTGGCGCCTTAACTCGCGCGTGCGTAGCATAAGCTGAAGCGGACGATGAATGCCTGGCTGGTTTCTGTCGGTGTGGCGTCCCCTGATGCCCCGGCGTCGACATCCCGACAGACTGCAGCGGCCTCCATCGCCATCAACGCGCTGCCCATTCCTTAAGCCTGACCTTGGCTGCTGTGAGCACGGCTTGTTGGCACTCACAGCACGACGACGGTGACAACTCCTTGAAAGTGGCTCCTTGACCTGGGCTCGAGCTAGGCACTGACACATTGTTGGGATGTGACGCGTGCGAAGGAAGTCGTTTCTGCAAGTATGTCCGTGGCTCGGGTGGATTTGCCGAGGGTTGTTCTGCACGGTTGCCGCCATCGGCCTTCAACAGGCCGCTCGGGCCGATCCGCTGAAGATCTTGTTCGTCGGCGACTCGATCACCGTCGGCGGAAATCGCGATCGAGACGAGTCGACCTATCGGGTGCCCCTGCAGACGCTGATCCACACGACCGGCGTCGCGGTCGACTATGTCGGCACGCGCGAGGAAGGTCTGCATAGAGAGGCGCGCTGGCCGCTCGGCTTCGACCCCCATCACGAGGCGTACTACGGGGCGAACACCGGCTATGTGCGCGACCAGTTGCGCGCGCACCTCGGTAGCTTTGCGGCCCCGGATATCGCGCTCGTCCATCTCGGCACCAACGACCGCGACAGCAGCGACCTGATCGCGCCCCTCGAAGACATCATCCGCCTGCTGCGCGCACGCAATCCGCAGGTCGTCGTGCTTGTCGGGCAACTCACGTTGCACGACTGGAAGGCACCGTGGCGGCGCTTTCGCGTCAACCGGATGGTCGATCGCCTAAATGCGCCCGAGTCGCCCGTCGTCGCAGTCAAGCACTTCGAAGATTGGGTCGAAGACCCGCGCCGTGCGGAGGCCAACACCTACGATCGGATTCATCCGAACCCGCGCGGGCAGGCGCGCATGGCGCTCGCGTGGTTCTCGGCCCTGCGCCCTTTTCTGAAAGGCACATCGGCCAGCGTTTGAGCTGGAGGCGAGTCAGCTTCACTTCATACGGCGTGGCGTCATGGCAATCTGTGTGTCTTTTTTCCACCGTTTCGGTGGACAACATTGTGACTAACTGGGTCTGTCAGTCGGTAGCTGGCGGATTGCCTAGCGTTCTTTTGCGTTGCTCTCCATTGGAGCATTGCGATCCACCCGGAATCAGCCCTTGACTGATGAAACTGGGGACAAGTCAAGTCAGGTAACTAATAGTTGCAATTGAGCGAGGCCAAGTCCAGCAAGCTCCTACATACCAATAGGGTCAAACTCGACATCGGCCACGTGCTGGGCTACTTTTCCCATAGTAAGCGGACATCGAACTTGGGTGAGCGTTTCGGATGGCTCAACGTCGTTGATGCGTTCGCATGGCCAACTCTTCACCAAGGAAGAAGACATGAATGGCAAGCTTCGAGCATGCATAGCCGCGACCGCGCTGGCGACCTGTGGATCGGTCGGGGCGGTGACGGTCATTCTGCAACCCAGCGCCGAGGGTCAGTTCACGGGCAGTTTCCAGGGCGCTCACTCAGCGGCAGGCAACCTCGTCGACAGGTACGAATTTGTCTCACCCCTGAGCGGGTTCCTCTCGTTCACGCTGGACTCGGCCACCCCAACCGGCACCGCTGGTGTCGCCTTCCTGGGCTATGGATTGAGCAGCGGCCCCGGGCTTGTCTTGTTCAGCAGCTCAGCCCCGCACGTCGAAGTCGGTCCGCTCGCCATTCCGGCAGGAGAAGTGCAACTCTCCATCGGCTTCAATGCTGCCCCGGCGCTAAATCCCGATGCCCCGGCCTCGACAAGCTACAGCGGCAACTTGACGGTCAGCGCCCTGGCGATCCCGGAGCCTGAAACATGGCTGCTGATGAGCGCTGGCCTCCTGGCCGCGATGGGAGTTCGGCGTGTCAAGGCCAGCACTGCTTGAGCGGCCCGACAGCGAAGACCGGAACGGAAGACAACTGATTCGCGCGCCGTGATCTTGGCCGATGCTGCACTGGCTTCCCTCTCTCGTGATGTTTGCTGAGCACACTCCGCTTGGTTGTCTTGGCGACCGAGACGCTCATTTCCGCAACTGGCGAGGTTGTAGCAGGTGCGATGGGGACTGGCGGCATCCCCCGTGCCGATACGGGCGTAACCCAAGGCGTCGACTGCACACGCGGCCGCACTGAACATGGCCGATGTGGCCGCCGCCAACACCTTCAAGAGCTGACCGACGTGTGCTTACGGCCACGGGTCGGGGGATCAGCCGGCGTCGGCGATGCACTTCTTGACGAAGCTGTCCTTCGCAGCACCGGCGAGCTTCTTGTCGGCGGCCTGGCTGTCGCAGGTCTCCTTGGCGCTCTTGCTCGCTGGCGTTGAATCGGCCACGCACTTCTTCAGAAAGCTCGTCTTCGCCGCCCCCGCGAGCTTCTTCTCGGACGACTGCGCTTCGCAAGCCTTTGTCGCGGTATCTGTTTCGCACTTCTTCAGGAAACTGGTCTTTGCAGCACCGGCCAGCTTCTTGTCGGTTGCTTGAGCTTCACAGCTGGCGTCGGCCGCATACGCGGAGATGGACAACGACCCAACGAGCACGGCACAAAGGCTCAGAATCCGGTTCATGATGACTTTCATGAGGATGTGGTGGAGCGCATTGAATCATTCCGGCACTCGGAGAGCAACGGATCTAGGTGCATTGAAACTTTTATGCAACGCGTGACGCCACGTCGATTGGTCTCGTGCCGACCACCGGCTCGAGGGGCAGATGCGTTGATGAATTGGCTCGCGGGGTAAAGGAGATCGGGAAGGACTGCCCCCTGAATTCCGTCTACCTTTTGAGGTGATCGTGAGAAGAAGAAAGTTCCATCACCTGTTGTCGGTGATTCCGATGGCCGTGGCACTCAGCGCAGGAGCGCAATTGAGGCCGTCCCTGCGAGCGCAAGGAACCGCCATCACATAACTACGCGGCTTTCTCTCCGGCATGCGGGAACTTGGCTACAGCGAGGGACGCAACCTGCACATAGACAGTTGGTGGGGCGCAGGCTCACGCGACCGGCTGGAGCAGTTGGTGCCTGAGATGCTGAGAGCGCAACCGGATTTGTTGCTAGCAGCTGGCGGTCTGGCTCTGGGTGCGCTGATCCGTACCGGCGTCAAGCTGCCGATTGTGTTCAGCGTCAGCGCCGATCCGGTTGAAGCTGGATTCGTACAGAGTTTCGCGCGTCCGGGCGGGCACATGACCGGCATCAGCTTGTTCACGCTAGCCCTGGTCGGCAAAAGGTTGGAACTGCTAAAGGAAATGCGGCCAGGGGTCAAGAAGATGGGAAGATGGCGCTGATCGCCAACCCGCAGCATCCGGGCGAGACCCAGGAACTCGATGCGGCCAGGGGGGCGGCGGCCAAGCTCGGGATGGTGGTAAGTTATTTTCCGGTGAACGGTGAAGTCGAGCTCGATGCCGCCTTCGGGGAGATTGCCCGAAGCCGGGACGATGCAATCCTGGCCTTTGCCGACGGTTTCACGATGAGTTTTGCCTCGCGCATCGCCGCCTTTTCGCTACGGCAGCGGATTGGCCACGGAGCAAGACCGGGTGACCTTCCTGTGGAACTGCCGACAAAGCTCGAGCTTGTTGTCAATGTAAAAGTCAGGACGACCGAACGAGTTCGTCGTTTCTGCCGCCCCTACTGCCCCTACCCCCACAGCGTCACTGCGACGCTCCGCTCGGTCGCGGCATTCCGCGGGATGTCGTCGCAATCCATGTCGTCCGTCCGTCTCAGTGCAGCTTCGTGGCGCAACAGTGCTTGTACTTGCGCCCGCTGCCGCAAGGGCATGCGTCGTTGCGCCCGATCTTTGGCCCGCTGCGATGCACCGGCATCAATTGCGGCATGCGCGAGTTCAGCCTGCGCACCGGCTCGAAGTGACGGTGGATCCTCGTCAAGCCGGCGATCATCTGCGCGACGATCTCTTCCCGGCTGTCCTCCAAGATCGGCGGCGGCCGCATCGCGGGATCCGGGTCATCCTCGTGCGCGAGCATCATCATCGGGAACACCGAGCCGCCGTGCTCGTCGCTGTTGAGCAACTCAGTCCAACTGCCCGGCCGTGCCTGCACGCCTCGCATGAACCCCTTGGCCCATTCGTTGCCCTTGACGATGCCCTGGTCGTCCTCGAGCAGCAGCGGCAGGTATACATGCTCCTCGGCAATGCTGCGCTGCAACTCCGAGGCGATGGTGTTCCAGTGCCGCATCAGTAGTCCGACGACCTCGCCGGCCTCGTCCTCGGTGTCGAAGACCACGTCCTCACCGAGGATCTCGTTCAGAGCCTCAGAGGGCATCACGAACTCGGGGCCGCAGATCAGCGCAGCGAAGTAGCCGTCGACCCACTCGAGGTTGCGGCCACTGGCGGTCTTGTCGATGAAGCCGCCTAGCCGCTCGAACTCCTCATCGGTCAGGGCCTGGTGGTCGGCAAGGCTGGGCATCGCCGAATTGTGGCGTGTGCAGAGCTCTATGTTCGCGTATGTAGGCATTTGGGCCGTCTTACCGACGTTCCGTGGTGGCGCGGATAGCAACGGCCCGTCCTGGCGGTGCAGGACCAGGTTCGAATCATCACCAGAGGAGCACCAAGGTGGCGAACTCGTGAGGGGGGAGGGGACCGCAAAAGGAAGGACCCCCGTTCACCAGCAGCTTCGCCCTTGCCTCTATGGACCCCACCCCCTGAAGTAAAACCCACATTTCCCACTTCAACTCATCGGTGGGGGAGGGGGTACCAAGGCCAAAGAGGGCACCGGCAGTACAGCCGAGCGAAGTCTGCTTTTCTGCCACCCCACCCCCACCAAGGGATGAGCGCTGATGTTCGCCCTCATGCTCGACCGGCTGGCAAGAGGGCCGCGGGTCATGCAATCAAAGTGCCACCGGCACACGCAGCGTCTGGCGGGTCTCAGACACAACGCTCCGTTGCGCATTGCTGCCGCCCAAACGCACGGCGGTGGCTTGGCAGTAATCGAGGTGTTCACGTGCCGACTCGCTGTCTCCATCCAGAAGCTTGATGAGGGCTTCAGTCCACCGCATCGCCACTGCCGCACCCTCATGGCCCTTTTCGCTCGTTGTTCGGAGTCGTTCGAATGCCGCCACGAGCGCCCCTCTCTCGCTGCATGCTGCGGCCACCATCGTCAGGTGCAACTCGCCGAAGACGTTGGATCCGTTCGGAAAGTGGCGCTCGGCGTGGTCCTGGGCAGTCGTCCATGGAAGAACTGGCACGTTCCGGAGACCCAAGCGCCACAGCAGTGAGGCGACGTCCGCGAGGCCCATAAAAGGGGTGCCGCACGGCAGGTATTCCATGATCGGCCCGACCAGTCGAGCCACTGCGGCATCCGTTTGCTGCAACTCGAGTTCTGCAAGCGCCGCGTGCCAGTGCAAGTGCCCCCACAGCAAGGCATCGCCTGGGTAGGAGGGAAGCCAGTCCTCGACAAACGCCAGGCAGGCGCTGGGCTCGCCTGCTTCGTACAAGCCATGCAGGAGGATGTGGGCGTTGTGCCCGTTGGCCGGGCGAAGTGAGATGGCGTGGCGGGCCATTGCCAGACCCTCGTCCACCCGGCCCGCCTCGATCCGAGCCCAGCCGCGATAGGCCAGCAGCCACGGAAAGTCCTCGGGATAGTGGGGTGCCAACGCCTCGGTGAACGCCAGCCGCGCAGCGTCGTGGTCGGCTCGTCCGCTGAAGGCAAACAGCCCGTAGGCCCCCAGCGCTGTAGATGCCGTGAGCGCGTCGGTGGGGTGCAGGCGGGCGTGCTCGATGACTTGCACAAGCGCGTCCCGCGGTCGACCTCCGACGATCGACGTCATGACGCCAACGTGACTGCTCACCACAGATGGTGCTGTGGTGGAGCAAGCCTGGGCGCTTGTAATCGCGTGTTGAGCTTGCGAGCGTTGCCCACGGCCGAAATGCGTCAGCGCCGTGAGTGCATGAGGTAACGCAAAGTCTGGCGCTGCCGCGATCGCCGCGTCGAGGGCCTCGAGTACCCCCGGCCAGGCATGCAGATGAGCGTCAACTGCACGGTCGTAGTGGCCGACAGCTTCGCTCGACGTTGTGCCGGTTGCGTTGCCGAACCTGTCATTCATTTCGATCTTGCCGCTCATGGGCATCCAGCGGTGTCACTGTCATGGCTCGATAGGGCCAGGACTCAGAATATCAGTCCAGGGGCGCGGTCGGCTGGGCGCCCAAGATTGACGTTGAAGCTTAAGCACTCGCCTCAGCTTGTTGAGGCCCCAAGAATCTCCTTGATCAACTCTGAAGGACTGTTGTGTTTGATGGCGCCGCAGGGCGTCTCGGCCAAGCGCATCGAGAGCGCCAGCAAGTCGGTGGTACCCATGCCCTGGCGGTAGACCTCGGCAAGGAACGCAAACTCGTTCATCGTGCCGACCACGCTACGGTTGGCTGTTTTTGCGACCGAGACTTCGCTCATCCCCGCAACTTCGGTGGCAATGAACGCCTGATTCCCTCCGTGTCTGGCCAGCAGGGTGGCCAATTCAGATGGAAACCTTTCGATGACTGTCGAGGCGGGCGCGAGTGGCATCAACAACGGCAGCAACGTCCGCTCGTTGACGATTAGCGCAACCTGTGGCTTCCAGAGGAGCGCCGTCGCGTACCAGTTGCCGAGGACTGTGGTTGGTGGTTGAGCTGCCGACATCGCCGGGACTTTGACGCGATCGAGCAGCTTCTTGGTGCAGTGCACGGTGTACATGAGTCGGTTCCTTGAGCCGAGCGGCTCCGCGACAAGTCTGAGGGGGTGGGAGTGCGAGCGCGCCGGAGACTCCCCCGCCGCTTGATCCAAACTCATGGTTCGGAATTCGAGATGCAATGTCGGTACGGCGAGTTCAGTGGCCCCGCGGGTAGCTCGTCGGTGCTGGTCCATCTTGACCGGTCGAGCCGACGGTTGCACGATGAGAACTGCTGCCATCCGGTGGCGTTCAAGAATGAAGGCAAATCCCCATGAGCACTCAAAGCAATGTAGAGGTGGTCAAGGCCGCCTACGCTGCGTTCGGCGCGGGCGATATCCAGAAGCTTCTTTCCCTGATGACGTCCGACATCGTCTGGGAATTTCCGGCGTCGAAGGTCATTCCCTGGGCCGGCACGTTCAAGGGTCCGGCGGAAGTCGGCCGATTTTTTGCGGCGTTGATGGAGCACGGCGAGCCTGAGGCATTCGAGCCGCTGAGTTTTGTGGCCTCGGACGATCGCGTAGTCGTACTCGGACGCGAGCGTTTCCGTGTCAAGTCGACCGGGCTGTCCTGGGCATGCGAGTGGGCACACGCGTTCACTTTGCGTGACGAGAAGATTGCCGGCTTTCGCGAATACACCGACACGGCAGCAATGGAACGTGCGTTCGTCAGAAGGTGAACGCTGAAACTACCTAAAGGAGATTCGAAATGGCCACGAAGGGAACTGACTCCGGCGTCTACCGCGTCACCGAAATCATCGGCACCAGCAATGTGTCCTGGGAGGACGCAGCGAAGACCGCTGTCGAGACTGCTGCCAAGTCGCTGCGAGATCTGCGTGTCGCTGAAGTGACCAAGCTCGACATGAAGATTGAGGGCGGCAAGGTTGTCGCCTTCCGCGCGAAGGTTTCGTTGTCCTTCAAGTACGAAGTCTGATCAGACTGATCCAAGAGGGGAGGGTCTGACATCGGTGCCAGACCCTCGCATTTAGTGGCTCCTTGACGTGGCGAACCAAGGACCTACGGGCGTAGCAGGAGTGCTTCTCGCGTGGGTGGTTTGGCAACAGCGTCGTACGGTCAACGAAGTGGGTTGCACGACTCTCGTCTCATACTGAATGGGCAGCGGATTCAGGCAACCAATAGTGAGCGAATCTTGAAGCGCAAAAGAGTGAAAAGCGGCAGTTGAGGGTCGCGGTTTCTGTTACCCAGACCGCGCCATTCGAGCCAATCATATGATGTAGTGAGTGTGCCGCTGCAGATGATCTGATGGACCGACGGACGTTTCTTGCTTGGCCGGGTGGGTGGCTGCTCGTTACGCCGCTTGATGCCGGATCTCAGCAGGCAGTTGTGGTCCCTCGACTCGGATACTTGGCCCTTAATCTCTATGGTGCCACGCAGTTGACGGATGCGTTCCGTCGAGGACTGAGTAATGTGGGGCCGCAACATTGCGATCGAGTACCGGGACGCCGAGGGTAAGTCCGAGCGACTCCCCGATCTTGCAGCTGATCTGGTTCGGTTGAAGGTCGATGTCATCGTGACGGTAGCCGCACTTCCCGCACTGGCAGCCTTGGATGCAACCAGGACGCTCCCTACTGTTTTCATTGGTGCTGCAGATCCGGTGACGAGTGGGATTGTCAGCAGCCTTGCGCAACCGGGCGGTAATGTCACAGGCCTGTCGCTCCTCCTGCCGGAGCTGGTGGGGAAGCGTTTGGAACTGTTCAAGCAGGCCGTCCCTGGCATTAGTCGGATCGCTATCCTCTGGCAGCCAGGTGGCTCCGGCAAACAGACGGAACGGGACCTCTCGAGGGGAGCAGAAGCAGCGGCGCGGGCGCTGGGGCTTCAGCTTCTACCCGTCGAGGCGTGAGGTCCTGCCGATATCGACAGAGCTTTCACCGAAATGACCAGAATGCGGGCGGAGGGTTTGATTGTGCTGTCAACCCCCATGTTCGGCAGTGAGCAAAGACGCCTCGTCGACCTGGTGGCAAGAAACCGGCTGCCGACAGTGTTCCAATTTAGGCGGTATGTCAATGCTGGAGGCCTTATGTCTTATGGGCCGGACCTGACTGACCTGTATTGGCGCGCTGCCACCTACGTGGACAGGATTCTCAAGGGGGCCAAGCCAACCGACCTGCCTGTGGAACAGCCAACCAAGTTCGAACTTGTGATCAACATGAAGACGGCCAGGGCGCTCGGCTTGACGATTCCGAAGTCGCTACTGGCGCGCACCGATGAGGTCATCGAGTAAAGAAATGGCGCGTGTTTGTCGGGCTGGCGGGGAACGGTCTCGCTGTTCGATGGAACAGCACAAGAGTAGAGTTGCCTTGCAACATTTCGAGGAGTCTGCAATGAGGATGCCCTCCCTGATCGCCATCCCAGCGGCCATCGTCCTGGCTCTGGCCTCAACCGCCACCGCTGCGCAAGACAAGTCCGCCACCAGCAAGCCGGAGACGACCCTCAGCAAATCGTCGAAGCAGAAGCCTGCCGCTACGCCGCAAGATGCCGCGGTCAAGACAGTGAAGCAGGGGACCGCGAAGGACATCACTCCGTCGGCCGCGCAGAGCAAGCCCGTCAGCGAGCGCCCGTACGAGGGCTGTGAGCACAGCAAGTCCAGCGACGCCTGATACACGCGTTTGGCAATCCAATTCCGAAGTGTGTCGGTGATTGAGTCCAATCCGTTCGAAACGCTGCGACAGACCGCCGCTGGTTACTGTGTTTCGCGGGCCCTGCACATCGTCGCGAACCTTGCCGTCGCGGACACGTTGGACGACACACCTCGAACAGCCGCCGAGCTGGCAACGTTGGCCGGCGCTAATCCCGAAGCTCTCAGCCGCGTCCTTCGACTTCTGTCTGCGCACGGCATATTTGACTCTCACGACGGCAAGTTCACACACTCGTCAGCGTCTCGGATGTTGAGGACCGATCATCCTCAATCGATGCGCGATTACGTGCGGATGTTCGGCTTGTCACCATTCTGGGAGAGCTTTGACGAGATGGAGCACTCCGTACGCACGGGACTTCCGGCCGGTGAGAAGGTTATCGCCGGCGGCCTCTGGGGGTACTTGCGAGAGCACCCCGAAGCGAGCGCCATATTCAACGCCACGATGGGCACCAAGGCGCAGGTCCAGATCGCGGCCGTTCTCGGCGCCTATGACTTCTCGGAATTCAAGCTGGTTGGCGACATCGGCGGCGGGCGAGGTCATCTCTTGGGCGCTGTGCTCGAGCGGGTGGAGACCGCCAAGGGTGTGCTGTTCGATCTGCCCCACGTGATTGCGGACTCCGCCGGCGCGACCTCTCCCCGGCTCATTCGACAGGCCGGTGACTTCTTCAAGGACAAGTTGCCAGCCTGCGATCTCTATCTGGTCATGGAGGTGATCCACGACTGGAGCGATGCTGAGGCCGTTTCGATCCTGAAGGCAATTCGGCGGGCGGCTCCCTCTCACGCCAAACTGCTGCTCATCGAAGAGATGGTTCCTGACGCGCCCGGCCCCGCTTGGTCAAAGGTGCTGGACATCCACATGCTCGTTCTGATCGGCGGTAAGCAACGTACGCGGGCGGAATACGAAGCGCTCCTTGATGCGGCGGGATTCTCATTGCAGCGCGAGATTGACACCGGCGCAGGCATCTCGATCCTGGAGGCCGCTTAGAAGGGAGCGGTCGGAGACACTTTGAGTCCCGCACGCGCTTCCAACCCGTACCGGGCGTGACATTGATTTCAACGTGCCGATACCGACCAGCCGCCCAAGAAAAAAGGTTCTTCACCCAACTCCGGGGAATGCGGCCCGGATCTTGAGGAAGAAGTAGGCGTCGTCGCGGAAGCCGTAGGCCATGCGCTTGATGACCTTGATCTTGTTGTTGATGCCCTC
>Ga0070670_100005463_pt1 | contig 10722 bp, 5 predicted proteins | sample KBSS63metaG_FD_64665 | JGI IMG/M metagenome (GOLD analysis project Ga0070670, IMG submission 64665) | Switchgrass rhizosphere microbial communities from Kellogg Biological Station, Michigan, USA - KBS S6-3 metaG | ecosystem: Host-associated > Plants > Roots > Rhizosphere > Soil ... | reverse complement strand
CTTCAATGACGTGCGCGGCGGTGGCGAACGCCGCCTCGACATCACCTCGACCGAACTTCGTCGGTGAATCCAGAATGTTCGGGGCCGGACGGAACGTATCGTCCGAGTGAACCCGTGGCGCGTCTGGCTCGAGCGCCTTGAACGGATCGGTGATCGGCTCGAGCACCTCGTAGTCCACCTTCACCTTCGCGGCCGCCCGACGGGCATGGAACTGCGTATCGGCCACGACCATCGCAATAAAGTCGCCCACGCAACATGTCAGCTCACTCACACCGACGAAGACGGGAAGGTCGGCGACCGCGAGTCCGGTGCCGCGGTTACCGGGAACATCGCGAGCGGTGAAGATGCGAACGACGCCTGGACTCTTCGCTGCTTCTTCGGTGTGGATTGCGAGCACTCGGGCTCGTGGATGCTCCGCAAGCACCATCGCACCGTGCAGCATGCCCGGCGTCCGCATGTCGTCGACATACGGACGTTCGCCGAGAACCTGCTCGATGCCGCCGATGCGCGCGTGCGATTCGCCGATTCCATGGCCTTTGGTTGCCGCCGCCTCGAACTCCGGATTGCGATGAAGACCGAACTCCTCGCCAAAGTACGAATGTCGCCGCGGCTCGCGCGGTAAGGTGCCGCCATTGCGCAGCGCCTCGCCGGCGGTCTGAATCGCGTCGATGATGCGTCCATATCCGGTGCAGCGGCAGATATGTCCGTCGAGCGCCTTGCGGATCGCCTCGCGATCGGCGCTCTTCCCCTGCTCGATCAGATGCGCCGCGCGCACCACAATCCCGGGGATACAGAAGCCGCACTGGACACCGCCTTCGAGCACGAACGCTTCGCTGATGATTCGCCTCGTTCGCTCGCCAAGCCCGTCGACGGTGTGGATAGCGTGGCCGGCCATCTGCTCCGGCTTGCGCAGACACGACAGCGCCGGCTTGCCGTCTATCATCACGAGGCAACAGCCGCACGCGCCTTCGGGCGCACACCCGTTCTTGCAGGAAGTAATGCCGCATTCTTCGCGCAGCACCTCCAACAGATGCATTCCGGGTTCGTAGTTGGCTTCGGTGTCCTTGTCGTTCAGCTTGAAGGTTATCCGGGGCATTAGATCGATTTTCGACTGGAAAGGGATGGCTGTGAAGTACTTCGGCGTGTATGATGATCGGCTGCTAAGCTTACAAATTGCTCGGAGGAAACATGCAGGAACCTTGGAAGACGGACAAGTGGTACACCAGTCTGTGGAACCACCTGCCCGAGGCGCGGAAGAACACCAGATTCCAGAAAAATCTGAAGATTCACGACGTCACACTGCGCGATGGCGAGCAGCAGACGGCCGTCGTCTTCCGGCGTGAGGAAAAGGTCGCCATCGCGAAGAAGCTCGACGCGATGGGTATCCATCGCATTGAGGCCGGCATGCCGGCTGTCTCCGAGCAGGACAAAGCGGCCATCTCCGACATCGCGGCCTTGGGTCTCAAGTCCGAAATTTTTGCGTTCGCGCGCTGCATTCCCGATGAGATTAAGGTCGTCAAGGGCTGCGGGGTTAAGGGTGTCGTGGTCGAGATTCCGGCCAGCGACCACATGATCAAGTACGCGTATGGCTGGTCGTTCGACCGCGCGATGAAGTCATCCATTGATACCACCCTTGCCGCGAAGGAAGCCGGCCTCTACACCGTATTCTTCACGATCGACGCCACCCGCACCGAGCTGAACCGTTTCCTCGATATCGTCTCGCAGGTCGCCACCGAGGGCCACATGGATGCGCTGACGATCGCCGACACGATGGGCGTCGTCACGCCCGAGGCGATCTCGGTCGTCATCCCGAAAGTCATCGACCGCCTCAAGAAGCCCGTCGAGATTCACTGTCACCAAGACTTCGGGCTGGGCGTTGCCAACACCGTTGCAGCGCTGCAGGCAGGCGCGTCGGTCGCGCATACGACCATCACGGGACTCGGTGAACGCGCGGGGAACGTGCCGATGGAGGACGTCGTGCTCTCGATGCTCTGCCTCCACGACGTGAACCTCGGAATCAAGACGGAGAAGTTCGTCGAGACCTCGAAGTTCGTGATGGATCTCGCGAAGGTGCAGCAGCCGCCGAACCGACCGATCGTCGGCGACAAGCTGTACGAGGTCGAGTCGGGCATCATCGCCGGCTGGGTGCGCCTGTGCCGCGCAGAACATCCGCTCGAGTATGTGCCATTCGCGCCGGAGCTGGTGGGACAGAAGCCGGTGAACATCGTCCTCGGCAAGAACAGCGGACCACCGTCGATCGAAGAATGGGCCGAGAAGAACGGCATCAAGATCACCGATGAAGAGCGCATGGCGCTGTTGCTGGCGGTGAAGGCGAAGTCGTTCGAGAAGAAGGACCTGCTGACCGCCGAGGAGTTCAAGGAGATCGTCGGCAAGACGCTGAAGAACGCGGCGTTGGCTTAGCTGCGCTGAACGTTACGCTTAACTCCCAACCTCCAACTTCCAACTTCCAAGATGTCTTGGGAGTTGGCGGTTGGTAGTTGGGAGTTTTTTTTATGCTCTCCCTTTCTGCTGCCGCTTTCTTCGCATCCGGATTCGCAGCCCTGCTCTACCAGGTGATCTGGCAGCGGCTGCTCGTTCTGTTCTCGGGCGCCGATCTCTACTCCGTCACCATCATCGTCGCCTCGTTCATGGGAGGCATGGGCGTCGGTCACCTCGCGGGCGGACACGTGGCCGATCGCGTCTCGCCTCGCACCTCACTCCTCTGTTTTGCCGGCGCCGAGCTCGCCATTGCGCTCTTTGGGTTCTTCAGCCGCGCTCTGTACTACGATTTCCTCTACAACCGCGTTGGTGCCGCGGAGATTCCAGCGCCGGCCCTCGCGCTCCTGCTCTTCATCAGCCTGCTCGTGCCGACCTTCTTCATGGGGGCATCGCTGCCGCTGCTGTCGCGTGCGCTTGCGTCGCGGCTCGAGCGCGCTGCGTCGGTCATCGGCGTCCTGTACGGCGTGAACACCCTCGGCGCCGCAACGGGTGCTCTGGTGTCTACCTGGGTCCTGCTGCCGCGACTGGGACTTGACGGCAGCATTCTCGTCGGCGTGCTGTTCAACGTGCTCTGCGCGGTTCTCGTCCTGCCCGCGGTAACGGGGTCTCGTTCCAGCATCGCGGCGGCGAGTCCCGCTGATCGCGGAACGCAGCGGCTGCCCTCAGATGGATCTTCGGACGTGAGCTTTCCCTTTTGGATCTGGGCCTGCATCTTCGCCGCCTCGGGCTTGCTGGCGCTGGCGCTCGAAATCGTATGGTTCCGCGTGCTCGCGGTGACGATGAAGGGGACGGCGTTTACGTTCGGCACACTGCTCGCTGTCTACCTGACGGGGCTTGGCGTGGGAGCACTGATCGGAAGCCGCGTGTCGGCGCGGCTGCGGCGCCCCGCCGTAGCGTTCCTTGCAGTGCAGGCAGCGATCGGCGCCGTGGCGATGTTTCTGCTGACGGCGTTTATCCGTTTCGCCGACAACGTCGCTCCCTTGTGGGCGTACCTCGGCTCGTACGAGCCGCTGGATGTCCGCGCAGCCGTCAACGGGACCGGCGATGCGGCGACATTCCTCGCCTTGTATGTGGGTGTGCCTTCGCTCCTCGTGCTGCCGCCGACGCTGCTCATGGGGTTCTCGTTCCCTGTCTTGCAGCGGGTCGTGCAGACAAGCCTTCCTCACGTCGGACGTCGCGTCGGAGTGCTGCTGCTGGCGAACGTGATCGGCAGCATGGCGGGCACGGCATTAACTGGATTTTTGCTCCTCGACCGCGTGGGGACGGCTGGAACAATGCGGCTGCTTGCCATGGTCAGCGCCGCCTTCGGCGCCTTAGCCATCCACATGGCCCTGCGGGCGCCGGCACACACGCACCTCCGCACGCCGCGCGCCGCCCTGCTCTCGCTTCTTGGGTCGGCGCTCGTGTTCGTTCCGCTCTTGATGGTGATGCCGCCATCCGGAACGCTGTGGGCTCACTTACACGGGACCGTAGTCGAGGCGATGGTGTATGCCGAGGACGGGTCAGGACTCTCGGTCGTCAACACGGACGGGCGGAACGCGATTCTCTATGCCAACGGCATCGGCCAGGGCTCGATGCCGTATGGCGAGGTGCATACCGCCCTCGGGGCGTTACCGGCCTTCATTCACCCCTCGCCGCGAACCGCCGCCGTCATCGGTTTAGGGTCGGGCGATACCGTTCATGCGGTGGCTGGTCGGCGTGAGATCGCGCGGGTGACCTGCGTGGAAATCATCCGCGGTGAGCTCACCACGCTGAACGGGCTGCGGCGACGCTTTCCGTATGGTGGTCTGGTCAATCTGGTGGGGGACGGCCGAATCGAGCAAGTGTTCGGCGACGGCCGCATTCACCTTCGCCGCGGGGGCCTCTACGACATCATCGAAGCCGATGCGCTGCGGCCGGGCAGCGCATACTCAGGCGCGCTCTACTCGGACACCTACTTCACGCTGGTGCGCGAGCATCTCGCGCCGAATGGACTGGCGGCGACGTGGGCGCCGACGCAGCGCGTCTACAACACATTCATCCGCGCGTTCCCGTACGTCGTCGCCATGCCGGGGATTCTCATTGGCAGCAACGACCCGATTCAGATCGATCGCGAGGCAATCGAGGCGCGTCTCGGTGATGCCGCAACGCGGGAGTATTTTGGCAGGGCGGGTATCGATATCAGCAAGCTGCTCGCGGCGTATCTCGACGCACCGACGGTGTACACGCCTGCATCGCCGCGGCAACAACTGGTGGACGTGAATACTGATCTTTTTCCGAAGGATGAGTTCGACCTTTCGCCGCGTTGATCCGTTCGTTCGGATCGTTCGGCTCGTTCGGTTCGATTTCGTTGCCTACCGGTGCGCCACGCGGACGAGGAGACTGCAACGCAGGCACAGAAGGATGATGCCTACGGCAACCAGTCCGATCGTGGACGGTTCGGGGACAACCTGTCCCACCACTTGAATCGCCTCTCCGGGAATTCTTCCAGACAGAGTGGACGGATCGACATCGGTCATGAACGCTGATGTGTGCCAGATCAAATCCGAAGCGCCCACGAGCCCAAACCCGCCTACACCGACGTAATATCGCCCTCCGTCCGGCAGAAAAATCGGACTCTGCAAGATCCCTTGATAAAAGAAATACGGTGCTCCGGCGATCCCATCGACACCAAACAGCGTGGTGGTTACGTCGATCGAACCGGGTGCGATCGCGGCCACTTCGTGCCTCGGAATGAGGGTGGATGGGTTGAGAGGAGGCGTCGTACTATCCCAGATTCCAGTCGCTTGCGCGCCGTCTCCCCACAAATCGATCTCTTCGATCAGTGAATTCGCTGGCAGGTCGATGGGAACGTAGTTCGGACCGTTCCATAAAACAGGAAATCCCAGCCCACCCGGGAAGCACGTCAGAGGAGTAGCAGCGCCAAAACACGGCAGCTGCTGCGCCACGTAGAGGATCTCACTGGCCGTGGCTGAACCACTGGGAACGATATTAATCAAGACGGTTGCGAACGCGACGAGCAACACGCGACGCATACGAGGCCCCCTTCTGAATAGCAGCGGGTAGAACACGGCGCAGTGTACGTCCGGATGTCGCAAACGCAGAGGGAGCGATTTTGAATCCGTGCAAAGTCAACCTCACCTGTATTGGAGCTTGGCTCGCGTTCAAAACACGTATCGCAAGCCCCACTGCAACTGACGCGCGTCACGGGCAGTCGTCCGCACGAGAAATGCGGGCGCGATGATGCTGGCGCCCGCATTGGGGGGATTTCCGAGCGGCGGCCTGAAGTTCACATGATTGGTGACGTTGAAGCCTTCGATGAAGATATCGAACCGTCGTGTGCCTCCCGCGCGCACGCCCTTGGTCAACCGTAGGTCCACGGAGCGGTAGGGGTCGAGTATCAGCTGCGAGTCGAGAATCGGCGGCAGATTGCGAGAGGCGCGGAGCGCATTCACCGCCGTGAGCGTCTCCGCTACGCGCTCTCTGCCAACAGTGATCGGGATGGCGGAAGGCAGATCGCCCGTGATGATCGTGTCACCGTCAAGGTCAACGCCCGCCTGCACCTTGATTGGTGACCCGCTGATCAACCTGGCGACACCACTCACCTCAATGGACCACGGCACAACGAGAGTCCCGGCCATCGTCAGGTTGTGCCGCTGATCGGAAGGGTTATACCCGCGCTCGTGCGGAGTCCTCTGCGTACCACGCGTCGTCAGGAAAAAGTCGACTCCGTCGAGGTAACTACGCGACAACGTGTACGAAGCGTGGAAGGTGCCCCGGGACCCGAGTCGCGTTCGAAACTGCGATTCGAGCGCGTCGTACCAGCTCCGGCTGTAGTTCTCGAGTGTCAGCACCTGTCCAAACTGCTGAACCGGCCGCGGATTGGCCGGGCCGCTGGGAGGCAGATTTCGGTCGGTCAACCCGACCTGATGGTCGGCGTATGAGTGCACGTAATCGACATCGAGCGCGCTGACGTCGTTGATCTGCCACCCGACGCCGGCCGTCGTATTGAGCGCATATGGCAGCGCGAAATCGTCGGGAATCAACGTCCCCACCTGACGTGGCGTCGTCGACGCAAACACCTGGTCGAGCGTGCGACCGCCCAGAACAGTGGTGACGTCCGGGAAGGACCCCATTCGAGCGGCGTCCGTGGTACGGATCACGCTGCTCGCGAACTGATTCATGGAGCGGAGCTGATACCACGGTCGATTGCGGGTCACGTACATTCCCCATCCGCTTCGCAAGACGAGCCGGCCATCGCCCCGCGCATCCCATGTCGCTCCGATACGTGGCTGGAGGTTATTGGTGTCCGTTCCTCTGTTTCCCTTGACGAACTGATCGAGGCCGGACCAAATCGGATCAGCGAGCAACTGCCGGTAGAAGCCGTTGAGCCTCACATTGAAGTCGATGTCGTACCGAACACCGGCGTTGAGGGTGAACCTCCGGTTGATTCGCCAGTCATCCTGCACGAATACGCCCGCCTCCCGGGATCGGTAGCTCACCACAGTGGCCTTCTGCTGGCTGAATGCGATGGGCCATGTGCCGCGGTTGTTCGCGTCAAACGGGGCATCTGTCTGGAATTCCCACAACCCGTATTCGAGAACGTGAGAATCGTTGTCTTGTATCCCGATAGACGCCTCGCCGCCGAACTTGACGTCGTGGCGCGCCGTGTGGCGGTACAGCACGTCGAAGAACGTCACCTTCGTCTGAGGAAGAACCTGCGAATCATTGTTCGTCTGGCCGATGGTTCCGGACGGTCTCCGAATCCCGGCGTCGGTGCTCCGCGGTGTGGTGCCGAGCGTGTGATCGAGCAGATGCACCCGAAACGCGTTCGCCGTGCTCTGCCGCGGTGTCCACATGTGCTCGAAGACCAAACTGTGTGACCGGTTCCGAATGTCCACCTGGCTGGTGTCCGATGACACACCTTCCGCAGAGCGTAGTGACTCCTGTGAATCGAACCCGTATCGCAGCGTGGCGCCCTGAGCGGCGCTGATGCGGTGATCCAGCCGGAGGATTGATGTCTGGTTGGCAATCGTCGCGGGAAAGGTGCCGTTGTTGTCGCGCGCAAACGGATTTGACCCGGGGAGCGCGATGATTCGAACCGTGTCGACCCGATTACGCTCGTAGGTGCCGAAGACGTGAGTACGATCGCGCACGAGCGGCCCGCCGAGCGAGCCACCGAGCCGGTACTCGCTGAACGGCGGTTTATTCGATGCAAAGAAATTACGCGCGTTGAGGGCCTCGTCACGTCCGAAGTAGAACGCTGTGCCGCTTGGCTGATTGGTGCCGCTGCGCGTGGCGACGCTGACGACGGCATTCAGGGCGTGGCCGTACTGCGCGTCGAACTGGTTGCGGAAGACTTTGAACTCCTGCACCGCGTCCTGACCAACGTTGATCGTCGGACTTCCCCACTGGGCATCATCGATGTCGCCGCCATCGATGAGGGTGGTGTACCCGCTTCGTTGATCGGCGGGTCCACCGAACTTCGTGACCGCAAAACGGCCGACGGTGCTGGCAATCGGTGCAGAGCCGGGCAATAACTGTGCGAGCACCAGGAAATTGCGTCCGAACACCGGCAGCGCGTCGATCTCGCTCTTGGTAATGGCGGACGAGGGCTGTGATCGTCCGACTTCGACCAGCGGAACGGTCGCGCTGACCGTCGCGCCGGATTCGACGCCGGCAATCCGTAACGTGAAATCGAGCACGGGATTGGCGCCGACGAGCAAGGTCACAAGGCGGGTGGACGGCATGAACCCTGATCGTTCGACCAGGAATTGATAATCGCCAGGCTGCAACGCGACCGCGCGATAGTCGCCGTGCTCCTCCGTCGTCATCGCCACGGTGCGGCCGTTTGATACATGCGTGACAGTGACTGTGACACCCGGGAGCACGGCACCCGACTCGTCGCTGACGACGCCGCCCACGCTGGCGCCGAACGACTGGGCAAACATGGCGCTTGCCGTCAGCAACCAAATCGCTGCGGTCGGTACCGTGATCCCAACGAGACGCCACCTGTTGCGAGTACGTGATACGGTCATGGCTGCGCTCCGTGCAAACTGAATCGTCCGCTCGAACTCCGGTAATATGTGCGTTCCGAACGCGGAAGTCTTGTGAAAACCATGGGAATTCCATGGGTTTCGCGGGCGTGCTGCATGCCGGCCAGATTTGGCGAGTTCACGCTTGATGCGGACCTGAGGCGCCTGCATGGCCGCTCGGGAGAGATCCACCTCTCACCCAAAGCGTTCGACCTCCTCACGTTGCTCGTCGAAAACCGCTCACGCGTCGTGCCGAAAGGCGAGTTGCAGTGCCGACTATGGCCCGACACCTTCGTCGTCGACACCAACCTCGCCAGTCTTGTCGCGGAAATCCGTGAAGCGCTCGACGACGACGCGAAGGAGCCGCGCTTCGTTCGGACGGCTCATCGCGTCGGTTATGCGTTCTGTGCCGATCTCGTGGACACACCCGACGCGTCGTCGTCAGGAATACCGACGTTGTGCTGGCTGATCCTCGATGGTCGGCGAATCCCGCTCCAACCGGGGGAGAACATTCTTGGCAGGGATGTTCAGGACGGCATATCGATCGACTCTCCATCCGTATCTCGACGCCACGCGCGGATCGCGGTGACGCCGGCGCATGCGACGATTGACGATCTTAGAAGCAAGAACGGAACGTACGTCCGCGGTGAGCGGATTGCTACGCCGGTCACGTTGCACGACGGAGACGAGTTGCGCGTCGGTTCAGTGATGCTGCAGTTTCGGCAGCCTCCCGGACACCGCTCGACGATGACGCTGGTCGTCGATCGGCGCGTATAGGACGTCAGCGGTCCGCGTTCAACTCGCGTTGCCAGTTGAGCACCACGGCGATGCCGCGCGGTTGCGGCTGCTCCGGAGGCGTGCTCACGAGAAATCGCCGGCCGTCAGCTGACACGTCGTACCCGATCTCGCGTGGTCGTCTGGCGGTGTTTCCCGGTTGCAGATCGAACAGCCTTACCGGAAGACCGGCGGTGAACGTCGGCATCGCCGCCACGGCAACCGCCATGACGCTGCCAGTCTCGGGCGACACATAGAACAGTTCCCGGCCGTCGCGTCTCCACCGCGGCGAAATTCCTCCCCCCGTCGAGATCCGTTTTTTGTCGCCGGCGTCCATGAACGGCATGACGTACACCTCGGACGAACCGGATTCATCGGTCACAAACGCCATCCATCGGTCGTCGGGTGAGAGGCGCCCGCCCCATTCCTGGAACCGCGTGCGAGCAATCGGCTTCGCCTCGTTTTTTCCATCGATCGGTACGAGCCAGAGGTCACGGCCCGTATCACGGCTGTTGTCCTCGACCACCAGCCACTGGCCGTCTGAAGACCAGTCAGTGGCGGCCTGCGGGCCAGGCCGAGAAAAAACGAGCTCTGCACCATCCCTTCCGTCTGTCGTCTTCACGTAGAGATCGTTGGCGCCCGCGCGGTCGGAACTGAACACGACGCGGCGACCGTCGGCAGACCATACCGGACTCGATTCATCGGTCACTTCGGCGGTGAACCGGCTCGGAACGTGCCGTGATAGATCGAAGGACCAGATGTCCGACGTTCCCACCCGCGGGTCCGTCAGGTCTGCGATGATTCTCTGTCCGTCCGGCGAGAACCGAATGGAACTCGCAAATGGCTGATTCGTCCAGACCGTTTCGCTCTTTCGACCAGATCGATCCAGCCATTGCAGATCGGCCCCCAACGTTCCGCCGTAGTACGCCAGTACGCCGCTCTCCGATACTGTGAACGCTGCATTGCCGGTCGTCCGGTAGTAGGCGAGATCTTCGGCGACCTTGACGGGATCACCATTCACGATCCGACTGTTGGCATCGAACACTTGCGCCAGCAGCGTGCTCTGCTCGGCATACAAGAGATACCCCGGCCATGAGTACATCACGCGCGATTCTGCGTGCATCAGCAGCGATGAGTCGTCTGCATCGACCGATCGGATGTAGACGGTGCGCGGTGCCCGGATTCCATGTTCATCGAGGGAGGTCGCCGTGTAAATGAACTGCCGGCCATCGGGCAGCCATGTGGGCCAGAGGTGATTGATCTCGCGTCGGCTCGTCGCGAGTCGAGTTACCTGCGTCGGCATCCCGCCATCGGCGGGCACGCGAAAGATTCCAACGTCGCTTTGCGCGAACAGAATCGTCCCGTTGCGGTGCCACGTCGGCACGTCGATGATGGCCGCCGTACAGATGACACGTGGAGGTCCTCCGGCGACCGC
>Ga0070670_100005462_pt1 | contig 10722 bp, 10 predicted proteins | sample KBSS63metaG_FD_64665 | JGI IMG/M metagenome (GOLD analysis project Ga0070670, IMG submission 64665) | Switchgrass rhizosphere microbial communities from Kellogg Biological Station, Michigan, USA - KBS S6-3 metaG | ecosystem: Host-associated > Plants > Roots > Rhizosphere > Soil ... | reverse complement strand
CGTCACGACCGTCGATGCGCGACACGGGCTCGTACTGCCGCACCGGAATCTCGAAGTACCGCACCACCGCGCGGTAGTACGCGAGGGCGTCACGCCGCGATGGCTTCTCGCCCGTCGTGACGAACGGCAGCCCGCCTAACGACAACTTCTCCGCCGTCGAAAAGAACGTCGCGTACGTGGGATACTGCGTGATGGAGCTGACGACGCAGTCGCCATCGAACACGACCGCGTTGAGGCCGGCGCGACGCGCGGAAATCGCCGCCGCAAGCCCACACGGCCCGGCACCGATGATGGCGATGTCTATCGCCATGACCGTAACCGACCTTGCCGCGCGCTCGCTGACTCACAACCCATGACTCCCAGTCCCCAGTCCCCAGTCCCCGATTCCCGATTCCCGATTCCCGATTCCCGATTCCCGATTCCCTACGTGAGCCCGATGATCTGATCGCGCCGCGTTCCCACACTCACGTACACGATCGGCGCGTCCGAGAGCTCGCGAATGCGGTCGAGATACTTTCTCGCGTTCGCCGGCAGCGCGTCGAGCGTGCGCGCCTCGCTCGTCGATTGCTTCCAACCATCGAACCACTCGTAAATCGGCTCGATCCGGTCGAGCGCCGTCACGTCGCCGGGAAACTCCGCATACACATCGTCGCCGACGCGATAGCCGTTGCACAGGCCGACGCGATCCAGCGTGTCGAGCACGTCGAGCTTCGTGACCGCGAGCCCGCTCAGGCCATTCACGCGGGCCGCATAACGGACCACCACGGCATCGAACCAGCCGCAGCGCCGAGGCCGCCCCGTCACCGCGCCGAACTCGTTGCCGAGCTGCCGAACGTGGTCACCGAGCGGGCCTTCGATTTCCGTGGGCAACGGGCCGTGCCCGACGCGGGTCGTGTACGCCTTCACCACGCCGAGTACCGCGTCGATCGCGGTGGGAGCGATTCCCACGCCGACCGCCGCGCCGCCTGACGTTGTATTGCTCGACGTCACGAACGGATACGTGCCGTGATCGATATCGAGAAGCGAGCCCTGCGCTCCCTCGAGCAGCACGGACGCGCCCGACTGAATGGCCTGGTGCACGCGCAACCCGACATCCTCCGACAACGACAGCAGCCGAGGCGTTAGGCGCTCGAGCAGCGCAACGGTCGCGGCCGCATCGGCGCGCTTGTCGGTGTGCAACGCGAGCTGACCGTTGGCGTGCTCGACGCCGCGCTCGACCAGCTGCCGAACGCGCTCGGGATGGCGGAGATCGAGCACACGAACGCCACGGCGCGCGATCTTGTCCTCGTACGCCGGGCCTATGCCGCGCCCCGTCGTCCCGATCTCCTTGCTCGCCGAGCTCTCGCCATCGAGCAGCTTGTGGTACGGCAGCACGAGGTGCGCCCGGTCGCTGATGTACAGGCGCCCCTCGACATCAATTCCGTCCGCCACGAGACGGTCGACCTCGGCGAACAGCGTGTCGGGGTCGAGCACGACACCGTTACCGATCGCGCAGCGGACGCCCGGGTGCAGAATACCGCTCGGGATCTGACGCAGGACGAACTTCGCGTCGCCGATGTGAACGGTGTGCCCGGCATTCGCGCCGCCCTGATAGCGTACGACCCAGTCCGCTCGCTCGGCGAGCACGTCTACGAGCTTCCCCTTGCCTTCATCGCCCCATTGTGCGCCGACGACGACGACAGTGCGCTTCTCCGTATCGAACATGATTCCCCTTCGGGCATTGGCGTCGCGATCGCGGGAGCGACGTTTCCGACCGGCACAAAAAAACGCCCCGGCTTCGGCGGGGCGTTAAATGAATCTACCGTGCGGAGGTTCGCAGTCAACCAGCCACGATCTTCTACATCACCGCTGCCGCTACGAGCCACGCCGCGATCACGACGCCAATGCCCGTCTTCATCGCGGCTGCCACCACGCGGCCAATGAGCGCGCCCGTCGCGACCCGCGTCGCCATCCCCGCCGTCGCCTCACGGCGCGTGTACTCGGCCACCAAGGCGCCAGCGAACGATCCCGCGAACGCGCCGATCACCGATCCAATGATCGGTACGGGTACACCTACGATCGCGCCGATGATACCGCCAATGATGGCACCCCACCCCGCGCGCCGAGAACCGCCGTACTTCCGCGTGTATCGGGACGAGAGCGTGAACTCGAAGATCTCCGCGATGAGCGCGAGCACAGCCGTCGCGACGATCGTGACCCATCCGATCGGGTCGCCGGGCACGAGCGCGTCGTAACCGATTGCCGCGCCAATCATGATCCACGTGCCGGGCAGCCCGAGTGGAATGAGGAAGAGCGACAACAGCAGGACCACACCAAAGATCAGCGCTTGCATTTGATCGTTCTCTGTCAGGTCGTGGGCCGTAGGAGTTCGACGATCACGCCCGCCACCTCGGCCATTCCGGCACCCGTGAGCGGTTCAGGGCGATCGCGTGGTGTGTGTATCCGGGCCAACGTACGGACTGATCCTTTGCTCAGTGTCACCACGCGCCAGCCCGCGTCCGCGAGCGCGACTCCATCCGTGAGTACACCAGGCAGTAGCCGATGTGCGCGGACCGCCGCGCCGGCTCGCACGCCGGCCTCGAGCACCGACTTCACCAGCGCATCAGGGCGCGCGCCGCTGTACATGCACGTCGTCGTACCGTGGTCGTCGACGCCGTCACAGTTTATCGCGACAGCCGGCGTCCCTCGCGCCGCGTTCCGAACCCACGCGCGCGCTCCGGCCATGCCGAGCTCCTCGGCGCTCGTTAGGCATACACCGACCTCTATTCCTGTCGCGTCCTCCGCCGCGGTGAGCACCGTCGCGACGCCGCTGGCGTTGTCGAGCGCGCCCGGGGAGCGCGCGCCTACGATGCTGGCGATGACGGGCACCGCTCCCAGTACCGCGAACGCCGCGAGTAACGTCCATGCGTGCCCGTAGGCAACCGGGTCCGAATCACCGTACTGTGCGGCAGCGATGGCGAGTGCGGCGATCCCTGCGAGCGCGAGCAGCGTGATTCCCGCGGCCCGCGCGAGTATGGGCACAGGCTGCGACTTCGAGTCCAGGTGCGCCATGAGCCAGACGGCCGGTGGCGCGTTGGCAACGATCGCACCACGACCGCCGACACCGCGTCGAATGGCGACGACGTTCACGCCACGACGCCGCTGCGCCGGAAACGTGAGCACGCCATGACGCGTTAGCGCACGAGCGACGAGCCCCAGCGCGGCGCCGCCTAACGTGAGCAGCGCCAGGGCAACGCCCGCGCGAGAGGACCGACCAGCCAGGCTCGCCCCCACGAGAATCGCCATTGCGGCGACGCCACCAACCGGCGTACCCCATCGCCCCGGAAACGCGGAATACTCGAACGTCTCCTCGCGCACGTCGAAGCCGGCTGCGCGGAGACGACTCGCGCAGTACTCCCGCGCTCGCCCCTCGGCTTCGCTGCCCGCGGGGCGCGGCTCCGCGGCGAGCGCGCGAACCATCTGCGCCGGCCGTTCGGCGCGAGTCACGGAACGCTCCGCCGTCGACACCGGCGGTGCGGACGGCGCGTCAGGCCGCGACCGTCACTCGCGAATCACGCAGCAGCGCATCGACGCGCGCCTCGTCCTCCGGGCCGAGCGGGAGAAGCGGCGCGCGCACGCGGCCTCCGCGCAGTCCGACGCGATCGAGGGCGGCCTTCACGCCCGCGACACCCATGCGTCCGACGATCTCCGACGCCAGCGGCGTCGCAGCGCGCTGAGACTCCGCGGATGCATCGCGATCGTCTGCACCATGTCGCTCGTAGATGTCCAGCGTCAGCTCGGCAGCGAACAATGCCACGGCCAGAATTCCACCGCGCACGCCTAACTCGAGCGCCTCGTGAAACGACCCGCCGTGCCCCGTCAGCACCGTGAAATCGTCGCGCTGCGATTGCACGTAGCCGGCGAGCCGCGCGAGATCGCCTGCGCTGTCCTTCATACCCACGATGTTCTCGTGAGTAGACAGGCGCGCCACGAGGTCCGGTTCGAGCGCGAAGTGCATGTACTTCGGAATGTTGTACAGCAACACTGGAAGCGGGCTCTCGTCCGCCACGCGGCGGTAGTGCGCCTCGAGCGCCGGCGGCGTCATGGCCGACGCGTAGTAGTGTGGAGCGACCACCAGCACCGCATGCGCGCCGTACTCCTTCGCCACTCGGCAGCGCTGTATGCATTGACGCGTCGATTCGGCGCCCGTGCCGACGATCAGCATGGCGTCGCCCGACAGCTCCTGGCGCGCGCGCTCGATGAGCGAGCGGCGCTCCTCTTCATCGAGGAGCGCCGCTTCGCCGGTCGACCCGCACACCACAGCCCCGGTGAGCCCCGCCGCGGTGTACGCCCTGAGGTTCGTTGCGAAGGCATCGAGGTCCACCGTCTCATCCCGATTGCCGAACGTCGTGACCACCGGTGCGAATACGCCGCGCAGATTGAGCATTACCGTCTTTTTCCTTTTCGTGGGGGTTCCGGTGCAGAGAGCGCAGTGGGCACGAGCCCCGCGATCCCGCCATCGTGGTCGTGATTGCCGTTCGACGTCTCTGGCCCGCTGCTCAGCATCTTCATCTCGAGCTCGAAGTCTGCTGGCCGCGACGACGCCGCTTTCGCGATCTCGAAAGATACCACGTCGGCGTTCACCAAGTCGACCAGGTGCTGGTCGAACGTCTGCATCTGATACGTCTCTCGACCGTCTCGGATGAAGTCGCGAATCTCGCCGACGCGCGCTTCGAGGATGAGGTCGCGGATCGCGGGCGTCACGACCATCACCTCAGCGGCGACGACGCGCCCGTTGCCATCCTTGCGTGGCAAGAGGCGCTGGGAGATCACGGCGTTGAGTGACTCGGCGATACGGATCCGGACGACGTCCTGCTCCTCCGGCGGGAACATGGCGATGATGCGCATGATCGTCGTCACGGCATCGGGCGTGTGCAGCGTCGACAGCAGCAGGTGACCCGTCTCCGCAGCCTTGAGCGCGGTGTCGATCGTCTCGGAATCTCGCATCTCACCGATCAGCACGACATCGGGGTCCTGACGCAGCGCTGCTTTCAGACCGTCACGGAAGCTGTCGGTGTCGATGCCCACCTCGCGTTGCGTGACCGACGAGTTGATGTCGCGGTGCAGGAACTCGATCGGCTGCTCGAGCGTGACGATGTGCTTGTGCATCGTCGCGTTGATCGTGTGGACCATAGCAGCGAGCGAGCTCGATTTGCCCGAGCCCGTAACGCCTGTGACGAGGATCATCCCGCGCTCGGCCTCTGCGAGCTTCGCGATGACCGGCGGAAGCTGCAGAGAGTCGACGGTGGGAATGGTGAACGGAATCACCCGCATCACGATCATGAAGCTCGAGCGCTGGCGGAGAATGTTCACGCGAAATCGCCCGATCCCGGCGGCACCCCATGAGCAGTCGTAGTCGAGGATCTTGTCGATGCGCTGTTTGACTTCCTCGTTGTGAATCAGCCGCAACGCGATGGCTTTCGTCTGTTCAGGAGTCAGCGCCTGCTTCGTGAGCGCGACGAGGCGGCCATCGATACGTGCGCGAAATACGTCGCCGGCCTTGATGTGCAGGTCGGACGCGCCGCGATCGACAGCCGCCTTGATGATCTTTTCCATGAATGGATTGTCCGCAGTTCAGTAGCCCGCGTCCTTGTCTACGAGGTTCCGTAGCGGATCCCCGCGCCGATATCGCGCCCAGTTGTCGAGAAACACCTCGAGCTCGCGCTCCCAGAACCGCCTCGGGCTTACAGCCGCTACGTGCGGAGTGAGGAGCACCTGCCGGAGGCCCCAGAGTGGGCTATCCGCCGGGAGTGGCTCCTCCTGAAAAACGTCGAGCACCGCGCCGCGCAACGTCCCGCGCGTCAGACGGTCAATGAGCGCTGTCTCGTCGAGAAGCGCACCGCGCGCCACGTTTACGACGATTGCGCCGGGTGGTAGGCAATCCAAACGAGTTCCGTTGAGTAACGATCCAGTCTCCGGAGTAAGCGGAGTCGTCATTACCACGATGTCCGATCCCGGCAGTTCAGCATCGAGCCCCGCTGGGCCGACCACACGGTCGAACCCCTGCGGGGCGCCGAGCTCAGGCCGTCGGCGGATGCCCACACACCGCGCTCCGAACGCGGAGAGGCGCCGACCCACAGCGGAGCCGATGCCGCCGGTCCCGATGATGAGGACGCGGCACTCGCTGAGCTCGCGAACGGATGAGGCGTCTCCAACGAACGGCTCCTTCTCCCACCGGCGCTGATCCTGTAGCCGGACGGCGATGTCGAAGCCGCGCAGCAGGTAGATGACGCCGCCGACCACGTGTTCGGCGATTGTGTCTCCCATCACACCCGCGGAATTCGTCAGGCGGACGTCGCTGCTGCGCATGGCCGGGAACAGCAGACTCGCGACGCCGGCAGCAGCGGAGTGAACCCACCGGAGGCGGGGTGCGGCGGCGAACAGCTGGGGTGAGAGCCCGAAGCCGAAGTACACCTCCGCCTCGCGTGCCGCCTCGAGCACTTCCTGGGTGATGCCGCCGCCGCCATCGCCGTCGGAGATGGTCGGGGCCGTGACGAAGTGGAGATCCCAGCCAGACGGGGCAGCGACGCGGATGGCGTCGGCGCCCCACGGGGGTAGCGACCAGTGGCGCGAGGTTGCCGCGAGATCGACGACGAGCCGCCGGCGCGGGCCTGACGTCATCCCACCCTACGACGGCTGCAGCGGGCGCAATGCGCGCCCGCAATGCTCCGCGTTAGGCCTGTTAGACGTCGAGATCCCGCACGTCATCCGATGTCCCCGGCGATGGATCGCCGTACGATATGCTCCGCGCCTGCTCCTCGAGTTGCGCGATGGCCGCGTCGTCCGGCACCGTGGGCGTGGTGAATTCGCGGAACACCGTCGCCTGGCAGTTCAGGCAAGTCAGGTTCGCCGGCACCGCATCGTCGAAGAACTGCTCGGCGCCGCACGTCACGCAGACCATGGTGGTAACGGAGCCGGAACCCTGCTTCTTTGCCATCGCGCGCTCTCAGTGAGAATGGCGCGCCGAAATTGCAAGATGCGTGCGGCCTGACGGCCGGGCTCGCCCGCCTCACGCGAGTCCCATACGATCCTTTACCTCGCGCATTGTCACCGCGGCAACGCGCCGCGCCGTCAGCGCGCCGTCCCCGGCCACCTGGTCCACGAGCTCCGGCTGCGAACGAATCTCAGCCGCCCGCGTGCGGATCGGCGTGAGCTCTGTGTTGACATTCTCGAACAACACCTTCTTGCACTCGATGCACCCCCAGCCCGCGGTCCGACACTGCGTCTCTACGTGGGAGACGACGTCCGGCGGGCTGAACGCGCGGTGCAGGTGATAGATGTTGCACACCTCCGGCGTTCCCGGGTCCGTCTTGCGCACACGCGCCGGATCGGTGACAGCGGGACGGAGCTTCTCCCAGATCGAGGCCGGCTCCTCGAGCAGCCCGACCGTGTTGCCCATCGACTTCGACATCTTCGTGTTGCCGTCGAGCCCCATGATGCGGCGCGACGGCGTGAGCTTCGCCTGCGGCTCCGGGAAGTAGCCCTCACCGAAGCGCGCGTTCCACCGGCGCGCGATCTCTCGCGAGAGTTCGAGGTGCTGCACCTGATCCTCACCGACCGGAACGAGGTCCGCGCGATAGAGCAGAATGTCCGCGGCCTGCAGCACCGGATAGTTCAGCAGCCCCGCGGGAATGCTCTCCTGCCGCGACGCCTTGTCCTTGAACTGCGTCTGCCGTTCGAGCTCTCCGAGCGGCGTGACCGTGTTGAATATCCACGCCAGTTCGGTATGTTCCGGCACCATGGACTGGGCGAACACGGTCGCCACCGATGGGTCGAGGCCGGAAGCCAGGAGCGACACCATCATCTCGCGTCGGCGAGTGCGAAGATCGTCGGGCTCGTAGGGAATCGTGATGGCGTGATAGTCCACGACGCAGAAGAACGATTCGTAGCTCCGCTGGAGCTCGACCCAGTTCTTCACCGCTCCCAGATAATTCCCGATGTGCAGCTCGCCGGATGGCTGGATGCCGCTGAAGATTCGTGACATCCGCGCAACCTACCCATCAAAAAAACTCGGTGCAAGCGACTGATGAATCTGCTCTTCCGTCGATGACCGCGGCGGAGCGACGGGCGCTGCTCGACGTGGCATCGATGGCGGCCGACGCGGCAGCGGCGATCATCCGCGAGCGCGCCGGCGACGCTCGGTCGATCGCCTGGCGACTCAAGAGTCACTCGGACTTCGTCACCGAAGTCGACATGGCGGCCGAGCGCGCGATTCGTGAGGTCATCCACGCACGGCTGCCGGATGCAGGCGTCCTCGGCGAAGAGCTGAGCCCAGCCGAGGTACCGAGTGGCGTCACGTTCGTGGTGGATCCACTGGACGGGACGACGAACTTCCTGCACGGCTTCCCCGCGTATGCTGTATCGATTGCCGTCGCGGTCGACGGCGTCGTCGAGGCCGGTGTCATTCTCGACGTGCCTCGCGGCGACCGCTACACGGCGCTCCGCGGTGAGGGCGCGTGGCGAAACGCGGAGCCGATCACGGTGTCGGCGATCGACGACCCTTCGAAAGCACTGATCGGCACGGGATTCCCGTTCAAGCATCTCGTCAATCTGGAGATGTATCAGCGGCAGTTCGCGGTGATCGTCGCCACGACGTCGGGGGTTCGCCGCCCGGGTGCAGCCGCGCTCGATCTCGCGTCTGTGGCCAGCGGCTCGTTCGACGGCTTCTGGGAGCTGACCCTCGCCCCATGGGACGTGGCCGCCGGCGTCCTGCTCGTTCGCGAAGCCGGCGGCATCGTGACGAACCTCGACGGCACGCACGTCACTGGCCTCGATCATGGCGGCCTGGTAGCAGCGAGCCGCGCCATGCACGCGTGGCTGCTGAACACGCTCGCGACGGCGTGAGAAGTCGTTAGGCGCCGTCTCCGTTCCCAGTTCCCCCGCCCCGCTCGTCCCTTCCGTCTTTCGGCCTCCTCCCTCCGGCCTCCGTCCCCGATGAAACTGATCGAGTGTGTCCCGAACTTTTCCGAAGGCCGACGCCCGGACCTCGTCGACGCGATTCGCGCCGCCATCGCCGCCGTCGAGTCCGTGCACATTCTCGACGTCTCTTCTGACGCCTCGCACAACCGGTCCGTGATCACGTTCGTCGCGTCTGTCGACCACGCCGTCGACGCGGCGTTCGCCGGCATCGCGAAAGCGCGCGAGCTCATCGACCTCACGACGCACCAGGGCGAGCACCCACGGCTCGGCGCGACCGACGTGGTGCCGTTCATCCCGCTCGAAGGCGCGACGATGGACGACTGCATCGCACTCGCCCGCCGCCTCGGCGCACGCGTCGGGGACGAGCTCGAGATTCCGGTGTATCTCTACGAGCGCGCGGCGACGCGCCCCGATCGCGAGAACCTCGCCGACGTGCGACGCGGAGAGTTCGAAGGGCTGCGCGGAGAAATCGGCACCAACGCGGCGCGCGATCCGGACTTCGGTCCGAAACGCGTCCATCCCACCGCGGGTGCCACCGCGGTCGGCGCCCGTCCCTTCCTCGTCGCGTACAATGTCTACCTCGGGCCCGCATCGAACATTGGGGTCGCGAAGGATGTCGCGAAGGCCGTGCGCGGTTCGTCTGGAGGACTGCGCTACGTGAAGGGACTCGGCCTCGAAGTGGACGGACAGGCACAGGTCTCGATGAACCTCGTGGACCTCGAGAAGACGCCGTTGTACCGCGCGTATGACATGGTGAAGATGGAAGCCGCTGCGCACGGCGTCGCGCCCACCTGGAGCGAGATCGTCGGCTTGGTGCCCGAGCGCGCGCTGTTCGAGACGGCCGCGCGCCACATTCAGCTTCGTGGGTTCTCGGCGGATGTCGTGCTGGAGCGCAAGGTACGCGGGGTCATGTCGGGCGGCGTCAGCCTGTCCGGATTCGTCTCGTCGGTGGCGTCGTCGAGCCCGACGCCCGGCGGCGGGAGCGTCGTCGCGCACGCAGGCGCCCTTGCTGCGGCGCTCGCGCAGATGGTCGCGGGACTGACGGCGGGTCGAAAGAAATACGCGGCGGTGGACGCCGAGATGAAGAAGATCGGCCTCGAGGCTGCGGAGCTGGGGAACTCGCTCGCCGCGCTCGTCGACGCCGACGCCCGCGCCTACACGGCCGTGTCCGACGCGTACAAGTTGCCGAAGGAGCCGGAGGAAGCGCTCGTTAGGCGCACGGCGGCGATCACCGACGCCCTCCTCGGCGCCTCACGCGTGCCGCTCGAGACGGCGCGCGCCTGCGCCGCGGTCGCCGAGCTCGCCGCGACGGTCGCGACAAAGGGCAACACGAACGCGGTATCCGACGCGGGCGTTGCCGCGTTGCTCGCGGATGCGGCGTGTCGCGGCGCGGCCTATAACGTCCGCATCAACGTCGCCGCACTCGACGATAAATCGCTCGGCGAGGCGCTGGTGACCGAAGCGCAAGAGCTGGTTGCGCGAACAGGGCGGTTCGCGGCGCAGGCAACCGCCGCTGTGGAGGCAGCGATCTGACGGCGCACGCCGCCGCCGTCAGGCTTGCGTGAGTATGCGCGCCCCTGTCTCTGTAATGGCGACCGTATGCTCGAAATGCGCCGACCGTGAGCCATCTACAGTGACGACTGTCCAGCGGTCCGGCATCGTGCGCGTCGCCGGCCCGCCCGCGTTCACCATCGGTTCGATGGCGATCGTGAGCCCCGGCATGAGCTTCGTCCCGCGTCGCGGCTTGCCGTAGTTAGGCACCTG
>Ga0070670_100005461_pt1 | contig 10723 bp, 10 predicted proteins | sample KBSS63metaG_FD_64665 | JGI IMG/M metagenome (GOLD analysis project Ga0070670, IMG submission 64665) | Switchgrass rhizosphere microbial communities from Kellogg Biological Station, Michigan, USA - KBS S6-3 metaG | ecosystem: Host-associated > Plants > Roots > Rhizosphere > Soil ... | reverse complement strand
AGGCCGCGGCGGTATTCGTCGATGCAGTCGAGCAGTTCCTTCCGGCAATCGTCGTCCAGGATTTTCTTCAGATGCCCGGCCATGTGCATCAACACGTTGGTGTGCCGCTTCGCCGTCGCCGGTCTGGCCAGCGTCCGCATGAACAACTCTTCATACTGCCGCTGCAGGTCCGGTCGGGAGATCTTCGTACCGCCGGCCACGAGCCGCCCGAGCTCCTGATACGCAGTGGTCGAGTGGGCCAGCAGCGCCATCTTGTGCGCCGTGTGGAAGGCGACGAGCGACGCCTGTGTCCAGCGTCCGTCGAACAGCGCGCGCAACCGATCGTAGGCGAACACGCGCTCGATGAAATTCTCGCGCAGCACGGGATCGGTCAGCCGTCCCTCCTCCTCGATCGGCAGCGACGGAAAGCGCGCCTTCAGGACTTCGGCGTATGTGCCAATGCCGACGCGGGCGCCACCGCCGTCGCCATAGACCTTCACGCGCTCCATGCCGCAACTGGGGGAATCTTTCTTGAGCACGTAACCGCGCAAATCCATGCCGGCGAGCGCGGCGGCCCGCTTCTTCGCCCAGGCCCGCATGCTGTCGGTGTGATCGACGCCGGTCCGCGTCGTGAGCATGCGCGTGTCGCCGTCGACGCGCACCAGGCGCAGCGTCTCGCGCGGCACGCCCATTCCCACTTCCACCTCGGGGCAGACGCGCACCCACTCGACGTAGGAGTCCAGGACCTGGGTCAGGAACGTGTCACGCTTGTGGCCGCCGTCGAATCGCACTTCCTCCCCGAGCAGGCAGGACGAAATGCCGATCCGCGGCTTGCTCATTCCCGCTCCGCGTAGGCCATGATCTCGACCCGCGCGCCTTCGGCCGCCAGCCGCGCGGCCACCGGCGAAATCGACGGGGCCGTCGCGAATGCCTCGTGGCACGCCTCAATCGAGGTCTTTCCGGCGTCGTCGTCGGTGACGTAGACCAGCAGGTCGCGCACGTCCCGTGGTGTGAACTCCGCTTTCTGGAGGACCGCGCCGAGCTTCCGGATGATGTCGCGTGTCTGCGCAGCCGGATCCCTCGTGAGAACCTCGGCGTCGGCCAGCAGCCCGGACACGAACAGCGATGGTCCCGCTTTGACCGCCGCGCTCAAATTGGGATTCGGCTGCGCACTCGTCTCGATGGCCTGGCGCGACGCCGCGGAGGCGACGAACGTGACCTCGACGTTGTAAGCAGGCCCGGTGAGCCGCGCGCCGACCGTGGCACGCGCCGGACGATCCGCGCCGACGTACTCGCGGTACACCCGATTGAACTCCGCGAAGTCGTCCAGGTTTGGCAGGAAGGCCCGCGCGCTGACGAGATGCGCCAGGCTCAGACCCGCGGCCTCCAGGATTTCCCGCGCGTTGTCCATCACGGTGCGCGTCTGCACGGCGACGTTCCCCGGCACCGGGCTGTTGTTCTTGCCATTTCGCGCGATCAGGCCGGACAGGAACAGTGTGTCGCCGGCGCGAATCGCATACGAGTACGGGTTCGGCGACGCCATCCAGCTCTGCGGATGAACGACACGACGATCGGCGCCGGACGGCACGGCAATCGCGGACATCTCCACGCGGGCGCCCGCCGTCAGCAGATCCGTGACGACTGTTGTACGGGTCGGGGGCGCGCCGGTCCAGGCCTGGCGATAGGCCTCGTTCATGGCGGCAAAGTCCGCCGCGTCGCGCAGGTAGACGGTGATGACGACGCTGTCGGCGATGGACGAACGGTGGCTGCGCAGGCGCTCGTCGAGCGTGGCCAGAACCAGCGTGGTCTGGCGGCCGATGTCGGCCGAGGTGTCAGCCGCGTGGGTCGTCGGGATGAAGATCAGGTGCGGCATGCTTCATTGAAGCATATCGCGCATCTTCTCGGACCAGGCACAGAGCGCCGCCACGTCGGAATCCGACAGCTTGGTGTCGCGGTGCAGCAACCGGTACGAGGGCAAGGGCATGCGCCCGCGCTTGGTCAGCGAGCAGATGCCGCCGAGAAACTTGTCCTGGTCGTCCTCGTCGTAGGCGGACCAGGTCGAAAAATTCACGTGCTCGCGCCCTTGCTGGACGTGGTTCGCAACGAGCCAGTTCATCGGCGTGATGTTGGTGTACCACGGCCAGCGCGTGTCGTTGGTATGGCAATCGCGGCACGAGCGATCGATGATCGCGGCCACTTGCGGCGGCGCCTTGCTCAGCAACGAGGCGCCGGCCGGCGATGCCGGGTTCGTCCGATCCGGCCTCACGAACTGCGCGCCGATGAAGAGGACGAGAAACACAATCAGGACGGCGCGGACCGCGCGGACGATACTCACCATTTCCTTTTCCAGATCTGCCACCACGACATGCTGTCGAGACCGAGTGCGTTCCACCACTTATCCAGCGCGCGGCGATCGCCCGCCAGTATGGCATCGCGCGTGACTCCGGAAGGCGGAGGCACGAGCGATGCCAATCGATCGTAGACACGTCCGCGCTCCGGCTTCGTGACGCGCGACAGCAAATGCCACAGTGTAAAGGCGTCCTTGGCACGCGCGCGGGACAGGACCAGGTCCAGCGCCTGCGTTCGCCTTACGTCGTCCGTCGGCGAGAAATCGAGAATCGTAAGCGCGTCGACCATGCCGTCGGGCGCATCGGTGTAGCACGGCGTCCCAGGCCCGGCGCCCGGGCGGGTGGCGCACATGGCATTCTGCGGGATGAATGACTCGCGCCCTTTGTGCTCGAAGGCGACCCAGCCGGTTTCGACCAGGATGCGTCCCCAGCCGCGATCGTCGACCTTGAGCGTGTAGGCGCACCCGAGATCGATGGCGGTCGACGAGGGCGTGTTCACGAAGAACAGCTGGGGCTCCGCCCAGATCCGCGCGTGGATTTCACCACGATCCAGCGCCAGGCGATGCTCCCGAGCGCGCGATGCGACGAGGCGCACGCGGCTGTTCGGCTCGACGTCGACAAACCCGATGCTCGACACGCCGATGCGCGCGCGTGACTGTGCGTCGGTCGTCAGCTCCTCCCCGATCGGCAGCTGCGACGCCACGGCGATGCGCGAACCGGCGACGGACGGCGCGCCGTCGAGCGACTCCACGGTCCATCCGGACTGGCGCGACGAGAACGCGAACCACGCCGCGGCGGCAACGAGCGCGAGCGACGCGGCGGCAACGCCGAGCTGCAGGGCGGCATGCAGCAGCCGCCGCCGTGGTGCGAGCGTACGCGACGGCAGCGGCGGCAGCGCCGGCCGGTGCCGGTAGCGGGACAGCACTGCTTCCAGCCGGGCGACGTCGGCGTCAGGCTCTCCCTTCCCGTCCCACAGATACGACTCGTCGTTCTTGATCTCGTTCATTCCGTGTCCGACGGGCTCTGGCCCAGTTTCTCGCGCAGCAGCTTCATCCCGCGATGCAGATTGACTCGCACCGACGCAGGTGTGAGTCCCGTCCGTTCGGCGATTTCGGGCCCGGTCATGCCCTCGACCAGCCGCAGCGTCAGCGTCTCGCGATATGTGTCAGGAAGAGAACGGATGGCGTCCAGCGCGGCGTTGGCTTCGGCCTCGTCCGACGCGGCGCCGCGGCCGGCCAGAGTGGCGGGCAGCTCGACGAACTCGGGCGCGCGACGATGCGCATCGGTGGCGCGGTTGCGGGCGATCATCGCGATCCATCCGCCAAAGGCGGCGGGGTCGCGGAGATCATCGAGCCGCCGCCACGCGGTCAGGAAGACGTCCTGCACGAGGTCCTCTACCTGATCGCGTCCGACGCGTACAAGCAGGAGCGCGTGGACGACTCGCCCATAGCGCTCGTAGAGGCTGGCGAAGGCGGATTCATCGCCCGCGCGGGCCGCGCGGACCAGCCGGCCGTCTTCCGCTGCCTGGCCCGTCGGAAACCGCGTCACCACGGCCCTGTCCGCGATCACAGGAATGTCAGCTGTTGGGAGGACGCGAGCCATCCGGCAGTGTTAACAAGGATGGGTTGTACAATGCCCGCCTGTCGAGATCAAACGACTCACTCCCGGGGAGGGTGTAGATGAAACGTCTGGTCAGAATCGCGGCCATCGCCTGGACCGTGGGCGCACTGGCGGCGCCGGCATCTGCTGAAGTGAAGACGCGCGACAAAACGCAGGTCAAGTTCGAGGGCATGCTCGGCCGCATGTTCAGCCTCTTCGGTGGCAAGGGCGCCAAGGAAGGCCTGGAGAGCCGGACCGCGGTCAAGGGCAACCGCAAGGCCACGATCGGCGACAACACCGGCCAGATCATCGATCTGGGCGAAGAGAAGATCTACGACCTCGATCTCAAGAAGAAGCAGTACACCGTCACCACCTTCGAGGAGGTCCGGCGGCGCATGCGCGAGGCGCAAGAGCGCGCGAAGAAGGAAGCCGAGAAAGAGCCGGGGGGGCAGCCGACCGAGCCGCAGAAGCCGACGAAGGAATTCGAGTTCGACTTCGACGTCAAGGAGACCGGCCAGAAGAAACAGATCGCCGGCTACGACGCGCGAAACGTCATTGCCACCGTCACCGTGCGCGAGAAGGGCAAGACGCTGGACGAGTCCGGTGGCATGATCATGACCAACGACATGTGGCTCGGACCGCAGGTCCCCCAGATGAAGGAGTTCGCCGACTTCGACCTCCGTTACTGGAAGCAACTGCAGGGGCCGCAGGCGGCGGAGATCTCGGCGGAGCAGATGGCGGCCGTCCTCGCCATGTTCCCGCTGGTCGGCAAGGCCATGGAGCGCATGCAAAAGGACGGCGACAAGCTGTCGGGCACTCCGCTCGAGACGACCACGGTGTTTGAGTCAGTGCTGAGCAAGGATCAGCTGACGCAGGCGCAGGCCCAGTCGCAGCAGAGCAGCGGCGGCGGCGGAATCGGCGGCCTGCTCGCGAAGAAGATCATCAAGAAGGAAGAGCCGAAAGCGCGATCGACGATCTTCACCACGCATCACGAAGTGCTCGAGATCGCCACGAGCGTCGCGCCGGCCGACCTCGCCGTGCCGGCGGACTTCAAAGAGAAGAAGTAGGCAGATAAAGCCTGAACGAGGCGCCCGGTCCGGGCGCCTCGTCCAGATAGATCCATCCTCCGCTCTGCTTGACAATCCCGTACACCGTGGCCAGGCCCAGGCCGGTTCCCTCTCCCTGCGCTTTCGTGGTGAAGAACGGCTCGAAGATGTGCGGACGCGCGTCCTCCGGAACCCCGAGGCCGGTGTCCGACACGACCAGCAGCACGAAGCTTCCCGGGCGGATCCCCGCCAGCCCCGTGATGTCGTCCGGCCGCAGTTCCACATTCGACGTGCGCATCGTCAGGCGTCCGCCCTCGGGCATCGCGTCCCGTGCATTCGCCGCCAGGTTCATCAGCACCTGTTCGAGCTGACCGGGATCGGCGACCACATGCCCGAGATCGGGATCCATTTCGACGTGCAGCTCGATGTCGTCGCCCACCAGTTTCGCCAGCAGCTTGCGGATGCTGTCGATGGTCTCGTTCAGGATCAGACGGCGCGGCTGCATCACCTGCTTGCGGCTGAAGGCCAGCAGCTGCCGGGTCAGCGCCGCGGCGCGGTTGGCCGCGCGCTTGATCTCCTCGATGTCCTCGCGGCGGCGATCGTCCGCTGACAGTCCATCGAGCAAGAGGTCGGCATAGCCGAAGATCGCGGTGAGGACATTGTTGAAGTCGTGCGCGACGCCGCCGGCAAGACGGCCGACCGCCTCCATCTTCTGCGCCTGCCGCAGCTGCGCCTCGCTCAGGCGGAGCGCGGCTTCAGCGGCGCGCTGACTGGTGAGGTCGCGGATCCACGCCGTGAACAACACCCGCGAGTGTTGATCGACGCGTGAGACCGACAGCTCGATGGGAAAGCGCTCGCCGCCGCGGCGCATCGCGGTCATTTCAAGGCGATGGCCGATGACGCGAGAGGTCTCGAAGGCGCGCGGATCCTCGCGGAGCCGGAGCAGGCCCTGTCGGTGTCGCTCACGATGTTCTTCGGGAACGAGCAGATCGGCCAGGTCCCGGCCGATCGCTTCCTCGGACGCGTATCCGAACATGCGTTCCGCGGCCAGGTTCATTGCCGCGATCGTGCCGGATGTGTCCATCGTCACGATGGCGTCGAACGCGCCATCCAGCACCGGATCCCGCTGCACCCGGGGATATTACCGCTGCCGGGTCACGTGAACGTTGCTTAGTTGGGCCTACTTACGGCGTTCGCTGCGCACGAGCGCGCTCAGCACCTGCGTCTGCTCGTAGCCCGACAGCTTGTCGGCGGCCGCGAGATAGGCCTCGCGCAGGTTCCCGGTCAGCGTCCGCGTGCGCGCCACCGACTGCAGAACCTGGCTCAGCTCGTAGCCACCCATGTTCTTCGCTGCTTCAAGCACGGCGAGCATCGTTTCATCGCTGACGTTCGGCTTCCTCACCACTTCCTGCAGAACGCGGCTACGCTCGTAGTTCCCGTCGATGCCCGCGACGGCCTTGAAGAACCCGGCGCGCGAGGGACCTTCGATCGAGTTCTGCTTCAGGACTTCGAGCAGGAACGTGGCTGCTTCGTAGTCGCTGCTCAGGCTGGCGGCATGCGCCAGCGCGGCATCCAGCGACGCCTGGTCCGTGGCACCCTGTGGCGAGCGAATCACAGCGCTGAGCACGCGATGGCGCTCGTAGTCGCTGCTGAGCGTCCCTGCAGACTTGAAGAACGCGGCGCGGTTGCGATCGTCGAGCGTCTGCTGCGACAGGATCTGGCGAAGCAGCTCGGAGAGCTCATAGTCGGACTGGATCGTGGACGAGTGCTCGAGGATGCCGGCCAGGATGTTCGAGCTCACCGGGCCCCTGCGCAGCATCGTCGAATAGACGCGGCGCAGTTCGTAATCGGAACTGATGCGGCTGGCGGCGGTGAAGTACGCCGCGCGAGAGCTCTCGTCGTTCGGCAGCTTGTCGGCGACGGCAATGAGCAGTTGAGCGAGCTCGTAGTCCGAGTGCATCTCGCTGGACGCCTGCGTCATGACCTGCCGATACTGCTCCGGGGTCAGCGTGGCCTGCTTGAACAGCTCGCGGTAGTAGATCCCTTTCGCGTAGCTGCTGCCAACGCGGCTGATTTCGGCGGTCACCGCGGGCACGCCGCCGGCCTTGAGCAGGCGCTCCACGCGTCCGGCCGCGCCGAAGCCCGTTTCACGGATGAATTTCGGGAGGTTCTGCTGCAGCCACCTGCGCCCTTCCGGCTCGTACGGCCGCTCGGAAGCGTTCACGTAGTAATGGCGTTCGAGCTGGCCGTTGCGCTCGCGGATCTCGACCGCGTGGCGGCCGATCCAGTTGCCGTCGCTGATCTTGAGCGATCCGCCCGGCGACACCTGCTTGACGTCGGTGTCGTCGTCCGTGAATTCGAACTTGCCTGAGTACTTCACTTCGAGCTTGTCGCCGTTGTGCGACCAGCTCCACGTGCCGTTGGACTCGTTGACGCTGTGGCTGATGCTCTGCGAGTCCCCGGCGGGCGGAGCCGGCGGCGCCGGCGGTGCAGGAGGAGCCACCGGCGCGGCCGGTGCAACGCTCGCAACGGCGGCTGGCGGAACGGGCGGTGCCGGAGCCGCGGGGGCTGCGGGCACGGCCGGAACCGCGGGAGCGTCGGCGTCGATGTCGTACGAGGCGGCTGGAGGCGCCAGCGGTGCTGGTGGCGCCGGTGGTGCGGCAGGCGCCGGTGGTGCCGAGGGAGCCGAGGGGGCCGAAGAAGCCGCAGGTGCTGCCGGCGCGGGAGGCGCCGGTGGTGCAGGCGGCGCGGGGGGCGCCCACTGAACCGGTACGGCCTCGAGCGTGGACTGCTGCGCGGTGAGGGACTCCTGTTGCAGGCCGTCGGCGCCGAGTGCGATGCCGCCAATCAGCACGAGTGCGACGCTGCCGGCCAGCCATGCCGGTCCGCGTCCTGTGTGCGACGCCGGCGCTCCGAGCAGACGGCGCACACGCATCAGCAGCGATCCGCCGGTTGCTGCCATCGCGATGTGATGATCCGGCGCGGGTCCGGTTCGCAGCGCCTCGAGATCCGCGAGCGCCGTCGCGTAGGCGACCGGATCGCCGCACAGGTTGACGGCAAGGTCGTCGCAACAGTTCTCGCGCTCGATGCGGATTCGCCGTGACACCCACCACACGGCGGGGTGATAGAACAGCACCGTCTCCACGAGCGTCTGCAGCAGGTTCACCACGTAGTCGTGCCGCCGGATGTGCGCGAGCTCGTGCGCGAGGATCGCTTCGAGCTGCTGCGCGGTCAGCCCGGCCAGCGCGCTTGCCGGCAGCAGCACCACGGGCTTCAGGAACCCGATGACCGTGGGAACATCCACGAGCGTCGATTCAAGCAGCGTGACCGCACGCGAGATGTGCAGGCGGCGGGCGATCCGCGCGCCGACGCGACGCGTCACGTCATCCGCGGGCAGGACGCCGTGCGTGCGCAACCGCTGCACCCAGAGCCAGCCGGTAAGCAGGCGCAGACTGAGCAGGGCGACGCCACCGACCCAGACGATCATCAGCGTGGGCAACAGCCGCTCGAAACCGAGTGACGCGATGCCGTCCGCCAGGCGCGCACTCGCCGCTGACGTGATCGTGGACGCCGGCAACTCGATGCGGCCTGCGGGCGCTGCCGTGATGGGCCGGACCGTCACGGGTTGATCCTGCGCCAGCGCGACGATGGCTGCGGCGTCCGGCTCCACGACGAGCGACTGGTATCGCTGCACGCCGGTCACGAGCGGCAGCGTCAGCATCAAGGCCAGCGCGATCGAGGCGACGACGTAGCGGACGTCGGCGGCGCTGCGGCGGAGAGCCGCAAGGGCGAGAGCCGCAATGATCCCAATGACCGCACCCTGCCAGACGAACTGCAGCAGCGCCCAGCCGACGGCCTGGGCGGCCGGCTGGCGCACAAGTGTCTCAATCGCGGGTATCGTCATCACGGCGAACCTCCCTGTCGTTCCGTGCGGCGTCGATGGCTTTCCGGATGTCGCTGAGCTCTTCGGCCGACGCGCGCCTCGCCGCAAGCGCCTGCATGACCAGCTTGCCGGCGGATCCGCCGAAGGCGCGATCGAGCAGATCGCGCACGAGCTGGCGCTGGGTCGTCTCCTCGCTGAGGCGGGCGCGATAGATGTGTGTGCGGTCGCGCTCGTCGCGCTCGACCAGCCCCTTCTCCGTCATGATCTGCAACAGCTTGAGGGCCGTGGTGTAAGCGGCAGGCCTGTCCACGGCAAGCCGCTCGTGCACGTGCCGCACGGTGCTGGGCCCGCGGTCCCACAGGATCCGGAGTATGGAAAGCTCGGCATCGGTCGGACGCGGAGCGGACGGCTTGGTCATGAACCGGCAGTATCTACGACAGTCTTCGTAGTGTCAACGAAAACCTTCGTAGAAGAATTCGGACCCGGGTTTTCTGTGGCAGTATCCGTTTGGGAGGATACGTGGCAACTTACGCAAAGTTCGAGACCAGCGAAGGCGATTTCAAGATCCGGCTGTTCGAGCAAGAAGCCCCCAATACGGTCGCGAATTTCGTGGGCCTGGCCGAAGGCACCAAGGAATGGCGTCATCCCCGGACGGGCGAGCGCCAGAAGGCCCCTTTCTATAACGGAATCATCTTCCACAGGGTTATCAACGGATTCATGATTCAGGGAGGCGATCCGCTCGGCCAGGGCACCGGCGGGCCCGGCTACAACTTCGCGGACGAATTTCATCCCAGCGCGCGGCACAGCAAGGCGGGCATGCTCTCGATGGCCAATGCCGGCCCCAACACCAACGGCAGCCAGTTCTTCATCACGCTCGGCCCGACGCCCCACCTCGATAATCGCCACTCGGTGTTCGGCGAAGTCGTCGAGGGGATGGATGTCGTCAAGAAGATCGGCGCCGTGCCCACCGGCCGGCAGGATCGCCCCGTCAAGGATGTGGTGATCAACAAGGTCACCATCGAACGGACGGCCTGATGACAGACGGGGCGCGCGGCGACGCGCCCAATCTCGACGCGCTGATGCCGGCGGTGTACGCCGAGCTGCGCCGGTTGGCCGCGCATTATCTCAAGGGGGAGCGGCCGGGCCAGACGCTGCAGCCAACCGCGCTCGTCAACGAGGCCTACCTCAAGCTGCTGAAGGATCGGCCGGAGCGGTGGCAGAACCGGGCGCACTTCTGCGCCATTGCCGCGCACGCCATGCGGCAAATCCTGATCGAGCGGGCGCGCGCGCGCGATGCGTTGAAGCGCGGCGGTGGCCAGCCGCGCGTCACGTTCGACGAAGGGTTGCCGGCGGTTGCGCCCGATCGTTCGGTGGATCTGATCGCGCTCGACAACGCGCTCGAGCGCCTGGCGGCGCTGGACGCGGGGCAGGCGAAAATCGTGGAGCTCCGCTATTTCGGTGGGCTCTCCATCGAGGAAACGGCCGAAGCGATGGGCATTTCCCCTGCCACGGTCAAACGGCACTGGGCGGTCGCCCGGGCCTGGCTCGCCAAGGAACTCGAGTCGTGAACGACGCGGACTGGCCTCGGGTCACGGCCCTGTTCGAACGGGCCGTGGCGCTCGACGCCGCCGCGCGCGACCGTCTCCTCAGCGAAGAGGCTGCCTCCGATCCCGAGGTGGTGGCAGAAGTCCGGGCGATGCTGCGCGCCCATGACACGTCGGCCGGCTTCCTCGAAGAGCCTGTCTGGGTGAAGAACCCGGAGCTGCTCTCGGACACTCCCGAGGCCCCTTTGACCGGCCGGCGGGTTGGTCCGTACCAGGTCCGTGAGGAAGTCGGACACGGTGGCATGGGCGTGGTCTATGCGGCCG
>Ga0070670_100005459_pt1 | contig 10724 bp, 5 predicted proteins | sample KBSS63metaG_FD_64665 | JGI IMG/M metagenome (GOLD analysis project Ga0070670, IMG submission 64665) | Switchgrass rhizosphere microbial communities from Kellogg Biological Station, Michigan, USA - KBS S6-3 metaG | ecosystem: Host-associated > Plants > Roots > Rhizosphere > Soil ... | reverse complement strand
GGAAGCGACGCGCGCCATCTTTGAGATCATCAAGCAGCAACCCGGATACGCATGAGCGAGACCATCCAGCTCGGCGACATCGAGGTCAAGGTCACGCGCAAATCGGTCAAGCACGCGCACCTTTCCGTACACCCGCCCAAAGGGCGGGTAACGCTCGTTGCGCCTGATGGAACGCGGCCGGAAGTGGCGCGGGCCTTCGCCATCGGCAAGCTCGGCTGGATTCGGGAGCAGCAGTTGCGGATGCAGCAGCAGGCACGCGAGGCGCCGCGCCGGTTCGTCGAGCGGGAGTCGCACGATCTTTGGGGGCGACGCCACCTGCTGACCGTTCGCTATCAGGACGCCAAGCCTTCTGTCGCGCTCGACCACCGGCGCATCACCCTCTCAGTGCGCCCCGGTGCGAGCGCCGCCAAGCGGCAGGAAGTCATGCATGAATGGCACAAGTCTCTGCTGCACAAAGTTGTTCCGGCGATGATCGGAAAATGGGAACGGAAGCTGGGCGTGAACGTGCGCGGTTATTTCCTACAACGCATGAAGACGAAGTGGGGAAGTTGCAACCATCGCGCTCGCCATATCCGCCTCAACACAGAACTCGTCAAGAAGCCACGGGACCTATTGGAGTACGTCGTCGTCCACGAGATGCTTCATCTGGTCGAGCCGACACATAGTGAGCGATTCATCAGCCTTCTGAGTAAGCAATACCCTCGTTGGCGTGAGGCAAGGGCGGAGTTAAACGAACTGCCTTTGGGCGCAGAGAGGTGGTGCGAGTAATCGGTTGACAATGCCGTGGTGAGCCGGTGGCATCAGGCGGTAATAGTCCCGCAAGGATCTGTTAGCTGACTGGAACATACTCCGCCGCTCATAGGAGACCGGGACGCCTTGTGGACCGCTTGCGATTCGGTTGTTACACTAACACCATGAAGAAAGCATCAAAGATTGTCGGCACCGTTTCCGCCTACCGCCAGGCGGTCGTATACGCCCGCGTCTCCTCCAAGGAGCAGGAGAAGGAGGGCTTCTCGATCCCGGCGCAATTGAAGCTGCTCAAGGAATACGCTGCCGCCAACGGCTTCGCGGTGGCGCAAGGATATGTGGACGTGGAGACGGCCAAACAGACCGGCCGCACTGGTGTGCCTCAATCGCCAGCTTGGCCTGACCAGCGCTTGCTTAAAAAATTAGGAAGGTATTTGGGGGTTCTGCCGCCGACAAATCCTGGCATCATGACCGACATCACGGTCGTCGCGCTACCTCGTTTGTATGAAACCCAATGCTCGACTAGACTGCATGTGAGGTGCGAACGATGTGTTTGGCACACTTGCGGTGTTTGGAGCGGCGGAAGCGTCAAGAAGCGCTCGCATCAGCATGGATTGGCGGCGCCGCGGCCGTGTATCATTGCCTGCCATACCGACTGTTAGCCAACCTTGTAGCCGGAGCCCAGAGCAGAGTTCAATTGCCTTCAGAAAATACTTTGAAGCGGTGGGATCAGATCGCGGTCGGTCATAGGGGATTTCATGAGCGACTTTGTGCTGGACGTCACGCGCGCTGACGATCTACTTAAACTGCGATTAGAGTTCACCAATTTGGCGCTGGACCCCGATGAAACGCGGGTTCCTCGCCGGCTTGTTCGCAAGTCCCGTGGTGAAGACGCTTTCATGACGGTGTTTTTTCCACCGCAGCACATTTCCGAATTCAGCTTCACTGAAAAGCCCGACGGCACTCTGGATCGCCTCCCGCATCCTGGTCATCGGGTGCGGGTTTTCAGTGCAGGAGAAAGCCGGCTGGGATTTCGGTTGCGATCCGATCTCGACTCCATCGCACTGACGCTCGACGAACTGCTGGATTGGACACGCTTCGAGCCGGTCTTGGCCGTCACCGATGCGTCCTCGGGCAATCAAGATCAGCCGCCGCGCGAGGTCAGCGAACCGCTCGCGACCGAGACGGCGATTGAACTCCCTTTCCGGATCATGCTGTCGCCCGAGCAATCCGCCAATTGGTTGCACAATGCGCGGCCGGTTGTGCACGACGGACGAATCGAGCTTTGGCACACCCGGCTCGTCCCGGCAGAATCGCAGGTCGTTGCCCCGCAACTCTGGGCGATCTGGTCGCCGGACATGGATACACCGGCGGCTAATGATTTTCCGATGTCGCTCACGGCCGACGACCGAAGACAGATCGTTCCTATTTCCTCGGATTTCAAGCTTCTCGATTCATCGAATTTTTCACATCTCGATCCTGACGAAATCAGGGAATTGGAGACGCTGCAGCTCGCGCGGCGTCAACGGCTTGCCGGCGAACAATTGATCCTCAGCGCGTATGGTGGATGGCTTAAAGCTTTCAGCTCATTCAATTTCCCTTCCGTCGGCGGACTCCTGCACTTGATGAAGGGACATGAGATGGATCCGGGCAGCGATCTGTTCTCGCTGCAGGAATGGGCGCACGTCGCCATAATGGGGCGGGATCAGTATGTCCGTGTAGTCAAGCGCGGCTTTATGTTTCCATTCGGGCACCGGGCCGATCTGACAATTATCACTGAGCGCAAGTTTAAGCGGTCCCGCGACCGGGATGTGTTCGAAGAGCCGGCCTACCTCACCCACAAGAGCTTCCTCACCGTTCAGGAGCCCGAACGCACCTACAACACGCGCGATACACCGTTTCAGAGCGTCCGGATGTCGACCCTCCTGACCTCGTCGATCTCGAATGTGCAGAAGGGCTTTTTTATCCCGAAGATCGGCGATCAAAATTTTGCATTCCCGGTGAGCGCTACCGATCAGCAGGGTAACGTCATCGACGCCGCGCTACCCATGGTGTTCGTTCCAACGGATCAGGTGAATCAGCTTACGGACATCGCGGCGGCGTATCAGAACATCAACCGCATCGACGTCCGTAGCCAGCCGATTGCGTTCGCCAAAGGGGATGCTGAATCAGTCCTCAAAACGGTTGCAATCTCGTTCCAGCATGCGGAGGCGGCCGACGCACCGCCGTTTCGCCCGATTATGCAACAGGCGGAGGTCTGCCTCTCGGTTGCCGAACAGTTTCTCGGCAAACCGCTTGCGACCACCATCGCGTACGACCCGATCTTCGTCCAGCCAAACGTCCAGCAGACCGTTGGTGACGTCTTTGCTAACATCATCGACGAGTCTGGGCTGAAGCTCGAACTGCCGGCGGACAAGGTGGGAGGCATCGCGGCGCCGACCCAGACGTTGCGCGCGTTGTCGCGAACCTTTGGCGCAGTACCCGCGCTTCAGGCGATCGGCAACGATTTCGCTCCCGCGAATCTCGATTTTCTCAACGATGCCCGACTGCTCGGTGTCGTCAGCCTAACGGACGCGATCGAATCGATCACCAGGTCGGTCGACATGCCAAAGTTTGTGACCGTCACCGAAGCGAATGGTCACAAGATCGAGTTCACCTGGAAACCGCCCATGAAGGGGCAGTTGCCGGAGCCGCTGGTCAGTTCAGGCGATGACAAACCTACTCTGGAGCTGAAGGGGTCGATTTCGCGTCCCCCGACCGCGGGGCGCTTTTCACCCAGCGATGCTGTGTCCGATATCGAAGGTACGCTGACGAATTTCGGCGTTGTCTTCCTCGACACGGTTCAGGTGAACTTCAAGTCGCTTCACTTTCATATGGTGACGCACCAGAAGCCCGATTTCGGCGCCGACATCAAAGACTTCAAATTTCTGGGACAACTTGCGTTCATCAATCAACTGGCGGATTGCCTGCCGAAGCAAGGTTTTGGTGCTCCCGGCGCGACGCCCTCCATATCGACCGGCGACAGCCCAGGCGGGAGCGGCCCAGTCGCCACCCTGACGACAACGCCAGAAGGAGTCACCGCCGGGGTTGCGCTGGCGGTGCCCAACGTCAGTCTTGGGGCGTTGGCACTGCAGAACCTGGCGCTCGGTGCTCAGCTCAGCCTGTTGTTCACAAAACCAGCGGAGCTGCGCTTCGGCCTGTCGAGCCGCGAGCATCCGTTCCTCATTTCCTATTCGCTGCTGGGTGGCGGTGGTTTCTTCGCCATGACGGTCACCACCCAGCACGGCGATGTCGACCTCGAAGCGTCCCTCGAATTTGGCGCGGTTGCGGCCATCGATATCTTCATCGCCAAGGGCGAGGTGCAGGCGATGGTCGGCGTCTACTTCTCGATCAAGTCCGGCGCGGCTTTGCTTGAAGGGTTCATCCGGCTCTACGGCTGCGTGGAGATACTCGAAATCGTCACCATCTCGGTTGAGTTCTATCTCAGCCTGTCATATGACGGGCACAATGCGACCGGCACCGCCTCGCTGACAGTCATGGTGCGAGTGCTGATGTTCTCCAAGAGCGTCACGCTCACGGTCACACGCAGTTTCAGCACCGATTCGATCTCGTTGTTCACGGCCGGCGCGAAGCCAGCACGAACCTTTGCCGAGACGGTGTCGCTCGATCAGTGGACTGCCTACTGCAACGCCTTTGCCCCCGAATAACACGGCGGTTGATTGTCATGGCATCACAGACGATCGTTTGGGTCACGATACCGAACGGATTTAACGGCACTCGCGGTCGCATTTCCGTCGTCGTCCTGCCGCGGCTGCAGCCGAACGCGGACGGCACTCTGGGCCCGTTCGATTTCGTCGACTGGCCGAAGCACTGCGGCCCTGGAAAGATTGCGTTCGATGTCGTGTTCCCCGGCGTCCGTGTGACGGCCGACATCGTAAGCCAGCCGGACTCGGCGAAATGGACGGCGTTGTTCGATAAAAACACGTTCGTGCGTCCGTACGAGCTCGATGCAAATTCCGGTGTGTTCGGTTCCTATCCGGCCGCGCCTTTGCATGCGGAAATCAAATCGGGCTACCAGCGCATCTGCGAACAATCACCGATCGATCGTCCTGCGCCGGCTGACGTCGCCGCGGGCTTCAGCGACGTAGCCCGCCTGTTCGATCCGGCGTCCCAGGTTAGTGTGGAAAACAGCGGCACGTTGACGGAATCAGAACAGCAGCGGGTGCTTCTTGCGCGATCGCTGTTCCAGCCCGGAGCCACGCTCGCCAATCGCATCGATCAACTGGTTGATCTCGCCAAAGCCGATGCCCAGCAATCCGCCGCCGCCCTGGGAGCGCGCCGCAATTACACAGCGATCGTGCCCGACACCAGCGAAGCCATGGACAAATTTGTTCAGCTCGCTGTTTTCCTCAAACAGCCGAGAGGCGCAGCGTCCGCTTCGCTGCATTCGGCATCGGATACGACGCTCGATTTTCACCAGCGCCTCACGGCCCTCGGCGATTATCCTGAGATGATGCGGAAGCTCGGTCTGGTCATCGAGCTTGAAATCGACATGAACGCCATACCGGAGGCCGAACTGGATGCGCCTTCAACCATCCGCGTCGAGCCCCGATTTCTGGTGGCGCCAGATCATGCGACCGTGTTGCTTGCTCCTTCCACAGTCTACATCTGCAAGCGTGCAAGTGTGTTTGCTGCTGCTCCGAAGAACCTGAACGACGGCGGCAACGAAATCGTTGGCGGTTTCCTCAATCTGCAACGTAGGACTCCGGCCGGCGACAGTGAATTCAGCATCATCCAGGTTGATGTCGACAGCAGCGCGATGAAGACGCTCGACCTCGTCGGCCGAGCGGTGCAGGGAGGGCAGCAGGGCACAGGAGCGCAGCCTCAGCACGGCGCCATGTCGCCGATCCGAACGAGCGGAATTTCGATCACGCGAACGAGCAATGCGCGGCTTCTCCACGAGGTTCTGGTCAGCGGGTTTGATAACTCCAACGCCCTGGTGCCTGGAAGCGACAGCTCAGTTAGGCTGTTCGCCGATGATCTCATTCGCGGCTATCGCGTCGACATCCGAAACCTGAAGTCAGACGCATGGCACTCCCTGCACGGGCGCGTGGGCACCTACGAATTCCTTTCGTCAGGCGAACGGGACACGGTGACTGACGAAGGCACGAGCCAGCCTAACGTCGTGCAGCCGGTGGCCGACGGTCAGGGACCGGCTCCGACCACTCATGACCCAAGCGCAGCCAATTACGTGTCTGAATCATTGTTCCTGTGGCAGGGCTGGAGCCTCGCGGCGCCACGGCCGGTCGACGCGCTGCCGCAGCCGAAAGAATCGGCACGCGTGTCAACGCTCCCCGGGACGTTCAACCTCAAGACGACGTTCAGCGCCAAATCTCTGCCGCGTCTGCGCTTCGGCGAGCGCTATGAAATTCGGGCCCGCACTGTCGATCTTGCCGGCAACAGCCTCAGTGTCGACGATGCGACTTCGGCGTTGGGCGCAATCCCGGCGCAGCAACGACCGGTGCTGCCGGCGACCGGCCAAGACTTCGCGTTCCAGCGCTTCGAGCCGATCGCTTCACCGGTAGCCGTCTTGCGCGCCCAGGCCCGGCAAGGCGACGCGACAGACAGAATAGTTGCCAGGAGCACCCTCAGCGGCACCCCCGCTGATTTCACCGCAGCAAATCCAGATTTTCTCAACACCAACGAGCGCCACATCGTATCGCCGAAGACTTTTCAAATGATGGCGGAGATGAGCGGGCGATTTGATGCCTCGATCGGGACCAGGACAAATTTTGCGCAAACCTATGCGTTGGCAAGCCGCGAAAGCGGATCGCTGGGCGATCCGGACGGGCAGGGAACGCCAACTGATCCGGTGCATCCCGAGCCCTCCTTGATCGTTCCTTATCTACCCGATCCTTTTGTTGCCGGAGCAGCCTTCCGCGATCTGCCTGGGATGCCCGAGGGCACGATTGCGCGATCCGGGCCGACCGGCCTGACGTTTGCGCCGCTGCCCGGCGGAGATCGGGCGAACCAAGTCGGCTCCATCGTCTTGATCGACTTTGGAGAGACAAGCGCATGGCCAGCACTGCAATCGTTCCGCCTGCGTTTGAGCGATGGCGATGGCCAGCCGGTCTGGGACGCTGTCGAGCGAGTACTGACCGTGTCCATGCCCAAGGGTGAAATGCAGACGGTCAGGATGTCGTCCTATCCGGCCGAGGGCCATCTCGATCAATTGGGCATGTGGAACTGGATCGCCGAGGGAATGACCGATGCCGGCCGGGAAGAGTTTCGCCAGCTCGCATTGTCCGGGCTGTTGTGGATGGTCACGCCATATCGCGAGCTCACATTGATCCACGCGGTGCCTCAACCGGTCCAGCCGCCGGTGATGCAATCGCCGTTCCCGCAACCGGACAAGATCGTGAACGGCACCTATGCGGGCGTGGGCGGCAAGGTGCAGGTGCATGCTGCAAGCACCGAGCGGATCGAGCTCATGGCGCATTGGCAGGAGTTCACCCAGGATCCGCCGCTTGATTGCGAGGCGCATGTGTTCACCGCTTCGTTGCCGCTGTCTACGGTTCCGGGGACCGAAACCAGCGCGATGCTGTTCGATCCGACGACAGGCACGCTCGAATTCGTGGCGCCAAGCATCAAAGGTCTCAATGATGTGATCCAGCGTAAGTTCACCCAACTCTCGCAAGCGGCCGCTGACTGCGTTCAGACTGCCGCAATTCTTCATTCCACGGACGCGAGATGTACAGATCTCGCGAAGGACTTGCGAGATCGGGTCGCCGAAACGTTCGGGCTCGTCCGCTATCCGTCGTGGCCGAATTTGATTCCAGCAATGGAGAAAATCGGCGATTTTTCGGATTTCAGCGATCAAAACCACGTCGGAATGGCAAATCTACCGCCCCAGTTCGTCAGCGCGGGACGGGAGGTCGGCGATGCGGCCGGGGAAGTTGCCAACGAGGCCCGAGCGGCCCTCGATACCCTTGCAAGCGTGCTCGGCGTTCGCCACGAATTCGGCGATACCAAGCATCGTAACGTTGATTATCGGGTGGTTGGCACAACGCGCTTTGCCGAATTTTTTCCGCCAGCGATGACTGCCAACCCAGCAGAGATCACCCAGACCAGCAACATTACGACTCTCGCCGTTGTCAGTTCCGCGCCGCCGGCGCCGGCCGTCGTTCAGTACATTGTCCCGGCGTTCAAATGGACGAGGCCGTCGCCCCCCACGCCACCAGATTATCAGAGCTCGCGGAGCGGTGGCGGCCTGCGGATTTATCTCGACTCGCCTTGGTTCTTGACCGGGGAGGATGAGCTTCTTGGCGTCATTCTCTCGTTTCGAGTCACGCCGGCCACCGAGCCGTTCGTGACACACTGGGGACGCGATCCGCTGTGGCACTCGCCGCAGATTTCGGATCGGCCTACTCAACAAGCGTTTCGGAATCCCAAAGTGGTCGGAAGCGCCTTCCTGCATGCTGAAGACCTGGAAAACAAATCGGACAGCGCTTTTCCGTTCTTCACCGACCCTGCAGCTTCGTCTTTCGTGACCGTCGTGGGTTATGAGGTCAAGACCGAGGACGGACGGTGCTTCTGCGACATAGAGCTTGATCCCGGTGTCGCTTATTGTCCGTTCGTCAGGCTGGCGCTTGCGCGCTATCAGCCTAATGCAATCCGGGGCTTCGAGTTGTCCCGCGTGGTCGTCGCTGATTTCATTCAGCTTATGCCTGACCGTTCTGTTTCGCTCGTCGAGTCGAACGACGATGTCTACGAGGTCACTGTCACGGGCACGACGCACGATACGCCGACAGATCCAGTCACGCCGGGGACCCAGACCGGCAATCAGGTCAGCATCCGTGTGCAGCAGCGTATCCCCGGCGCGAGCGACGATGCCGGTTGGTTCCCCGCCGATGACCAGGTAACGGTAACAGCTAACCTCCCGGCGGCGAGCGGAAAAGTTCTCTGGCAAGGGTCGATTTCGCTGCCGACGGGCCGTCAACCTGGCCAGTTCCGATTGCTGATCGAAGAGCTTGAGTCCTTCCAAAGCGTCGCACCGACGCCGCCGGTGGTCTCACGAGTGGTTTTCGCCGAAACCGTGGAGCTTTGAGCACCTTCGGCGCGAGTTCCGATCAAACAGCATTTGGAGGACACTTCCGGTGTCACACACGAAGCACAAGATGTTCTCGCGCCCGGGAGCTCTCAGGATTTGTCAGCAGGGGGAACTCACTTTCACCCCCGCGCGAAGTAGAAGTTGAACTAATTTGTCGGCAGCAAGCTCGGCGTTTTTGGATTGAATTCAGACATCGAGCAAGCTAAAGTGGCGAGCCGATTGGAAAATCCTCCAACGGAACAAGTTGTCCCAAGCAGCAAAGAGGACACCGCGATTGGCAACCCAACCTGCTGGTTCACGAAAATAGCCGACCGGCGACGCGGAAAGTTCTCTTGCCGTGCGCTGGCGATCATCTGCTGCGTGGTGATTTGCGAAGGTCTCGCTCAAGCGGAGGGATATATGGCCAACGGCATTCAAAGCTTTCAAGACTTCTTGAAATCGCTCTCGTCGGAGAAGCCCGAAACCCTGATAGGGAAGCCTAATTCTCAGGTCGAGAGTACAGAAGCTTTCGAGGCAATGCGGCAATATGTGCTGAACCGCTACCAGGGAGTCGAAGCACGCCACACGTTCCTCGACAGCGGGGAACAGATCATTGACTGCATACCGATCGAACAGCAGCCGTCGCTCAGGGGATCGGGCAAACCGATCGCGACCCCGCCGACGCCTCCGCAATCGCAGCTTCCGTCCTACCCCGCTCCCGATTTCGACAAGCGGCAGCGAACGACGCCTCCGCCCCAGCTAAGTCCCGACGCCAAGGATAAATTTGGAAATCAGATGTGGTGCCCCGCGGGCACCATCCCGATCCCGCGTCTCACGCTTGATCAACTGTCGCGCTTCAAGAACCTGCACGATTTTTTTCAAAAAGCGCCCGGGGGCGGGCGCCTTCCAACGGGGATTAAGGGCCGCAGCAAATCGTTTTCGCTCGAGGCGGCACACAAGTATGCGCATGCTCTTCAATTCGTAGGCAATGTCGGCGGCACCAGTGCGCTCAACGTCTGGAAGCCCTCCATCGGGCCAAATCAGGTTTTCGCGCTGTCACAGCACTGGTATGTTGGTGGTAGTGGTGCCGGGCTTCAGACGGCAGAGTGCGGATGGCAGGTGTACCCGCAAAAATACAACACCGATAAGCCCTGCTTGTTCATCTATTGGACTGCTGACGAATACCAAAACACCGGGTGCTACAACAACGACTGCTCAGCTTTCGTCCAAACCGACAGTACGACCGTACTGGGCGGCACCCTTGCATTCTCGACACCCGGCCCCTCGACTCAATTCGAATACACGTTGGGCTTCTATTTCAGCGCCGGTAATTGGTGGTTCTATCTGAATAATCAGCCGGTCGGATATTACCCTGGGTCGATTTACCAAGGAGGCCCGCTGTCGGTTGGCAATGCGACCGAGATCGATTTCGGCGGGGAGACGGTTGGTAACGGGACTTGGCCCCCAATGGGATCAGGTGCGTTTGCATCCGGCGGATTTGGTCAGGCGGCATATCAGCGAGCCATTCAATATTTTCCTCCAGCCGGTGGCGTGGCGAATGCCTCGCTCTCTATGCAGCAGCCTTCGCCTTTGTGTTACACTATTCAAGTGTCAAGCTCTGCGGATGCCTGGGGGACTTATTTCTTCTTCGGCGGTACGGGCGGCATGAATTGCTAAACGTGTGACGCGCAAGCGGCGGGTTTTCCATGGAGTGTCCGGACGGGGATTTAACCATCTGCTGCTTGCGATCCCAGCTTGTTTAGTCTAAACTAAACACTATGAAGAAAACCCCGAAGCCTGTTGCTACCGATCCCGCCCGCAAGCAGGCGGTGATCTACGCCCGCGTCTCCTCCAAGGAGCAGGAGAAGGAGGGCTTCTCGATCCCGGC
>Ga0070670_100005457_pt1 | contig 10725 bp, 23 predicted proteins | sample KBSS63metaG_FD_64665 | JGI IMG/M metagenome (GOLD analysis project Ga0070670, IMG submission 64665) | Switchgrass rhizosphere microbial communities from Kellogg Biological Station, Michigan, USA - KBS S6-3 metaG | ecosystem: Host-associated > Plants > Roots > Rhizosphere > Soil ... | reverse complement strand
ATCCGGTCGAGCCGCGCTGCATCCGGTTTGCCGTCGCGGGTCGGCATGGTTGTTCCTAGGCGTCCACCCTCGCGTAGGTGAGCACGTGATGAGCGACGAGCCCACCGGCTGCGCTCGTGCACTCTGCGGTGCCGTACATCGTCCGCCGTCCGGGCTTGAGGACGCGCGCGCTGCACACGATGTCTTCCTCGCGTGCGCTCTTGAGGAACGCCGTCTTCATGTCGGAGGTGACCCAGCGCTCGGCGACGCCGCGCAGCGTCATGATGGCGAGCCACATGGCGACGTCGGCCGCGCCCATGAGCGTCATGCCGCTGACGATACCGCCTGGCCGCTCCAGCGCCGGCACGAAGGGCACGCGTAGCGTGCATTCGCCGGGAGCGGTCGATTCGACACGGAACGCGTACGCCGCGAGGAACGGCGTGTCCGCGAGAACCTGGTTGAGGTCGGAAAGGGTCGGCGTCGCAATGGTCATCGCCGGGAGCGCCGGCGCACTACTCGGCGGTCGTGGGATCGATCATGCGCTTGACCGCGGAGATGCGATTGGCGGGGAAGCCGCCCTGGCTCGCGTGCTCACGCACCGCGGCTTCATCGGGCGCGATATACACGCAATAGAGCTTGTCGTTCGTGACGAAGCTTTCGACCCACTGAATCGATGGGCCCATCTTCGCGAGGACCTCGCACGACTTCTTCGAGATGGTGCGCATGGATTCCGCGGGCAGCCGGCCGACGCCGGGTATGTCGCGTTCGATGACGAATTTCGGCATGGCGTGGATTTCCTTCTCTTGCGATGCGGCGCGCTTGGCGCAGCCCTTAAGCTTACCGTCGATTCATGATCCTACAGCCGGGGCAGCGGCACAAGCGTCGGCCGTCATTCGGAGATCTCGCGCTCGATTCGCCGGTCGGGCACGAGCCACATCGCAGCGACCGCTGCATAGAGCGCCACGGCCACCCAGCGACTGACGAACGCCAGCGGAATGGCGATTGCATAGATCACGACGGAAATCCGGCCCTTGAGATCACGGCCGAGCGCGCGCGCGATGCGCGACTTGCCGCCGTCGTGCCGGATCAGCGCGCGGCTCAGGATGTAGTACGAGATCGCGGACAGCAGCAGCACGGCTCCGTACATGGCCACCGGGAGGGGAGCGAAATGATTCTCGCCCATCCAGCCCGTGACGAACGGAATGAGCGAGAGCCAGAACAGCAGATGCAGGTTCGCCCACAGGATGGCACCGTTCACGGCGCCCGCCGCGTGCAGCATGTGATGGTGGTTGTTCCAGTAGATGGCGACATAGACGAAGCTCAGCGCATAGCACACGAAAACAGGGATAACGGGCTCGAGTGCGGAAAGCTCGACGCCGTGCGGCACCTTCATCTCGAGCACCATGATCGTGATGATGACGGCGATGACGCCGTCGCTGAACGCCTCGAGGCGCGACTTGCCCATCAGCCTCTCCCTAGAGGTTCCGCGCGAAGAGCAGCGATTTCCCGCCATCGCGCGGCAGGTCGATCGACTTCTCGAGCGTCATTCCGAGCCGCGCAAGAAGCCGTATCGATTTCTCGTTCTTCGGCGCGGTGATCGCGACGAGCCGCCGAATGGAATAGTCGCGTTTTGCATGCGTCATGACCGCGAGCGCCGCTTCCTGCGCATACCCCTTGCCGCGGAACTCGGGCAGGTACGCAAAGCCGATGTCGACGTCGGCGAGCGACTCGCGCTTGATGAGCCCGCAGATCCCGATGGGAACCTCACCGTCGCGAAGCGCCACGAGGTACAGGCCGAAGCCGAGCCGCGCGTACATGTCGATCGGCCCCTGGGCGAGATAGTTGCGCGCGTGGTCCTCCGTCCGGACGCCCTTGTCGCCGATGAACTCGAGCCACGACGGATCGTTGACGAGCCGGAGGATGAACGGCGCGTCGTCCAGAACGAGGCGGCGAAGGCGAAGGCGCTCGGTGGCAAGGACCTCGATGGCGAGCTTCCCGGTCGCCCTTGCCGGCGGATCGGAACGCGGTCTGGGCCATTTGCGCCCGAATGCCATGGTCGCTACGGTTTCACGAACTTGAGCACGAACTCGTCCTTCGGCATCGGCGGATCGGGTGTCTCCTTGTCGCGCGGGTCCGCGGGATTGCGCAAAAAGCCGCCTTCGGCGACGAACCTGAAGCCCGCCGCTTCGACTTCCTTGCGCAGGAACGCCTCCTCGATCCGGTGGAGCGTTCCGGACTCCGAGATTCCGGTACCGGGCCTGCCGGAGTGATCGGCGATCACGTACATGCCGCCCGGCTTGAGCGCGGCATAGACGGCTTTGTTCATCTGCGCGCGGTCGACGCCCATGTGCCCGAGATCGTGATAGTTGAACATTATCGTCACGAGATCGACGGCGTCCTTGTTCGCCGCAGGCGGAAAGGGGTCCTCGAACTTCTGCACGACGGCGATCATGTTGCCCGCCGCCGGGTTCTTGCTTCGCGCGGCGAGGCGCGCTTCCGCCGCCGGGTTGGGACTCTGCCCGTACACGCGTCCGGTCGGACCGACCGCACGCGCGAGGAGCTCCGTCGTGTAACCGCCGCCCGTGCTCAGATCGACCGCCACCATTCCGGGAACGATGCCGATGAAGGCCAGCATCTCGGCGGGCTTTCGCCGCACGTCGTTGGCACGATCCGCATCGCTGCGGTCGGGGCTGGCGACGATCTCCTTGATGCGTTCGGATGTCAGCTTTGCGCCGGCGGAGGGCGCCTGCGCCACCGCCTCGAGGCCGAAGCATCCTGCGAGCAGCGCAAGCATCGCGGCAGTGACGGTGGCCCGCCGAGAGAGGCGGATCGAGAAGTCGAGGTTCATGGACGATTCCTGTGGATTGAATGGGTAAGAGGGGCGAGTCGATTAGGACATGCTCAGATGTGAATCATTCGTCCGCCGCCGAACGCCCAGTTCTCCCACGCCGTCTCCTTGAAGACGACCATGATGTCATCGGGGTGCAGACCTGGCGATCTTCCGATGGCGGTGACGAGGTCGGCGAGGATCTTGCGCTTCACCTTCACGCTGCGTCCCACCGACAGCAGGATCTCGATGAGGACGAAGTCGTCGGTGCGCGAGACGGCAAGGTCCGGATACTCGCCGTCGAAGCGAAAGTCATCGGCGCCGAGCTCCAGCACGCGCTGGAAACGGTCCTTCGCGGGAACGCCGGACTCGACGAGCGCATGGTGCACGGCAGCGAAGATCGCGCCTTTGAATTCTGCGGACTTGCCCGGGCGAAGCGTCAGCGTGACGAGCGGCATGCAATCCTCCGGTTGAGAATGGAACTCGACGGTTGCGTGGCGGAGTGGCCGGGCGACGGACGGTTGCGCCCTTTCAAGATCGGGGGGCCTGTGGGCTCGGATGATGCGGCGCCACGACGACGGCGGTGCCGTAGCACAGCACCTCCGTCACGCCGCTCATGATCTCCGTTGCGTCGTAGCGAACGCCGATAACCGCATTTGCGCCGAGCTCGTCCGCATGCTCGAGCATCAGCGTGAACGCTTCGGCGCGGGTCTTCTCGCACAGGCTGCTGAAGAGCGAAATGTTGCCGCCGACGAGCGTCTGCAGCGAGCCGCCGATTGTGCCGAAGATCGATCGCGAGCGGACCGTGATCCCGCGGACGACGCCCAGGCTCCGGACAATCTCGTGCCCGTCGATGGTGAATGCGGTAGTGGTGAGCGCGGCGTTCATGTCGCCTCAGGGCTTGCCGGCACAGTCGCAGACTTCGTTGCCTTTGTCGAAGATGATCTTCCAGGTTCCCGGGGACTCGAGCCGCCAGATCGACGTGAACGTCGCGAAGAGCTTGCCCTGTCGATCGCGAACCGGGCCCGTCGAGAGCGCGAGCGTACCCGAGTCCAGCACCTCGACGGTCTCCGGCTCCCACGAGAAGGGGGCCGACGGCCCGTCGTAGAATTTCTTCCAGAACTCTGCCACAGCCTGCTTGCCGCGCAGCGGCGCCTTCGAGGTGAAAAAGATCGTGTCATCGGCGAGGAAGGTTGTGAATGCGGCGTGATTGCGGTCGGCCATCGTCCTGGCGAAGGCGCGTTCCGTGTCCAAAACCTGCTGCTTCGCGTCGGCCGCCGAAGGCTTGGTCATCACCGTCGTGCAGCTTGCGAGCGCGGCGAGCGAGAGTACGGCGGCGGCGGAGGCGATGCGCATGGCGAGCAGTCCCTTTCGTTCGATCCGTAATTGCCGTCGACATCATCGCATCATTGCCGCGGCGCGGACCATGAGCGTCTCGTCGGGCTCTACACCGCCGGCACCGAAGACCTCGGGGCCGGCCCGCGAGAAGCCAAGGCGCTCCAGCAGACGCAGCGACCGGTGATTGCGCTCTTTCGCCACCGCGAAGAGCGTCGTAACGCCATAGTGGTTGGCGAGCTCCTCGACCATGGCTTCGGTCGCCCGGCGGCCCAGGCCGCGCCCCCAGTGCGCGCTCGCGATCTCGTAGGCAATGGCCGCGCTGCCGTTCGCGTGGACCGTGGCCTGAACGTAGCCGATGAGCCCGACTCCGTCCATCCTGATCACCCAGTTGAGCCACTGGTCGCGTCCGTCGGCCGAGCGCCGGCTCTCGAGTTTCGCGTACCGCGCGCGCAGCGCGTCGACCGAAGCGGGCGGCGCGTTCTCGTATTCGTAAATCGCCGGATCCGAGAGCACGGCGAACATCTCTTCGGCGTGCGACGCCAGCTGCGGCTCGAGCGTCAGCGGCCCTGAACGAAGCGTGCGCATGCGACGGACGAGCGGATTCTGTCCGGAGTCGCGCTAACCGGTCCGGCACTTGAGCGGCAGGTAACGCGAGGGGACGTTGGTGCCGTTGTCCCCCTTGACGGTCATCTTCGGCGGCGGCGCCGCATATCCGCACACCCACGTGACGGGAACGACCGGCGCATCGTCGATGACGGCCGGGCGGAGCGTCAGGATCTTGCCGTTCAGGTTGCCGTTCGCCTTGTTGCCGAACGTGATGTCGATGGCGCCGGCATGCACGCTCACCGAGCTTACGACGTAGTTGACGATCTTGTCCGGGGCAGGCAGCTGCGCGGCCGCATTGTCGTCGGGAAGCGGCTGCGACGCGGCCCACGCTTTCGCGATGGGCGCCTTCGCGACGTCCCCCAGAGGCAGCGCCTCGACGACCTGATCGCGGATGATCTTGTCGAGATAGCCGGGCAGTGCGAGCGTCGCCATGATGGCAACGATCGCGACGACGATCATCGCCTCGATCAGGCTGAAGCCGCCCAGAGCGCAGCTTGATGCGGCGCTATTTGGCAGCACGAATGCGCTTGACGACTTCGTCGGCGAGAGCATTGGGGACGGGAATCGTCAGGTGGTATTGCTCGATCTTCCAGGCGCCGCCGACACGCCGCAGCACGCCCGTGCCGCGGCATCGGCCGAGCGCTGCGTTGTCGAGCAATTCGTCGAACGACGCATGACGGTCGTCGCCGGACACGTTCACGTGCCGCTCGACGACGACGTACGTCCAGCCATGGCCCTTGTCGAAGTGCGGCTTGGCGTACGCCTTGAACTCATCGACGGTCCAGCGCTCGGACGCGTCCGTCCCGATGAAGACCCCGTCGGGCGCGAAGAGACCGAAGTACTCGTCGAACTTCGCGTTCGCGGCCGCGCGATGGAACGCGTCGAGCAGCGAGTTGATCTCGTCTCCCGAGCGGCTCGCATGCGCCGGTATGACGGCGCAAAGCGGGAGGGAAAGAATCGCGCGGCGCCAAAGGTTCATGCGAATTATCGCTGTTCCGGCGGAAGGCTGCCGATCGCCGCAAGAAGCCGCGCGTGAGCGGCCGGAACGACGGGCCGGTGGCGGATTTTTGTGCCGGCCGGATCCTTGCCGAGAAAGTTGTCGCCGTTCCAGTTGCGGCGGGGACGGATCGGCCGCTGCACGAATCCCCCGCCGCAGTTCGGGCACACGTTGTGGAGCACGTGCTCGACGCATGTCGCACAGAACGTGCACTCGTACGAGCAGATTCGCGCCTCGGTCGAAGCGGGCGGCAGGGCGATATTGCAATGCTCGCACGTAGGTCGCAGTTCCAGCATCTCGTTATCCTCCCGTCACTCCGTCTCGGCGCCTAGTCCGCGAGCTCGACTTCACCTTCTATCTCGACGGGGATGTCGAACGGCAGCTCCGCGAGTCCCACCGCGCTGCGGGAATGCGCGCCGACCTCCGGACCGTAGAGCTCGAGAATCAAATCCGAAAAGCCGTTGATGACGAGCGGCTGGCGGTTGAAACCCGGGGCGGAGTTCACCATGCCGAGGACGCGTCCCCATGCGGCGATACGATCGAGGTCACCCAAGGCACGCTGGAGGCTTCCCAGGATCGCGAGCCCCGTGAGCTTCGCCGCCGCGTATGCCTGGTCGAGGCTGACCTCGCGGCCGACCTTGCCTGTCGTCACGAGCGTCCCGTCGGGATTCTGCGGACCGTGGCCGGAGATGAGGGCTCGACGTCCGACGACGTGGACGAACCGGAACGGCAGCACGACGCCGGGGGGCGGTTTGAGCGGCGGCGGCAGCGTCAATCCAAGCGTGCGCAAGCGGTCTTCGATGCGAGACATTGAGGTTTCCTTAAGGTCGACTCCGCTGCCTCATTTCATCGCTGCGCCTATCGTCTGACGCACGGGAATGCCGGTCGGATCGAAGTCGTCGAGGCAGAAGACATTGACTCCGAAATGATCAGGCGTGACGCGCTTGCGGTGAAACGGGTAGATGCCGCAGGTGCTGCAGAAATAGTGGCGCGCCGTCATGGTGTGGAAGCGATATTCGGTGAGCGAATCCTCGCCCGACAGCAAACGGAATCGATCTTCGCGTACCTTGACCATCAGCGCATTCTTGCGGCGGCAGATCGAGCAGTCGCACGTCGTGAGCTCGGGAAAATCCGTTTCGATCTCGAACGTGACGGCGCCGCAATGACAGCTGCCGCGGAACGTTTTCATCGGCCGGCTCATGACGGTCGTCAGCGCTTCGCGAGTTGCGCGGGGTCGTAGAAGAACGTTTCCTGCTGGACGCGTTCGCCGACCCAGCGCTGGTAGGCGAGCTCCTCCATCCGGCTTTTCGTGCCATCGAGCCATTCGAAGCTGAAGATCCAGCGGATGACCACGTAATCGCCGTTGACGAACACCGGGCGAACGCAGCGCGAGCTTACCGTACTGGCCTTCGCCAGTATTCGCCGCTCGTTGGCGACAAGCCTGTCGCGCCCGACCCGCGGCTCGGACTGGTTCTCCCGCATCGACGCGTCCGGCGCGTAGAACTGCTCGATCGCTTCGGCGTGCGCGTTCGCTTCGACGAGCGCGATGAACCGTTCGAGCGTTTCGGCGGCAGGCATTGGGTGTCGATCAGGCCGCGGGCCGGAGCAAACTTGTCGCGGTCACGGCTGTCGCGGCATAGCGTATCGCAGCGCCGCGCGCTCCCGTGCCTTGGCCGCCTCGACCTCGCGGTCGCGCGGCGGCGCCTTGGTCTCGAGCGAGGACAGGAGCTTCGCGGAAATGGCGGCGATGTCGTCGACTGCCGCGAGGAAGGCCGCCTCGTTCGGCTTAGAAGGCTTCGTAAAGCCGCTGATCTTCCGCACGAACTGCAGGGACGCCGCGCGGATCTCGTCATCGGTGACGGGGGGCGCGAAGTTGAACAGCATCCTGATGTTTCGGCACATGGTCTAACCCGGTTGAGGTTGCGATCGTATCCTTGCGAGCGAAGCCGAACGTCTTGTCACTCGATCCTGGCGCCGCTGTCCGCGAGCAGCGCCCGCAGGATGGAACGATGGCAGTGAGACTCGTCGGCGCAGTAGCATCCGACCGAGAAGTTCGCGTGATGGGACAACGCAGCCAGCAGCTCGATCACTCGACGGTTCTCCGGTTTCGCCATTTCCGCGCGGTATCTTTTTGCGAACGCGGACCATTGGGCCGGGCTTGTCGCCGCCTGCGCGGCTTTCACCGAGTCGGCCGTCGGAGCGAGATTGGGCAGCCAGACGTCGTACCAGTTCCCCGTGGAGTGCTCGCTCTTCGGAACGCCGCGAGGCGGGCGGCGCACCGTTCCGATGCGGGTGCCCTCGCCGCTCGCGCGCGGTGCGCCGAGACGCACGACGCGAACCGTCATGGCTCATCCAGCGAGCGGTACATGACATAGGCGTCGACGTAGCCCTTCGTCGCGTGGCGGAAGGCCCGAGGCAGCGTCCCGACGATCTCGAACCCCAGCCGCTGCCAAAGCCGGACCGCCGAGTCGTTGCTCGAGACGACGAAGTTGAACTGCATCGCCCGGAACCCTCGCCGCCGCGCTTCGCCGAGGCAGTGCTGTCCCATCGCTTGGCCTACGCCTCTGCCGCGCGCGGTCGGCGCGACCATGAACGCTGCGTTCGCGACGTGGGAGCCGAGACCGGGCTGGTTGGCCCTGAGGATGTAGGTTCCGACGACCGTGCCGTCGTGCTGCGCCAACTGGCAATGATTTGCCGGCTGCATCCAGTAGCCGAGCGCCTCGGCGCGCGAGATATCCGGATCGAACGCGTACGTATCGCCCGAGGCGACGACGACGCGGAAGATGTCCCAGATCGCGTCGCCGTCGGCATCGGTCGCGTCACGCAGCGTCAGCGCGGATGCGGCGGGCATCGAAGTGTCTTGACGCCTCGGAGAACCGCAGGCCCCGATCGATAGGGAAGGCGCTATCCCGCCCGCCGATGCAAGTACTTCTCGGCGCATTTGATGATTTCCTGGTTGTTCGGGAATTCGAGGCAATTGCGCGCGTCGGCGTCGACGATCGACACGCGCGCAGCGCGCGCCGGCGGCCTCTGGTCCAGTTTGGGCGGGGTTGCGGCCGGCGCAGGCGCGGGTGCGGCGGTTGCCGCAGGCGCAGGCGCAGCGGCGGCCGGTGTAGCGGGGGCGGGCGCCTGGGCCGAGGCAGCGGAGATGACGGTCATGACGGACGCGATGGCGAACATTGTTATCGACTTCATCGAGGCACCTCGGTTGGTGGGGGGCGGGCAATGTCAGCTTTCGGCGATGCGAACTTCCGCGATCCAGTTGCGTTTCCTGCGCGCGAGGCGGCTTGCGAGGTCCTCTTGCTCGAAGCTCGCCGACGCACGATCGAGCCACGCCGGCTCGACATTCTCCAGCGTATTGACATTCACCACGGCGTAGACGCGGCCTTCCATCTCGCAGGTGACGAACGGCACGACACCGCACCGCACACAAACGTGGAACGTGGCGGTGCGTGTTCCGAATGCGTATTTCGAGACGAGCGTACTCTCGCGAATGCCCACGGCAAGAGCCGCTTTCGGGTTCGACGTCCAGACGCCGCCATGCTTGACGCAGAACGAGCAGCCGCATGCACGGGCTGGAATGCGCGGAGGATCGCCCTCCCATTCGAGCGCGAGCCCTATGTTGCCGCAATGACATTTGCCGGAGAGGAGCATGAGCGTCGCCAACAAGGAGCCGCGGCGTCATTCCATCTTGCGGATCAAGAGATACACGAGGATGAGAAAGCCGAAGCCGACATACATCCCGAGAAGCGCCGCAAGCATGAGCTTCGCCATCTCCAAGGTTACTATTTCCGAGGCGGCCATGAAAACGACCGAGCCGACGAACGCTACGAACGAGCCGACGATGCCCGCCGCGATCAGCAGACGCTTTCGTTTCTTTTGCACTCAGCCCGGTTGCTGCGCCGGCTTGACGTTCATGAGCACGTTGGTCACGAACGACGCGAGGCCGAGAATGACCACCAGCGCCGAAATCCCGACGAACGGACCCGCCGATTCGTGGCCGGTGAGCAGCGTCGCAAGCGCGACCATGAACGCAGGCAACCCGAGGTTGTGCAGCCAGAAGTGAATCCGGGCGAGCTTCGTCTCGGCCGCTGCAGGATAGAGGTGGTACACGAGCCCGACGAGCGCGAACGACGCCCAGCCCAGCAGCAACAGATGCGCGTGGACAGGCGCCAGCGTGAACTGCTGCGACATTCCCATCCCGAAGCCCAGCAGGGCGCCAACGAAAAGGTATACGACCGCAATCTTGAGGAAACGCAGGCCCATCGTTGTTCTCCCTGTGAACTACAAACACTGCGGCGCGCCCCTTGCGAGGGCGCCGACTCATTCGCGCCCGCGAATCTGCGGCGGAGGCCGCATCGACGGCCGCAGCTCCTTGCGCACGACGAGCTTCAACCCGGACCACACGTCGCTGACGGCGCACACCTTCACGTCGACGAAGCCCAGCGGGAGCGCCACCTCGCGAACGACGTCTTCGGTGATGTCGGTCGCGACCGTCGCGGACTTCTTCGGCCACGACACCCAGATCGCGGCATCCGGCCGGAGCTTCGTGCGGCAGCTTAACAAGAAATGCGCGAGCTCCGCGCGGCGCGTCGAAAATACATGCACCACGTCGGTGCTGGAAGTGAGGCGTTTGCGGATGCGCATTCCGTCGGGTGCCGGTGCGATGAGGCTCATGTAGTCGTTCGGCGCGCCCGCCAGAACGACGTTGCTGCCGGCCTTGAGGCCGAGCTTCGCAGCGAGCGGCGTTGCCGAGTAGCCGGCCATTCGATCAAGCGTCAGCGCGCATCCAAGGTCAGCGAACCGGCTGGTCTTCGCGAGATCAGCGATCGACCTCGAGTGCCCGCTCGTAGACCGCGAGATGGGCGGGCGAGAAGCAGCAGAACACGACTTCCGCGATCGTCGGGAACAATGCAACGGTCGATCGAACGGTGGAGACGGCAATCGCCGCGGCGAGGTCTACGGGATAGCCGTACAC
>Ga0070670_100005456_pt1 | contig 10725 bp, 12 predicted proteins | sample KBSS63metaG_FD_64665 | JGI IMG/M metagenome (GOLD analysis project Ga0070670, IMG submission 64665) | Switchgrass rhizosphere microbial communities from Kellogg Biological Station, Michigan, USA - KBS S6-3 metaG | ecosystem: Host-associated > Plants > Roots > Rhizosphere > Soil ... | reverse complement strand
AGCTGTTACTCCGCACATCGGTGTGGCTGGTGAGGGCAAAATAACGAAATCCAAGCTCGCGGGTGATTTCATCCAGTGCCGCGACAAGATCGCCTTCGCTCTCGATTTCGCGAACGTCGCTGACAAACGTATTGACTCGATCGAACATGCCTTGGCCGCGGGTCTCTCCGAAGAGCGCCGGCAGCGTTTCCAAGCCGCTTCAAGATCCGGGCTCGTCCTTTCCGAGCGTTCGCGCAGCGCGGTTCTCAAGCGCGGGGGCAAACTGGTGACCGAGCGGAACGAATGTATCGGCTTGCAGTGTGTGTGCAATTATATTCGTTGCCGGGTCCGCCTCGCCGCAAAGCGGGGCACTGTCGCCATGTCACTGATCGCCACAATGACGAGCGCACTCGCGATCTTCAAAACCCGTGGTTTCAGAGTTTGACGAGCAAGCTCGAGACGGAGAAAAAGATGCGCGGATGGAGTCCGACGACCGGAATTCAGGTCGACCTAACCCAGGTCAGGAAACGGAACATTTCTCGCTTGCCCGCAATCACGGCCCATGGCGACGTTCAGCATCACCATCGTGAACCAGAGCTTCAGGGCCTCCAGTAATTACGAGCTCGATTCCGTTGGCGACGCTAACAGGGAGGCAATCAAGGGCGCGCTCCAGATCGGCGTCGACGAGGTCAGTAACGGCAAGCCGTTTTTCGCAGCTGAAGTGAAGATCGAACAGCATGAGGATGTCGTGAGCCGCTTCGTCGTTTCGATAGGTGCTTCGCCCTTGCAATAGCCATCGCTATTCGCCGCTACGCTGCTGTTCGGACTCGGGACAAGGCCTAGGCACCCAATGTCCGGTATCCATCCATCGTGGGCACCAGTCGCTTCGGTCTGTTTTCGGCCCAATGCGCACATTAGGCCTCGCGCAGGGTTCTAGCGCTCCGGCCGACTGCCCGTCCGGACGCAGGCCTCCCCAGTCATTCCCTCGCAGGTCGGATTCAACGGCGAGGGTTGCCCGGGTCCTGCGTTCGCTTTCAACGCGTCCGCGAGGTTTCGGTAGGGCGCTGCGGCCGGCAGGACATCCCATGGGTTGGACGAGGTCTGATCTGAGCTCGTTCCCATCTGCGCGACGCCGACCGGAACTGGCGGCGAGTTGCTCGTCACTGCAGGACTAGTCCCTTTGGTTTGTCCGAATACGGGAGCGGTTATGACCAGGGCGACGAGGAACAGCAGGTACTTCATAACTTGTCCTCCTCACATCGAGAACGTCCATCATGTTAGAGGCCAAAGATCATCCTGGAATACAGTAACACCCCGAGCGATAGCCTCGTGACAATCTCATTTGAGCTTCTTGGAGCCCTCTACGAAGGCAGCGATGGACTTGTTCAGGAGCTGGTCGTCAAAACCCTTTAGCGTCTCCTGAGACTGTCTCCGCCTATCGGCAACGGCCGGTCCGGAGTCAGTGATCTGCGCGTTGATTTCCGCTGCCGTTTCGACATCCTGACAATCGCAGAAAAAGATACACCGCCGTCCTCGACAGGAAACGTCCTGCGAGGTTGGACGCCGACCTGGGGCGGATAGCCAACTCTCGGTGAAAAGCCGGATGCCGGCTGATCCAAATTCAGACGATCCCTGAAGCGGCCTCCAGCGTGGAGCGACATTCGCGGCGTGACAGAGTCTGGTCATCGAACCCAAGCCGTTAATCGGCGCGGCTGTGTAGCCCTGAGCGTTGCCGTAGGGCTGTTTTTGCTGGTCTTGCTTGCAATACACTTCGGCTGGCTGGGGCAGATTGACAGACAGAAAGCGACCCAAATGCCCGTTTTGGAGATCAACCGGACGTAGGTAGTCTGCCCACAATTCGCGCCAAAACCCTAGTCCACTTTCCCATCATTCCGGCCTCGGAGTACGTGTCAACTCGACGCTAGGATCACATAGGAACGCGCGCACATCTAGGCATAGCGTCCTGCATGAAGCTGAGGGATCACGGTGGCTGTCATCCGATCGCGCCCAATATAGCATTCGAACAACGCCAAATTCGTCATCCACGCGAGCCACGAAATCACGCGATAGAACGCAGCATTCAGTTGCGATCGTCAGCGAACCGGCGATTGAGGGCGGCACGGGCCCTGGTGCGGCAGCGGAAGCGATCGACGCTGTGCGATGGAAGCGCGGCAGCGGCGAGGCGCGGATCAGCCGGAGGGAACATGGCGCCGGTGAGCAGAAGCTACGCGAGCGCATTGGAACGCGAAGCCTAGCGCTGAAGTCTCGCCAAGCCGAGATCGCGCCTATCCTGGTTGCATTGAAAAGGGACGGGGGACAAGGGGAGCGCCCCCCAGATCGTCCCAGAGGCGACCAGGCTAGGAGGTCTTGCCGGTCTCCTTGAGCGTCAGCGCTTCTTCGGAAAGCTCGGCCTGGCTGCGGCGGGCGCCGCGACCCGAACTCCTGGTTTCGGCCGCAAGATCGCTGTTAGTTGCCGTTCCTTCGCGCCATTCGGTTATCTGGTCGGTGAGGCTGCTGATCTGGTCGCTCATTTGATTACGGCGCGACCACAGGAAGACTCCGGCGGCAATGGCGCCGCCTGCGACTGCGGCCGCTGCAAGGGGATTGTCGCGAGCCGTGCTCATGACGCCGCTATACTGATTGCGGCCCTTCGGGTTGTTGTTCTGTCCTGTACGACCGGGACTGCCGCCACGATTTCCACTACGGTTATTTGTCGCCATTTTACATGCTCCTCTGATTACCGGCTAAAACGCGCAGCTTCAGCCTCAAGCTATGTCCGGCTAGCCCAGCCGCTTGCGGTTTGCCCGGACCCGCTTCCCATAGACCGACAACGCCTTGCGCGCCGCGATCTTAGGGCTTTTCACGCTTCCGCCTGCAAATGCTCCGGTCAGTTCAAACGCAGCCTCGGTCTTTTCGCGAACCATTCGTTCAACCTCGTGACCAGCGGTCGGGCCGCCGCCCATGATCCGCCATGAGCGAAGCAGGACGACCATGCCGGCGTCGGCCCACAGCCTCGAGGCGTCGAACATGAGACGAGACCAGTCGGCAGTGCGGTTGGGTCGTGCCATCTCAATCTTTGATGTTGAGGAGCGCCGACGAACCGACGGCGCTCCCCTCATCGACAATTATTGTGCCGTGGCCATCCGAGGTTGGGAGGCGTTGTGGCCGCCATTGCGCGACAGGATTTCACGGACGGTTTCCGTGGAAACGTCATCCTCGCTCGCATCGACAGAGACGAAGATACCGCCTTCATTGATCCGACCTTCGTAATAGGTCGCGTCGTCCTCATCGACTCCATGATCCTTAAGCATTCCGGTCAGGCCGCCGGCCACTGCGCCGGCTCCCGCGCCGATTGCAGCAGCGCCAGGGATCGCAGAGCTAGCAATCGCGCCAGCCGCAACGAGCGGCCCAACGCCCGGTATTGCCAAAGCGGCGATCCCGAGGATCGCACCGATGCCGGCGCCGCCGAGCGCGCCCTTGGCAGCGTCTCCCAGGCCGTCCTTTTCGCGTTCGCCCGAACCGTCGGTAACGGTCGTGCCGTCCTCATCCCGTCCAATGACTGACAACTTGCTGTTGTCGACCCCTGCGTCGCGCAGTTCGCCAATCGCCGCTTCTGCTTCCGAGCGGCTGTCGAAGACGGCTGAGATGATGTTCCTCATGATAACTCCTGAAAAAAACTCGCCCGCCCATATGCTTAGCGAAGGAGGACAAGGCGCGTTCCCCGAGCTGGAAAATAAACTGGCCGGCACCTGCGGGCATTTCGACACTCATTCGAAGAAGGCGGCTTAGCCGGAGATCAAGCCGCCTTCGCCTGCAATGGCCCCTTAAACGGGTGCGTCGGCCCAGCGGGGTGCCGACGGTGGGGCACCCGGCTTTGGGTTACATCATGTTGTTTGTGGTCGACCCCTGCGTTTGCGGTCCGCCGGTTACTGATCCGCCTGCAGCGACCTGCTGTTGTACCGCCTGGGTAAGCTGCGGGCTCGTCGTCGTGGCCGTGCAACCTGCCTGCCCGCTGGCGATCGAGGCCGACAATGCGCTCACCGAAACCCCGCACACGTTTGCGGCGACGTCAATCGGTACCTGTGCATTTACCGGGATGTTCGCGCGGTCCACCTTGATGGCTACCGATAGATCATTGAGGACATTCTGGAGGTTTACATTGACGAGCGTCGGTATGCTGGATCCGCCGCTCGATGCACCGCTGGCCCCAGTCTCAGTGCCACCGGTCCCAGCCGCTGGATTGACCGCGCTCACCTCGCCGGCGGAGTTGGGGGCGGCGGCCTCGTTCGTTTTGCAGCCGGCGACTGCAAGCGTGAAAGCAGTAACCGTCATTCCAAGCGTCCAATAACGTCGGGTCATCTCGTGCTCCTGTTGCGCTTAAATGTGTGGCGTCGTGACCTGATCGGGCTGCGGCGTGGTCGAGGTCGGAGGTGGCTGCGTCGTCGGCGTGCTGGCAGGAGCGCCCGTGGTCGTCTGCGCGCCGCCGCCTACCGATCCGTTCGCGGCGAGCTGCTCTTGAATATATTGCTTAAGTTCCGGCGAAACGCTGTTGGCCGTGCAACCACTGCTGCTTCCGCCTCCTGCGCCAACGGACAACACGTTGATCGACACGCCGCAGACGTTGGCGGCGACGTTGATGGGAATTTGTGCGTTGATCGGGATGTTCGCTTTGTCGACCTTCAAGTCGAGCGCGAGATTGTTCAGTACATTGGAAAGATTGACGTTCACTAGCGCTGGCACGCTCGATACGCCGGCCGCGACTGCCGAACCCGCGCTTTTGACTTCGTCGGCGGCGGACGAAGCAGTCTTGCAGGCCGATAGTGAAAGCAGCGCAATCAAGGCTGCAGATGGCAGAATCCTACGCATACTTGGTCCCTCTGTTCTATGTCGGGCCAACGCGCTTCATCCCGGATTGTTTCGGGCAGACCACTTTAGTCCCCGAAGACTGTCTCCGATGCCGAACCCGGCAACGCGCTTAATTATCCAGTCCCTCCAGATTGGCACTGGGGAAGGCGGCAGCTGGGGAAGCCCCAGCACCTCACCTTGCGGCTGTGGGCCCAAAGCTCCATCTGCCGGCCCTCGATCCAGCTCTCCTCGGCAATGCCTATCGCGCTTTTATCGTCGGGCGCATGAAACTCGGTCGGCCACGTGAGGTGCCCGGCCTCAAAGAGGTACAAACGATACTCTTGCATTTCCCAGCCGACCGAGCGCGATGAATTCGCATTGGCTGCGTAACGATCCGGATTTCGCCCGTCTGCCCACTAGTGCACAGAGTTTCGTGCACTTGTCCGCTTTGCCCAATCGTGCTCTCGTTCATCGTCACAGGGGTGCCGTGCATGTTTGGCCGACTCGAGGAGAACCCAGCCGCAGATTCTGGAAACAATCTGCTTAGGGCTTTGCGTCCGGCGGACGCGGCAATCCTTGGCCCTTATCTGGAACCTTGGATTGGAACCCGCGGCCAGGTCATCCACGAGCCCGGCGAGCCGGTGCGCAGCGTCTATTTTCCGTGCGGCCCGAGCCTCATCTCCTACCTGGTGGTGCTCCAGAACGGCACCGCGGTCGAAACTGCCCTCATCGGCCGCGAAGGCGCCATCGGCGGGATCGTCAGCAAGGGACGGCTACCAGCGTTTGCACGGGCCGAAGTGCAGTTTCCCGGGCCCTTTCTGCGGATGCAGATCGCCGACCTCGAAGAGGCGAAGAAAGCGTCTCCGACATTAGGTAATTTGTTTGCTCGATACGCCGACTGTCTGGCCGCGCAGGTCTTTCAGGCGGGCGCCTGCAATGCAGCCCATTCGATTGAGCAGCGAACCGCAAAATGGCTCGTTTCTGCAGTGGAGCGCACCGGCGGCCCAGATATCCCGCTAACGCAGGACCAGCTGGCTGTCATGCTGGCTGTCGGGCGCAGCTACATCAGCCGCGTACTGCGCGCGCTGAAACAACGGGGGATACTCGAGACCCGCCGCGGTTCGCTTTATATCCGCGACATCGACGGGCTGCGCGATCTTGCATGCGAATGCAACGACAGCGTCCGCGCCCACTTCGAAGACGTGCTTGCCGGCGTTTATCCTACTGAAGACGAGCTCATCGCCGCCTGATCGGCAGGCGAAATGCTAGTCACCCGCCCGTATCGAGAACCCATCCCCATATGAGCACAGCAGGTAAACGATATTGCAAAGACCAGTGAAGCTCATTCGGGACCTCGCCAATATCTTGTCGAGACTGAATGCGCTCGATGAGCGGTCGGCCGATACTCAGATTGAATTGAGGCAGCTGGCTTCACTGCTGAGCATCAGGGATGAATTGCCTGCGATCCCGCCAAAGCATCTCCAGCTGCGAGTGGCCGGTGCCTACAAGGCGAACTTCTTCGAGGCGGGCCACGAGATGATCCGGGAAATCGAATGCATCTCGAACAGCAATGGCGAGAGCTTCCTGGGATCGAGCAACATACTTGATTTTGGATGTGGCTGCGGGCGGATCTTGATCCCGCTTAGCTTTCTTGTTCCGCCCGGCAGATTGTCGGGAACCGACATCGACAAACATGCCATCCGCTGGCTGGATGCCAATGGTCCGCCATTCAAGGATCTGACCGTAAATCCGGTGAAGCCACCGACGAAGTATGACGATGCAACGTTCGATTTCGTCCTCGCGCTAAGCGTCTTCACTCATCTTCCCGAGAAGATGCAACGCAAGTGGCTTGGCGAATTGTCACGGATCATGAAGCCCGGCGGCCTCGGCTTGTTCACCACGCACGGCGAGAAGCAATATGCCAAGCTCAGCGAACCGGCGCAGCAGGAGCTAAGGACTAGCGGATTTCATTATTCGGTCGGCGATGCGACCGAGGGTCTGCCCGAATTCTACCAAACGAGTTTCCAGACCCATGATTATATCAAGCGCGAATGGGCGCGTTATTTCGAGATTGTCGAAATCCAGAAGCAGGGGATCGCGAACAACCAGGATGCTGTCCTCGTCCGAAAAAGGTCGTGATCCTTTTCGCCTCAAGTAGGGAGCGGCTCGAAACATCGAAGCTCGAAGAGCCGTTATTCGACTGAGCGAAAGTTACCCGCAAGCGGCATGCGCCAATGCCCCGCGTTCCACGTTCGAAGACGGTAGCTCAACCTCGCATAAACGGCGCGAAACAAACGCTGCTTGACCGACTCGCTGCCAGGGATCAGGGACCCCTCGGCCGCCTGTCGGGCGCGCACTAGCAGTTGTCCGCGGTCGTAACGCGTTTCTCCGACACCCCAGATCGGGAGAATGACCATGGCCGAAACGACATCGCCGGCAGGCGGTGCGGACACCCTTGCGCCCTCTCAACCCACTCCGCCTGCCAGTCCAGCGAGAGCTTCGGAAGCGAAAGAGACAATCATCCTTGGCGGCGTTGGCGATGAGACGATCAGGCCCTTCAATTTTCACGCGACCGATGACCAACTCGCCGACTTGAAGCGCCGGATCGCCTCGACCCGATGGCCCGAGCGCGAAACCGTCGACGATGACACGCAGGGCGTCCGCCTCGATACGATCCGCAAGCTCGCCGATTACTGGCTGAACGAGCACGACTGGCGAAAGATCGAAGCGAGGATCAACTCCTATCCCAACTTCGTCACCAGCATCGACGGGCTCGATATTCACTTCATCCATGTGAAGTCGAAGCATGAGAATTCACTGCCGGTGGTCCTCACCCACGGCTGGCCAGGATCGGTGATCGAGCAGTTGAAGATCATCGAGCCGCTGACAGATCCGACCGCTCACGGAGGCACGGCGGAGGATGCATTTGACGTCGTCGTCCCGTCGATGCCGGGATACGGGTTCTCCGGAAAGCCGGGCGCATCCGGTTGGACGCCTGAGCGGATCGCTCGAAGCAACACCGAACTGATGAAGCGCCTCGGCTACAGGAAATTCGTCGCCCAGGGCGGCGACTGGGGCGCCATCATTACCGACCTCATGGGAGCGCAGGCCGCACCGGAGCTGATTGGCATTCACACCAACATGGCTGGCGCGATCCCGCCCGCCATCGACGGCGCAGCATTTGCCGGAGCGCCACCGCCCGAAGGCCTCGACGAGGAGGAGCGGCAGTCGTTCGACCACCTCGCCTTCTTCTACAAGCACGGCCTCGGCTACGCCCTCGAGATGGGGAACCGGCCGCAAACGCTTTATGGCCTCGCGGACTCGCCAGTGGCCCTTGCGGCATGGATCATCGACCACGACATCTGGACCTATCGGCAAATCGCGCGCGTGTTCGATGGCGAGAAACTCGGTCTCACAAGAGACGACATCGTCGACAACATCACGCTCTATTGGCTGACCAACACCGGCGTGTCCTCGGCGCGGCTCTACTGGGAAAACAAGAACCCCTTCTTTGCTCCCAAGGGCGTCAAGGTACCGGTCGTCGTGAGCGTTTCGCCAGACGACATACCGGGTCCGATCCCGCGCAAATGGGCGGAGGCGGCGTACCCGCAGCTGCTTTATTTCAACAAGCATCCCGAAGGCGCGCACTTTGCCGCTTGGGAACAGCCGGAAGCGCTGGTCGACGACATGCGCAAGGGTTTCCGTTCGTTACGATGACGTCGGGAAAGGCGGTGCTGGAAGCGGCGGCGCCCGCCCAGAAACGGGGGCGCGATGAACGAGGACGATGAGCAGTCGTCCAACCGGCTGGCTGCGGAAACATTCATGCCGGTCATGGTGGAAGCGTTCCATGACGGCTTGAAGGAAGTCGCAAGCCTTTCCCGATGGCTGCTCGCAACGCTGGTCGTGATCAATGGCGCTGGAGCAGTCGCCATTCTGCCTCTTAAGATGACGACCGAAGCGAAGCTGGGAAGTTCAGCCGCCTTCCTCCTTGGAATACTCGCCGCATTGGGGGCCGGAATGTGGTCGCTGTATGCGTTCAAGCGTGTGAGCATCGCTGCAAATACCATGATGGCTTACTGGCTGACGGTTGCGGGGGACGCACCGCGCCTCGCGGCCCTGGAGGCGACCATGAAGAGCCATATGGATCAGGCCATCGGCTCCCGTGGAACCCATTTCTTCGTATTTGCGAGTGTCGCAGCGTTCCTCGTCGGCTGCATATTCACCGGCTGCGGAATCATGTCCTGAGGAGAACGGCGATGGATGATTTGGTGGAGGTCGCATTCGACCTTACGCCGCCGACCGACGACCAACTCGGGCGGTTGGCTTCGGTCCTCAGCGTTGAGGAGCGGCACCTGCTGCTTGATCACGGGGAGGAAGCACCGTTTTGCGGTATCTTCCTGAGCGAGAAACGCGAGGGCGCTTACACTTGCCGTCTCTGCGGGCTGCCCTTGTTCAAAGGCGGTGCGAAGTTCGATAGCGGCACTGGCTGGCCGAGTTTCACTGCACCTTTTGCCGATGGCCATCTGCGAGAGGTTCGCGATACCAGTTACGGCATGGTCCGCACGGAGATCGTCTGCGCTCGATGCGGGGGACACCAGGGCCATGTTTTTCCCGACGGTCCGCCACCTACTGGCCTGCGCTATTGCATCAACTCCGGATCGCTCGAATTCACGGCCAAGGGAGATCGCCTGCCCAACAAGCTTGGGCGGGGAGCTCCCGAGGGTGAGCCGCTCCGTATTTGAACCGGTCGAGCCCGGGTTGGCTTTCCTCCTATAGGACCTGGCGAATCCTCGCTTCTGACGGGCATTTCTGGGTGGTTCGACATTCGCCCTCGCTCGCCAGAACGCCGATCGAGTCCCCGCCGGGTCAGTAATCTTGTGCATGCTGCCAGATACCGGCGAACGCTATCTGTCTTCGGCCATTATTCGAAAATATCGAGGCCGAGATGACGGATGAGGAACGGAACCTGTCTCGTTCGACGCCATCCGCCCAATACCTGTCCTGAGGACGCGAAGCCTGCCTCTCCACCGGCGTTGCTCCAAATGTTCGATGAGAACGCCTGATGGCGTTCCTGTTAAACTGCGCGCTCCAGCGCAATCGCGGGCATGGTTGACCTGCGGGCAACCCTGCCAATTTACGTCTCGGTAAAATTTGCCGCCGCAGCCTTCATGGCTCAATCTGACGAGGTTGCCTTGCGTCCATTTGCACGCAGTTGCGGCCGGGCGGGCCCGAGCCGATGACACGGCTGGCGGACGATTTCGACGAGGCCGCGAGGAAATGCACGAGCCTGCGGCAGCTGCGCGCCCTGCTGCTCGACGCTTCGAGCGAACTCGGCTTCGACCATTTCGCGCTTCTGCATCATGCGAGCCTCACCAGCAGCACAAAAGCCTACATCCGGATCGACAACTATCCGGCGGACTGGGTGGGGGAACTCGCGGCGGGGGGACTCGCGCTGCAGGATCCGGTGCATCTTGCGAGCCGAAGAGCCAACATCGCGTTCGAGTGGGCCGACCTTGCGCGCTTCGTCCAGCTTGGGCCGGTGCAGCGGAACATCCTCGCACGAAGCCGCCACTTTGGTATCGGCGAGGGGATAACGGTCCCCGTGAATGTCCCCGGCGAACCTGGCGGCTCCTGCTCCTTCGCGCTTCGGCTGGGACGGTCGATCAGGCGCGAGTGCCTCGCCGCGGCCGAGCTCATCGGAGCACATGCTTTCGATGCAGCGCGGCGGCTCGCCCATTACGCCGGCCCCATCGCGAGACCCCATCTCAGCCGGCGCGAGATTCAGTGCCTGCGGCTCGTCGCGGCGGGAAAGAGTGGCTGGGAAATTTCGGTGATCCTCGGGATCAGCACTGAAACCGTGCGTCAATATGTGAAGCACGCACGGCACACTTACGGGGTAGC
>Ga0070670_100005454_pt1 | contig 10728 bp, 9 predicted proteins | sample KBSS63metaG_FD_64665 | JGI IMG/M metagenome (GOLD analysis project Ga0070670, IMG submission 64665) | Switchgrass rhizosphere microbial communities from Kellogg Biological Station, Michigan, USA - KBS S6-3 metaG | ecosystem: Host-associated > Plants > Roots > Rhizosphere > Soil ... | reverse complement strand
ATTGAGAACGACCGTGGCGATCAGCACGATGACGGCGATCTTGACCGGCGTCGCCGTATCCTGGCGCGAGTAAAACCCCGGAGTCAGAACCTTCACAAGGACATAGGCGGGAAGGCCGAGAACGACGATCGAAAGAGTTAGCGCCGTTAGCTGCGCATCCTCAGGCGTGAATCGCCCACCTTGGAACAAGGCCGAGACAAGCGGTCCCGCGGCGACAGCGAGCGCTAGAGCGGCAGGCAGGCACAGGAGCATGGCCAACTCGGCGGCCTGGCTCTGCACATGCGCCGCCTTCTCGGGTTCATTCGCCCCGACATGCTTGCTGACCTGGGGCAGGATGGCGGTGCCTAGGGCGGCCCCGATCACTCCCAGCGGCAACTGGTTGAGGCGATCGGCGTAGTTAAAATAGCTGAGCGAACCGGTGCCGATGCGCGCCAGGAAGAATGTGTCGATGAAGGCGCTGATCTGATAGACGCCCGCACCCAGCGTGGCGGGGATCACGACCCTGACGAACTGCCGCACGCCGGGGGTCATCTGCGGTTTGCGCAACTTCAGGACGATGCCCGCCCGCTTGCACGCTGCCAATAATAGAGCGAGCTGCAGAACGCCGCCCGCCGAGACGGCCGCAGCGAGAGCGACTGCAGTTGTCGTGCCTCCGACGTGGACCACGATCAACGCCGTCAGCATCGCAAGATTGAGCAGTGCCGGAGCGAAGGCTGCGGCGGTGAAGCGCGCAAGGCTGTTCAGGATTCCTGAGAACAGCGAGACGAGGCTGATCAGGAGAAGATAGGGAAAGGTGATGCGGGTGAGGAAAGTCGCGAGGGCGAGCTTCTCTCCGTGGTAGCCCGAAATCAGGAACACGAACGGCCCCATGATGATCTCGAAGACGATCGTGAAAACGATCAGCGTCGGCACGAAGACGGCCAGGATCTCTTCGGAAAAGTTCTTCGCCTCGACGTCGCCGTCTTTGCCTTGCAGCCGCTGGGCGTAGAGGGGAACGAAGCCTGCCGAGAAGGCGCCCTCGCCGAACAGCCGGCGGAAGGTGTTGGGCAATCTGAACGCAACGAAGAAGGCGTCGGCCTGCCAGCTGGCGCCCATCACGCGGGACATGAGCATTTCCCGCGCAAAGCCAGCGATGCGGCTGACCAGCGTCAGGCCGCCGATAGTACCGGTCGCCTTGAAGAGGTTCATCTGCCTGTTTCGGCCAGGTTCGTCAGGCTTCGGACGGACCTTCGGCAGGGGCTGGTTCGCCCGAGCCGTTGCCTCCGCCTGTCTCGGCCTGGCGCTGGGCAGCCTCGACCTGAGCGACATAAGCGCCGGCGAAGTCGATCGGATCGAGCAGCAACGGCGGGAAGCCGGCATTGCTGATCGCGTCTGCGATGATCTGGCGAGCGAACGGGAAGATCAGCCGCGGCGCCTCAACCAGGAGGACTGGGGCAAGCGCCTCTTCAGGGATTCCACGAATTCCAAACAATCCGGCGTAGCTTAGATCGATCACGAAATGGACGCCGTTGTCGGAACGCGCCGTGACCTCGATCTTGATCGAGACCTCATGCACTTCGTCCGCGACCTTATCCACGTTGATGTTGAACTGGACGTCGAGGCTGGGCTGAACCTGCCACTGGAACACTTGCGGCGCGCTCGGATTCTCGACCGACAAGTCCTTGATATATTGAGCGAGCACGGAGAACTGCGCTCCCTCTGCCGGCGCCGCCGCGCCATTGCCGCCGGTGTTCGGATCCTGGTCCGCCATTAATGCTGTCCTTGCAAACTGTTGAGCTGTCGTGGAAGCCGCTTTTGAAGCGGCGCTACGCGGCTGGGCGACTAGCAGTCGTGCAAATGGGGCGCAATGCCGCCTCGCGCGTTACGAGAGATTGGAATCTTTAAGGCTCGCGCATTATGTTGTGCAGACAAGAATCTAGGACAGAAGAAGCTTGACCGTCATTGTCATACTCGCGCTTGTCGCATTGTTCGTTGGGCTGAGGCTCTACAGCGTGCTTGGTGAACGTACCGGGCATGAACAGCAGCCGATCCTGAAACCGGCCGACCCGGACGCCCGTGTAGAGGCTCGGCCGACCCAACCCGCGACGACCGTCGCGCCGGTTACGGATGCCGGCGACATGGCATTCCTGCCGACGGCGGGGCCGGGCGTACGGGCGCTTCTCGCGGCCGATCCAAGCTTCGACGTTGCGCGCTTCCTCGAAGGGGCCAGCGCTGCATATCGGATGATCTTGGAAGCTTTCTGGAAGGGTGATGCGGACGGGCTTCGGGCCTATGTCGACGATCATGTCTTCGAGACGTTTTCCGGCGCGATCGCGGATCGCGCCAAAAATGGGATCTCGCTCGACAACCGCCTCGTCGCCATCGACCAGGTGGTCATTGCAGAGGCGGCCGTCGAACGGCAGCTGGCGACCGTGACCGTTCGCTTCGAAGCCGACATCGCGGCTGTGACGCGCAACGCCGAAGGTGAAGTCGTGGCCGGCTCGCTGAGCGACGCGGTCCAGACGCGCGACCTCTGGACTTTCCGCCGCGACATCTCTTCGCGCGATCCGAACTGGCTCCTGATCGAGACCGACGAGGAAGAGTGAGGCTTTTTTCTCGGGCGTTCGCGCTCGCTTCCCTGTCACTCTTGGCTGCTTGCGCGACCCAGCCGACGCCACCTCCGACGCCGCCGACGCCCGCTCCGGCGCCTGCGCCGATACCTACTCCAGTACCTACGCCTCCGCCCGCCCCGCCAACGACCGCGCCGAACGCCAAGGAAGCCGGCATCACGGTGGGCCAGCCCAAGCTTCTCAAGAACGACGAAGCCGCCAGGGCGCTACAGGCATTCCGAACCAGCTGTTCCGCGCTCACGCGTCGCCAGGACTCGTCTCTCCTAACACAACCCAGCGATTGGATTGCGGTCTGCAGGGAGGCAGCGACGCTTCAGCCCGAATATGCGCCCGGTTTCTTCTTCTACCGGTTTGACTGGGTGCAGGTAGCGAACGGACAGGCCTTCGCGACCGGCTATTACATTCCAGAGACGGCTGGCTCGCGGACACCGAGCTCGGACTACACCATTCCAGTCTATCGGACTCCGCCCGACCTCATCCGTTGTACTCGGCCGGACGGTACGACGGGTCGCGGCCGTATCGATGCCAGCGGCACGTGCGTCCCTTATTTCAGCCGCGCCGAGATCGATGACGGCGCCCTGGCGGGCAAAGGCCTTGAGATCGGTTGGGCGGCAGACCCCGTCGATCTGTTCTTCATCGAGATACAGGGCTCGGGCGAACTCCGTCTCGCCGACGGCAGCGTGATGCGCATAGGGTACGACAACCAGAATGGCCGCGAATATGTCGCGATCGGCCGGTTGCTTCGCGAGCGTGGGATCCTCCCGCCAGGCGGCGCGAACATGCAGGCCATCAAGGACTGGATTCGGGCCAACCCGGACGAGGGGAAGGCGTTGATGCGCGAGAACCTGTCCTACATCTTTTTCAAGGAATTGCCGGGTCCGCCGCTAGGATCGCTCGGTCTGCCGATCACACCGCGTGGCACGGTCGCAGCGGACCCTAAGTTCATCCCTCTGGGCGCGCCGGTCTTCCTGGCGGTGGACCGGCCTGAGGCTGCGGGCTTATGGGTCGCCCAGGACGTTGGCGGCGCGATCAAGGGCGCAAATCGCTTCGATACCTATTGGGGCGCCGGGGAGGATGCCACGCGCATCGCCGGCGGAATGTCCGCATCGGGTCAAGCGCTGATCTTGTTGCCCAAGGGCGTTGCAGCCCGTGCGCTCGCTCAGCCCTGAAGAGCAGGCGCTTTGGGCGCGGGTGACCGCGAGCATCAGACCGTTGTCCCGCGATGCGATCGAGCCGGAGGCGGCTAAGGAACAAGCTCAGCCGAAAAGTCCGATTCGGACTCAGGGTCCAAGGCCCAATCCAGCCGCGATTCCCGCTAAGAAGGCAACCAGGTCGACCACCCACGCCACGGCGACGCTCGATGGCAGCTGGGACAAGAGGCTTCGATCCGGTGCGGTCGAGCCGGATCGCACGGTCGATCTGCACGGGATGACGCTCGATAGCGCCTGGCAATCGATCGATACCCAGCTCGACCGCGCGATCCGCTCTGGTGACCGGGTGGTTTTGCTAATCACCGGCCATCATCGTCCGGGTGATCCGCCTATCGCTCGCGGACGAATCCGCGCGGCCGTGCACGACTGGCTGGGGGCGTCCCGTCACGCATCCGAGATCGCGGCGGTACGTGCTGCACATCGGCGGCACGGAGGCGGCGGGAGCCTCTACATAATTCTTCGCCGCGCGCGCTGACCATTTCTTAACCCTGATCCCGTAACGCGAGCGGGTAGGGGCGTGAAGAATCGATGAAACCCGGGACGGCCCAGAAGCTAAGCAACGCGATACTGTCGTGCGTGGCCGGGTTCGCCTCCTTCATTTTCTCGCTGACCGCGCTGCTTTACGTTACGGAAATCAACGAGAAGTTCCTCGCGGCGCTTGTTGCCGGGGCTTTCTGCTTGCTGATCAGCTACATCGCATCGGAGCGCCCGAACAGCGAGAGCGCCCGAGCGCTTTCAGCCCTCAGCGAGCGTCTGATGGCCGTGGAGGCGGGCGATCTCGTTTCCCCGGCGCCTCCGGCGCTTCGCCGGACCATGCCCGTTCTCGCTACGGCCGTGGATACGCTCTTCGCCGAGGTAAGAGCATCGATCGAGAACGCCCACGCACTTGGCATGTACGATCCGGTCACCTCGCTACCTAACCGACTGCACTTTCGCTCCGAAGCCGACAAGCTGTTGAGCGACCGCAAGCGCGGACAGCGAAGCGCAATGATGTTTGTCGATCTCGACCGGTTCAAGATGGTCAACGACAGCCTGGGCCATGCCCGCGGAGACCAATTGCTGATCATGGTCGGGAACCGGCTCCGAGTGGTGGTGAATGCTGAAATCGAAAGCAGTGCCCGGATGCGGCCATTGCTGGCTCGTCTCGCCGGCGATGAATTCACCATCTTCTTTCCGGAAGCCGAGCCTGCCGAGGTCGAGCGGGTGGCGCGGAGAATCGCATCGGCAATCGCCGAGCCTTTCGAAATTTCATCCCACAGCGTCGACATTGGCGCGTCGATTGGCGTGGCCCTCTCTCCTGAGCACGGGACAACCATTGAAGCCCTGATGCGCTCGGCGGACGTCGCGATGTATCGGGCCAAGTCGAACGGCGGGGGCCGGCACTGCCTGTTCGACGCGACGCTTGCTGCTGAACATCAGCAGAAAGTGGAGACCGAAACTGCACTGACTGCGGCCGTGCAGCGGGGCGAGTTCCTCCTTGCGTTCCAGCCACAGCTGAGCCTGTCTACAGGCGAAATCGTGGGCGCCGAGGCGCTTCTTCGCTGGAATCATCCTCGCGAAGGCATCAGGCTTCCATCATCGTTCATTCCGGTCGCGGAAAGGACCGGAATAATTGCCGAGATCGGTGACTGGGTCCTCGCCGAGATCGCCGCCACGCTCAGTGCCTGGCGCCACGAGGGCTTTTCCGGACGTGTGGCGTTCAACGTCAGCCCGAGGCAACTTGATCGGGCAGACTTCTTTGCGAAGCTTCGCACCAGCTTTTCCGACGCTGATGTCCCCTTGTCGATGATCGAGCTGGAGTTCACCGAGAGTGCCGCAATGGAGGCCAGCGAAACGGTTTTGGCGGAGATCGCGGCACTTCGCGTGGACGGCGCTCACGTCGCCCTGGACGACTTCGGTACAGGCTACTCGAATTTGGCACGGCTTCGCGCCATGTCGCTCGATCGCGTCAAGATCGATCCTTCCCTGATCGCGGACATCGATAGCTCGGAGAAGGCCCGAGTAATCGTGCAGGCGGTTATCCAGCTGATCAAGGGAGTCGGATCAGAGGTAGTCGCCGAAGCTGTCGAGACGGCCGCCCAAGCGGACATCCTGCGAGCAATGGGATGTGACATCGTGCAGGGCTTCGTCTTTGCCCCGGCTATGTTCGAAGACGAGTTTCTTGAGTGGACGAGCAACGCCCTCCGCGGCACCAAATCGGTCGCTTAGCGGAAGCTAACTATTCAAACGTCGAGGGGTGATAGCTGTCCTCGTCGTGGCCCCGATGAAGGCCCGCCAACCCCGCGAGACCCAGAAGCCCGATAACGTTCCAGAGAAATCCGGGATCGATCTGATTCATCCGGCGCTCCTCGGTCTCGCTGCGGAGGCCGCCGCGATCCTGGGCGGAGACTGAGGCAGTCGGTGCAAGGAAGAGCAGCAGCACTATCGCCGCACGCACCTTGGGATTCTTCAGCATAGAGGCCCTCCTGCTGGACCGCGGCCCCTCCCGGCCAAACCCTATACACCCGTCTGCCGGTTTAGCCCAAAACCTTCTCGACAATGCGCCGATATATTCTCGCGAGTGTCTCGATATCGGCAACTGCCGCATGTTCGTCGAGCTTGTGCATCGTCGCGTTGGGCAAGCCGAAATCCACGACGGGACAGAGTTGGATAAGGAAACGCCCATCCGAAGTGCCGCCGCTAGTCGAGAGTTCGGTTTCAATTCCGGTCTCTTCGCGAATGCTCTCGACGACCACATCGAAAAGGCGGCCGGGCGGAGTGAGGAAGGCTTCGCCGGAGATCCGCGCCTTGACGGTAGAGCCGGGAGCTTCTCGCTCGACGATATCTTCGACCATGCGGACGAGGTCGGACCCGCGCTGGAGATTGTTGAAACGGATGTTGAGCTGGGCTGTTGCAGATCCCGGAATGACATTGCTGGCCTGCGTCGGAACCGAAATTGCCGTGAATTCGAGGTTCGAGGGCGGGAACGAATCGTTGCCGTCGTCTAGGTGAATCGCATCGAGCGCGGACACGACAGCGGCGAGGGCAGGGATGGGGTTGGTCGCGCGATGGGGGTAGGCGACATGACCCTGCACTCCTGGCAGCTCGATCCACATGTTCACCGATCCGCGCCGGCCGATCTTGACTGTATCACCGAGGCGGTCGACCGATGTCGGCTCACCGATCAGGATCATGTCCGGACAGATCTGGCGCTCGTTGAGCCAGTCGATGATCCTTGGCGTGCCGTAGGTGGCGTAGCCCTCCTCGTCTCCGGTGATGAGGAAGGAAATCGTCCCGTTCTGCTGATCGACGTTGGAGATCGCGGCGACGAAGGCGGCGATTGCACTCTTCATGTCGTTGGCTCCGCGGCCGACCAGGACGCCATTGTCGATGTGGGCGTCGAACGGATCGCCGGTCCATCCCTCACCCGCCGGGACGACGTCCAGATGGCCTGCAAATCCGAAATGGGGCGCTCCCTCGCCTCGAATGGCGACCATGTTTTCGGTGGGGCCGTCAGGCGGCTCACCGAGAACCCATCGGTGGACCGTGAAGCCGAGGGACGTAAGTGCTGAGTCCAGCACGTCAAAGACTTCTCCGCGTGCGGGCGTCACGCTGGGACAGTTGATTAGTGCTCGCGCCAGCGCGATGGGGTCGACGGGATCAGCCATAAGGGTCGCGTAGCAAAGGAGCTTGAGATGCCCAAGGTCGACCTCGACACAATCGAGCAGGTGAACCGCACCGGCTACCCGTCACCGTTCGATCGCGACGTCGCGGGCCGTTGGTACCGGCGGCTGGCCGCGGCGACGGGATTGACTGATTTCGGCGTCAGCCACGTCACGCTGAAGCCGGGGGCGTGGTCGTCGCAACGGCATTGGCACAATGGCGAGGACGAATTCCTGGTCATGATCGATGGAGAGGCCGTGCTCGTCGAAGACGATGGCCGTACGACACTCGGTCCCGGCGACTGCGCGTCCTGGCCCAAAGGCAGCACCAACGGTCATCATTTGATCAACGAAAGCGACCGGGACTGCAGCTTCATCGTCGTTGGCGGGGGCACAAACACCGGCGGAGGCTATTCCGACATCGACCTGATCTTCACGCCGGAAGGCACCTACGCGCACAAGGACGGGACGCCATACGGCGACACGGAGCGCCCGGCCTAAGCTGCCTTGTCTGCCTCGTACTGCTCAATCACCCAAGGTTCGTCCTGAGCCTTGTCGATCCATTCTGCGACATGCGGGTGCGACAGCACGGCCTTCATATAAACGCCCGCGAACGAGGGGACCGGAACGCCATAGGTGATGAAACGCGTGACCACGGGCGCGTACATGATGTCGGCCGCACACCAGTGTCCGAACAGGAAATCACCCGTCCCACCGAACCGGGCCCGGGCCTGGGCCCACAATTGGAGGATTCGGTCGATCTCCTCGCGGACTGGCTCGCTAAGCTCCTTCGACGAGAAGCTCCGGCGGACATTCATGGGCAGCTCGCGGCGCAGGTTCGCAAAGCTCGAATGCATTTCGGCGGCCATCGATCGTGCCATGCCGCGCGCCGCATCGTCTTCCGGCCAGTAAGCGTCGCGCCCAACCCGGTCCGCGAGAAATTCGATGATGGCCAGACTGTCCCAGACGACGCACTCGCCGTCCCAGAGGATTGGCACTTTCCCGAGCGAAGGTGCGAACTCTCCGCCCTCGCGCCTCTTCTCCCAGTCGGCGTCAAACATCGGCACGACCAGCTCGTCGAAATCGAGCTCCGATTGCTTGCATGCTAGCCAGCCTCGGAATGACCAGCTGGAGTAAGCGCGATTGCCGATGATCAGCTTGAGCAAGAGGGGCTCCTTAAGCGGTGGTAGCCTCGAGAATGGCCGTCCGTAATTCAGCGATCCCGCTACCCGTTTCGCTCGATGTCGTGAAGATGATGGGATGCGCGGCGGGATGCTTTGCAGCTTCAGCAGAGAGCGCGTCGAGCGTCTTCGCGAGCTCCGTCGGTTTCACCTTGTCGCCCTTGGTAAGCACCAGGTGATAGCTGACGGCGGCATCATCGAGCATCTTCATCACGTCCCGATCCACATCCTTGAGGCCATGACGCGAATCTATCAGCACCAGCGCCCGCTTGAGCACCGCGCGGCCCCGCAGATAGTCGTTCACGAGAAAGCGCCAACGCTTGACCATGTCCTTGGGCGCTTCGGCAAAACCGTAGCCAGGCATATCGACCAGCCGGAACTGAAGCGGGCGTCCGACATCGAAGAAGTTGAGTTCCTGCGTTCGGCCTGGTGTGTTGGAAGTCCTGGCGAGCGCCTTCCTGTTCGTTAGCGCGTTGAGAAGCGAACTTTTTCCCACGTTGGACCGGCCGGCGAATGCGATCTCGGTCACATTCGGCTCGGGAAGGAACTGGAGACCGGGAGCCGACTTCAGGAAGTCGACCGGGCCCGCAAACAGCTTGCGTGCGCGCTCTGCCAGTTCTTGTTCTGCATCCCCGGTCATGAATGGACCGGGTGCGTGTCCGACAAGTGCAGACCATATTTGCGATAAAGCCACCATTGTTGTGCAATGGTCAGGATGTTGTTGGTCATCCAGTATAGCTGCAGTCCTGCCGCGAAGGGCGCCATCACGAAAATCAGTACCCAAGGCATGATCGCGAAGATCTGCGCCTGCGCCGGGTCCATCGGCTGCGGATTGAGCTTCATCGACATCCATTGCGTCGCGCCGACCATGATCGGCAGAACACCGATCGCCAGGAAGGCGGGCGGAGTGAAGCTGAGCAGCCCGAACAGGTTTACGGGCGTTAGGGGGTCCGGGGCCGACAAATCCCTGATCCACGCGACGAAGGGTTGGTGCCGCATTTCGACCGACACGAGCAGCACCTTGTAGAGTGCGTAGAAGACCGGAATCTGGAGGAGGAGCGGCAAGCATCCAGCCGCCGGATTGATCTTCTCTTGCTGGTAAAGCTTGAGGATCTCTTGCTGCTGTCGCTGCTTGTCGTCCTTCCACTTCTCCTGAATCGCTTTCATCTTCGGCTGCAGCTTGCGCATCGCAGCCATCGACTGGAACTGCTTCTGTGCGATCGGGAACATGATGAGGCGCACGATCAACGTCAGGCAGATGATTGCCACGCCGAAATTGCCGACCGTCTGGAACAGGAACATCAGCAGGTCGAAGATGGGGCGCATGAAGAATTCGAACCAACCCCAATCGATCGATTTGGAGATCTTGGAGATTCCGGCATTTTCGTAGCGGTCGAGCCAGACCTTTTCCTTGGCCCCGGCGAAGAGGTTCGACTTGGCCGACACCCTTTGGCCCGGCGCTAGAGCCGTCGGGGCAAATGCGTAGTCTGCCTGGTAGCCGCCACTGGGTGAGCGCCGGAAATCCGCATTCGCGACGGCATTGGCGGGGGCCAGCGCGGTCAGCCAGAAGTGATCGGTGAAGCCTAGCCAGCCTTTGACGTTGGCGAAGCTCTTCGCACCGCCTTCGTCGAGCGTCTTGTAGTCGACGTCATAGTCCGCCTTTTCGTCGAACACGCTCATAGGGCCAACATGCATCGTCCAACTGTCGCGGTCGTTTGACTTGGCGGCGCGGCTGACGAGGCCGATCGGCCGAACGATGACCGGACGGCCCGACATGTTGCTCGCGTTTTGCTCGACGGTGAACAGATAGCCGTCATCGACGCTGATGCGCTCTTGATAGCGGACGCCGCCTACATCGGCCGTCAGAGTGACTGGGCGGCCCGGGGCCAGCAACTGGCTATCGGCTGTCCAAACCGTGTCAAGATTTGGAGCAGGTGCGCCTTCGGCGGTCCAGCTGAAGGATGCGATATAAGCTCCGGGCGCTCCGAGCGGCGACAGCAGGCGAACCGGCGGCGAGTCCTTGGCGATGGTCTGCCGCTGCTTGACGAGCGTCAGGTCGTCGATTTGCGCGCCCTTGAGGTTGATG
>Ga0070670_100005453_pt1 | contig 10728 bp, 10 predicted proteins | sample KBSS63metaG_FD_64665 | JGI IMG/M metagenome (GOLD analysis project Ga0070670, IMG submission 64665) | Switchgrass rhizosphere microbial communities from Kellogg Biological Station, Michigan, USA - KBS S6-3 metaG | ecosystem: Host-associated > Plants > Roots > Rhizosphere > Soil ... | reverse complement strand
AGCGGCAACGCGCCGCGCGTCAGCGCGATCAGCGAGTACGCGGAGATGTCCATCGCCATCGCAAACCCGTCGCGCGACGTCTGCGAAAACGGTGCGGTCAGATCCTCTCGCTTGGCGAACGCCGCGCCGTGCACGACGAAGTCGAGTCCGCCAAAGTCACGGTCGATGCGCGCAAACACGGCTTCGATGTCGGAGTCGGACGTGACGTCACACGGGAGCACGAGCGGCGCGGGATCGAGCCCCTGCGACAAATCGTTGACGTGCTCTTCGAATCGTCCCTGATACGTGAGAACAAGGCGTGCGCCACGAAGTGCGGTGACTTGCGCGATCGCCCAGGCGATGGACCGCTTGTTGGCAACACCAACGACGAGCCCGATCTTTCCCGTGAAATCAGCCATAGGAGTCGTTCGCGATGATGGCGGGAGTGAGGACGAGGACCAGCTACCGGCCGCGCTTTCGCCCACCGCCGGGACGAGGACCGCGGCCGGGTCCCTGACCCTGGCCCTGACCTTGACCCGGACGGCCGCCGCCCTGCCCTGAGCGATTGCCCTGACGCTGTCCGAAGGGACCGCCGCCGCCGGGACCGCCCGGCCCACGCTGGCCGCCGAATCGCGATCCCTGACCGGATGGCTGGCCACCCTGCGCATGCCGCGCGGGACGATGACCACCACGGTGGCGCTGGCCGTTGCGATTCGCATCGAACTTGCCGCCGGGGCGGATCGTGAAGTCGGTCGGCTTGCGCTCGGGAACGTGCCCTTCAGGCCGCGGCAGTTGCGCGCGAATCAGCGGTCGATGCACGGGCCAGTTATCGCTTTCGCTCGCGCCTTCATCCTCAGCCGTCTCGGGCTCGGAAACAGCTTCCGCCGCCGCGTCGGGTGCGGCCTCGAGCTCGACGTGCTCTTCTGATTCTGATTCGACGGCGTCGTCTGCCATCACCGGAAGGTCGGATTCAGGAGCGTCCTCGTGTGTTTCTTCCACGTCCGAGGGAGGCCGGCTGCCGGCTTCGACGAGATGTGCGGGCGGCGTTTCCGACTTGCGCTTGCGGCTCGTCGGCACCTTCGCGTGCTTGAATTCGTGCTCGGTGTCGCACGTCGTGCACCGCGTTTGCTTGACAGCGTCTTCAACCATCGCGACCACCGCATGGTTGGTGATGCGGCGCTCACGCGGACAGTAGTCGTCCAGAATGTCACCGAGCCGAGGCCGGCGCTGAGTCATAAATTCCCCGGAACCGATTCCGTCAGGCGGGATGCAAGAAAAACGAGAAAAAACCGTCCGCCGAAGCCCTGGCGGCGCTTATCCGCCGAAGCACAAAGCGCGGCAGCGGATTCGTCCACCGTAGCGCGGAGCGCGGAGGTGGAACCTGTCCCGCCGTAGCGCGGAGCGCGAAGGCGGATGCAGGGTGTCGGCAAAGTCTAGCAGGGAAAAAGCAAATCCCAAATCCCAAAAACCCAGTCCCAGGAAACGGTTACAAAACCGAGCTTATCCAGCTGCGGCACTCGGCCAGTGCCGCCGTCACCGCGTCGGGATTGGTCGATTGGGGCGTTCGCCGGGCCTGGACCGACGCCAGCGCCGTTGCCGCCAGCGGCGCATCGTCGCCAAACATCTCGCTCGCCTCGCGCCATTCGACCATCGTCAAATCGCTGAAATCACGCCCTTCCGCGACAAGCTTCCGGACCATCGCGCCAACGACCTCGTGGGCTCGCCGAAACGGCATGCCGCGGGTGGTCAGGTAATCTGCCACGTCTGTGGCGAGGAGCAAGCCGGAGGCTGCACGACCTGAACGTTCGGCATTGACCGTCAGCCGCGAGACGACCGCATGGACGGCGCGGAGCGACACGGACAGTGTTGACTCGGCGTCGAACACCGCCTCTTTGTCTTCCTGCAGATCCTTGTTGTAGCCGGTCGGCAAGCCTTTCATCGTGACGAGCCAACCGGTGAGCCGGCCCACCGCACGTCCGGTCTTGCCGCGCACCAGCTCGAGCGGATCCGGATTCTTCTTCTGCGGCATCATGCTGCTGCCGGTCGCTGACGCATCCGCGAGTTCGAAGAAACCGTGCTCCTCGCCGGTGAAGATGATGAGGTCTTCCGCGAGACGGCTGAGATGGACCATCGTCAGCGACACGGCGTAGAGAAACGTCGCAACGAAGTCGCGGTCGGACGACGCGTCGATGCTGTTGGGAACGACCTTCGAGAAGCCGAGCGCTTTCGCGAGACGTGCCGTGTCCACCGGGTAGCTCGTCCCAGCGATGGCTCCTGAACCAAGAGGAAGCGCATCTGCCTCGACGGCGGCGAATGCGAGTCGAACGAAATCGCGGCGCAGTGCGGACGCGTGCGACAGAAAGAAGTGCGCGACGAGCACCGGCTGCGCGCGACGGAAGTGCGTATACGAAGGCATCAACGCGTTCGCGGCCTGCTGCGCTTGATCGGCGCACGCTGCGATCAGCGTCACGAGGCCTTTCTGAAGCACCGGAATACGTCGGCGCAGATACAGCCGCAGGTCGAGCGAGACCTGCTCATTACGGGAGCGACCTGTGTGCAGACGACGGCCGGCGTCGCCGATGCGTTCGATGAGCCGCCGTTCGACGAAGCTATGAACATCCTCGTCCGGCCCGACGACAGATTCCGGATTGCGTCTGCCCTCCTCGAGGATTTCCTTCAGCCCTCCGACAATTGCCTTCGCATCCTCACGGCTCAGCATGCCGCCGGCTTCGAGTGCTTCTGCCCACGCGATGCTGCCGGTGACGTCGTCTTCGAAGAGGAGTCGATCGAAGCCGAATGAGATGCCGAAGTCGAAGGCCGCGGGATCGGGCGCCGTATCGAAACGGCCGGACCAGAGCGTCATGCGTGGTTCACCGGCTCGGGGGTGGTCCCGCTGCAGCCGGCCACTACGAGCGAGCCTGGATTGAGCTGCAGGGTCACCGAGCCACGCCCTTCGCACGAACGATACGCGCTGTGCAGCAGCGTGAGTGCCGGTGAGCCGTCGTAGGACCTGGCGAGCGAGTATTGACCACCAATCAACGACAGACTTTCGATCAGCTCAGGCAATTCCATCGCGACACCGTTCACCGACACGGGAGTTCCCGCCTCGAAGCCGATCGTGACCGTCGCCGGATTGTCGAAACCGGGAGCAGGCAGCGAATGTCGCATGAACAGGTTTCGGTCCGGGTGAACAGCGCCAGCCGGCAGACGATGCATCTTCACATATTCCGCAACCGTGATGCCCTTGATGCGCCATGCCCGTGCCGGAGCAAATACTCGAAGTGTCGAGTCAACCGCACGGACCGACTTCTCGAGCCCCGGATCCATCGAGGCATGTGCGACCCAGTCAGTGTGTTCGATCGCGGCAACTTCGACCAGTGCCGCCGCAATCACCGGATCGGGCAGGCGTCGCAGCTCGCGCTCTCGCGGCCCAGGACCTCCGGCAACGGGAACGATGGCCCGGCGCGCAAAGTCCTCGCACCGATCGAGCACATGCGCCCGGTGCGCGCCGCACGCCAGCGCGCGACTGTGAGTTTCTTCCGGGTCGTCGTGCTGGCCCACATCAACAGTCAGCGTGACGACTTCGGCAGCGTGCGTATCGGCAAGCCACTTCACCGCCACACACGAGGCGGGATCTCCGTTGAACGCAAGCACGATACGTTTGGCGTCCACCGTGTGCCTACAGTCGCTCGAACCGTTTGACGAACGCGCGGGCTCGCCGCGGGTCGCGCGCGATCACCAGAATCGTGTCGTCGCCGGCGATGGTGCCGACCACTTCGGGAAGATGGGCGCCATCGATGGCCACGCCAAGCAGTTGCGCCTGTCCAGGCCCCGTGCGCAGCACGACCATCTGCTGTACACGATCGACGCGCGTGAGGTATTCGCCGGCGGCGCGATGCAGCAGCGACTGGCCGTTCTGCGACGTGCGCTGTTGCACCGGCGGTGCCTGGTACGCACCGTCGGCGCCGCCTTTCACCAGCCCCAGGTCGCGGATGTCGCGCGAGAGCGTCGCCTGCGTGACGTCGAAGCCGGCGGCGCGCATGCTGCGCCGCAACTGCTCCTGGCTGCGCACCGGTGAGCGGTGAATGAGGTCGATGATGGTCGACTGGCGTCGCGCTTTCATGGCTGTCGGGTCCGCCGGCCTTCGCGCGATGCGCGTCGGTGCGGTTGACCAACAAACAGCATACAATAGTTGCTTGACTGATTATGCAGTGGACTGTATAAATATTCTTTTCCCCAGCCAGAGTCGAGGATGCCAGTAGAAGCGCCGCTCAGTTCGCCAGCCGGCACGTCGCCGTCCACCAGGACGCGCGTGGCCATCGCCGGCGCGACCGGCTACGCCGGTCAGGAGCTGGTGCGTATCCTTGCACGCCATCCGGCGGTCACGCTCACTGCCGCGATGTCGTCGGGCGCCGGGAGTCCGGCGCGGGCGCTGCCGGCGCTCGCCCGCATCTGGGACGGCGAAGTGGTGCCGCTCGATGTCGAGCGCTTGATTGCCGACGCCGACATCATCTTTCTGGCGCTGCCCGAGGCGGCGTCCGCCGAGCTGGCGCCGAAGCTCGTTGAGCGCGGCCGCCGGGTGATCGATCTGTCCGGCGCGTTCAGGATTCGTGATGCCGCCGCGCGCGCGCGCTGGTATCCGGCGACCACTGCCCTGCCCGACGGAACGGTCTACGGCTTCTCGGAACGGAACCGCGATGCGATTCGTTCGGCGCGGCTGCTTTCCAACCCCGGCTGCTATCCGACCGCGGCGCTGATGGCGCTGGCGCCGCTGGCCGACGCCGGCCTGCTCGTCGGGAATGCAGTTATCGACGCGAAGTCTGGCGTCTCGGGCGCCGGCAAGACGCCGAGCGATCGCACCCACTTTTCGGAGAATCACGGCAGCGTCGCAGCGTACGGCATCTTCTCCCATCGCCATACGGCGGAGATGGAGCAGGAACTCTCGGGGCCCGTCACGTTCGTGCCGCATCTCGTGCCGCTGGATCGCGGGATCCTCGAGACGATTTACGTCTCGCTCAAACCGGGAACGACCGCCGCCGCGGTGGAACAGGCGCTCGACGCCGCTTACGGCGACGCGCCGTTCGTTCGATTGACGGGGACGTCACTGCCGGAAATCAAGCACGTCGCGCACACGAACTTCTGCGACATCGGCTGGAAGGTCGATGAAGCGGGCTCGCGCGCCGTGCTGGTGGTGGTGCTCGACAACCTCGTGAAGGGTGCGGCAGGTTCAGCGGTCCAGAACCTGAACATCATGCTCGGGATCGACGAGCGCACAGGCCTTCTGTAATGGTGCGGGCGCGCGCACGCGGACCGGTCGTCCTCAAGCTCGGGGGCGAGCTTCTCGAGCAGCCGCAGGATGTCGCGCGCGTGGCCAAGGCGATTGCCGCGCTGTCCGCGCGAACACCGCTTGTCGTCGTCCATGGTGGCGGCAAGGAGATCGACGCGGCTCTTGCGGTGGCCGGGATCCCGAAGCAGCAGGTCGACGGCCTTCGCGTGACAGATGCGGCCACGCTGGAAGTCGTGGTGTCCGTGCTGGCGGGCGCGATCAACACGCGGCTCGTCGCCGCGATACGCCGAGCCGGCGCGAAGCCCGTTGGGTTGACCGGCGCTGATGCGGGCGTGGCGACGGTCAAACGGTCGGCGCCCATCAAAACCGTGTCGGGCGAGATCGTCGATCTTGGCCTCGTCGGCGCGCCGGTCGCCAACGGGCGGCCACAGCTGCTGTCTGCTTTACTGCAGGGCGGGTATGTGCCGGTGATCGCGTGCGTCGGTGCCACGCGTGACGGCCGGTTGATGAATGTCAACGCCGACACGCTGGCGTCGCATCTGGCTCGAGCGGTGGGCGCACGGCGGCTGGTGATTGCGGGCGGCACGTCGGGCGTGCTCGACGACAGCGGCCAGACCATTCCGCGAATGACCGGTCGCGAGGCCGCGCGTTTGATCAAGGCGGGAACGGCAAACAAGGGGATGGTGGCCAAGTTGCAGGCGTGCCGTGCGGCGCTTGCCGGCGGTGTTCGCGATGTCGTGATTGCCAACGGCCGCGCGGCTCGGCTCGATGCGGTCGCACTCGACAGTGATCTCTCCGGAACGCCGGCCAGGGATTGCACACAGGTGGTGAAATGAAACAGACGCTGGACGACATTCAGAGGCGGGAATCCCGCCACGTGCTGCAAACGTATCGACGCCAGCCGGTGGCGTTCGTCCGCGGCAGCGGTCCGCGTCTCTACGATGTCGATGGACGCGAGTACCTGGACTTCGTATCGGGAATTGGCGTCGCGTCGCTCGGCCACGCGCATCCGGGTCTCGCCGCGGCCATCGCAGAGCAGGCCTCGACGCTGCTGCACACGTCGAACCTCTATTACCACCCGTATCAGGCGGAAGCGGCTTCGCGTCTCACCGCGTTGTCGGGCCTGGCGCGCGCGTTCTTCTGCAACAGCGGCGCGGAAGCGAACGAGGCGTGCCTGAAGTTCGCGCGGCGCTACTGGCACACGCAGGGTGTGAAGGGACGCATCGGGTACGTCGCGATCGAAGGCGGCTTTGCCGGACGCACGATGGGCGCGCTGTCGGTCACGCACGATGAGCATTACCGCGGGCCGTTCTTGCCGCTGATCGAACCGGTGACGTTCGTGCCCGACACGAGACCCGACCTGCTGGCCGCCGCGGTCAACGAGCACACCGCCGCGATCATTGCCGAACCGATTCGCGGCGAGGGCGGCATCCGGCCGCTGCCTGCGGATTTTGCGCAGGCGATCAGCGATGTGTGCAAACGCACCGGCACCTTGCTGATTGCCGATGAAGTGCAGAGTGGCCTCGGACGCACGGGTTATCCGTTCCATTCGCAGGCGCTCGGGTGGCAGCCCGACCTGATCTCCGTCGGCAAGGCGCTGGGCTCCGGTATCCCCATCGGCGCCGCGCTGGTGTCCGATCGGGTGGCGCAGACGATCTCTGCCGGCGACCACGGCAGCACCTACGGCGGCAATCTGATGGCGACGCGCGCGGCGGCGTTCGTGCTCGAACAGCTGATGGATCACGGTCTCATCGAGCATGTCCGCACCGTCGGCGCCCATTTCGAGCGTCAGCTCCGGACCCTCGCGTTAAAGCATCCAGTGATCGTCGAGGTTCGCGGCGCCGGTGTCATGCGTGGCCTGCAGCTGAACGTCGACGCATTACCGGTGGTTGATGAAGCACGCCAGCGGGGTCTGCTCGTCAACAGAACAGACGAGAAGGTCATCCGCCTGCTGCCACCGCTGAACATCGAGGCCTCCGACATCGATCGTGCCGTCGAAGTGCTGGACGAGGTCTTTGCGGCCATCCCCACGGCGGTGCCCGTATGAGGGGCGCGGTTGCTGTTCAAGTTGACGTCGTGTCCGGCTTCAGCCGAGTCGGACCGGCGACCGAGGTCCAGCCTCGGCTCTCGTACGAGCCGGGCCTCGTGCTTCGTCCGGCGACGGCAGACGATGCCCCGGCGATCCACCGGCTCATCACCGGTCATCTGAACGAGGGGCACCTGCTGCCGCGTCAACCTGGCGAGATCGCGGTTCACGCGTCGCGCTTCATCGTCGTCGTGGAGGGTCCGGCGAAAGCCGGACACCACCCAGGCGGAGAGATCGTCGGCTGCGCCGACCTCGCGCCGCTCAGCCGCACGGTCGCAGAAATCCGCTCGCTGATCGTGAGCGCCCCGATGCGGTCGAATGGCGTCGGCCGACGCGTGGTCGAGGCGCTGATCGCCCGTGCGCGAGCGGCGGGATTCGAAAGACTCTGCGCGTTTACGCATGCTCCGTCGTACTTCGTCCGGCTCGGCTTCTCGCTCGTGCCGCACGCGTGGCTGCCCGAAAAGGTCAGCACTGACTGTGGATCGTGTGCGCTGTTCCGGACGTGCGGGCAGTACGCGGTGATGCTTCGGCTTGGTCCGCCTGAAGGCGGACACGACAAACGGGCTTCGTTACATGGCTAACGCTTCGACAATCCGCGCTGGCGCTGAAGGTCCGGCTCAAGCCGGACAGTACGAGTCGACGCGCATCGAGGGCGGCATCACGGCGCCACTCGGCTTCACGTCCGCAGCGTTGCACTGCGGCATTAAAGCCAAAGCGGGCGTTCTCGACCTGACGGTCGTTTCGGCGGCGCAACCGGTTGCTGCGGCCGGCCTGTTCACCCTGAATCTGGCTCAGGCGGCGCCGGTTCTGATCTCAAAGCGCAACCTGCAGCAGACGGCTGGAATGGCCCGCGCCATCGTGATCAACAGCGGCTGCGCCAATGCCTGCACCGGCACCCAGGGATACGCCGATGCCGAGACGATGGCGCGTGAGGTCGCGAGCGCACTCGGATGCTCTCCCGAGGACATCCTCGTCGCATCGACGGGCGTGATCGGTGTGAATCTCAATATGGGCAAGGTCACGCCCGGGATCAGAACCGCGGTCTCGCAGTTGTCGCGCGGCAAGGGCGCTGACGTCGCCCGCGCGATCATGACCACCGATCCGTTTCCCAAGGAAGACGCCGTGCGGGTCGAGACGGCGGCCGGCACATTCTCGATCGGAGGCACCGCCAAGGGCAGCGGGATGATCGAGCCGAACATGGCCACCATGATCGGCATGTTGACAACGGACGCACAGGTGTCGCCGGCGCTGCTGCGACGCGCGCTGGAGGAGTCGGCGCGCGATACGTTCAACGCCATCACCGTCGATGGCGAGTGCTCGACAAACGACACGCTGTTCGCCATGGCGTCTGGCGCCAGCGGCATTGTCATTGACGAAGAGAGTTATCCCGCGCTTCTGGACGGGCTGCTGACGGTTTCCAGGCGTCTCGCCGTGGACATCGTTCGCGGGGGTGAAGGCGCCACCAAGGTCATCACGGTCACCGTGGAGGACGCGCGCAGCCGCGACGACGCCCGCCAGGTCGCACGCACGATCGCCAATTCACCGCTGGTCAAGACCGCAGTGCATGGCGCCGACCCGAATTGGGGGCGCATCGTCGCCGCTTCCGGCCGCGCGGGTGTTCAGTTCGATGTCAGCAAGGCGACCGTACACGTCGGCGGCGTGCTGCTGTTTGAAAACGGACTCCCCCACGATGACGCCGCGCCGTTGGCAGCGGAGCACATGAAAGGCGCGGACATCGACATTCATGTGCATCTCGGCACCGGCGGCGGCGCGGCCGCGACCATCTGGACGTGTGATCTCAGCGCCGAGTACGTCCGCATCAACGGCGAGTACCGCACGTAGGCATGGAGACCGTCCCTCCGCCGGCGCGGCTGGCAAAAGACTTCCTCTCGATTCTCGACCTCAGGCACGCGGACCTCGAGCGACTGCTCGCGCTTGCCGCGGAAGTGAAGGCGCATCGCCATCTCGGCCTGAGGGCGCCGACAGCGGCGGCTCTGGCCGGTCGCCACATTGGCCTGTTGTTCGAAAAGCCTTCGCTCCGCACGAAGACCACCTTCGAAGTAGCGGTGCGCGAACTCGGAGGCGACGCTCTCGACCTGCCGGCCGAATTCGCCGGCGGCTCGCGCGAGCCGCTTGAAGACGTGGCACGCAACCTCGAGCGCTGGGTGCACGGCCTCGTCGTGAGGACATACGCGCAGGAAAAGGTCGAAACATTCGCTCGCTCCGCCACGCTGATGCCGGTGATCAACGCCCTGACGGACGACCACCATCCTCTGCAGGCGCTCGCCGACGTGATGACGATGAGAGAGCGATGGGGACGCGCGCCTGGCCGCATCGTCGCTTACGTGGGAGACGGCAACAACGTTGCGACGTCGCTCGCGCACGCGTCCTGCATGGCGGGCATTACCGTCCATGTGGCCTCGCCCCAGGGGTACGAGCTGCCGCAGCACGTGCTCGGCGAAGCGGCCCGCATCGCAACCGGAGGCGCCGAGATCCGCTGCTTTACGGATCCAGATGAGGCGGTCGCCGGAGTCCACGCGATCTATACGGACGTCTGGGCGTCGATGGGCGAGGAAAACGAGGCGGCTACGCGGCGACTCGTGTTTGCGCCGTATCAGGTGAACAACGCGCTGATGTCGCGCGCGGCTCTGGGCGCCATGTTCATGCACTGCCTGCCCGCTCACCGCGGGGATGAAGTCACCGCGGAAGTCATCGAATCACCGGCGTCAGCCGTGTTCGATCAGGCGGAGAACAGGCTGCACACGCAAAAGGCATTGCTGCTGATGCTGCTTGGCGCTAGTTAATAGTTGGCTAGTTAGCTAGTTAGCTAGTCAGTAGTTGATAAAGCGACGGCCTGACTACGGACTAGCCAACTACTAACTAGCTAACCATTACAATGCGGCGGTGAAGCCCTGGCTCCAGCACTACGACGCTGACGTTCGGCCGAGCCTCGCGCCCTATCCTGACAAGACGCTGATCGATTACCTCGATCGGCTCGCCTCCGAACATCCGACCAGACCAGCCCTGCTCTTCAAGGGCGCGACGATGTCGTATGGCGACCTGGATTCTTCGAGCACGGCCTTCGCTGCAGCACTCGAGGCACTGGGGATCCGCAAGGGCGACCGTGTCGCGCTCCTGCTGCCCAACTGCCCACAGTTCTTCGTCGCTGAATTCGGCGCCTGGAAAGCCGGCGCGGTGGTTCATCCGCTGAACCCGACTTACTCTGAACGGGAGCTGGAGCTGGCCCTGGCCTCGACGGGCGCGGAGACCGTCGTCTCATTGACGCCCTTCTACGGGCGCGTGAAAGCAATTCAGGAACGGACGCGCGTTCGACGCGTCATCGCGACGTCAATCAAAGAGTATCTGCCGCCGGTCC
>Ga0070670_100005439_pt1 | contig 10743 bp, 9 predicted proteins | sample KBSS63metaG_FD_64665 | JGI IMG/M metagenome (GOLD analysis project Ga0070670, IMG submission 64665) | Switchgrass rhizosphere microbial communities from Kellogg Biological Station, Michigan, USA - KBS S6-3 metaG | ecosystem: Host-associated > Plants > Roots > Rhizosphere > Soil ... | reverse complement strand
GTTTGAACAGGAAGCAGAGATTGCGCGTGGCGCTAGCGAAAATCAAGAGCTTTAGGGCGTAGCAAACCGAATGCCTACCTGGACGCCACGCCATCCAGTGGACGACAGCGAATTGCAGGTTCGAAGGCACAGCGGACAGATAGATCACGGATCGCTCAGCGTCCGGTGTCGACCAGGAGTGAGGAAGCGCCTCGAACGTCAGCTTGCGGGTGGCGAACTCCTTGGGACGATTGTCAACTGCGGGTCGGTCACGACCATCCGAGCGACAAACCTCGGCGACAGGTACGCGACCTACAAGCGACATCCCGGTTTGGGCGGCAGCAATGTGTCGCTCACCGGCCCCCCAGCCACAGCAAATGTTCGACGGTGGACGCAATTCCGGACACTGGTCACGGGCAGCTCTGTGACATCTCACCCATTCGTCCGCACTCGCTCGCGACACACGCCTATCCGCACATCGGCGACATGCTCGTACATGAGATTGCGCTAGCGGACACGTCCTCGCGGTCGAAGGCCTCGCCGTGCTTGTCGTTGAAGCGCACCCATCCCGGGTGAGAAGAGCACCAGCGGGCACCTTGTATTCGAGCCGCATGCGCAGTGCGAGCAACAGCGCGAGCACTCCTGCCATCCACGGAGCACAGGCCCGAAGACTCGCGACCGCGTCGGCGGGCGTCTCGCAGCCGCGCCAGTCGCGCTCGGCAATCGCGGCAAGATGGTTCAGGAGTTCCGTAATCGACTTGGGTATGGGTACGGTGCGCGAACCAATCAGCGCGGCTCTGTGTCGCCCAACCGGCTGAGGCCACTTCATGGCGAGGTGTATGGCGCCAACACATCGATCGATGGTTTGACTCCTGCACAGCCCATAGCTGTCGCGACCGGCGGACACCAGGTACGGACTATTCGTCGCCAACAGCACCGGCCACCTGCCGTGTCCCTGCTGCAGGAGCAGGGCCGGCAACGTTTCCTGTATCCGGCGCGCGGTCGTCTTGTAGCCCGTGCCGCCAGCGACCGTTGCCCGGGGATGGTGCCCAGCCTCCGGTACCAGTTGCTTCAGCGGAAGCACCGCCGCATTCGAACCCTGACAGCGACTGCGCAGCAAGCTCACCGCCGGTGGGGAAAGGCCGATGGAGACGATTGCTCCGATTCCTCAAATCGCCTTGTCTGGTCCCCCCGAGGTTTGGCGCCGCGCTCGAGCAGCTGGAACAACCGGTATTCGTATTTCTCTCCCGGCAGATCGATCCATGCTGTTCAGATCAACGGGGCCAGTGTCTGGCGATCCGGATGACCGGATGTGGCCGAGAACAGCGCCAGCCGGCGTCACCTAGATGCTTTAACCTGGGCAACCGCTCTCGTCCGCTGAAATCGGCGAGCCCATCGCGCCGCTCGACCCAAAGCCGGCGACAAAAGGCGCACATCAAGGCGCCAGAGAGCGGATCCCGACGGCGCACCTCAACGTTCCCCGCTCGCCTGGTGAAGTCGACACTGCGGCGACTCCAATGGAGTAAAAATCTGCCTGTGCGGCCTGCGCCGGCGCTGATTTGCTGAGCGGCCGCGGCATTGCAGGAGGTCGAACATGGCTCAAGAAACGCTGCACCCTGCTGGATGCTTTTGCGGCAAGGTGCACTTCGCCTTGTCGGGAGAGCCTGTCGTCATGGGCTACTGCCATTGCGAGTCGTGCCGACGCTGGTCGGCCAGTCCAGTCAATGCCTTCGCCATGTGGCCGCTCGATCATCTTCAGGTCGTCCAGGGCGAAGAGCTGGTCTGCACGTTCAGCAAGACACCTCAAGCCTTGCGCAAATGGTGCAAGGTCTGCGGCGGACACCTGTTCACGGAGCATCCGGGCATGGGGCTCACAGACGTCCCGGCCGCGGCAGTCGAAGGCTTGGCGTTCCGTCCTACCCTTCATGTGAACTACAAGGAAGCCGTCCTGCCCATCAGGGATGGCCTTCCGAAGCTGAGCGATCTTCCCAGCGAGTTCGGCGGAACAGGCACCCCGCTACCCGAATAGGCCACGCGCTTCGGAGGGTGCACCATGGACCGCACCTTGCGCTGCCCCCGCTGCGCGTGCGAGAACAGGGTTGATGCGAAGTTCTGCAACGACTGTGGCGCGGCCCTGATCGATCCCGTCCCGCCTGACGGCGATCGCCGTCAGGCTACTGTGCTGTTCGTCGACATCTCGGGTTACACCGAGCAGTGCCTCAGCCACGATCCGGAGCACGTGCAAGCCATGTTGGGCCGGTTCTTCGGGGCGATGGATGGGGTCGTCCACGCCTACGACGGAAGGGTCATCGACCGTGCCGGCGACGCCGTGATGGCGGTGTTCGGTGCGCCCCAGGCACATGGCAATGACGCTGAGCGAGCCATTCGCGCCGCCTTCGACATGCACGAGGCGGCGGGTCGCCTGGAAGACTGCGATGGCCAGCCGCTGCGCCTGCACATCGGCATCGCCAGTGGCGAAGTCGTGGCCTCGGACATCGGAGGCGACAGCACCTCGAAGTACTCCATCACAGGCGCGACGGTCAACCTCGCCGCCCGGCTCGATTCGCTCGCCGGATCGGGCGAAACAATAATTTCGGACGCCCTGTACCGATCGGTTTCGGGAATGCTCGTTGCGCAGCCCTTCGCCGGGAGCAAGGTCAAGGGCTTCGCAAAGCCAGTGACTGCTTGGAAGGTCCTCGCATTGCGCGTGGCATCTTCTGTGCGGTCACGGTTCGTCGGTCGTTCCGACGAGCTGGAGCAGATCCTGGATGCGCTGGCGGCCGTGCGGCGAGGGCGAAGCGGCGTGACCATCATCGTCCGGGGTGAGGCCGGGATCGGAAAGTCGCGCCTCGTCGAGGAGGTCCGTAAGCGGGCAAAGGCGCTTGGCTTCGACACGCCATCGAGCCAAGTGCTCGACTTTGGCGTGCGCAAGGGACGCGAAGCGCTGCCCACCCTCCTGAAGGGCGTGCTTAGCCTGACCGAAGACGCGAACGCCGGCGTGCAGCGATCGGCCGTGCGCCGGGCTCTCGAGCTCGGGCTCATGGGCACGGACGACGAACTCTTCATCAACGAGTTGCTCGATGTCGAGCAACCGCCGGCGCTCAAGGCCGTTCTCGACTCGATGGACAACACTACTCGCCAGCGCCGATCCGCCGAGACCTTCTCGGCCGTGCTTCGCCGGGCCGCAGCGAGGCGCCCCTTGCTGCTGACTGTCGAAGACATTCATTGGAGCTCACCTTCGCTTCTGCGCCATCTAGCGGCGCTCGAGGCAGCGGCGGTCGACGCCCCGATGGCGCTGGTCTTCACATCGCGCCAGGCGGGACTCGTCATGGAGAACTCCTCGCCTTGCGACCCGGCGCGGGCTTCACGCATCGAACTCGACCTAGCTCCCTTCAGTCCCGAAGAGGCGCAAATGCTCGCGACGCAATGGTCAGAAAGCTCTGCTTCATTTACCTCCGCATGCATCGAGCGAGCGGAAGGCAACCCGCTGTTCCTCGAGCAGTTGCTGCGATCAGCCCGCGAAGGGGAGGAGCGTCAGGTGCCGCCGACCATCCAGAGCCTCGTCCTGGAGCGAATGGATCGGTTCGCACGCCGCGATCGGCGCATCTTGCAGGCGGCGGCTGTGCTGGGGCAGATGTTCTCGCTCGACAGCTTGCGCGCGGTATGCGCCGACGCGACCTGCACCGTGGATGCCCTGGTCTCGGCGCAAATGTTCAGGCCCATGGGGGCGGACTACCTGTTCGCCCATGCCCTGATACAGGAAGCGGTCTACTCTTCCCTGCTGACGAGCACGCGGCGCGAGTTGCACGCTCGCTGCGCGCAATGGTTTGCCGTGAGCGAGCCGATCCTGTACGCACAGCACCTCGATCGCGCCCAGAGCCCGGAAGCCCCGCTGGCATACCTGGCCGCATCGAGACTCGAAGCCAAGCGATTTCGGTTCGATTCAGCGCTTCGCCTTGCTGCCCGCGGCGCGGCGATCGAAGCGGACGCGGACGTGAGCTGTGCCTTGGCGCTGCTGCAGGGTGAGTTGTTGCGCGAGATGGGCCAGTCCAAAGAATCGATCCTGGCATTTAGGCGTGGACTTGAGCTCGCACCGCGCGACCGCGAGCGCTGTCTTGCCTGGACGGGCGTCGCGGCCGGCCACCGTGTCACCGGCGAATTGGCGTCCGCCATGGAGGCTTTGGACTGCGCCCAAGACATCGCTGAGCAGTGCTGCTTGGCGGCCGAGCGCTCCCGCATTCATCACATTCGTGGGAATCTGCACTTCGTGCAAGGCAATGTGGCTGCCTGCCAGGCGGAACATCAACATGCCCTGGAATTCGCCCGGGTGGCTGCGGACTTGGAGTGCGAGGTCAATGCCTTGGGAGGCATTGCCGACGCGACTTATGCGCAAGGGCGAATTGGCAGCGCGCTGGAGTACTTCCGCCGCTGCATGATCATCGGGGAGCAGCAGGGCTGGCTCGGCATCGCAACCTCGAACCGATGCATGGCCGCCGTTTGCCTGTGGCTCCAGGGCGATTTGCGGGCGGGAATCGCGGAGCTGCAGCGGGCATGCGAGGACGCGACACGGATCGGAGCCGTACCGGTACAGCTACTGGCGATTGACACGCTGGCCATACTCCTGCTCGAGGCAGCACGCTATGAAGAGGCGGAACGGTTTTGCGCGGAGGGCTTGTCCCTGGCGCGCCCTGCGGGGTCGCGCCGGTACGAATCGCTTCTGCTTTGGAACCTCGCCATGTGCCACCTCGCTCGGGGCGACCGCGAAGGAGCCAGGCTCAGGCTCGAGGATGCACTGGCCCTGGCCCGTGAGACCGGCCTCGGCTCGATGGGGCCGGCAATCTACGCGCGGCTCGCACGCGCTGCAGCGGAACATACCCAAATGGACCAAGCGTTGCGCGATGCCGAAAGCCTACTGAAGGGACCATGTCTGGCACACGCGCGAATCATGTTCTATCGCGAAGCGATCGAGGCCACGATTGCCGCCCGAGACTGGGGCCGAACGTCGGCGTATGCGGATGCACTCGAGTCGTTCATGCACGACGAGCCCTTGCCGTGGGCGCAGCTCGTGGCGTCGCGCGCGCACATCTTGAGCGAGGTGGCTGTCGCCGCAGGCTCAGAGCGCTTGCGCCGGCTTGCGCGCCTGCGTGAGCAAGTATCGGGCGCAGGATGGAACTCAGCACTCAAGGAGATTGATGCTCAACTCGTGCAGTGAGCACCGCGCAGGCGAAGTACTCCCGTTGCTAACAGAGAATGTCGATAGGCGACGTCCGGAGCAGCGGCGACGAATACGCATTCGCGAGACCAGTCGATTGCAGTCACTCACGACCGTCGGCTCTTGGCCGTCCTTGACCGCCGAAGGGACGACGACCAACGGCTGCCATGCGATCCATTGCGGTCGGCGCTGACTCGAACGATCGCTGTGTTACGCACCTCTGCCCTTGGTCGCCAACAACTGGCCGGCGCTGGACGACCCTCAGCTGCCACTGGGCCGCCCGAAATGCTGGCGGCAGAGCCGACGTTGGCGATCGCTCCTGGCGACCCTTCGAGTCGATGGTTTGGCCGGCGGCTCTGCTGCGGTTGCAGTCGACGGTCGTTGCGCCGTCAACTCACGCTTGTGACCGTATTTCGTTGAAAAGCTCGGTTGTGGCGATGTTGTCGAGGGACGCGGCCTCATGGGGCCGTCGCAGTTCTACGCACGCGGGCGCGACCCAGGCGAGAACTCTTGTCTATGAGCCGCTGTGGGCCTTGCGGCGGGATGCTCAAGCGCTACTTATCGAACCGGTAGCGATCGACGTCATTTCCTCGAGACGGCGAAGTCGAGTTTTAAAGCAGAACGCCGCATTGCGGTCATTTAAGCGCCAACGGCCACGTGGGCTCGGCGACCGGTTTCGAGGGAGCTGCTGACATTGCTCGCTAGCCCTGACATGCGGGCGCCTGAACGTCTCGATTCTCGTCAAGGTTGACCCAACGCTCGCACCCCATCAGCGACATTCGCGATTTCGAGTTGATCGCCGCACAGCAGTGGCTTTCTGCATGGACTTTCGGACGGCGACCACTGCAGCCCGCCTCGCGCACGCCAATCGGCACCCACAGGCGACCGAATCAGAAGGTCATCTCAGTGAAGGCAGACACACAGGCCGAGCTACTTGCCCTTGGAAGCTCCCGCGGTGATCCGGCGCGCACGGCCGAGGCACTTGACATGCATGCGTTTGCTCACTATTGTGACGATCACTTTAGTCATTACATCGCTCATGTCTGACGACTCTTTCCTGCTGAATTACCTGTACGGACCAGCCGCTGCGGTCAACGGCTGGCGATCAGCCAGTACGGCGGAGCTACCAGCCATCCCAGGTCGCCGTGCCCCCGGTTATTTGGCGAAGCGGTTCTCACAGGTCATGGTCAGCTTGATGACCGACGCCCTGGAGCCCTATGGACTGACCCCTCCGCAGTGGGGCGTGATGGTGGCGATCATGCGCGAGCCCGGAACGGACCAACGCCGTGTGGCGGAGCGTCAAAGCATCGACGCCAACTCGGCGAGCCGGCTGATCGACGAACTCGAAGAACTAGGGCTGGTGCGCCGGGTGGCCTCACCGAACGACCGACGCAGCAACCAGCTGGAACTCACCGCTTCCGGCAGGCGTCTGCGCGCCAAGGCGGTGGTTCCGTCGATAGCCGCGCAGGACAGCGCCCTGGCCTGCCTCGACGAGGCCGAGAAGACGACCCTGTTAGACCTGCTCACTCGTGTGGTGGACGCCAACAGGGCACATGCACGTCCGGGCGTCGGGCGACGCAAGCCAGTTCGAAGATCGGCGCCGTTACAGCCCGCCCATACCGCTTGACCCTGGACCTCTTTCGTTGCTTCGCTCGCCGAAGCCGGGAACCGATCATGAACACGCTGCAGCAAAGCTCTTCATCTGACGCGCAAGCGGCACGCCGATCTTTCATGGCCTCGGCCCTGGCGCTCGCCGGGCTGGCGTCGGGTCAGGTGACTGGTGCGGAACGTTGGCCCTCGCGGCCCATCACTGTGGTCTCGTCCGGACCTGCAGGCAGCGCCCCCGACACACGAGCGCGCGAACTCTTCACGCACATCGGCATGACGCTCGGCCAGCCGATCGTGGTTGAGAACATGTCAGGCGCCGGCGGCATCATCGCGATGGAGCAGGTTCGTCGCGCATCGCCAGATGGCCACCACTTCATCTTTACGCACATTGGCGCCGTGGTCATCAACCCGTCGCTAATGAGGGCGCTGCCCTACGACCCGGTGCGCGATTTCGATCCGGTGTCGCTGGTGCTTGAATCGCCGATGATCCTGGTGACACCGTCGTCGCTTGGCATCGAGTCGCTGGCGCAGTTGCTCGATCTAGCCAGGGGCAAGCCGGGCACCCTGATGTATGCATCGGCCGGCATTGGCACGCCACCGCACATGTTTGTCGAACAACTCAAGGCCGCAACCAAGATGTCGATCGATCATGTGCCATTCAAAGGCTCGCCCGGCGTGGTACAGGCGTTGATGGGTGCCCAGGTCGCCATCGGGATGGAATCGGCCACCGCATTGATGCCGCTGATCGAGACCGGCAAGGTTCGCGCCTTGGCCGTGACTGGAAACCTCCGCATGGAAATCCTGCCGAACGTGCCGAGCTTCACCGAGTTGGGTATCCCGGAGATCGGCTTGAGCTGGCTGGCGGTGATGGCGCCCAAAGGCACGCTGCCTGAGGCGGTGACGGCGATGAACCGCGAGATTCAATTACCGCCCGAATCGCTCGGACGGGACAATTCTCCCCTCTTGATCTTCAGCCAATCGCGCGTGCGCTCGCCAGACCGATAGATCGAGTCGAGCCGCTTCGCCACCATGCCCTCTAGCTGCCACTCAAGGACTTGATCGAACAGCCACTTGCCTTTGCCGACGACATGCTCGACGTACCGGATGGCCGATGGCTTGGGCGCCAGCACCCGGCCCAGGGCCTCCTTGCGCGCCTTCAGTGGCCAGCCTCTGCCGTCCTTCCCACGATGCACCAGCAAGTCGAAGGCGCAGAACGTGACGAAGGACAGTCCCTCTTGCCGGCGCCTAGCTTTGGCTCGCGTCTGCACCTGCTGGAAGTTGCTGCGGCCCATGTCGTCGAGCACCGTAATTTCGCCGTCGATCACATGGCCGGGCGGCAACTTCTGCAACGACTCCCCAACCTCGGGAAACCAGGCGGTCGCGTCAGCTCCCCGCCGGGTCGTCAGCCGCGCTTCCTTGCCTGTGCTCGCCAAGACGCGGTATCCGTCGTACTTGATTTCAAAGAGCCAATCAGGGTGGTCGAACGGATGTCGTTCCTCTTCAAATTCCATCGGCGCCAGCGGGTCAACGCCCAGGATCAGCTTGACTGTCACTGGTTCCCGCCGTTCGAGTTCTCGCCATCCGTGAAATCGAGGAGCAGGCGCTTCAGCGCCGAGTAGTACTCCTCGCGAGTCCTAGTGAGAATCTTCAGCTGTTCCTCGAGCAGGGTCACGTCCTGGCGCATGGCGCATGCCGACGCAATGCATGACTTCTGCTTCGCAATCAAGTCGTCCAGTAGCGCGAGGCGGCTGATCGTCTCTTCGCGCCTGAGGGTTTGTCGTGTGGCCTCCCTGTTGTCCAGCGGCACGGCGCGAGGGCTCATGGGTCCGTGCTGATCCAACGGGATCGTGTCCGGTGGCACCTCCTGCAGAAGTTCCATCACAGTCGGCTCGCTCTCGCGCAGGGGTGAAGCTCGCTGTTCGCGGTCCGTTCTTTCGCGCTGTTGACGGAGAAGCCACCAGATGCCGGCTAGGAAGACGAAGAGAGTGAAGGCGAAGACAAAGAAAAGGGGATTTTCAAGGACTTTCATTTATTGTTCGCACTGAATGCGAAACGTAAATGATTGACTTGTCAACTAAAAAGTACCCCCCTCGCGACGAGGGGGGAGTTGGGGGTTTGCAACTGGGAGTCGTCAGGACAGACGGGTGCCTAGCCTTTGGGCAGCCACCTCTCCGTTTTAGCTTCGCTAGTTCGGCGATGGGTATCCGGCCGCCCGCTCTAGGTGCTCTCTCGAAAGCGCGCAGCAGAAGGCGACGAGCGGCCGCTTCGGAAAATTGGTCATCGCGATGATCTGACGCCGAACTAAGAAGACGGCTGTACTTTGAAAACAGTCGTTGACGGCGCGATTTTCTCGACGGACAAGTGACCGGAAGTGGCCGGCACCGCCTGTTCCCAGGCTTCGCACAAAGCTGCCGCCAGGCGATCAAGCGACATCACTCAGGGACCGCTGTCGGGTTCGGCTGCGAAATGGCAGTCGCGGCCATGAGCTGCCGGTCGCCCGTTGACGGCGAACTTCTGTTTAAGACTACATGCTGGCACTCAAGTCCTGCGACTCGATGACAGCTCATCTCGACACCGGACGTTCCCAAGACGTTGCGTGTAGCGCAGGCGCAGGTAGTCGCGATAACGCTGTGCGTCACCACGTCATGGACGAGTTGTCATTCGATGATTTCGTCGACGCGCACGCGCAAGGTTTGCGGAATCGTGAGGCCGAGCGACCGCGCAGTCTCGAGGTTGAGGGCCAGCTCGAAGCGATCGGGCCCTTCGATGGGCAGGTTGCCGGCTTTCTCGCCTCGCGCTATCCGGTCGGCGAGCACCATCGCTCGCGCGAAGTAGATCTCCTGGATCGGCCCATAACTCAGCAGGACACCAGCACGGGCGTAGGCCTTCAGAATCGCTATTGTCGGCAGGCGATACCTCTTTGCCGCAACTGCAAACGCAGTTGCCGAAGCGATGAAGCCCGGCGAAGTCAAGGTCACGATACCGGTGCGCGGCCGGCCACCAAGAGGACGCAACGCGTCGTTGAAGTCGCTAATCCGAACGAAGTCAAGTACGAGCGGATCGAAGCCCTTGGCTTGGGAGACGGCGGTGGCAGTTCGAAGTTGATCAACGCCCGTGCTTCGATCCCACAAGAGGGCCACACGTTCCAGGTCGGGCGAGACCTCACGGAGCAACTCGATCCACTTCCCGGCGATCGAAGGCTGGTCCAGAAAGAGCCCGGTGACGTTGCCGCCGGGCCGAGCGAAGCTAGCCGCGAGTCCTGCCCGCACGGGATCAGTCTCGAGATCAATGCCGACAAGCGGCAGCGTTTTCGTGGTTCGGCTCGCCGCCATGACCGCTTCTGAACCAACGACGATCAGTGCAGCAACGTCGAGCCTTGCTAGTTCGGCGACCAGCGTGGACAAGCGCGACGGGTCTCCTTGCCCGGATCGCAGCAAGATCGTCTCGCCTTCCACGTAGCCCAGCATCTGCCATTCCCGACGCAGGATTTTCAAGGTCGGATGATCGGCAGCAATCGATCGGGGATGCAAATACCCAATCTTGCGTAGCGGGCGCTGTGGCTGCGCACGCAGGGCGCCCGGTATCACGAGCGCGCCCACCATTCCACCAACGAGGTCGCGACGCCTCACTTGTCTGCCTCGTCGGCGTAAGGCGCTGGGGGGACCGCGAAGTGCAACGCCAATGCTCCTTTTGTGTGGCATCGGAAGCGGCAGCCGGGACGCCGCGCGAGCATTGTCGTCCAGCGGAGACCGTCTTCCCATCGACCCCCAACAATCGCATTGAGGGACTCTCGCAACGACCGGAAGGCAACGGAACCGATAGTTCGGTGCACATTCCTAGGTGACCGCAACCGCTGTGCGTTGCTGACGCTCCGGCGGTCGCGACGAGGGTCAGCAGAGGGTCGACAGTGCTGGTACCACTGGTCGAACTGCGGACGTACAGCC
>Ga0070670_100005438_pt1 | contig 10743 bp, 10 predicted proteins | sample KBSS63metaG_FD_64665 | JGI IMG/M metagenome (GOLD analysis project Ga0070670, IMG submission 64665) | Switchgrass rhizosphere microbial communities from Kellogg Biological Station, Michigan, USA - KBS S6-3 metaG | ecosystem: Host-associated > Plants > Roots > Rhizosphere > Soil ... | reverse complement strand
TCTGGCGGATCTGGTGGGCGTCGATCCGGTTCCCGGGCGTGCTCGACCAGCCGGTGGAGGGCCGCTTCGACGGCGATCGTGGCGTGTTCCTGTGCGACGACGTGATCGGTGGCAAGCCTGTGAAGGTCCGCTACGACTGGCGGGTCCTGTCTCAAGCGGCCAATCGCTGGGAGCAGTCGTTCTCCTACGATGACGGCGTGACCTGGCGCACGAACTGGATCAGCGAAGGGACGCAGGTCAGCTGACGCCGTCGGCACCGCGCGTGCTCGTGCGCCGCGCGCTCAACCGTGCCTCGTCGCGATGAGACGGGTCGGCGTGCGGGAGCGCCGGGCGCGGCTCGGCGCGCGTCACCGCCTGGCGTCGGCCAGCGCGACCGTCGAGGAGGCCGCGGAGGCCGTTGTCGGGCTGCACTCGAGCGATCCCGCGACGGTCTTCCTCTCGTCGTGGGCAAGGGTCGACGGCTTCCAACCCGCCGATCTCGAGGACGCGCTGTACGGGCGCCGCTCGCTCGTCCGGATGCTCGGGATGCGAAGGACGTTGTTCGTCGTGCCGGCAGAGCTCGCCGCCGTGATGCACGAGGCGTGCACCAAGGCCCTGATCCCCGGCCAACGCAAGCGGCTCGTCCGGATGCTCGAGCAGCAAGGGGTGGCCCCGTCGGGGGCCGGGGAGACGTGGCTCGCGAAGGTCGCCACCGCGACGCTCAGCGCGATCGCCGTGCGAGGCGAGGCCACCGCGCGCGAGCTGACCACCGACGTCCCGGAGCTCGGCGCGAAGCTCACGGTCGGCGAGGGCAAGACCTGGGCCGGCACGATGGGCGTCTCGACCCGGGTGCTGTTCCTGCTCGCGACCGAAGGGCTGGTCGTCCGCACACGCCCGCTCGGGACGTGGACGTCGGGTCAGTACCGTTGGGCGACGACCCAGCACTGGCTCGGTGCGCCGCTTCGCGAGGTCGGCCACGCCGAGGCGTGCTCCGAGCTCCTCGGTCGCTGGCTCCGTTCGTTCGGCCCGGCGACGATGACGGACATCCGGTGGTGGACCGGGTGGACCGCGGCGCTCGCGGAGACAACGCTCGGAGCCATCGACGCGGTCGAGGTCCAACTGGCCGACGGCACCGGCTATGTGCACACCGACGATCTCGATCAGGTCGGCGACGCCGAGCCGTGGGTCGCGCTGCTCCCCGGGCTCGACCCGACCGCCATGGGGTGGAAGGACCGCGGGTGGTACCTCGGCGACCGGGGCATCGACCTGTTCGACCGCAACGGGAACGCGGGTCCCTCGGTGTGGGCGAACGGCCGGGTCGTCGGGGCGTGGGCGCAGACCGAAGAGGGTGAGGTGTTGGTCGAGCCCTTCGCTCGACTCGACGCCACGACCCGCGCGCGCCTGGACGCCGAACGCGGGCGGCTCGCGGCCTGGCTGGGGGACGTTCGGATCCGGCCGCGGTTCGGGACGCCGCTCGGCAAGGAGCTCGCGACGCGTTCGAGCGGCGGAGCGTCCCGGGGGCGCTAAGCGATCATGCCGGCTCAGCCCGCCCGGCTCCGAGGGGGTTCGACCGCGAGGTTCGCGTACGCCTCGGCAAGATGGACGACCACCGTGGCCAGCTCCTCGTTCTCGGTCGCCGGCACCAACTTCGTGATCCTGTTCGCGATCACTTCCCGAGCCTTGGCCGCCGCCGCTGCGGCCTTCATCTCCGAGTCCTGAGTCGTCATCTCCGAGATCACCCCCGGGCGATGCTACGCCCGCGTCCGTACGCGGCGCTCTCTCCGCTCGTCCGCAGGACGAAGGGCCGGCCTCACGATCCCGGGGAAGAGGCGTCGAACCTCGTCCCGGGCGGGAACGACAGCGTGAAGCGTTCCGCGAGCACGCCGAGCAGCTCATCGTCGCGCACCCGGCTCGCGGTCTCGCCGGTGGGCGTCTCCTCGATCAGCTTGCGGCCCCGCAGGATCAGCGAGCGCTCCGGCGCGCAGAGCTGCGCGGTGAGCGTTCGGGTGAACGGCGAGCTCGGGTGCGTGGAGGCGAAGTGGTTCGCCATCTCGTCGTCCACCGGGTACTGCGGTTCGAACGTGAACGAGTACAGGTCGATCCACCCGCCTGGCCGGCGGGTCTGCACCACACGAGCGCCGTCGTCGTCGACCAGCCGGAAGCTCCAGCCGAACTGATCGACCTCGGGACCGGGTTCGATCGGCAGCGAGCCGAGGATCGAGCCCCCGCCGAACCCGACGTCGGCGAGCCTCCCATCGCCGTCCGTCTCGACCAGCAGCGCCATGTGCGTACGAGCCGTCACGCCCCGGGCCCCGAAGCGGACCCGCGCGCCCAGGTGCGCGACGCCGAACCCGACGGCCTCGAGCGCGGCGGCGAACAGCGTGTTGTGCTCGAAGCAGTAGCCGCCGCGACGGTCTCGGACGAGCTTGCCCTGCAGGCTCGGGAGATCGAGACGGATCGGTCGCCCCAGCAGGATGTCGAGGTTCTCAAACGGGATCGTCGTCGCGTGCGCGAGTTGGAGCGCGTCCAGGACCTCGAGCGTCGGCTCGACCGGTCCCTCGTACCCGATCCGTTCGAGGTACGCGTCCAGATCGAGCGCCATCGTCCCATCATCCCGGAGTTCGGATCGAGCGGCCGGTCCGCCCGCGTTCGGTCAAGCCGGCACGTCGGGGAGCGATCGAGGACGGGCCCGCTTACAGCCGCAGGGCCTGCGGCCTCGACATGAGTACCTCGGGATCGTCCCAGTCGACCCCTTCGACATCGATGTAGAGCTCGATCTCGTTCCCATCGGGATCGGCCAGGTACAGGCTGTGCGTCATGCCGTGATCGGCGGTCCCCACCAGCGGCACCCCGGCCTCCTGGAGCCGTGCGAGCGCGGCTCGCAGCTCGTCGTCGGTGTCCCCCACCTTCAGGCCGAAGTGGTACAGGCCCACCCGTCGCCCGGCAGGGATCGGCGCCGCGTCCGGGCCGACCTCGATCAGGAGCAGCTCGTGATGCGTTCGGCCACCCGAGAACATCGCCGCCGGAAACGGCACGCCGTCGCCCGGACCCACCTGACGCCAGCCGAGGACGTCCCGGTAGAACCGCACCGAACGCTCGAGGTCCCGCACGTACAGCACCAGGTGCCCGAGCTCCTGAACGCCACCGGGCACGCCGCCCGGTCGCTGGTCCGTCTCCGCCATCTCGTCCTCCGATCCTGTCGGCGTCCTCCAGAAACCCCGCGCCCGCTCCGCGTATGCCCGCGGCGGGAGCCCGGCGGCGTCAGGCCGCGATCCGAGACACCGTCCCCGCCAAGGACAGCACGTACAGCTCGCCACGCGCATCCTCCCCGAAGGACGCGAGGGCATCGATCCGCGGCCCCAGCGCCCGAGCCTCCATCGCCCGGCCCTTCCCCGGGACGAGCGCCTCCAGGCGACCGCGGCAGTAGTCGGCGAACACGTAGGAACCCGCCAGTCTCGGGATCAGCGCGCCTCGGTACACGTAGCCCCCGGTGACGGCGCACGACCCGGCGCCGTTCGCGTACTCGAACACCGGCGGGACCGAGCCCGGGGCCGATCCGCCCTCGAATGGGTGCGTCCCCTCCAGCCGGTCCCATCCGAAGTTCGATCCTCCGTCCGAACCCGCGGGCTCGAGGTCGATCTCCTCCCACGCGTTCTGCCCGACGTCGCCGATCCACAGGTCGCCGGTCGCCGCGTCGAACGAGAACCGCCACGGGTTCCGCAGACCGTAGGCCCAGATCTCCGGGCGCGCACCCGACCAACCGACGAACGGGTTGTCCGGGGGGATCGCGTACGGCTCGCCCCCCGAGGGTCTCGGCGAGATCCGCAGCAGCTTGCCGAGCAGCGTCGAGAGCGACTGCGCGTTCCCCATCGGATCGCCCCCGCTTCCGCCGTCGCCGAGCGCCACGTACAGGTACCCGTCCGGTCCGAACGCGAGCGCGCCCCCGTTGTGGTTCGAGAACGGCTGGTCGACGAACAACACCAAGCGCTCGCTCGCCGGGTCGGCGCCGTCGTCGTCGAACGCGAACTCGGCCACGTTCGTGTCGCCCTCGGTGTCGGTGAAGTCCACGTACAGGTAGCGGCCGTTCGGCGAGAACGCGAGACCCAGCAGGCCCTGCTCGCTCCCGAGCGACACGCGGTTCGTCAGGTCGAGGACGACCCTCGGATCCGAACCCGGGGAGAGCGCGACCACCCGCCCGACCTTCTCGGCCACGTACAGCGCGCGATCGCCGGCCCGCACCGCCATCGCGACCGGTTGCTCGAGCTCGGCAACCGGCACGAGCCGGATCCGAGCGTCCGCGAAACGGGGCTCGGTCGGTGTCGGACCTGTGCTCGGCGAGGCTGCGGGTAACGTCGGGCCGGCGTTGCCGGGCGAGGTCGGCCCTGCCACCAGCGGGGCCGCGTCCTCCGTCGAACACGCGGGGATCAGCGCGCCGAGGACGACGAGGACGATCACGAGCATGAACCCTCGGCGTCGAGCGGTTCCCGATGCCCGAACGACGGCGGGTTCGACCGCGGTCGCCCGGGTACGGGTCACACGATCCAGACTACCGACCCGCCACCCCACGCGTGGCCGACGAACGCCGCCGACGGGCGACGATCACGGCCAACGCGCCGACCACGATCCCGAAGGCAGCGGCCACGATCACGGTCCACTCGCCGTCGGCATCCGGCGGCTGAGGGTCGACGGCCGACGCGTTCTCGAGCGCGAGGTCGGAGGCGTCCACCTTCGTGACGGGGCCGTCAGCGGTCGGCGTGTCGATCGCACCGCCGACACCGTCGCCCACGACCACCACGCCGACCATCCCGAGGTGGTAGGTGCACACGTACGGGTACACGCCCGGCTCGGAGAACCGGTACGTGACCGACCTCTTCTTGAAGCCCGCGTAGTCGCCCCAGGTCGCGTTCGCGCCGAGGACCGAATGCGGGAACGGGTCGACGTTGGTGAACGTCACGTCCTCGCCCGTCGACACCCGCAGGATCGTCGGCGAGAAGCAGAAGTCCCGGATGTCGACCCCGGTCCCCTCGGCGTCCGTCACCGGCCCGCCGCACCCGCCCCCACCGCTCGCCGACGCGAGGCCGAGCCCGAGGACGGGGACAAGCACGATCGCCCCGAGCAGCACGACCCCGGCCGCCGCGGATGCCTTCCGTCTCCTGCCCGCTGGCCGCATCGGGGGCCTCCTCTCGCTCGTTCCCCCTGACACGACCGGCCGGACCCGCCGCGGGTTCCCACGCTTCCTGCCCTCTACCTCGAACTCGACCCGGGAGCGCGAAGCAGACGGAGACCGTCACGCCGGCGACCCAGTCGAACGGGTCGCCGGCGTGCGGTGGATGGACGCGGGGTCAGCGCTGGGACTGGACGGGATCGCGGTCGTCAACGGAGACGACACGGTCGTCCTCGTCGGGACGCCGGTCCCGGAGCGCGGCGTTCTCGCGTTCGAGCTCAGACATCCGGCGCCTCGTGCTCCGCCGGCGGCCGTGGCTCCCACGCAGGAGCCCGGCGCCGAGGACGCACAGCGCGATCGCCAGCGCGCCGAGCACGGCGGCGCCGATCGCGACCTCGACCTGGGTGGCCGTGAACGAGCCGCCGAACAGCGAGAAGGTCACCTCGTTGGCAGCATCGGACCAGTTCTCGATGGCGAAGTCGACGACCAGTCCGGCCGCCGCGAGCCCGAGCAGGATGAGCGCGATGCCCATCGGTCACCTCCCGTCTTCAGGAGAGGGGTCTGTACCCATCGGGGGCTCCGCCCAAGCCTCGTCCTTCCACGTCGTCGACCGGGACGTGCGCGGCACGATTGCCTAGGCTGCACGCTGAGATGGCCACGGAGCCGAATCCCCAAGAGGAATGGGCCGCGTTCCTGAGCGGGACCCACCCGCATTTGCAGGACAAGAGCCCGCTCCGCTTCATCCCGTCGTCTCCCAGGTGCAAGCTCTGCTCCGCACCGTTCGGCCGCCCGGGGGCGTTCGTGCTCCGTCGCTACGGCTACACGCCCTGGGAGAAGAATCCGAAGATCTGCGGCCGCTGCTTCAAGGGCATCGAGACCGTCGCGAAGATGTGCCCCATCGCGAAGGAGGACCGGGAGGTCAACGGCGCCGAGGTGGAGCTCTCGATGCTGTTCGCGGACGTCCGCGGCTCGAGCAAGCTGGCTCGAGAGATGCCCACCTGGGACTTCACGCGGCTCATGAACCGCTTCTACACGGTGTCCAAGCACGTCCTCGTCGAGTCCGACGCGATCATCGAGAAGTTCGTCGGGGACGAGGTCGTGGCGCTGTTCCTGCCCCTCATGACCGGCCCCGGCCACGCCCGGCGCGCCGTCGAGGCCGCCGAGGCGCTGCTGGACGCGACGGGTCACGCCGATGGTGAACGCCCCTGGGTGCCGCTGGGCGCGGGCGTCCACACCGGGGTCGCCTTCGTCGGCGTCGTGGGGACCGGGGGGTCGAGCGACTTCACGGCGCTCGGCGACCCCGTCAACATCGCCTCGCACCTCGCGTCGCAGGCGGCAGCCGGCGAGATCCTCGTGAGCGACACGACCGCCGCGGCCGCGGCCATGCCGCACGACGAACTCGAACGGCGTCACGTCTCCCTCAAGGGTCACCCGCTCGACGCGCTGGTGCTGCGCGTCGGTGGACGGGCCCGGGACGAGTCGGTCGGCTGACGGGTGACGCGATCGCAGCGATCGTGGCTCGATGCGCGATGCAGGCCCCGCTCGTGAGATGAGCGCGATCCAGCGAACGCTGAAGATCCGGCCCGACGAGACGCGGCTCGTCCTGTCGATGAGCGTCCTGTCGTTCGTCGGCATGGCCGGCCTCGCGATCGGGCAGAGCGGCGCGAACGCCCTCTTCTTCGATCGGATCGGCACCGACGCGCTCCCGCTGATCTACCTCGCACAGGGCGCGACCGCGTTCGTGTTCATGATGGGACTGGCCGCGCTGCTCGGGCGCGTCGACCGGCGGCGCGCCTACCTCGCGATCCCGGCGGGGCTGTGCGCCGTCGTCCTCGCCGAACGGATCGCGCTGCTCACCGACGGACGATGGGTCTTCCCTCTCCTGTGGCTGACGGTGGCCCTCGCGATCCTGCTGCAGAACGTGTTCGTCTGGGGTACCGCCGGCGTCGTCACCGACACGCGCCGCGCGAAACGCCTGTTCCCCCTGTTCGCGGCCGGCGAGATCCTCGGGTCGGTCGTCGGCGGCCTGCTCACGAACCCCCTCGTCCGCGTGATCGGCACGGAGAACCTGCTCCTCGTCTGGGCGGCCTCCCTCGCGGTCTCGTTCGCGCTCTGCCGGGTGGTGCTGTCGGCGGCGGGAACGCTCGCGCAACCGCGGGCCCGCAAGGCCAGGCGCCGAGATGCGTCGCCGTGGCGGGACCTGACCGTCGCGTTCGGGTACGTGCGGCGTTCGCGGCTGCTCGTGTGGATGACGTTGGCCGCCGTGCTGTTCTCGGTCCTGTTCTACTCGCTCTACCTGCCGTGGGCGACCGCCGCCACCGAGCGGTTCCCGAACGCGGACGACCTGGCGGGGTTCTTCGGGCTGTTCTGGGCCGCGATGACCGGCGCCGCGTTCCTCATGTCGGTGCTCGCGACCAACCGGCTCTTCGGCCGGTTCGGCATCGCGTCGATGATGCTCGTGCTCCCGCTGCTGTACGCCGGGTCGTTCGGCATCCTGCTCGTCAGCGCGGGGTTCGTGACGCTCGTGATCCTGCGGTTCATCGACGGGGTCTGGCTCCAGGGCGTCGCCTCCCCCGCGTGGGAGACGCTGACGAACGTCGTGCCCGATGCGCGACGCGATCAGGTCCGGACGTTCCTGAACGGAGGACCCGCGCAGGCCGGGACCGTGATCGCCGGGATCATCGCGCTCGTCGGCCAAGACGTGTTGAGCCCCCGGCAGTTCGCCACGATCGGGCTCGCGACCGCCGCGATCGCGGTGTTCGTCACGTGGCGCGTGCGCGCGTCGTACGCCTCCGCGCTCGTCGAGGCGTTGCGCGAGGCGAGGCCGGAGGTCTTCCCGGACGTCGCGGTGGCCGGGGTCCCCTTCGCGTTCGCGCCCGACGCCCAGACACTCGGCAGCCTGCTCGTCGCGATGGACGACGGGCAGCCCTCGGTCCGGCGGCTCTCGGCACAGCTGCTCGCCGAGGTCGACGATCCCCGAGCCACCGCGGCGCTCGAACGCGCCCTGCGCGACGACGACGCCTCCGTTCGAGCGCAGGCCCTCGACGGCCTCGCGGCTGCCCCCGGACGGGTCGATGCCGAAACGTTCCTGCCGCTGCTCGACGATCCCGACCCGGCGGTGGCGGTCTCGGCCGCGGCGGCGGTCGCGACGGGGCCGAACGCAGCCGCCGCCGCACGCGTGCTGCTACGACTCGCCGCCGCCCCCGACCCCGAAGTCCGATCGACCGCGTTGCGCCATCTCGCGGCGGCGCCGCCCGACGCCGCCGCCGGGCTCGCGACGCCCGCGCTCGACGACCAGGATCCCGGCGTCAGGGCCGCCGCGCTGACGACCCTCGCCGGGGTGCGGCCCGACGAAGCGCTCGGACCGGCGGTCCGCGGATTCGAGGACCCGAGCCCGAGGGTGCGCCTTGCCGCGGTGGATGTGGCCGCGCGGCTCGGCGATCGTTCGGTGGACGCGGTGCTCGACGCGCTGGACCGGCCGGCCGCCCGGGACGCTGCGCTGCGGACCCTCGCGCGCACGGATCTCGGCGGACGGGCCGAACGCGTTCGCGCCTTCGTGGCAGAACGCTCACGCGACGCCGCCGGCGACGACGCCCTCGCCGCCGCGGTTCCGTCCGACGGCGAGGCAGCCCAGCTGCTGAAGGACGCGCTCGTCGAACGCGCACGGGCGAACGGTCGCTCGGCGCTGCGGGCGCTGTCGTTGATCTCCGGCGACGGCGCCGCGGTCCGCTCCGCGATCGAAAGCCTCGACGCGAGGGACCCCGCGCAGACCGCGAACGCGCTCGAGACGCTCGAGGCGACCACCGACGCGACCCTGGCCGCGCCGATCCTGGCGCTGTGGGAGCCGAGCGCAGGACCGCGACGGGACGTGCCGGCCGATTGGCTCGAACGGGTGTCGGCGGACGATGATGTCTTCGTCGCGGCGTGCGCCGCGGCCGTGATCGCGCAACGTGACGGAAGGGACGCGATGGCTCGGTCGGATGGCTCGATGCCCGTGATCGAACGCGTGCTGTTCCTGCGGCGCGTCCCGCTGTTCGACGAGCTGTCACCCGCGGACCTCGGGGCGATCGCGGAGGTGGCGCAGGAGCGATCGTTCGCGGACGGGGAGCTCCTCGCGTCCGAGGGCGAGCTGGGCGACGAGCTCCTGATCGTCGCGAGCGGCATCGTCCGCGTGGAGGCCGGCGGCTCCGAGATCGCCCGACGAGGCCCGGGCGAGGTCGTCGGCGAGATGTCCCTGATCACGCGCGACCCGCGGATGGCATCGCTCGTGGCCGACGGGGACGTTCGCGCGATCCGCATCGGGCGTCGCGAGTTCGAGAGCATGATCCACGACCGCCCCGACATCGGGATCGGCGTGATGCGCGTGCTCGCGCAGCGGCTCGCGGAGGCGTGGCGATCGGCCACGCGAGCCGAGGGCCTGAGCGCTTAGACGGCGGGCGGCGGCGGCGCGGGGATCGGGCCGGCCGGCACGGGCTGGACCGCCGCCGGCTTCGACCCGCGAGCGGCGATCACGAGCGCACCGAGACCGGCGATCGAGGCCAGCACCCAGACCAGGCCACCGAGGAACGGGATCAACCCGATCCCGCGAAGGATCAGCCACCCGACGAGGAAGGCCACGAACCGCGAGCCCGGCGGGTTCACCAGCCGCCTTCCGAGCACGTGCGCGCCCGCGACGTAGCCGAGCGTGTACAGCAGGGCGAGCGCGAGCAGCAGGAACACGCCCAGCGGGATCGCGACCACCACGACGAGCAGCAGTACCGCGGCGATCGGCAGCAGGAAGAAGATCGCCGCGCCGAACCCGAACGAGGCGCCCATACGCCGGCGGAACGCGTCGGCGAGCGGAGCGTCGACGCCGGGGAGGAACATGAGGAGCACGAGCCCGAGGATGAGGGTGGAGATCGTGTAGCCGAACCACCATACGTAGCGTGCGACCCAGCCGAGCCCCTCGAGGTCGAACCGGCCCGAGATCCCCTCGATCTCGCCCCCGACCGTCGCGCCCTCCTCGATCTGGGGGGATCGTCGGCTGGCGATGTCGCCGTCCACCTCGGCGCCGGAACGGACGATCACGCGTCCGTTGAAGGCAACGACGTCGTCACCCACCGTCCCGGTGATCTCGACGTCGCCGTTGAAGGCCACCACGCTCTCGGTGGCCGTGCCGTCGATCGTCGCGTTGCCGTTGAAGATCACGGCGGTTCCGACCGTGGCTCCCTCCGGAACGAGCAGCTGGCCCGTCAGCACGACCTGATCGTCGTCGCCGGGTGTCGTGCCCTCGTCCTGCGCGAACGCCGAGGTCGCTGAAACGATCCCGAGTACGCACGCGATGAGCGCCACGGCGAGGAACGGCAGGTGCGCCGATCGTGCTCGGTCCTCGCGCATCCCCTCGACCTCCGACCGCTCCGTGTCGGAACGGAGCCTACCCGTCGCGTCCGAGACTATGCCAACCAGGCACGCTGCGCGCCGACCACGCGGAGAGCGGTTGGCGCCCGCTGTGGGCGAAATGGTACCGTTGTCCCGAGGGCAACGATCGCGGTTTTACAGCTACGAGCAGTTCCCTCACCCGGCTGCTACGGCCGGCGCCGTGAAGGGCAGCAACCAGGCCC
>Ga0070670_100005435_pt1 | contig 10746 bp, 12 predicted proteins | sample KBSS63metaG_FD_64665 | JGI IMG/M metagenome (GOLD analysis project Ga0070670, IMG submission 64665) | Switchgrass rhizosphere microbial communities from Kellogg Biological Station, Michigan, USA - KBS S6-3 metaG | ecosystem: Host-associated > Plants > Roots > Rhizosphere > Soil ... | reverse complement strand
AGCTGATTCCGGCCAAGGTGTCGGCCTATCGCAACTCCTGGGAGGCTATGTTATGTCTCAACCGGATCTAGACACGGTGCCGCTCATTCGAGAGACCGCCGAGCGCAAACTGCTCATCTATCTGCTGGAAGACGAAGAGGAACAGGTGCGCCACAATTGGTGGCCTCAGATGAAGGCGTTCGCTCGGCTTACTGGGGCGAAGCTCGATATTCTCTGGCAACGAAAACCCACAGCATTCATGTTAGCGCATTTCGACGAGTCGAGGCTGTGCCGTGATCAAGAGATACGCGTGGTCGAAGGTGATCGGACGGAACACATTGTCGGTGTCGAGGCCACTCGTGACTTCGACCAAAGAGAATTGGGCAAGAAGGTGCGATCAGCTTATGGAGCGAAGGACTTTTTTGCACTGCTCTTCGACATGCAGATCGGTGTTGGATTTCACTACCCGATCGACAGTGACGGAGTAACCTTGGACGGCGTCGGACGGGCGGCTAAGGAGTTAGGTCGTGACTATTGCAAGGCCTTGCGGCGGCGATGTGTGAGCCTTGAATCGAGAGCCGAGGTGTTTACGTCTTATGACCGTGCGTTTGTAGACACAGACGGGCCGGAAACATTCGGGAAGGTCTTGGACCAAGCGCCGCTGAGCATGACGGCAAGGGAGCTACGCTGGCTTCTGGAGGTACACGATCGCAGGCGGCCCACCGCAGCGGGACGCGTGGTCCTATGGTGCGACTCCGCGGCCCGGGATGCGATTTCGTTCGAGAGCCTGTACACGAGATGGGGAGACTCGATGGCATTTGTCGATGCACCAGTCAGACGTGTACCTCCGCCCGCGCTCGATGGAGCTCGAGCACTGATTGTTGTGGTGGATGACTTTGGTTTGAGGGAGGCGCAGGTCATCTGGGATCTCGCGGAGTCGCACGCGTTCCCTCTTTTCGTTGTCGCCAGACGATTCCTCCGGAACGTTCGCGACCGGCTGACCGGGGACTTCATCCACGACGTCGTGCTGCCGGACGATCAATTCCTGTCACACAGCCTTCTTCACGAGATTATTGGGAGATGCACCAGAGTCCCGAGTGTACCGCTTCCAATCGTCTCCCGCGCAACATCTCAAGGTTGCATCGCTGCGGCGCGAGGGCAACAGCACGTGGAACTGACGGGGCATGGAGCAGCGATATGGTGGCCTCTGATCGTCAATATGGATTTTGGCGCGCCAATCGGAGCTGTCCTGCCGTGGCCAGCATTCGTGGAGAACTGGCGGCAGTATCGCGTGGCGGACCCCTTGGCGTCGTCGCCGCGTGCTGCGGAAGACGCGGGCGATCGGGAATGTGCCGACCTGTCAGTCCAGTCGTTCGACACTGCCGACGGTGAGGTGTTCGAATGGTGTTCAAACGAGATGAGCGAAGTGCTCGTGAAACTTAGTACTCTCGTGGCGCAACGTAGGCGAGCACTGAATGTACTGCTGCAGGGAGAGACAGGAGTCGGAAAAGAGGCGATGGCCAAATTCATCCGACACAGGTTTAATTCTACCGCCCCTTATCAGGCGATCAATTGCGCAGCGATTCCTGCAGAGCTACTCGAGAGCGAGCTTTTTGGCGTGGAGGGCCCATGGGCGTTCCAAGGCGCGAAGATGCGAAGTGGCGTGATCCGGGCGGCGCACACCGGCATTCTGCTTCTCGACGAGATCGGTGATATGCCGCTCCACCTCCAAGTGAAGCTGTTGCGTTTTCTCGAGGAGCGGCGAGTCCGCCCGGTTGGCGCCGACGTTGAGTACAGTGTCGACGTGGTGGTGGTTGCTGCCACAAATCGCGATCTGGCCCGCGACATCGCCGATGGACGTTTTCGTGAAGACCTCGCCCAGCGGTTGGGCGCGGCGATCAGGATTCCGCCGCTTCGAGAGCGACTGGACGACGTCCGCCACTTTATCGATCGACAGAAGAAAACGTGGGCGCCGCTCGCCAAAGTGGCTCTGAACCCCGACGTTAGACGGTTGCTGATCAATCATCAATACGCGGGCAACATGCGCGAACTCGCCAAGACTCTAGAACAGGCACTCGATTCAGCTCGAGCCGAAGCGCCAGTGTCCTATGACCCTGAGAGCGATCTGCTGACTATCGAATTGCGGCACCTGCCGATCGAATTCAGATCGGCCTGGGCGCGTCAGCGGATCGCCGGAAGACGCCGCCTCTATGTTCCCAGTACGAACGTGGTTCGCTTCGGCCAAAGGCGCGAGCCCTCGGAATCAGAAATTCGAGCGCTCGGGGAGCTCTCTGTCGGTGCTATAGAAGGGGTCCGAGTGATCACTCTGGCGGGGACGGAGGACGGCAGCCTTGCATCGTTTACCGGCATTCGTCGCGTGAAGTCGTTCGAGTTCAGCGAGTGGACGAAAGCCGACCGACTTGCTTTCGCCGAATTCGTGCTCCGAGGCGGCACCGTATCTCCGTTCGATGCCCCGCGCCTGCACGCGAGCGAGAGGTATGCGAGGCTGGAACACGACGGCAAGGAAGCCGTCGGCGACGAAAAGCTCTGGCGCTCCGCTGAGGAGTTGGAAGACTGCTTGGTGGCAGCGGCAAGCGAGCTGGCGCTTGACGTACTCACTGAAAATCGCGCGCCGCACATCGACAGGATGATGTTGATCAAGTATCTGAAGCCGGAACAGACGTTGGCTTCCATCGCGGATTCGCGAAAGCCGAAGTTTCACAAAGACGTCGTGAAGGCGATCGATCTACTGAAGGATGCATCCCGAGATGCGGCCGTCTGGAGCGCCCTGGACAGGATCGACAACCTTGAAGTTGCCGGTAAGGGCAGAAAAGTCATCGCGCTGCTGGAAAATCGGCAGATCAAGGTGACTCGCGAGGTCGCTTTTGCAGCTATCCTATTTCGCTTTTGGAACGAACGTCAGGCTGTGAGTGGAGCGAAGAGAATCCAGGAGATTGCTGGGGCGGTGTTCCACTGCAAAAAGGAAGATGCCAGGGAAGTTGAACGGGGGCTCGCGAACAAACTGAACAACGATGATTTTGATACTGACGAATCGCCGCCGCGTTCCCTAACGAGAGCCTGCACGGATTTCGCCAAACGGCTGGCAGATCGAACGAGTCCGAAGCCACCATCGAAGGATGTCCCCTCCCCGTTCCAGATTGACGCGTGAAGGGGACACCGTTGGGGATCGCGCGCGTCATAAGAGCGAAAGTTATTCATAGGCGTCGGTGTTTTACGAAAGGTGAATCTCGGCCACGCAACGTGCAGTAGCACGGTCGAAGCAAACGCGAGATTGGGGGTATTCGGATGGAACCAGCAGTGTCGAGGGCGGCGGATGTGACCTGGCGTGAGGCGGAGGGCTCGCTCTACGTCTTTGCGGTCGACCAACGGAGGGTGTTTCGCGTCGACGACGCGCGTATCGTCGAGGTCGAAGGGGACGAGCTACGCCGAGTATTCGGTGATTCTGACACAAACGTGATTCGCGTCTGCAACATGATCTGAGAGTAGGAAAACGTGAGCATTTCTCCGAAGGAGGTTTGGTTGCTGCTTGATGGCAGGCGGTCGGTGGATGAGGTTGTGGAGGAGCTGACAGCGACGAGCGGGACGGAGCCCGACGCCGCGTCGGCGGAGATCCGCTCCATCATCGCGCAGTTCGAGGCGCTCGGTCTGGTCGTGCGGCGCGGCCCGGGAGAAGGCGAGCCGTGAGAATCCTGCTCGTTCATCCCACCTCCTTCGCCGGCAACGACATCTCGCACCCGCGAGTCGAGCAGCTCGGCCTAGCGTATCTCGCCGCGGTGGCTCGCCGCGATGGCTTCGAGGTGCAGATCGAGGACTACAACATCCCGAAAACAAGCACTCCCGACGCTGCCCGGCATTTGGTCACCATTGCCGGCACATACGATCTCGTCGGCTTCTCGGTGCTGGGGACGAGCTACCCACAGGCGAAGGCTCTCGTCGAGGCGTTGCGGGGCACAGGATTCCGTGGCCACATCACGATGGGGGGCTACTTCCCAACCTTCCTGGCAAATTCAGTCTTCGACGATTTGCCAGAGATTGACTCCATCCTGACTGGCGAAGCCGAGACCACGTTCCCGCAGCTCCTGCACCGCTTGGCCGGTGGCGACGACTGGCGCACCGTTCCAGGGCTTGCTTTTCGCGATGGGGCGCAAGTTATCCAGAATGCGCCTCCTCCTCTGATTCCCAACCTCGATACGCTCCCCTTTCCGGCGCGCGACACACTTGCGACACTGTTGCGCTACCACAACCCCGTTATCAGCGTGAGTCCGAGCCGGGGGTGCTGGGCGACCTGCAACTTCTGTTCGATCATCGAGTTCTATGGCCGCCAAGAGGGCCGGCCGATGCGCGAGCGTTCCCCCTCGAACATCGTCGACGAGATCGAGGAGGTAATGGCCCGCCCTGAAGTCAGGCTGCGCCACGTCGATTTCGTCTGGTTCTGCGCCGATGAGTTTCTGGGGCTTCGCAAAGAAGGCCGCCGCTTCGGTGTTCGATTTGCCGAAGAGGTTCTTCGCCGGCAGGTTGTTTTCCGGTGGGAGATGGCATGTCGTGCGGACCAAGTGGAGTTCGAAAACTTTCGGCTCCTCCGTGAGGCAGGTCTGCGCAGCGTCTACCTCGGCGTGGAGTCGTTCTCCGACCGCCAACTCGCCAGCTATCAAAAACGGACTACGGCAGACAGGAACCGGAGCGCGCTCGATACCCTCAAGCGTCTCCGTATCGACTACACCATGGGTACGATTGTCTTTTCTAAGGACACAACCCTTGAAGAGTTCGAAGAGAATCATCGCACCATCAAAGAGTATGGTTACCGGCACGTGACGATGCCCCTGTCGCGACTCAAGCTCTTCGAGGGTACACCGGCGACCGAGCAGCAACGGATCAAACACGACGCGGTCAGGATCGATTATGGCCACACCGCCGCCGTCGCGGACGACTGGTTCCCACTTGATGACGTGTTCGGCTACGAATTCGACGACCCGCGAGTGCTGGATCTGTGGGACGCCTTGAGGATGCGTGGGGAACGAAACGACGAGTTGGTGCGTGAGGTGATCGCGTTGCTGGACGACCGCCTGCTCGATGGCGTTGCGTTCTGGAAACTGACGTTTGCGATTCGGGACACGCTGGCCGGGCGAGTCGACGACGCCATCGTTGCGGTCCGCTCGAGCGCTGAGCCGGAGAGGGTTCGACAGCAACATGAGCGAGAACTGGGCGCCGCAGTCCGGCAAGTCGCCGACTTTCGCCAATGGTTACTGACAGAACCGGAGCCGGAGGAGATATTCCGATTCCGGATCAATGGCGAGGAAATCGTCTACAAAGTTCCGATCGGGAAACCGATCTGTCTTCCCGGCGCGGAGAAGGATGTTGCTGAGAGGGAGTATCTCGCGCGGACAGATGATCAGCCGCTAATGCTGCCGTGATTCAACTCGGCGCTGCACGCTGCAGGCGCTCTTGACCCGCTGCGAACCCCAACACGAGTGGCGAAGCGGAACGAATCGAAACGTCGCCGAACGTTGCGCGCATTCGATTCGACGAGACGGCGGCCAAGGAATCGTGCTCCATGGCGTGGTCTACCTGTAGATCCCACAGTTTACGACACTTCCGCTGGACGCGTGCCCTTGCTCTCCTCCTTATCAGGCGTTGGCACATGGCTATCAGTAAGTGGCTGTGACAGCTGGCAACTCGGACAGGCCGTGGGACCGACCGAGAACAACACAAAATATCCACAGTGTCCCACTTAGGGATGAAAGGAGGAGCTTGAAGTTCTGAAGTCCGGACCCACGCGTCCCCGTGGAAAGGAAAAACGCGCAGGTCCGGTGACCCCATCGGCAGTCGAGCTTCTAGGGCGGTTGCAATTCTCTCAGATGCCATGCGATCACCGCAACTCAAGCCCGTATTGCCGAAGACATTCACCTTTTGACTAATGCGAGGAGGTAGTCATGTATGTGGCAGCAGCAATACAGGCCGGCGAGCCGCGGATGGAGGAGCTTTACCAGACGGCAGAAACCGTCGATCTCACCCGAGCGGCCCTGCACGAGTCCCTCTATATCCAGTTGGCAAACGGCGGAATCACGAACGTCACCAGGAGGCCGACCAATGCAAGTAACAACCGATGAACCCGCCCGCCCCCGAATTCAACAACAGCGAGATCGCTTCGGGCTTTGGACCAAAACGGCGCTTGAGCATGGCGTCCTAGGCTCGTGGGAAGAACGCGCCTACAAATCGTTCGTTACCAGAGTTCTGGATCCTCGTTTCCCGTGTTTCTTTGCGGCAAAAGCACAGCGCGAAGGGCAACTTCTTTACGGCTTCGCCGACTCAACAGAGCACCCGACAGATCTTTTGAAGATCTACGTCTCCCTTCTGGGATACCTCGAACTCGTCGATCACTTGACCGGTATGGAAAAGATCATGGCCACCTTGATCCTGTTCATCAAGCCGGTTACGAATCGCTCCGTCGAGGAGTATGTTCAGCAGGCTTGGGGAGTCATGCAGTTCCTCCACGACTACGACACCACGGAGTGGCCACCGGAGGTTCCCGGCAATCCCGATCAGCCGTCATGGTCCTTCTGTTTTGACGGAACACCCCTGTTTGTCAATATCAGCACGCCAGCACACCAGGATCGCAAGAGCAGGAATCTAGGTGAAGCTCTCACTCTAGTGATTCAGCCGCGCGACGGCTTCGACGTCGTCGCTGGCGACACCCCCTCTGGGCGACAAGTCCGCAACACCATTCGTAACAGGATCGTCGCTCACGACCGGATTCCGCCCTCTCCCGAACTCGGCCAATACCGCGACGAGGAGAAAAGAGAATGGCGGCAGTACGGTCTACGCGATACGAATGATCCGGCCTTGGGTGCTTGTCCATTCCGGAAGAAAGGAATTTCCGATGTCTAGAACATTTCAGATCCATTCTGACAACCTCGGACTAGGCGTGGTTAACACCAGCATCGCCATTATCCGCGGTGTCTGCATCACAGACGACTATCCCGGAGGTCTTGATGATCTCAGAGATGCCGCTCAAGAGCGCGCGCTCTCTTATACCGATGATGACTTGGCAAGAAGTCCAGTCCTCCAGGGATACCGCGGTATTTATCGCACCCTTGGATACGCACCGGGTCAGGTGATTCCCGCAGCTGAGGGCTTGATTGCGCTCATTCGGAAACGCGGACAGTTGCCGCGCATCAACCCAGCGGTTGACTCCTATAACACCGTTGTGATCGATACCTTGGTTGGCGTCGGCGCTCATGATCTCGCTAAGATTGACGGTTCTGTACTCTTCACTCGATCCACCGGCGCTGACACATTCATGCCACTCGGCAGGTCAAAAGGAAAGGCTGTTCCGAAGGGCGACTTTCTGTACCGTGACGCAACCAAAGTCCTAGCGAGACTGGCGGAGGACGACTGCGAGCAGGCCAAGCTGAGCTTCGATACCAAGGACATCCTGCTGGTCATCGAGGGGAATGTGAACACGCCCGTTGAATATACAGCGGCCGCTATTCGAAGAGCGTGTGAACGCGTCACCGCGTTTTGTGGTGGCGATTTCACAATTGCTCATCCAGAGACAATCCTTAGCGAGGTCATGTTCGCATAGCCTCATGCAGAAGATCTCATGGTACACGCCGAAGAGGCTGTTGGCTGCTACGCCTCAAGTCTTTCGGAGTGGGAACCGGCCGCAAGCTGCAGTAGGGGGTGTGGGAGCTGTGGGAAACGGCGGGTTCTTCCGTCGTTTCCCAAGCCCTGTGGGAACGCGGCTTCATTGCGGCTTTCCACAGGACGTCAGCTTTCCACAGTCCGATTCTTGTTTGCCACCTACCTCGTTGGCCCTTTTCCTTTGCAGAAGGCTCCGGACACTACCGACCGCCGCGGGGCCGGATGGCCCCAGTGGGCCGCGGGCGCTCCCGAATCGAGTCGAATGAGCAGTGGCGCGACGGTCACCCTAACCGGGTCAAGATCATGACGCTGTGCGAACGGGCGGAGTGATTGTGAAACCGGTGCACCCGTGCTCTCATGACGGCGTGTTACCGCTTCGCGTGATCGTTACGACAAGCCGTTATTCGCGTGCTTTTTTTCGGCGTCGACACGTCCAATGATCTCTCCCACTCTGTCTAACTCGCCTCGCTCTTCGCAGCTGATCCTGCCGCGAAGACCTGATGAAGTGCGACCCATCACTTTCGTGACGGACGATCGCACCGGATAGGCCGATGCAGGGATGCCGTCGCAGGAGAACGCGATGGCCAACACCAACACGCAGTCCTTCATCGTCACCGGATCACTCGACAGCTTCGAACGCGAGATCGATCTTGCGGACGAACGCGCTCACGAGAAGATCACCACCCTCGGCAAGAAGTTTCGCGCGCTCTTCGATCATGACAGCCCACGCCTCCTGGTCTCGTGAGTTCTTCACCGAAGAGTTCTGCCCGACCTGCAAAGCCGCAGGTTCGGAGCAGTCTCTCAAGGAACTCATCATCAATGAGCCCGGGCTCAGCGCCATCATTGTGCGGTGCATTCGATGCGGGTACTGCTGTACGCGAGCCTCGGCTATCGGTCTTCGTGCCCGCGCGGAACTTCTCAGGGCGAAACGTTCCGCGCACACTCGCGCTACAACCCTGATGCTGATCGGAGCACTCAGTGTGCTCTTCGCGATCGGCATCGCAGCGTCGGCATTCGCTGCGTTCAAGTAAATACTCGGGATGCGCCTGGTCAGCTCATCCTTCTCTTTCGGTGGAGTCGCGCGGCGCTCACGTCTTAAGAGCTCTTCGATGGCGTCGGCGCCGACGTTAGCCTGGACGCCACGTCGTTCACCTTTCGTCGCGCAATCTCCTCGGCGAGCCCCCGCTCATCGATCTCGGGATGCCCGTCGATCGTCCCGTGCCAAATCCCGCCCACCTTCTCGCCGCGTATGTTCATAGTGAGAGGCGGCAACCGGCAGGTTAACGGCGGGTGGCCGACCGGAAACGAGCACATTATTCAGGCGACTTCACAGACCTGAACTTCGAAATCGCTGCGTCTCGTTCTCCAAACTCGAAGACGAGCCAATCGTCGTCTTCTTCATCCGACGCATCAACATGGATAGCCGAGATCATACGTCCTTCGTTCAAAAAACCCGCAAACGGATTGATATCCGGCCTTCCGTCTTCCTCCACGAACCTGTGCTTCCGCATAAACTCTTCGCAAGAGACTGTGCCTGCCAGCAATTCATGCAACGCCCGCGACGAAATTCGCATATATCTGTCTCCCCAGAATGCGAAGCCTCCATGATGACCTAAACCAGCGTGCTGTCGTTTCCACCGCAAATAGTTGATTGCATTGGTTACATCATCGTCCGCTTTCGGTAAAACGGCGGGCAAGTCGACTTCGAACAGTCGAGCAACTTCTGAACACCACGCCTCGTTCGTCCTCTTCGGATTCAAATGACACCGTGCTTTCAAACGTATCGGTCCGCCTCCAAAACGATCGCCGTCGATCGTGCAAACGATAACGAACGCAATTGAAGTGGTGTCTCTGAAGAAACGTTTTAGAATGCGGTCCACGTTGCGGAGTTGCTCACAACCGGCGTCGCAAATGACGATACCGAGCAAGCCCTCGTATTGACTATCCTTCAGCTGCTCTTTCTTTCGCTTCAGCGCATTGAAAATGGGATTCTGCGTCGCCGAGCTCGATGTGCGGAATGGCGAATGTCCGCCGCCGCCGTACTGCTGGCCCGGCGTATAGCGAAACGTAACATCCATATCTGCAGTCTTTCGTCGCAATCCGATCGGTTTGGTTGGCTCCAGTTTCGCCCATTGCAATAGGTTCTTGAAGTTTTCGTCGAACAGCTCACCCCACTGATTATTGCGCGGAAGGAGAAGTCGAGTTTTTATCCCGCTGCGGTCGGCTTCGACGTGGTAACTGAATGCGCCGGTAGGCAAGCCGGCTTTCCGAAGTCGTCGCCAAAACTCTTTCTGAAACCGATCAAGTGGATTCGCTTCTTCGTATGCACGGTCATTGACCGCAGCTATGTCAACAACGAATTCGAACCCCTCTCTTTCGAAAAGCAGGTCCGGTCGTGCCGAGCCGGGCATTTCGCGCTCATGGTGTAGCGATCCAAGTTGCGACAACCCGTATACCAAGACCACCTCCCATTCGGTATCGAGTGACTCGTCATTCGCTGCATTCAGCAAGCGCAAGCGTCGATCGCGTTGTGCTGGCGTCAACAGGTGCTCGGTTGCATCGAGCATGCGCTGAAGCACACGGCGCGAAAAGATGGCCATCAAAAGCAGTGTAACGCTGTGCGGCGGGGCTACGGCCGCGGAAGGCGGCAGAACCCAGCTTCGCCGCCGACCGATCCGATCGGGGAAGTCAAACGATCATGCATCGGATCCTCGGCATTCGCTGCGTTCAAGTAAATCTTCGGGATGCGCCTAGTCAGCTCATCCTAGGTTTCAAGCTGACGACGACCGCGCGCAGGGGGCCCTCGTCGATGGGCTGCATGCGTGTCTCAGATCGTGAAGTCGATCGAGAGATCAGTGAACTGAATGGGGTTCTCGCTCCACGCGTTTCCGAGGAACAGCGTGAGAGCCTTTGGTTCGGGATCGATGACCGGAAACATGAGGTATCCGTCCGTCTCGATACCCGGCATCAATTCGTCCTGCGGCTCTTCATCCGGGGCGAGGTAGTCGTTCTTGCGTTCAAACTGGCGCCTTTCCCTGGGCAAGCTTCGCGCTGTACGCGCTGAACGATATTTTCGATGCTCCGTCGTTGCGGATGTGAAGATAT
>Ga0070670_100005433_pt1 | contig 10747 bp, 13 predicted proteins | sample KBSS63metaG_FD_64665 | JGI IMG/M metagenome (GOLD analysis project Ga0070670, IMG submission 64665) | Switchgrass rhizosphere microbial communities from Kellogg Biological Station, Michigan, USA - KBS S6-3 metaG | ecosystem: Host-associated > Plants > Roots > Rhizosphere > Soil ... | reverse complement strand
GTCGAGCGCGGGCAGGCTGCAGTCGCCGACGATCATTTGGCGTTGGACCGCGAGTTGACCCTGCGACGCGCATTACGCTTCTGGGGTATGGACGTCGACGCGCCGATGCAGGCGCTCGGCCTTGCCCATCTCGCGGCAGTACCGGTACGGTTGCTATCGTCAGGGCAGGCGAAGCGCGCGACGCTCGCGCGCGTGGCCGCTTCCGAAGCTCCCCTCTGGCTTCTCGACGAACCGCTGAATGCGCTCGATGCGAGCGGAGAGCAGCAGTTGTCGGACATAATCAGTAGGCATCTCCGCTCTGGAGGCGTCGTGGTGGCCGCGTCTCATCAGCCGCTGCCGGGCAGTTGGCGGCGGCTGGAGCTAGGCGCATGATCGGCGAACTAATAGCTCGCGACGTGCGACGCGGCTTCACCGGTTCAGCCTGGCTCCCGATCGCCTTCTTTCTTCTGGTCGCGGCGCTCGTTCCGTTCGCTATCGGGCCCGATGCAAAGCTGCTTGCGCGCATCGGCCCCGGCATCCTCTGGATCGCGGCGCTGACCGCCGCGCTTCTGCCCATCGAGCGCCTGATCGAGCCCGACCGCGCCGACGGCGTGCTCGATCAGCTGGCTGTGCGGGGCCTAGCCGAGGAAAGCGTCGCCATGGCGAAGATCGTGGCGCATTGGCTGACTTTCGGGCCTTTGCTGCTGGTGGCCTGCCTGCCCGCCTCGGCGCTCTTGGCGATGGACGGCCAGAGTCTCAGCCAGTCGCTGATCGCGCTGGCCATCGGGACGCCGGGACTTGCTGCTTTGGCAGTTGCGATCGCGGCAGTTACGGGCGGATTGCCGCGAGCGGGTTCGCTCGCCGGCCTGCTCCTTCTCCCCCTTGCCGTGCCGCTGCTAATCTTCGGGGCGTCGAATGCCCTGTTGCTCGAGGCTGCGGTGTCGCTGCTGCTGACGGCGGGAGCGCCTTTCATCGCTGGCGCGGCGATCCGGGCTAGCCGGACCTAGACCACCGCGCGAAGATCGCCGTGGGCAGGAGCAGCCCTCGCGCTTCCTCCCGCACCGCCATCTCGCCCAGGTCCACCGACCCGCCAAGATCGGCAAAAGTCTGTTTGACCAGCTCGCCGATCGCCAGCGCCGACATGCGCACCGCATAAACGGTCAAAACCAGGAAACGGCTTTCGGCGTCGAGTAACTTTCGGCAGTCCGCGACGAGCGGCGCCAGATGCTCCTCGAGCCGCCACACCTCGCCCTCGGGCCCGCGGCCGAACTTGGGCGGGTCGAGCAAGATCCCGTCGTAGCGGCGGCCGCGCCTTACTTCACGCGCAGTGAACTTGGTTGCGTCATCGACGATCCAGCGAATGGATTGGCTCTCCATGCGAGACAGCCGGGCATTCGCCTTGCCCTGCTCGACCGATTTCTTGGAGGCGTCCACATGGACCAGGCGCGCGCCGGCATCGCTCAGCTGGAGCGTGCCGACTCCAGTGTAACCGAACAGGTTGAGCACATCCCCGTCCGCAGAGCGCTCCCGCATCCAGTCCCACTGGGGCACCATGTCAGGAAAGAAGCCGAGGTGACGGAACGGCGTGAGCGAGGCATGGAAGCGAACTGCTCCACGCGACAGCTCCCACTGCTGTGGAACGTGGCGGTGCTGGACCCAGCGGCCGCCGCCTTCTTCATCCGAGCCGGGGACGAATGTCGCGTCAGGATCCCAGCTCCCGCTGGCCGGAGCCCACATCGCTTGCGGTTCCGGGCGCACGACCTTGAAGGCGCCGTAGCGCTCCAGCTTTTGCCCGTTGCCCGAGTCGATCAGACCCCAGTCGTCCCAGGGCTCGGCGACGAGTGTCGTGAGGTCTGTCACGCAGCGCGAACGGCGGGCACGCCGATGGTCGCCGTGGCACGCAGACCCGAGAGCATTTTCGCACCGGCCGCCTGAACCTGGTCGAGCGTTACCGCCTTGAGCTGCTCAACCACTTCGGCGGGCTCAACCAAGCGGCCATAAACTGCAAGCTGGCGCGCGGCGTAGGAGGCCTGTCCCCATGGCGTTTCGAGATGCATCATCAGCCCCGCGGACGCCCGCGTGCGCACGCGGTCCAGCTCGCGCTGGGTGATCGTGCTTATGCTGCCGTCGAGAATGTCCTCTATGAGCTGGGAGGCTGCCGCTGCTTGGCGTGGCGAGGTCGCGGCATGGACGTAGAACAATCCTGTATCAGCGAATGGATGGACGCTTGCGCTGACGCTGTAGGCCAGGCCCCTCTCCTCGCGCACCTCATGGAACAGGCGCGAGGACGCGCCGCCGCCAAGAACGTCGGCGAAAAGACGTGCCGCGAAATAATCGTCGGCAAGCTCGGCGGGCCCTTCGAAGCCGAAGGTAATCTGCGCCTGCTCACTTGCGGTCCGGCCGATGCGAACGCCTCCGGTAAAGCGCGCAGGCCCACCCTGCGCTTCGGATCCGCTGCTCAAGCCGGAGATCCAACCTTCGGCGAGGCCGACCAACTCCTGGTGCGAAACCTTGCCGGCGGCGGCAACGATCAGGTCGCCGGCGCGATAATGCCGTTCGCGCCAGTCGTGGAGGTCCGCGGCCGTGATCCGTCTTATGCTCGCCTCGTCGCCTAGAATGGACCGCCCGAGCGGCTGATCGACATAGGCCGCAGCCCACAATTCATCGAAGATCAGGTCGGACGGCGTGTCCATCACCTCCGCCAGTTCCTGAAGGACGACATCCTTCTCGCGTTCCAGATCGTCCGCGCTGAGGTGCGGGCGAAGGATGATGTCGGACAGAAGCTCCATCGCAAGTGGCACGTGCTCGGCCATGACCGCAGCCGTGTAGGAAGTGGCGTCTCGTTCGGTACACGCATTGAGCTCGCCCCCGACGTCTTCGATCGCCTCGTTGAGCTCGCGCGCGGAACGGCCGCCGGCACCCTTGAACACCATATGCTCGAAAATGTGGGCGACGCCGTTGAGATGCGCGGGCTCGTTGCGCGCGCCGCAGCGGGCGAACAGGCCGAGCGCAGCCGTTTCGAGGCCGGGCATCTCGCAAGTGACGATGCGCAGGCCATTCCCAAGGGTTGTGAGTTGCATCATGGGGCCTTCGAACGCTTCCGCACCGCCAGACCATAGATGATGAGAGCGATCAGCGCGAAGCTAAACCACTGAATCGCATAGAAACGGTGGTTGTTTGGGATTGATGCAGTCGAGGGCGGTGCGCTCGGCTGCAAGCCGGGTGCCGCCGTTGCGGCGACAAGCCGCATGCGCGTGCGCGAGTCCGGCGCCACGATTCCGCTAACCGGGCCGCCGGCCCAGTCGACCCTGATGTTGGGGTTCTTGGACCAGCCCACCTCGACGCTCATCCCGGGCCCCTCGGCACCGGTCTCGCAATCGACGATGTGAACGTAGCCCGGCTCCCCAGCGCCATTACGGCCGGCCGTCGCCCGCTGCCCGACGGGCCTAAGGCATACGCCTGTCGCATGCCGGAATAGCGGCAGCCCATCGTCCCGAAGCGGAACGGTCGGCCAGGTGATCGGCGGAAGATTCTGAGCTGCCTCGTACCGAGCGAGGAGGCTTTCCTTCCACTCTGCCCGCCGAAGCTGCCAAATCCCGAGGCCGATCATCGCGGCCACGGCGAGGGCAACGACGATTGTCGGAACAATGGGCAAGCGGCGGGTCATTCGCTGATGCGCCCCTCGCGCGCGCGATGCTTATATTCCTGCGCGAGCAGCCACCCCTTCGCCATGCGCAGCCCGCCGACGGTCAGCGCCGCAGCGACTGGGATCCAGATGAGATGCACCCAGAATGGGGGCTCGGTCGATGCATCCAATACTAGCGCGCCGACCACTACCAACGCGCCGACGATGAGTATGAGGAAAGCGGCTGGCCCGTCGCCCACGTTGAACGAAGCATAATCCAGGCCGCAGTTCTCGCATTTCGGCGCAAACCGCACCCAGCCGTCAAACAGGGCGCGGGCGCCACAGCGCGGGCAGGCGCCGAGTGCCGCCGCGAGCGACGACGGCTCGGTCACGGGTGGGTCAGCCGTGGGTCGGCGCGCCCCAGCCGCCCCACACGTAGATCGAGGTGAAAAGGAAAAGCCACACCACGTCGACGAAATGCCAGTACCAGGCGGCTGCCTCGAACCCGAAATGCTGCCGCGGCGTGAAGTCGCCCTTCATCGCGCGGATCAGGCAGACGGTCAGGAATATGGTGCCGACGATGACGTGGAAGCCGTGGAAGCCGGTCGCCATGAAAAAGGTCGCGCCATAGATGTTGCCTTTGAAGGCGAACGGCGCGTGGATGTACTCATAGGCCTGCACACTGCTGAACAGCAGGCCGAGCAAGATGGTGAGCAGCAAGCCGAGCTTGAGCCCGTTACGATCGCCATGGATCAGCGAGTGGTGCGCCCAGGTCACAGTCGTGCCGGAGCAGAGCAGGATCATCGTGTTGAGGAGCGGGAAGCCCCAGGGATTGAGCACCTCGATCCCCTTGGGAGGCCATTGCCCGCCAACCGCCTCCACCGTCGACGGGAACAGAGAGGAATCGAAGAAGGCCCAGAACCAGGCGAGGAAGAACATCACTTCCGAGGCGATGAACAGGATCATCCCGTAGCGGAGGTGTAGCTGGACGACCGGCGTGTGATAGCCGGTGTGCGCCTCCCGGATGGTGTTCGACCACCAATTGTACATGGTGACGAGGACGCCCAGCATGCCGAGGGCGAACACGAACTTCCCGTACGGGTTCTCGTGCCACCACATGACGAGGCCGCCGAACAGCAACCCACCGCAGATCGCGCCGATCAGCGGCCACGGATCGGGATCGACCAAATGATAATCATGGTTCTTCGTCGCGGCCATTCTCGGGCTTTCCTATTGATCCTTTGTGGAGGCTCTAGCGGGCTGTTCCCGCACTTTCCACAGGGTAAAATGTATAGCTGAGCGTGATCTCGTCGATGTCCTTCGTGTCCTCATCCTTGAGGATCGCGGGATCAACATAGAAGATGACGGGCATGTCGACCTTTTCGCCCGCCTTGAGCGTCTGCTCGGTGAAGCAGAAGCATTCGATCTTGTTGAAATATTTGCCGGCCTGGGTCGGGCTGACATTGAATACCGCCTGCCCCGTGATCGGCCGGGCCGACAGGTTCTGGGCGCGGTAGAAGATTTGCGTTTTCGCACCCGGCGCCACCCGGACAGTCGTCTGCACTGGCTCGAACCGCCATGGCAGGCCGTGATCTACGTTGGCGTCGAAGCGCACGCCGATCTGCCCCACGACAGCTCCCGGAGCTCTCTCAGCGCGCTGCGGCGTACCGGCGAAGCCCGTGACCTGGCAGAACATACGGTAGAGTGGCACGGACGCGAATGCGAGCCCGACCATCGCCGCGACCAGGAACGCCATGAGGGCCGCCGTGCGGGTATTTCGCTGAGCGACAGCGGTCACCAGTTCATTCCCGTCTTGGCGATGGTGATGAAGAACAGCAGCACCACAAAGGCGCCAAGGAGCAGCGCCATGATGCGCGCGCGCTCCCGTTGCCTGCGGACGATCTCGTCTTCCTGCCTCATGATGCGATCCAGCGATCCGCGACGAGCGCGGTGAAGAGCGCGAACAGATAGAATACGGAATAAGCGAACAGGTGCTTTTCCGGCTCCATTTGAGCCGGTTCGGCTGACCGGTTTGCTAGCACTCGGGCCGCGAGGACCAGAAATACGAAATTGAGCACGATCGCGCACACGCCATAGATCGAGCTGGCGAGGCCGAGCAGCCATGGCGCGATCGCCGCGGCAGCCATCGGCAGGCTGTACAAGAAGATTTGCCGCCGCGTCGGCTCGATGCCCTTCACGACAGGAAGCATAGGAATTCCTGCCGCCGCATAATCGGAGCGCACGAACAGCGACAGCGCCCAGAAGTGCGGCGGGGTCCACAGGAAGATGATCGCGAACAGCAGCACCGGAAGAGCGCTAATCTGCCCGGTGGCCGCGACCCATCCGATCAGCGGCGGGAATGCGCCCGCCGCGCCGCCGATCACGATATTCTGCGGCGTCCTCGGCTTCAGCCACACCGTGTAGATCAACACGTAAAAAAGGATCGAAGCGGCAAGCAGGACGGCTGCCACCCAGTTCGTCGCAAGACCCATCAGGACGACGGAAAAGCCGCCGAGGCCAACCCCGAAATGAAGTGCGGACTGACGCTCCATGCGGCCGGCAGGGAGCGGGCGCTTCGCCGTCCGCCGCATCTTCGCGTCCAGTTCCGCCTCGTACCATTGGTTGAGTGCGCCGCATGCTCCGGCGGCCAGAGCGATGCAAAGGATCGCCGTGAAGCCAAGCACCAACGGAGGCAGTTCCGGGGCGGCAAGCAAGCCGCACAGGCCCGTGAAGACGACAAGGCTCATCACGCGCGGCTTTGTCAGCGCGAGGATATCGCGCCAGTCGGCCGGCAGCGCGGCTGGGTTGACCATCTCCATGGTGGGCATTGCGGGGCCTATAAGGGCTTGGAGAGAGCAGGAAAAGAGTGAGTAGCAGCGTCCAGCAAGCCTTTGCTAAGGGCATTTGCCATGACGATGCGTATCCTCGCCGCCGCCCTTTTGGCGGCCATCCCCGCCGCTGCCAATTCCCAGCCTGCTTCCGTCGCAACAGAAGCATCCGCTCCGGCGGAAGATCTCGTGCCCGTGGCGATCGAGACGAGCGTCGGCCGCATCGTCGTCGCGCTCGACCGCGCCCATGCGCCGATTACAACCGCCAACTTCCTCAAATATGTCGATACGCACCGGTTCGACGGTGAGACCTTCTATCGCGCCATGCATCAGGAGGGCGGCGGGCTGATCCAGGGCGGGATCATGAGCGACGCTCGCAAGCTTTTTAAGCCGGTCGCTCATGAGCCCACTTCGCAGACGGGGCTCAAGCATGTCACGGGCGCAATATCGATGGCCAATGCCGGTCCGGGGACCGCGACCGCCGGCTTTTTCATCCTGATGTCCGATATTCCCGGGCTCGATGCCGGCGGCCCTGGCGGCGACGAGACCGGATTCGCAGTGTTCGGCCATGTCATCGAAGGGATGGACGTTGCGAGGAAGATCTTCGACGCGCCGCTTTCAGCTACCAAAGGCGAAGGCGCGCTGAAGGGTCAGATGCTCGACCCGCCGATCAAGATTATTAAAGCGGAGCGGGTTAAGTAAGCACGCGGCACCAAGCGCAAGCGAACGGCACTTTGATGACCTGAAAACGTTGTGAAGCAGTTCGCTTGGCGAACAGCTGCGGGCCTCGCGGACGCTTATGAGCCCACCGGAAATGGGATGGGCGCAGCAGCGAACGGAGAGGTCCGATGACTTTTCTCCCTGACTTCGACCACGCATCCTTCAAGACCGGCGCGGCAATCAACAATCAATTCTTCCCGCTCAGCTCCGGAACGGTCATGGCCTATACCGGCGTAGAAACCGCCACCGGTGAAGACGTCGAGGCCGATGACGTGTTCGTCACTTCGCTGAGTCGAACACTCGCCGGCGTTCAGGCGCTTGTCGTTCGTGACACGGTCTACGACGATGGACTGCTGGTCGAGGACACGCTCGACTATTACGCCCAGGATACCAGGGGCAACGTCTGGTACCTCGGCGAGACCGTTATCAATTACGAATATGACGATAATGGCAAATTCATTGGCACCAACAATGATGGCGCATGGCTAGCTGGCGTAGACGGGGCGAAGCCGGGCTGGATTATGCCCGCCAAGCCGACGTTAGGCTTTTCGTTCTTCAATGAGTTTGCTCCCGGAATCGCAATGGACGAATCCCGGATTGATGCCCTGAAGCTGCACATCGCGACGGATTTCGGCCAGTTCACGACCTTGAAGACTGCTGACTCGTCGCAGCTCGAACCGGGAGTCCTTGAATTCAAATATTACGCCCCGGGAGTGGGCATAGTTCGCGAAGAAGAGGAGCTCGACGCCCAGGGTGTGCCGGGAGTGGTCATCGATCTGTCCCAGGTCTTGCACACTGGCGCCAGCCACATCCCACGCGGGACGGAGGTTGCCTCAACCTCCGACTTCGTTAGCGACGGTAATACCAAATATGTAACGATCGTCAGCGAGAATTCGGAATTCGACGACAGCCTCGGATATTACACGTTCAATCCGGCGACGGGTGTCATCGGCGAAGCCCGCATCATCTTCAATGGAAGCGTCGGCGATGCGGGCGACACGATTGCGATCGACGTTCCAAGCGGTGTTGGCGTCGGCTTTTTCCTGGTGGCCGACAGCAGCGAACTCGGCCTCGACCTGTCGAAATTCGACGGCGGCGGCCTTTATTTCGAAAATATGCTGACCGGACAAGCCGCACGCATCACCGATGGCATGGCTCCGATTGTCACGGACAAGCATGGCGACCCCTTACCGATCTCCGCCTTCCATCTTCTCGGCGCGACTTCGGGATCGGATCTGCTCAATCCTGGCACTGGCGTGCAGGGGGCAGAGTGGGACCTAGGCAAGAACGATCCGGAATCGCTGGTCCTGGTCGGCTTCGAAGATCATCGCCTCACCGACGGAGACTATGACGGCGACTTCAACGATCTGATGCTGGTCTTCGGCGATACGCCCGTGAATCCCGCCGACTATTCGGGCATCGGATCGGAGCTCTCGGTCCATCTGCTGGGTGGATCGGCAATTCACGAACTCGCTTAGCAAGCGTACAGCGAGCGTCGGCTAGGAGCGAACATCCTCCGCTTCGACGGCCTTGCCGCCAAACACCAGCGCAAGGGCTTCGTAGCGCTCCGCCATTTCGCTGTGCACTGCCGCAACCCGGGGATGCGTCGCCTGATGGCTGAGCTCGCGCTCGTGGAGCTCACGGTTGGCGAAATAACGGGCTTCGATTTCTTCAGGCATTTGTGCGCGAAACGCGGAACCGAAGCTGCGGTTCCGCGCGCACGCAACTGCTGGAAAAATGGCTCTAGTCGATCCGGGGCAGGGTCGAGAACTGGTGGAACGGCGGCGGGCTCGACAGCGTCCATTCGAGCGTGGTCGCACCTTCACCCCACGGATTGGCGGGAGCCTTCTTGCCGGCAGCCAGCGACCACAGGATGTTGACGAAGAAGATCGCAACGCCGGCGATGGTGATCATGTAGCCGATCGTGGATACCTGGTTCCAGTAAGCGAACGCCGGCGTGTAGTCCGGGATACGCCGCGGCATTCCATCAAGCCCGAGGAAGTGCTGCGGGAAAAATACCATGTTCACGCCGATGAACATGATGAAGAAGTGCAGCTTGCCCAGCAGCTCATTGTACATGCGGCCGCTCATCTTCGGGAACCAGTAATAGAAGGCGCCGAAGAGGGCGAAGACCGCACCGAGGCTGAGCACGTAGTGGAAGTGGGCGACCACGTAATATGTGTCGTGCATGTAATTATCGACGCCGCCGTTCGCGAGCACGACTCCGGTGACGCCGCCGACGGTGAACAGGAAAATGAATCCGATCGCCCACAGCATCGGCGTCTCGAACGTCAGCGAACCGCCCCACATGGTGGCGATCCAGCTGAAGATCTTCACGCCGGTCGGGACCGCGATGATCATCGTGGCGGCCGTGAAGTACATCTTCTCGTCGACGCTCATGCCCGTCGTGAACATGTGGTGCGCCCAGACGACGAAGCCGACGACGCCGATCGCGACCATGGCGTAGGCCATGCCGAGATAGCCGAACACAGGCTTGCGGCTGAAGGTAGCGACGATCTGGCTGACCATGCCGAAGCCCGGCAGGATCATGATGTAGACCTCGGGGTGCCCGAAGAACCAGAACAGGTGCTGGTAAAGCACCGGGTCGCCGCCGCCCGAAGCGTCGAAGAAGGTCGTCCCGAAATTGCGGTCGGTCAGCAGCATGGTGATCGCGCCGGCGAGAACCGGAAGCGCGAGCAGCAGCAGGAAGGCAGTGACCAGCACCGACCAGACGAACAAAGGCATTTTGTGCAGGGTCATGCCCGGCGCGCGCATGTTGAAGATGGTCGTGATGAAGTTGATCGCGCCAAGGATCGAGCTCGCGCCCGCAAGGTGGAGCGAGAATATCGCCATATCGACGGCAGGGCCCGCCGAGCCCGAAGTCGAAAGCGGCGCATAGACCGTCCAGCCCGTACCGGCGCCGAGGCCGGTGCCGCCGGAGACGAACGTTGATCCGAGCAGCAGAAGGAAGGACGGGACCAGCAGCCAGAAGCTGATGTTGTTCATGCGCGGGAACGCCATGTCCGGGGCGCCGATCATCAGCGGAACGAACCAGTTGCCGAACCCGCCGATCATCGCCGGCATGACCATGAAGAAGACCATGATCAGGCCGTGCGCCGTGATCAGGACGTTCCAATGGTGCGTCCATTCGTCGAAGTTGGCGGTACCGGCGCCGATCGGCCAGGCACGATTGAGGACTTGAATGCCCGGCTCCATCAACTCCCAGCGCATGATACCGGAGATGGCGCCGCCGATGATGCCCGCGATGATCGCGAAGATCAGGTAGAGCGTGCCGATGTCCTTGTGGTTCGTCGACATGAACCAGCGGACGAAGAAGCCCGGCTTATGGTCGGCATCGTGATGCGCGTCGTGCGCCTCGTGCGGCCTCAGGTGAAGGGCGTCTGCAGTGGTGCTCATTGCTTGGCGGTCCGATCGATTACTGGTTCGTGCGGTTGGCGGCGTCTGGGTTCTGCGGCGCCGGAGTTGGGTTCGCTGCAGCGGTCCCCGCTACGGCCGGAGTCGGCGTGGCATTTCTCTCTGCATTGTTAGCCGGAGCTGCCGCAGGCTTCGTGCCGGGCATGCTGCCGCCCTTCGA
>Ga0070670_100005431_pt1 | contig 10749 bp, 6 predicted proteins | sample KBSS63metaG_FD_64665 | JGI IMG/M metagenome (GOLD analysis project Ga0070670, IMG submission 64665) | Switchgrass rhizosphere microbial communities from Kellogg Biological Station, Michigan, USA - KBS S6-3 metaG | ecosystem: Host-associated > Plants > Roots > Rhizosphere > Soil ... | reverse complement strand
GGCCGGACCCAGGAGATTCAGCGTCTGATCGGGCGATCGCTCCGCTCGGTCATGAATCTGCCCGCGCTCGGCGAGCGGACGATCTGGATTGACTGCGACGTCATCCAGGCGGATGGCGGCACCCGCACCGCCTCGATCACCGGCGGGTTCGTCGCGCTGGTGCTGGCGCTGCAGAAGATGCGGTCCTCAGGAGTCCTGAGATCAATTCCCATCGTCGATCACGTCGCTGCCACCAGCGTCGGCGTGGTCGAGGGCACGCCGCTGCTCGACCTCGCCTACGACGAGGATTCGCGCGCCGACGTCGACATGAACGTCGTCAAGACCGGGGACGGACGGTTCATCGAAGTGCAGGGCACCGCGGAAGGACCGCCGTTCGAGCGCAGCGCGCTCGACGAGCTGCTGCAGCTTGCCGACCAGGGCATTCGCGAGCTGGTCGATCTCCAGCGATCGATTGTCGGCGACATCCGCGCATGAGCGGAACGCTGCTGGTTGCGACCACCAATCCAGGAAAACTGAAGGAGATCGCCGGCATACTCGAGGGCGTGCCGGTCAGGCTCGTCACGCTTCGCGACTGCGCTCCGGTGGACGAACCGGAGGAGACCGGGACGACCTTCGGTGAGAACGCGCGCATGAAGGCGCGGTACTACGCGACTGCGACGCGGCTCCTCAGCGTCGCGGACGACTCCGGCCTCGAGATCGACGCGCTGGACAAGGCGCCGGGCGTCCACTCCGCGCGGTGGCACGGCACCGACTACCCGGCAAAGTTTCGAAGAATCCAGGAGCTCTTTCGCGAGCGCGGCGTGACCGGAAGCACCGCACGGTTCGTCTGTCATATCGCCGTCGCCCGCGGCGACGCCATTCTTTTCGAAGCGCAGGGAGTTGTCGAGGGTGAGATCACCGCCGAACCCCGCGGGACGAACGGCTTCGGATACGACCCGATCTTCCGGTATCCGCCGCTGGGCTGCACGCTTGCCGAGCTCGACAGCGCGACGAAATCCAGCGTCAGCCACCGCGGCAAAGCATTTTTCGCGCTTCGCGAATGGCTGCTGAAGAATCCAGAGAGGGAGTAGGGGTCAGACCCCTGAAGTTCGGGGTCTGACCCCTACTCCCCGTACAAGAATTCGAGCGCCGTCGGAAGCCGCCGCGCCCAAGCGCTCTCTGAATGCGCGCCTCCCTCCTCGACGACGACGCGCAGACGGCGTGGTCCGAGCCCGGTGCGCCGCAGGATTGCTTCGAGCTTCCGCACATTTTCGACCGTCTCTTCATTCCGATCGGCACGGCTCGTCTCTGTCGTCCCGACTCCCAGGTACACGCGCGATGGCCACCGGCTCGCCGTCCGCGCGCGGCGAAGCAGATAGTCGCCTCCGACGTAGAGCGAAGGGCTCTCGATCAGCAGGCGCCCGAATACGCCCGGCTTGACGATCGTGGTGTTCAACGCGGCGATGGCGCCGTACGAGGATCCGCCGAATCCGGTGTTCGACGCGCCGGCCGCGATCGGGTACTCCCGCAACATGAACGGCAGCACTTCACGCGTGACGAATTCCGCGTACTCGCGGCCCAGCGGCTGCTTCGCGCCCGGATTGCGATCGTCCTCGACCGGCAGGTATTCGCGGCCGCGCCGCGCGACGCCATGATCGATGCCGGCTATGACGATCGGCCTCATGCGCTTATGACGAATCAGCCACGCGGCGGTTTCGCGGACACGCCACGTCTGGCCGGCGAACGCCCGGCGCGGGTCAAACAGGTTCTGCCCGTCGTTCAGCAGGAGAAGCGGATAGCGGCGCCGCTCGGCCCGCCAACCCGGCGGAAGCCAGACGGTGATGCGCCGATCGAGGCCCAGATAGAGGCTCGAGATGCTGTGGACATGAAAAGGCATGACGCGAATCGCAGAATCGCCGACTAATTATGGCAATTTCGGCACTGGTAGTGTCACCGCTATCCCGACGTCGAGCGGATCGCCGCGGCGCGTGACCTGCAGGTCTGAACGCTGCTCCCACATGCCGCCATCGTCTCTGCGGTTTGTGCCGACGCCGTAGATTCTGTAGGCGCGTCCATGCTGAACGTAATGGAGCGCCCCGCCGCTGTAGGGATCGACGAGCGGCCCTGAGACATACTGCGGGATCAGATCGTCCAGCGACGCAGGCAATGCGCCGCCGTGATCTGCCATCCACCGCGCCGCCGCAAGCGCCCCGATGTTCGCGCGCGTGCGCGCGAGCGCTTCCGCCATGGTGGTGACGTACAACTGCACGGAGAAGCTCGCCGCATGCCGGCCGAACGGCATGAGCGCCGATACCAGGCCGCCGCGGTTCGAGGACCGTGGATAACGCTTGTCGATCGCCCGGGCTGCGTCCAGCTTCTGCGGCCACGGCTGTTTCATCGCGTCGATGACCTCGTTGAACTCGCGCAGCTCGGAGACCGCGACGTGATCGCGCGCCGGGCGCAGCAGCCGCGTCGCGATCGCCTCGAACGGCGTCATGCGTCGTCCCTCGAATCCCTTCGGGGGATCGCTGAAGGCGCCGGGCTCGGCAAAAGACAACCACTGGGCGCGGGTGTGCTGCAGACTGACGTCGAGGCCGGGCGCGTCGGCAAATTGCTGGTATTCCTGCTGAAGCTGTTGAAGGAGAGGCGGCGAGGCTCCCGCCTGCAGCACCAGCTGGAGACTATGGCTGGTCGGGAGCGGACGGGTCGCCCATGCCGGAAGAATACGCCGCAGCCGCAGCGATGCGAGCAGCGCGTTGCCGGCGGCCTCTCCGTCCCCGCCGCACGCCAGCCGCGCAATCCTGACCGCGTTCACCCCGGCGAGCTCGTAGGGCAGGTTCGCTTCGATTGAAAATCGATCCGGCTTGTCCGCCGCGTCCCAGCCGTTCGCATCGAGCGACGAGGCGCGGTCGAGAAAGTCGAGCGCGGGCTGATACCGGTCCTGCAGACTTTCGAGCGACGTCGCCCGGCCCCGGCGTATCACAGGATCGGACGTTCCGCAGTACTCCTCGATGACTTTGCCGGCCTCGGTCAGCCATCTCGGTCTGAGCTCCGCGACAAGGCCGATGGCCTGCTTGTAGTAATGCGAGGCTTGTCGCTGCTCGTCGGTCGTCGGCTGGGGATCGAAGGTAGCGACGTCGAGCGGCTCGTGTCTCGCTTCGAGCGCATCGAACGTGCGCTCGAGCCGCGCGGATTCGATCGAGCTCCAGACCCAGAAAATCAGGAATGGAGAAACCAAAACCGCCAAGATGAGTGCGAACAGATAGCGGAGGCGCACAGTCGAATCCCTAATCCCTGATCAAAGAATCCTTTAATCAGTGTATCGGTGAATCACGGATTCGCGGATTCAGCGATTAAAGGATTCAGCGATTAGGGATTCCCGGACTAGGGATTAGGATTCACGCCCTTTAGAATCCCGGCATCAGGTTGAACTGCCAGAGCCATCCGCGGCCGGGACGATCGAGCGGGCGCACGTAGTCGATCTCCGCGACGGCGAAGCCGAACACGTTGATGCGGGCCGCGGCGCCGACGCTCGACACCGGTTTCCTCGCGGCGTCCGAGAAGGCCAGGCCATTCGTTTTGCCCCATGCCACGCCCGCGTCGGCGAAGATCGCCATCTCAATCGGCAGCGGACCGTAGAACCGATCGCCTCCGGCAAGCGCGCCCCACAGCGGGAAGCGGAGTTCGGCATTCCCGATCGCGACGCGGCTGCCGATCAGGCGATCGAACGCCGAGCAGGAGCCATCTACGGAAACGCCGCATTCACCCGCCTCGAACGAACCGGGGTCGTAGCCGCGCACCAGTCCGGGATAACCGAGATAGAGCGTGGGCAGCCGTTCATCCGCTGCGCCGGAACCGTAACGGCCGTAATACATGCCGCGCAACGCGAATGTATACGGACGGAACGGCATCATGTACGTGCGAAGGTCCGTCAGCACGCCCGTGTACTTGAGCGACCCGGTCGTCTGTGAAAGCTCGAGGCGGTAGCGGCTTCCCCGAATCGGGCTGGTGACCCCGAACACTGACGTGTCGTACACCAGCGCCCCCGCCGCCTGGCCCAGATTCAACGTTGGATACGACGAAAGCGTCGTCGTATCCTCCGAAAGCTGGTTGCCGTTGATGTCGTAGGTGCGGTCGGTGACATCCTGCTTCAATCCCACCTGGCGGAACGCTCCGCTGACTTCGAACCGTTGCGCGGTGCTCAGCGGATACGCGAGCACGCTGGACACGCCGCGGTCGGTCTGCAGGATTCGATATTCGCGTTCGAGGTAGTAGTTCTGCCCGCCGTTATTCACGATCCCTGATTCAAACGCGCGCGACACATACGGCGTCGAATCGACGCCGAAGCCCCAGTTCCACCGATGCTGGCGATTGAGGTAGAACGCGCTGCCGCCGAACTCGTCGAAGCGGCTCGTCATCTGCGCGGAGGTCGCGACGAGGTGGTTGCCGAGAATATCGCTGAAAAGAAACGACACTCCGCCCGCCGCATAGGTGCCGAACGGATCGGTGCCGACACCGATGGTTGGCTGGCCCACGTAATCGAGCCCGAGCTTCGCCTTGTACGGCTGCGGTGGCGCCTGTTCGGCGGCCGCCGGTGCGACGATGGCCGGGTTGGTCAGCGTCGAGAAAACCGCCCCCTGCCCCGTGCGGCGCGGCGGCAGCACGCCGGCCGGAATCGGCAGGTCGATCTGCTGCGTGCCCGCCAGCATCTGCTCGCCGTCGAGCGCGTAAATGTTGTACCCGTCATTCTCGTAGGCGCTGAACACGATGCGTCCTTCGGCCGCGGACATAGCCGGGCTCAGGTTCGTGATGCCGCTCACGCCGGTCAGAATATTCGTGAGCTGCCGCGGCGTCCCTCCGTCGAGCGACATGCGGTAGATGTTCGTGATCCCTTCCCGGTCCGACAGGAAGTACAAGCCGCGGCCGTCCGGCGTCCACTGCGGGCTGATGTTCTTCGCCCCATCGAAGCCCCCGGCCTCGCGCACCTGGCCCGATCCGACGTCCATGATCGCGAGGCGCAAGTCACCCGACTGGAGCGTAGGCAGCTTCGTCGAGAAGCGATCGGTGCTGAATGCGATTTGCCGTCCATCGGGCGACCACGCCGGATCGAGTTCCGCGTAGGCATCGTTGGTGAGCCGGCGCACGGCCTTGGCCGACAGGTCATAGACGAACAGGTCGTTGAAGCCTCCCCGCAGCCCCGAAAACACGATCTGGTTTCCGTCCGGCGACCAGGCGGGGTTCAGTACCTCGTCAAGCTCCTTCAGGGTGATCTCGCGTTCCTTCTTCCCGTTGTCGGCATGTACAACGACAAGGATCGGCTGGCCCTTGGCGATGCCGGGGAAGACGAACCGTTTGCCGTCATGCGACCACGCACCCGCCGACGTCAGGAACTGCAGGCTCTCGAAATGCGCGCTGGTCGCGGTGTCGGTGATCTTCCGAATCACTTGCCCTGTCTTGGCGTCAGCAAGATACAGATCGATAGAGAACAGATCGCGCGAGGAGAAGAACATGATGCGCGATCCGTCCGGGCTGAGCTCCGGGCTCACATTCATCCCGGCGCCGCTATGCTGGGTCGTGATCACCGGCCGCGCAAACGCCGCCGGCATCTTGGTCGCTTCAGCAATCGGCCGGTAGTTCGCGATCACCGCCTCGTGCCACTCCTTGGTGAGCGTCTTCTCGTCGACGCCGAGAATCTGCTCGAACGCCGACTCGACGCCGCCCCGGCCGATGCTCGCGCGCAGCAGGGTGCCGACCGCGCGATCTCCGTACTTGCCGCCGATGTACGCCCACAGCGCCTGCCCATATCGATAGGGGAAGTAGCGCGGGTCGTCGAGCTTCCGGATCTCCGGCAGCTTCTCGCGGCGCGCCGACTCGCGCATCCACATCGCGGTGTGCGGATCGACGGGGCCGATCGACAGATACTCCGCCATCCCTTCGATGAACCACAGCGGCAGCGAGAGCGCGCTGTTCGCGCCGGAGTTGGCGTTCGTATTCGTGATGTCGTACTGGAACGCGTGCACCAGCTCGTGGCCGAGCACGTGATCGGTCGACTCAATGGGACCGGCGAACGGCAAGACGATGCGGCGTTTCGCGGCTTCGGTCACGCCGCCGGTGCCTTCGCCCAGCTCGCCTTCGATCGCGTTCGTCTGCCGGAAGTGCGGGCCGCTCGCGTAAAGGAGCAGCGGCTGCCGTCCGCGCAGCTCGTGATTGAGGAGCGTCGAGAGCCGCGTGTACCAGCGTTCGGCGAGCCGCGCCGCGATGTGCGCGGCCTCGTCTTCCTCCGAGTAGTAGTAGATATCGAAGTGTTCGGTCTTCAGAACCTTGAAATCGAAGTCCTGGTATTGAACTTTGTTGCGGCCGAAATAGCCGCCCTGCGCGTTGACCGCGGACGGAACCGCGAGCGTGCAGAACAGAAGAGCCGAGATCAGACGGAGTTGCAATCGCATGGTCCTTCCCACAACCAATCGGCGCTGGCACGCCGTGGGGTAACGGCTTCGGGCTGACGTGAAGGTCAGCACTACCGGAGGCTGACCTGAAAGTCAGCACTACCAAAGCCCAACATGTGCAACGGATATGCCCGCCTGTTAAACTCGGCCGCAGGATGCGCGCCCTTTACCTCGTCATCCCTATCCTGGGCGTCCTGGCAATCGCTTATCGCTATTACAGCGCGTTCATTGCGGCGCGCATCATGGCCCTCGACGACAGCCGGGTGACCCCGGCGCATGTCCTCAACGACGGACAGAATTACCACCCGACCCACCGGCTCGTCCTCTTCGGGCATCACTTCGCGGCGATCGCGGGCGCCGGTCCGCTCATTGGCCCGGTGCTCGCGGCGCAGTTCGGCTACGCACCCGGACTCATCTGGCTCGTCGCCGGCGTGTGCCTGGCGGGAGCCGTCCACGACTTCGTGATCCTCTGGGCATCGGTGCGGCGCGGTGGACGCTCGCTGGCCGACATCGCGCGATCCGAGATAGGGCCGGTCGCCGGGACGACTGCCGCGATCGCCATCCTGTTCATCATCGTGATTGCGCTTGCCGGTCTCGGCTTCGCCGTCGTCAATGCTCTTCAGGAGAGCGCATGGGGAACGTTCACCATCGCCGTATCGATCCCGCTCGCGCTGTTCATGGGTCTTTACATGTATCGCTTTCGCAGGGGACGCATCGCTGAAGCGACGGTCATCGGCGTCGTGGGCATGGTGCTCGCGGTCGTCCTGGGGAAGCCTGTCGCCGCGTCATCGATCGGCCACTGGTTCCTGCTGTCCCGGCCTCAGCTGATTCTCGCGATGGCCGCCTACGGGTTCATCGCGTCGGTGCTGCCGGTGTGGCTGCTCCTATGCCCGCGGGACTACCTCAGCTCGTACATGAAGATCGGCACCATCGCGTTTCTCGTGATTGCCGTGGTCGTGGTGAACCCTCCGCTTCAGATGGCGCCCTTCAGCGAATTCACGCGCGGCGGCGGTCCCATCATTCCCGGCCCGTTGTTTCCATTCGCATTCATCACCATTGCGTGCGGCGCCATCTCGGGCTTCCATTCGTTGATTTCATCCGGTACGACGCCGAAGATGATCGACCGCGAGAGCGACATCCGGCCCATCGGCTATGGCGCGATGCTGATCGAAGGGCTCGTCGGCATCATCGCGCTGCTCGCGGCAGCGGCGATGTTCCCCGGCGACTACTTCGCCATCAACACGCCTCCGGCGGTGTTCGCGCAACTCGGCATCCCGACGGTCAATCTCGGGGAGCTGCAGCGGGCGGTCGGCGAGAACGTCGCGGGCCGTCCCGGCGGCGCCGTCTCGCTCGCGGTTGGCATCGCGCAGATGTTCAGCGGTCTGCCCGGGATGCGCGGCTTGATGGACTACTGGTACCACTTCGCGATCATGTTCGAGGCGCTGTTCATCCTGACGACGATCGACACGGGCACGCGGGTGGGACGGTTTCTCGTGCAGGAGTTCCTGGGCAGGTTCTATGCGCCCTTCGGGCGCAAGGAGTGGCTGCCGGGCTCGATCGTTTCGACGCTCGTCATCGTCGGCGCGTGGTCGTATTTCATCTCGACGGGAAGCATCAACACCATCTGGCCGATGTTCGGCATCGCCAACCAGCTCCTCGCGTCGGTCGCGCTGGCGGTCGGCACCACCATCATCATCAACATGGGCAAGGCGCGCTACGCGTGGGTGACCGCCGTCCCGCTCGCCTTCGTTTCGGTGACGACGCTCACCGCCGGCGTCCTCAGCGTGCGCGACAATTTCTGGCCGATGGCGATCGGTCCAGATCCAGCGCGGCGGTTCCAGGGACAACTCGACACGGCGCTCACCGTTGTGATGATGGTCTGCGTCGTCGTCATCCTCGGACATGCGCTGCGGCGGTGCGTCCGCGTCGTCCTCGGAGTCGTGCCGGTCGAGAGCCCCGCCTCCTGAGCCCACGTGCGACGCGCGCTTCGAGTCCTCGTTCCGCTCCTGTTCGTGCTCGCCTGGGCGCCGACGCTGACGCCGCTGCACCGGCTTTACGGCTTTGGCCCGCGAACCGCGCTCATGGGCATCATTGAAGGGGTTCTGCTGTTTGCGTGCGCGGGTGGGATCTTCGTTGCCGGCCAGCCACCTTTTCGAGAGCGTCAGGGCTCTTCGGTCCGAATCGTCGCGGCCGCACTCATGGGATGGATTGCGCTCACCGTGTTCACCGCTGCGGTCGAACCGGCGCGCGGACGCTCACAATCGGCACGTCGCCTCTCTCCCGCCGCCGGATCCGATGCCGGCCCGGCGGCGCCACGGCGGGTCCTGCTGCTGTGCGTTGACGGGCTCGACTGGAACGCACTCGAGCGCCTCGTGGCGGATGGGCAGCTGCCGTTTCTCGCGCGCGTTCTTTCAGGCGCTCGCACCTACGAAGTCGACAATCACGGGTCGGGATTGTCGCCCGGTATCTGGGCCCGGGCCTATTCCGGCGCCGCTGAACCAATCCAGGGATTCACGAAGTGGACGCCGCGCGGAAGCGAGCGCGGCATTGCCGTCCTTCCCCAGTGGCGGCATCGGCCCGTATTCATGCTCGACGCAGCTTTGACGGCGGGCGCACGGCTTCGCTTGTGGGATGCGACCTCGCCGACCAACGCTGACTTCGTGCACGCGCCGTTGTGGCGGGTCGCGTCCGCGGCACGCGTGCCAGTCGGAGTCTTTGATCCGCTGCCGTTCGATGTTGCGGGTGAACAGGTGGACGGTTTCTTCGCGTGGCAGGCCGATGACGGATTCCGGGTCGCCGTGTCGAACCGCGATGGAACTTCCAGCATCGAACGAATCCGCGACGAGACCTCGTCGGACTCCTACGACGACGTCATTCGCGGCGAAGGGCTCCGCGCCGGGATCGCGGTCCGGGCGTTCTCGCGGGTGCGACCTGACCTCGGCATCTACTACACCCACGTGCTCGACGCGATCGGTCACATGATCTGGGAGCCCGGCGCGGTGACGGATGCCCACGCGGCGCGCGCCGAACGTGCGCGACCTCTGTCGGCAGGACGCGTCGCGGCAGCGTATCGGGCAGTCGATACGGCCATGCAGTCGCTCGCGGAGAGCTTCGGCCAACCGGCAACGATCGTCATCGTTTCAGACCACGGCTGGGAGTTCAACGAGTATGCACACCGTACTGCCCCGTTGGGAGTCGCAATCATCGCGGGCAGCGGAACGCGAGGATACGGCGGCTTGATGCCGATCGAGAGCGTCGCCGCGACCGTGCTCGCGCTCGCACATGTCGCTGTGCCGCCAGCGGTGGCACCTCCACTGGCTGACGTCGCGCCGCAATGGACGACGTGCACGAATTGTCCGGCGCCGGCGGTCACGTTCCTCTCGCCGCCGGCAAACGACATCGAGCGCCGCAATCGGCTGCGTTCGCTCGGGTACATCACGAAGTAGCCGCTGCGGGTTTCAGTTACTCGGTTGCGCCCGGCTCTGCGCTACTCCATCCGGTTTGTGAATGGACGAAGTGGCTGGGCGCCATTTCTACGAAACCTCCACGTTCCGGATCCCAGACCAGGCGCTCGACCGAGATTCGCGGCCGCTGGATTCGCAGCACGTTGAACGAGGGTTGCTCGCCGCGTGACCGCGTGGACACCGTTCCGGCCTGCACCACGAGCGCCGAGTGTCCGGCAATGTTGTAGCGCTCCGCGGTATGACCGATGTGACTGATGTGCAGATGGCCGGAGAGAAACAGGTCTGCTCCCGCGGCTGACAGCTTCTCCATCGCCATCGCGGCGCGGCCAAGCAGCCGTTTCTCCTTCACGCCCTCGGGCAGGTCGAATGGATGGTGGGTGACGACGATGCGAATCAAGCCCTTCGTGACGCCCGCGAGGTGTTCGACAATCTGGTCCACCTGTGCGGCGTTGATGCGTCCCTCGCCCCAGGTCCAGGAGCGCGCGGTATTCACGCCCACGACAATCATTTCCTCGTCGCGATATACGGGCAAGAGATCCTCGGTGATTGCCCGCGTATAGCGCGCGAGCGGCGTGACAAACCGCCGGAACACATTGTGGAGCGGCACGTCGTGGTTGCCGGGGACGACGAGCCGTTGAAACGGCAACGAGTCGAGGAAGCGCCGCGCCTGCGCGAACTCGGTGCGGCGGGCGCGTTGGGTGAGATCTCCCGACACCGCGAGGAGATCCGGGGTAATGCGCACAATCGCATCCTTCAGCGGCTGCACCGTCGTCGGGTCGATCCGGCCGAAATGAATGTCCGAGAGGTGTACAACGGTACGCATGGCGTCACTGCGCGGCCGCGGTCGATCCCGGGCGGGG
>Ga0070670_100005425_pt1 | contig 10759 bp, 9 predicted proteins | sample KBSS63metaG_FD_64665 | JGI IMG/M metagenome (GOLD analysis project Ga0070670, IMG submission 64665) | Switchgrass rhizosphere microbial communities from Kellogg Biological Station, Michigan, USA - KBS S6-3 metaG | ecosystem: Host-associated > Plants > Roots > Rhizosphere > Soil ... | reverse complement strand
GCGGCGACGCGACCGTCACCGCCGTTCGACCCTCCTCCGCACACGCACGCGAAACGCGAGGCGGCCGGGTACGCGAGCATCGCCTCGCGGGCGACGGCGATCCCGGCGCGTTCCATGAGCTCGGGGATCGTGTCGGGGTAGCCGGGGTACCGCTCCTCGGCCGCGCGCATCTCGGCGGCGGAGTAGAGCGCCTCGAAGCCCCTAGCCATACTCGCGCGGCGAGACGACCGCGATCGCAGCTGCGATCTCGCGCGAGTGCGTCATCGAGAGGTCGATCGCGCCGGCTCGAACCTTCTCCGCGAAGGCAGCGGTCCTGCCGGAGAGACGCACACCGGGCTTCGGCCTGCCGACGATCTCGATCTCCTTCCACGTGAAGCGCACGCCACAGCCCAACGCCTTGCCGACCGCCTCCTTCCCGGCGAACCGGCCCGCATAGCTCTGGGCGGGGCGAGCACGCGAGTCGCAGTACTCCCGCTCGGCGTCGGTGAAGCAGCGCTCGCGGAATCCCGGTCGCTCGAGCGCCCGCTCGATCCGCTCGATCTCGATGATGTCGACGCCCACCTTCACCTACGGCGCCCAGCCGCCGGTCAGGTCTTCCTCGAGCAGCGCGGGGAAGTGGGCGAGCGACGAGACGACGATATCCGGCGTCGTGTCGGCAGACTCGAGCGCCTCGGGCCGGAACTTGCCGGTGCGCACGAGGGCCGTCTTCATCCCGAACAGACGCGCTCCGCGGACGTCGGCGTCGACGTCGTCGGTGACGAGCCACGTCAGCTCGGGCTCGGCGTCGAGAGCGTCGAGAGCAGCGGCGAAGTACGACGGGCTCGGCTTCCCGAGCACCGTTGCCTCGACCCCCGTGGCGTACTCGAGACCGGCGACGAACGCGCCGGAGTCGAGCATCGGCCCGCGGCTCGTCTGCCACCACTTGTTCTTGTGCAGGCAGTACAGCAACGCGCCCATCTGGATCTCGTCGAAGGCGCGCGCAAGATTCATGTAGCTGAACACCTGGTTCGGCTCGAGTGTCTCGTCACAGCCTCCGATGAGCACGACGTCCGCGTGGTCACCGACGAGCTCGAGCCCCTCGAGGTCGGAGACGATCGCGGGCATGACGAGTGCAAGCACGCGCTTGCCGGCGAGCTCACGAACCGCCGCTCCGGGCGTCGTCTGGAGCTCCTCGGCCTCGACCGCGTATCCCATCGTGCGCAGCTCCTCGGCGAGACGCGCGCGCGGCCGCGTCGAGTTGTTCGTGACGAACCGCAGCGCATGGCCACCGTGGCGAAGCTCCGAGACTGCCTCGGGCACGCCGGGGATCGGCTCGCCCGAGACGTGTAGCACGCCGTCGATGTCCAGGAGGATGCAGGCCACGGAGCGAGTCTACGTTTGCCCGGGCCGACGGCCTAGAAGTTGCGCTTCGGCGCGCCGGACTGCGTTGCTGCCGTCGCTGCCATCGCATTTCCGGCCGGATCCGCCGCCGAGGTGGAGGGGGTCCAGACCATCGTGCTGCTGGCGATCATGTTGAGCTGCCCGGGCGGCGCGGTGCTCGTGAACGTCAGCGTCAGCGTGGCGCCGCTCAGTGCGATCGTGGCGTTGACCGACCGGTTGCCCCCGACGTAGTTCGCGCCCGTGCCGACCGTGCCGAGATTCACCCCGGCAGTGGACACCGAGACCGTGTCGTTCGTCCCGTTGCTTCCCAGCGCGACCGTCACAGCCAGTGCTGCACCCGACCATCCGCTCTTGATCGAGCCGGCGCTCATCGACTCGGAGAACGTATAGGTGACGACGTCGCCGCTGTCGATACGGCCCGCCGTGCCCGTACCGTTGACGGCCTGGACGTCGGCTGCGACGGGCCCCGCCTTGTCGACGACCGCGGTCGAGGAGAACGACGACTGGTTGCCCGCGAGGTCACGGATGCCGTTCGCGTTCGCCGCGAGCGCCACCGAGAACGAGCCCGCCGCGGTGTTCACACTGCCCTCGTTCAGGGTCAGCGTCACCACGGAGGTCGCGACCGAGACGCCGTTCAGCGTGTTCGACGCGCCGCCGGGCGCGTTCGCCAGGCTCCACGGCCCGATTCCTGCCGAGTACACGTCCAGCGTCTCGCCGAAGGTCGCTTTGACCTGGTCGACCTTGCCGTCCTCGTCCACATCGAACATCTGCAGGGTCGAGAGGGCAGGAGCGGTGTTGTCGATCGTGACGCTCGTGCTCTCGTTCGTCTGCGAGCCGAGGTTGTCGCTCGCGCTCGTCGTGAACGTCTTCGATCCGCCGGACAGGGCAGCGTCGGCCGTCAGCGCGGCGGTCTGATACGCGTAGGCCGTCCCGCCGACGGTGCACGGACACCCGTTCGTGGTGAGGGGAACTGCGGTCTGACCCGCGGTCACGTTCCCGACGTTGGCGGTGACAGACGAGGCATCGAGGCCGCTCGCGGCGCTTGACGGAAGGTCGGTGACGTTCGCGTACACGCGGTACGACCCGCCGTGCGCAAGCCAGCCCGGCTCCCCGGTCGTCGTGTTCGCGAGCACCGTCGCGACCGTCGGTGCCGTGTTGTCGACCAGCACGCTGCCCGCCGAGGCCCCACCCGTGCCGAGCTTGTCGCTCGCCGTCACCGAATACGCATAAGCGCCTTCCGGCAGCGGGACCGAAGCAGTGACCACGGCGGTCTGGAAGGCGTACGCGGCCCCAGGCCCGCACGCTCCGCACGCAGAGAGCCCAGCCGCGGTGAGCCCCGCCGTCACAGCGGAGAGGTCCGCCGTGATGGACGAGCCGTCGACACCGCTGCCGGCGTCGCTGACGTTCGCGTACGCGCGGTACATGCCGCCCTGTTTCACGAACCCCTGCGGACTCGTCCCGGTCGTGGCGGTGATCAGGGTCGACACCGTCGGGCCCGTGTTGTCGACGACGACCGACAACGCGGCGGGCAAGGTCGAGTTGCCTACCACGTCGCTCGCGGCGACCGTGTAGCTCTTCGCCCCTTCCGACAGCGGGCTGCTCGCGGTCAGCGGAGCACTCTTGTACAGGTATGCATGGCCTCCGACCACGCAGGCGCCGAGGCAGCTCGCAAGCGGGACAGCCGCTTGCCCGGCGGTGATCGCGGAGACGTCGGCGGTCACGGCCGCGATGCCGTTCGTGTCACCGGCATCCGCGTAGACGACATAGCCGCCGCCCTGTTCGACGAACCCGCTCGGACTCGTGCCGGTCGTCGCGACGATCGTCGACGCAGCGATGGACGGCGCGGTCGTGTCGATCGTGAACGTCTGCGTCGTGACGGGCGACTGGACGTTCAGCGCGTTGTCCGTCGCTCTTGCCGAAACGGTGTACAAGCCGTCGGCCGGGAAGTTCGCGGCGGGGAAGCCGTACGTCCAGCCCGACGTGCCGGAGGCGAGATTCCAGACCTCGCTCGCACTCGAGAACGCGCTCCCATTCCAGTAGTTGCCCGAGCCGCGCCGGATGCCGAGCTCGACCTTCTCAAGTCCGCTTCCGCCCGTGTCGCTCGCGGTGCCGCAGATCGTGCTGACGCAACCGCCGTTCCACGTCGACGCGCTGTACACGGTCGCGGTCGGAGACGAGATCACGGAGATCGGCGCTGTGGTGTCGGAGAACGTGATGGACGCGACGCCTGAGGATGTCCACGTTCGGAGCTTCCCCGTCACGCGGTAGTCGTACGAGCCCGAGACGGGCGGCGTGTCGTCGCACGAGAGGACGTCGAACGCCTTCGGGATCGTGCCCGTGCCGCACACGAACGTCCACGTGGAGCCGGCGGTCGTCTTTCGCTCGACGGTGAACGTCACCTCGGCGTCGACCGTGGGCACGGGAGGTACGAGCATCACGCTCGACCACGCGACGTGCGCGGTCCCGTAGGACGCGCTCGTCGCAGTCGGCGCAGGCCCCGTCAGCCCCGAGACGATGCCGCTCGTGCTGCCGCTTCCGGACGAGGTCCAGAATGCGAGCGCCGCGGCGACCAGCGCGAGGACACACGCGACGCCGAGCGCGATCGCGAACCATCTCGTCGCCCGACGCGACCTCACGAGTGCGCGCTCCCCGTGTACGAGAGAACGAAGCTCTTGCCCTTGCAGATGTCCTGGTTCCAGGGCCGGTCCAGGAGCGTGATCTGCGGCGCGAGCGGCGCCTCTCGCAGGACGACCGAGTCGTGGCTGGGCACGCGGACGGGCCTGGAGGCGCTGACGCCCGAAGCCTGGGCGAGCGCGATGTTCGCGTCACTCGAGCAGCCCGGAGGCGTGCTGTCCTCCGAAATGTCGACGACGATCGAGGTCACGAAGATCGCCGCCGCGCTCGGGTTACCGAGCGTGAGCACGATGGGCTGCGAGAAGCCGGGTGCCAGACCCGCGACGTCTCCCGAGATCTCGAAGGGAAGCGACTCCGAGGTCGAGCTCTCGCCGGCACCTGCATCGGCATCAGCGCCGCCCTCACTCGAGCTGTCTCCCGGTGGAGTCGGCGTCGCAGCGATCGTCCATGCGTACGAGGCCGGCGGGCTCACGTCTCTTCCGGTGAGCGCACGCACCTCGAACGTGTGACGACCCAAAGCGAGCGGCCCGCCGTAGACGGCCTGGCCGAGGATGCCGGATCCGCAGTCCGAACCCGCTCCGTCGAGCGTGCACCGAAAGTCGGCAGTTCGGTCGTAGGTGAACATGAAAGCGGCCGACCGCTCGGTGGTCGTGTCCGTCGGAAGCCCGACGGGGCTGATGACCGGGGCTCCAAGGCCGCTCGCTCCACTCGCTCGGAGGACGCCGACGCCGATCAGATCGGCGAAGACGCAGAGCGTGACGAGGAGCCAGACGACGAGCCTCCGTTTCCTTCGCTTGTCGCCAACCCGTGACACCGCACTCCTCGCTCTCGACTGCCGACGCACGCGAGCGGAGGGGCGGGCCGCAATCCGCCCCTCCGCTCGGTCTTGCTAGTTGCTCGTCAGGTTCAGCGTGAGGCTCGCGCCCTTGCACGCGTCCTGATTGGCGCCGGTGTTCGCGTAGTTGAGCGTGCCCGTGCCAGTCAGGGCAGCCCCGCTCGCACCTGCCGCGACCATCGTGTTGGACGTGACGTCCGCCATCGAGAAGTCGCTCGTGACGCAGCTGGCATGCCCACCGTCGGCGCTGACGCCGGCGAGGTGGATCGTGCCGACGAAGAGGTTCGAGGACCCCGCGTTGTCGGCCGTGAAGGTCACGGTCGAGCTGCCACCCGGGAAGAGATCGGTGGGAGCCGAGCCGTGCAGGGTGACCGTTCCGTTCGAGGCGGCGACCGTTGCCGAGCCGGTGCCCGACCCCGTCGTCGTCCAGTAGGCGAACGCGCCGATCGCCGAGAAGGCGATGGCGAGGACGATGGCAATTGCCACCCACGTCCGCTTGGTGAGGCGCTTCATCTCGTTCGTTCCTCCTTCCCCATTCGGGGGTCGCTGTGCCCGACCCGCCGGACCGCATTCGCGGGTGCCCCCGGCGTCGGGTTTTTCTGCACGAAGAGCGGGTCGGTGCTTGGCGGCGGCCGAATGCTCTGGCCCCCCGTCGTCACTGAGACGGGGCACGTCTGACCCCCTTCCGGGGTACTCCGTCTCTCGCTAGACACCCCCTGTCGGGCGACGGACTAGCGCGTGACCAGTTTTCCGTCGGCACTGGCAACCTTCAGGACGTGGACGGGGAGTCGATCCGGGTGACGCGCTCTGTCCTCCTACCGCTCTCGGAGATCGAATTCCGCGTCTCGCGCTCGAGCGGCCCGGGCGGTCAGCACGCGCAGAAGTCGGAGACGCGTGTCGAGGCAGTGCTCGACGTCGAGAGGTCCACGGCGCTCACCGAGACCCAGAAACGGCGGGTCGTCGCGCGGGCGGGAGACGTGCTACGAGCGGTGGCACAGGACGAGCGCAGCCAGCTTCGCAACCGCGAGCTCGCGACCGACCGGCTCGTGGAGAAGCTGCGCCAGGCACTCGCGGTACCCCGGAAGCGCGTCACGACGAAGAGACCCGCCGTCGCGAACGAGCGCCGTCTCGAGGGCAAGCGCCGCCGGTCGCGCACGAAGGCTCTTCGCCGCCCGCCTGCTGAATAGACTCGCCGCGGTGGACGTGCTCAGGCTCGCAACGCTTCTTCCAGAACTCCCGCGGGAGCGGACGCGCCTCCTCGACAACCTGGGTCGGGTACGCCGCGACGTCGGCCCGATCACGATGGAGCTGTCCGACGCGCTCGCCGACCACATGAACATCCGCCGGGGCGAGGTGCACGAGGTCGTCTCCTTCTACTCGTTCCTGCAGGTGCCGACCGATGCCGTGCGGGTGTGCACGGGCCCCGTTTGCGACTGCTTCGGAGCACGTGAGCTCCTCGCCTCGACGCCGGGAGCGATCGAGGTCGCTTGCCTTGGCCACTGCGATCTCGCGCCGGCGATGACCCGCGGCGACGAGATCGTGCCCTCCGTGACCCACTCGACCAACGAGGGCCTCTCGACGGGTCTCGGCACGGCCGACCGGACGCTCGCGGAGTACGAGTCGCGCGGCGGGCTCGCGCTGCTACGAGAGTTGCCTCCCCTCGAGCGGATCGTCGACGAGCTGAAGGCGTCCGGCCTCACCGGATACGGCGGCGCGGGCTTCCCGACCGGAGTGAAGTGGGAGGCTGTCGCAGGCGAGCCCGGTCCTCGATTCGTGGTCGTGAACGCCGACGAGGGCGAGCCGGGGACGATCAAGGACCGATACGTCATGGAGCTCCGGCCGCACCTGATGCTCGAGCCGGTCGTCCTCGCCATGCGTCTGCTCGACGCGCCCGAGGGCTACATCTACCTCCGCGAGGAGTACGCGACCGCGCGCAGCCGCCTCCAGGACGCCATCGACGAGTTCCGCGCCGCGGGGCTCCTCGACGGGCTGAGACTCGAGCTCGTCGTCGGCGCCGGCGCCTACATCGCTGGCGAGGAGACGGCGATGCTCGAGTCGATGGAGGGACGGCGGGCAATGCCGAGGCTGAAGCCGCCGTTCCCGAGCAAGGTCGGCTACCTCGGGCGCCCGACGCTGATCCAGAACGTCGAGACGCTCGCACACATCCCGGCGATCCTCCGCAACGGCGGCGAGTGGTGGGCGGCGCTCGGTACGCGCGAGGCGAAGGGCACGCGGCTCTGGTCGGTCACGGGCGCCGTCGTGGCGCCGGGCTGCTACGAGGCACCGAACGGGATCACGACGCGCGAGCTCGTCGAGGGGCACGCGGGCGGGTTCTCCGACGAGGTCGGCTGCGTCGTTCCGGGCGGCGCCGCGAGCGGGATCCTCCCCCCGGCCGCCCTCGACGCCCCCCTGACACGCGACGGCCTTCGCGAGTGGGGCGCCGGTCCCGGCTCGGCTGCCGTCCAGGTGTTCCCCGCGTCGTACTCCCCACTCCGCCTCCTCGCCGAGACGATGCGCTTCTTCGCCGAGGAGTCGTGCCAGAAGTGCACGCCGTGCCGGATCGGCAACCGCGCACTCCACCACCTCGCGGAAGAGCTCGAGCACGGCCGCGCGGCAATGACGCGCGAGAAAGTCGACGAGTGGTTGCTTGCCATGGAGAAGACGTCGATCTGCGGGCTCGGCCAGGCCTCGCCGTTCCCCGTGCGAAACGCGATGACCCAGTGGCCGGAGCTCTTCGCCCCCCTCGCCGGGAACGCCACCGCGTGAGCGCGGATCTCCTTCGGCTCGTCGACGGGTTCCGGGTCACGCAGACGATCTATGCCTGCGTCGACCTCGGTATCCCCGACCTGTTGGCCGATGGGGAGCGGACGGCCGACGACCTCGCCGAAGCGAGCGGCGCTGACCCATCGACGCTCTACCGTCTGCTGCGTGCGCTTGCGAGCCTCGGGATCGTGCACGAGGGAGACGAGCGGACGTTCTCGCTGACCGAGCTCGGGCGGCCGCTCCGCAGTGACGTCCCGGGCTCGTTGAACGGGTGGGTACGGCTCCAGGGTCGCGACTACCTCTGGCGTTCGTGGGGCAACCTGGCGAATGCCGTCCGCAAGGGCGAGAACTCGTTCCGGATGCTCCACGGCACCGACATCTGGGAGTGGCGCGCGGAGCACGCAGACGAGAGCGCGATCTTCGACGATGCGATGAGGGCGATGACGATCGGCGCGAACGCATCGATCCTCGACGCGTACGACTTCGGCCGCTTCGGAACCATCGTCGACGTCGCGGGCGGGAACGGGACGCTGATCGCGGCCGTGCTCGCCGCCCACCCGAACCTTCGCGGGATCCTCTTCGACCAGCCGCACGTCGTCTCCGGCGCGGAAGCGGTGCTCGTCGCGGCAGGCGTGCTCGATCGCTGCGAGGTCGTCGCCGGGAGCTTCTTCGAGTCCGTACCTCGAGGCGGCGATGCGTACGTGCTGAAGTGGATCATTCACGACTGGGAGGACGAGGAGAGCGTGGCGATCCTCCGGACCTGCCGCGCGGCGATGGCCTCAGAGGCCGTCGTCCTCGTCATCGAGCGTGATCTCGGGCCGCCGAACGAGAACGCCGTCGCCAAGCTTGCGGATCTGAACATGCTGGTCATGCCGGGTGGCCGCGAGCGGACCCTCGACGAGTACTCGACCCTCTTCGACGCAGCCGGTCTGCGGCTCGTCGCGGCGCATCCGACGACAAGCGGCTATCTCGTGATCGAGGCGGGGATACAGTGACCGCGATGGTCGAATTCACCCTCGACGGGAAGACGGTCAGCGCGCCCGAGGGCGAGTTGCTCGTCCACGCGGCCGCGCGCCACGGGACCTTCATCCCGACGCTCTGTCACGACTCCAAGCTCGACCCGTACGGCGGTTGCCGGATGTGCGTCGTCGACGTCGAGGGCTCCCCGCGGCCGCTGCCGGCATGCGCGACGCGGGTCGCGGAGGGGATGGCCGTCTCGACGAACGGGCCGATCACGGGCTTCCAGCGAACGCTGACGGAGATGCTGCTCTCCGAGCATCTGAACGCATCGCCGGGCGGGCGGCCGAACGAGCTCGTCGATCTCGCGTCGGACCTCGGCGCGGATGCTCCGCTCGTCCTCCCCGATGCGAAACGCAAGGAGTACGACGACCGGAACAAGCTCATGGGGTACGACCCCGACGCATGCATCCTCTGTGCGCGCTGCGTCCGATACACCCAGGAGGTCATGCAGTGCTCTGCGCTGAGCCTCGAGGGTCGGGGCGGGCACGCGCGGATCGTTCCAACCTGGGAGCTCTCCTGGCTCGACACCGAGTGCGAGCTTTGCGGCGGCTGCCTGAGCGTCTGCCCGACGGGTGCGATCTACGAGAAGTTCGAGGAGGGCACGGCGACGCCCGAGCGCGCTCTGGAGGAGGTGCGCACGACGTGCACGTTCTGCGGCGTCGGGTGCCAGATCGACCTGAACCTCGATCCCGAGACGAAGCACATCGTGAAGGTCACGTCGAAGAGCGAGTACCTGCCGAACGAGGGCAACCTCTGCGTGAAGGGCCGCTTCGCCTTCAACTTCGTCCACCACCCGGACCGGCTCACCCAGCCGCTCGTCCGGGGCGAGGACGGCGAGCTCCACCCGACGACGTGGGAGCACGCGATCGAGACGGCGGCTGCCGGCCTGAAGAAGGTCATCGCCGAGCACGGGCCGCAGTCGGTCGGCTTTCTCTCGTCCGCCCGTCTGACGAACGAGGAGAACTACCTCATCCAGAAGCTCGCCCGCACGGGGGTCGGAACGAATTCCGTCCACTCGTGCGAGTCGACCTGACACGCTCCGACCCTCTACGGCCTGGTCAGGTCGTTCGGCAGAGGAGCCAGCACCAACTCGATCCCGGAGATCGAGAACGACCGCTTCCTGTTCGTCATCGGGTCGAACACGACCGAAGCGCACCCCGTCCTCGCGCTCCGGATCAAGAAGGCCGTGCGGAAGGGCGCGACGCTCGTCGTCGCCGATCCGCGGAAGATCTGGCTGACGAAGCTCGCGAAGCGGCACCTGCAACTGCGGCCGGGCAGCGACGTCTGGCTCCTCAACGCGATGATGCACACGATCCTCGAGGAGGGGCTCCAGAACGAGGAGTACATCCGCGAGACCACCGACGACTTCGAGGCGGTTCGCGAGATCGTCATGCGGTATTCGCCCGAGGACGCGGAGCAGATCACCGGCGTCGCGGCCGAGGACATCCGCGCGACCGCCCGCGAGTACGCCAGCGAGCGGCACGCGGCGATCTTCTACACCCTCGGCATCACCGAGCACGCGTGCGGCGTCGACAACATCTGGTCGCTGTCGAACCTCGTGCTCATGACTGGGCACCTCGGCTACGAGTCGACCGGGCTGAACGCGCTCCGCGGCCAGAACAACGTCCAGGGCCTGAACGACTCGGGCGCGAACCCGTCGTACCTTCCCGGCTACCAGCCGGTCGACGACCCCGAGATCCGGCGCAAGTTCTCCGATGCCTGGGGGGCCGAGATCCCCGAGCGGCCGGGGTACCGCCTCGATCAGATCGTGTCGGGCCTGCACGACGGGCGCATCAAGGCGCTCTACCTCGTCGGCGAGAACCCGGCGCAGACCGAGCCGAATGCGCACCACGTCGAGGAGGGGCTCAAGGGGCTCGACTTCATGATGTCCCAGGACATCTTCCTGAACGACTCGACACGGAAGTACGCGGACGTCGTCCTCCCTGCGTCGAGCTTCGCGGAGAAGGACGGGACGTTCACGAACACCGAGCGGCGAGTCAGCCGCGTCCGCGCGGGCGCGCCCCTGCCCGGCGAGGCCAGGGTCGACCGCGACATCGTCGTCCTCATGGCGAAGGCACTCGGCGCGAACTGGCCCGAGTACCCCGACGCGGAGTCGGTCTGGAACGA
>Ga0070670_100005423_pt1 | contig 10762 bp, 7 predicted proteins | sample KBSS63metaG_FD_64665 | JGI IMG/M metagenome (GOLD analysis project Ga0070670, IMG submission 64665) | Switchgrass rhizosphere microbial communities from Kellogg Biological Station, Michigan, USA - KBS S6-3 metaG | ecosystem: Host-associated > Plants > Roots > Rhizosphere > Soil ... | reverse complement strand
AACGCGCCGTAGTCGGTCAGCACGTCGAAGCGGTAGGACGTCCGTTCGAACGCGCGTCCAGGCCGATGACGGCGATTCGTCCGGTTTCCCACGTAGGCGCGCAGTGCCGCCACTCGCTCGTCCGTGCCGAGCCGCCGGGCGTGCGCGAGCAATTGATCATCCGGGAGATCCGTGACCGCGTAGAGAGCGGCGGCGACGATTTTGATTTCGCCGTCAGGATCGAAGTCGGTCAGCGTCACCTCGTCGCGGGACTCGGGGTCAATGCCGGCGAGCGGCGCAGCCGCGGCCTCCGTCTTCTGCTGCGTCTCCGCGAAGTACGCGCTCCACCGCCCGCCGCGATCCGGTTGATCCACGCGCGTCAGGAACGCGGGAATCACTTTCCGCAGCTCGGAGAGCATCTGGTCCGCGCACGCGCGGACTTCGTGCAGTGGATTCGCGCGCATGCGCAGCAGCAGCGCTTCGAACGCCTGTCCGGTTCCGTAGATGCCGACGTTCGACTGTGTCGCGGCAGGGAGCATCCCACGAAGCGTATCGAGCGCCTTCGCCCGAATCGCCGCGCGATGCACCGCGTCCGAGTCCGACGGATTCCTCGGATAGCGCCGTTCGAAGTGCTGCTGCATCGCGGGAATCCACCGGGCATACGTCTCGAAGGTCGAGTCCATCGTGGCGACGTAACGGTCCCGGAGCGCCCCGGTGTTGATTTCGTTGGGCACGTGATAACGCCAGCGTCCATCGAGCTTGTCGGTGTAGGGAACGTAGCGCGTGGACTGCTCGAGATAGGCCATCAGGCGCCCCCACTCGAGCACCTTGGTGAGGAGATTCGAGACGTACTCACACGCGATGTGCGCGCCGCCGAGTTGCGCCACCGAGTCGTCGCCATACTCGTTGAACACGCGCGCGTAGAGTTTTTCCGCGCGCGCCAGGCCGGCATCACCGCCGCCCGGCTGGGTGGCGGGAGTCGCGTCAGAGATTTTGTCCGCGAACTCGTCGAGGAAGAGGCGCCGCAGCGACTTGGCGGACCGGGAGTAGCGCGCGAATAACGCGCCCTTCACCGTTTCCGGCAAGTTGGTCAGCGCGAAGATGTGGCTATCGAGGTTGGTGAAGTACGGCGCGAGCCGTGCTCGCTCCTCGGGCGTGAACTGTTCGGGCACGCGCCGATTCTACCCGCGACCGCGGGCGGTCAGACGCCTCACGTGCCACCGAATCCGATCGTGACCTTACCGTTCTCCTCGACGATGACGGGCACCCGCCGTGCCCCTCTCGAGTAACCGAGCATCCGCTCGAGCTCGGCCGGATTCTTCTTCACGTTGATGTATTCCGCGGCCACTTTGCGGCTTGCAAAGTCGTCGCGCGCGTTCTGCGTGTAGGGACAGCCGTCTTTCCCAAAAATCAGGACCATATTTGATTCGGCGGGGACCCCGGCACCCCGCCTAGCTCCCTCCGCTATGCTCGCTCTTCGCCGCTCGCACCGCTCCGCTCGCGACGGGAATTCTAATTTTACGGCGTTTTCTTGATTCTTTGTGAAAGGGTTCACATAATCGCGGTGGACACGACATGAGCGCCCGGATTGCCGCATTCATCTGGCGGTGGCGGCTGTTGCTGACGGCGCTGATCCTTGCCGGCGCGGTCGCCGCGATCCCACGCGTCAACATCACACATATCGATAACGACCTGACCGCCTGGTTCTCGCGCCAGGACCCTGTGTTCCTCGACTACGAGCGATTCCGAAGCGAGTTCGGCGGCACCCGATCGCTGATCATCGCGCTGAAGGCCGACCGGCCGGATCGGCTGTTCTCGCGCGATACGCTGGCCTTCATCGATCGCATTACCGGCGACCTCGAGCGGGTCGATACGGTCCAGCGCGTATCAAGCCTTGCGACGGCGACGGTGGTGAAGGCCATGCCCGACGGTCTGGACGTGCGGCCCCTGCTCCAGCCCCTCGACACCGTCGCACCAGACGAAATCAGGAAACTGGCACTCGGCGACGATCTCATCCGCGGCGATCTGGTCTCGGAAAACGCCGCCGTGACCGCGGTTGTCGTCACCTTCGATGAGGACCGGATCGACGAGGTGCGCGCCGGCGTCATCCAGAGCATCCACGACATCGTCGATCCACAGCTGCCGCCCGGCATCCGCGCCTATTACAACGGCAGCCTCGAAATCAGCGAGACCTACAACCGCGTCACGCTCGACAACCAGCGCAAGTTCACGCCGCCGATTCTCGTGTTCACGCTGGGAGCGATTTACCTGACGTTCCGATCCTGGCGAAAAACGCTCCTCGCCGCGATCGGCATCGGCGTCAGCGTGCTGTGGACGCTCGGCCTCTACACGCTGATGGGATTCTCCTACAACGTGCTGACGAGCATGCTCGTGCCGCTGATCGTCGTCCTCGCGATCGCGGACGACGTGCACATGATGCAGCATTGGGACGAGGAACGGCGGCTGGGGGATACCGAGCATGCGTTCAAGGCGACGGTCGGACACCTGACGGCGCCGCTCCTGGGCGCAAGTGCCACGACCGCGCTCGGCATGGCCTCGCTGGCCACGAGCAGCGTCGTCGCCGTGCGCGCGTTCGGGATCGGGTCGGCGGTTGGGATCATGGTGGATTTCGTCATATCCCTCGTTCTCGTCCCGACCCTGCTGACCTTCATGAAGCCCGAGCTCGAAGAAGCGCCGCACGAGCAGCACCTGATCGGGCCGTTGCAACGCATCGCGCGCTTCTCGACGGGCCACCCGACGAAAGTCATCTGGGCCTCTCTGGCAATCGGCGGTTTCGCGGCGCTCGGCATTTTTCGCCTGCACGTGGATACGAACCACATCAATTTTTTCCGGAAGACGCATCCACTGAGCGCGTCGGCTGCGGTCATCGACAAAGAGCTCTCGGGCATCTACAGCTTCCAGATCCTGCTTGAAGGGCCGCCCGAATCGCTCAGGACGCCCGACGCACTGCAGCGCATCGACCGCCTCGAAACCGAGCTGCGCTCGTTTCCCCACGTCCGGAAGGTGACGTCGATCGCCGACTACGTGAAGCGGATCAACAAGGAGCTGAACGACGGCAAGCCGGACGCCGCCGTCGTGCCCGCAAGGGCAGACACGATTGCCCAGGAGCTGCTCGTGTTCACGCTGGGCGGGGAAGGGCGGCACGAGCTGGATCGCGTCGTGGCGAGCGATTACTCGCGCGCACAGATATCCGTGAAGCTCGAGTCGATGAGCTCCGACATCGTGCTCGAGCAGGTCGAGCGCTCTGACAAGCTGGCGAAGGCCGCGTTCGAAGGCACCGGCATCACCGCGCTGACGACGGGGTCGGGCCGGCTGTTCAGCACCCTCGATCATTACCTCGTGACGTCGCAATTGAGCAGCTTCGCGACCGCGTTCGTGACCGTCTTCGGAGTGATCTTCGTCGTGTTCCGCGCGGCGCGCTTCGGCGTGCTGACGATCATCCCCAACGTTCTGCCGGTCCTGGCGGTGCTCGGGGTCATGGGGTTCCTCGACATCTCGATGAACGTCGCGACCGTGATGCTGGCGAGTGTCGCGCTGGGCGTGGTGGACGACGACACCATCCACTTCATCAACCGCTACAGACGCGAGGTGGCCGCTGGGAAATCGACAGACGAAGCCATCGAGATCGCGACGGCGCACGAGGGGCGTGCGTCGCTCTCCACGGCGCTGATCAACAGCTGCGGGTTCGGCGTGCTGCTCTTTTCCGAATACCGTCCGACGGCATGGTTCGGCGGACTGCTCGCGTTGACGATGGCGGTGGCGTTTCTTGCCGAGGTGTTCATTCTGCCGGCAACGATCAAGTTGGTGCCGCGAATCTTCGGTGCGGATGCGCTGCGGCGGAAACCGGTGGCGCCAGACTTCCGGCGGGCCATTCCGGTGATCCTGATTCTGCTCGCGGCGACTCCTGCTGTCGCTCAGACACCGATCAGCGGCGAGGTGAGCGTCACGTCGGACTTTCTGCCGAACCGCGATAACACCGCGGAGCTGCGGGCGCGCGTTTACGCCGAGGGTGTGCTCGATCCGACGCCGAAGCTGGTGATGACGCTCTCGGGATTTGCCGAAGGACTCGTCGCTCGGCGCCCGGTGGCGCCTCTGTTCGAAACCGCAACGCGACGGGACGCGATTGCCGGTGTCCATGACGCCAGCATCGACTACAAGAGCGATCACTTCGACGTCCTCGCCGGCTTCACGCGTGTCGTCTGGGGACGCCTCGACGAGTTGCAGCCGACCGACGTCATCAACCCGCTCGACGTTTCGCGGTTCTTCTTCGACGGGCGCGGCGAGGCCCGGCTCCCCGTCGCGCTGATTCGTGCGCGCGGGCACCTTTCCGAGAATGCTTCGATCGAAGGCGTGTACGTACCGTTTTTCCGGCGCGGGCGCTTCGATCAACTCGATGAGGATACGTCCCCCTTCAACGTCGGGAATTCACTGGCGATCCCGTCCGTCTGCCCGGGCGGCCCGGCGGATACCTGTCCGACATCCATCCCGCTGCGTGTGTTTCAACAGGAGCCGTCCTACTCGCTTGGCAACTCGCAGGGAGGCGTCCGATTCAACGCCACGTCCGGGCGTGTCGATTGGAGCGCCTCTGCCTATCGTGGCATCGAGCCGTTCGGCCTCGGCGCACTCGTTGTGCCGAGCCCATTCTCGTCATTCGTACCGATCAACATCGTGTATCCGCGGTTCACGATGATCGGTGGAGATTTTGAAACCGTGCGCGGCCAGTGGGGGGTTCGCGGCGAAGTGGCGGCGTTCGTCGATGATAACTTTCAAGACCCCACGCTCCGCGTCGTCCCCGGCCAATCCCTTGACGCGGGAGTCGGCGTCGATCGCCGCGCGGGTGACTATCGGATCAGCGGCATTGCGGTCCTCCACCGGGAACGCTACGACACCGCAATTGCGGGCAACAGCGGCCGCACCGATGTCTCACTCGTCTTCGCGACCGATCGCACGCTTGCCCGCGAGCGCTACCACCTCCGCACATTCGGGGTGTACAACCCGAACGAATCCTCGGGCTTTGCCCGCGCGATCGCGACAGCGAAGCTCCGCGACAACGTCGCGATCGAGGGCTCGGGCGGATGGTTCATTGGCAGCGGCCGAGACCTCGTCGGCCGGTTTGCCGACAACGACTTCGTTTACGCGCGGTTGCGGTATTACTTTTAGTGCGCCGGGTCTAAGGCCCGGCCTACACCGCGCTTCTCATGGGACCCGCTTGGCGGGTGGCCGTTGACGGGGCCGCCCCGCTTCAGCTCGACGCCCGTCGCTCGTCAGGGTGCTTTTCGGGTGTCGAGTGAAGTGGGGCTGTCAACGGCCAGGACCCGCGCGCCGGGGTACAGAGCGCCCGATGACTTCGTTGCTGTTACGTGCCAATAACGCGTCGCCGTGGACAGGCGCGACCGGGAACAACACCTGGCTGCTGCCGGGCCGCGCGGCGGCGCTGATCGATGCCGGCGTCGGGGACGCGGCGCACATCGAGGCCGTGAATGCTGCGCTCAGCGGCGCCGCGCTCGAGCGAGTGCTCATCAGCCACGGCCATTCCGATCATGTCGGCGGTATCCCCGCGCTGGCCGCGCGATGGCCGAGGCTTCGGGTGATGCGCTTTCCCGACATCCGAGATGGGTTTGTAGATGCCGGCGAGAGGCAGCTCCGTGTGATTCACACACCGGGGCACGCACCCGATCACCTCTGCTTCCTCGATGAAGATTCGGCCGATCTGTACTGCGGCGATCTCGTGAGGGTCGGAGGCACGATCGTGATCCCGGCGAGTAGAGGGGGAAATCTCGCGCACTATCTTGCATCGCTGCGGCATATACGTGCCATGGCGCCGCGACGGCTGCTGCCCGCTCATGGCCCGGTCATCGACGATCCGGCGGCGATCGTCGATCAGTACCTCGAGCACCGGGCTTCCAGGGAAGAGCAGATTATCGCGGCGATCCGGAGCGGCGCCCGCACGCCCGAGGACATCGCGAAGACGGTTTACGGGGATCTGCCATCCGCGATCGTCAGCGCATCCATCGACACCGTCCTCGCACACCTGCTCAAGCTGCAGGAGGAAGGGCGGGCTATGCCGGTTGCCAACCTTTCGGAAGCGACGGCAGGGGCGCCGAGCGCTTGGCCGCTTTCGGCATGGCGTCTCGTATGACCTGTTCCAGCTCCTCGAGATAGGCGACAAAGCGCTGGCGTCCGTCGGGACTCAGGCGGCACAACGTCTGCGGGCGCCGGTTCTCGAATCCCTTCCACACTTCGACGAGCCCCGCCTCGCGCAGCACGTCCAGATGGCGGCTCAAGTTGCCGTCGGTCAACGAACACAGCCGCTTCAATTCGGTGAAGAGGGCGCCTTCGGGACGTGTGACGAGTGACGTCATGATTCCGAGCCGCGCCTTTTCGTGCAGGACGCGATCGAGCCCCTCGTATGCAAAGCGTCCGGATTCTTCGGCTTCAGTCTTCTTCTTCGCCACTTACCTCCCTCCCTCTTCTCGCTCGAGATTCCAGTACAGCACGAGCGCCGCGAGCAATTGACCGGTGCCGAAGGTGCCGCCGACCCACCAGCCGCTGAGCGGCTCCGGTCCGCGGGCGAGCCAGAGCAGGACCATGCCGGCGGCGTAATAGAAGAGCGCGACCCAGCCGCTCGCGCGCGGCAGGTACGGCCGCGACGCAAACGTGCCGATGCCAAAGCAGATTGCCCACAGTCCGGGCAGCAGCGGCACCAGCGTTGCGCTCAAGTGGACGAAGCTGATGGTGATCGCCACGCCGGCGAGCAGGCTCGGCAGAAACTGGCCCACCACCTGCCGGGTTCGGCGGCGCACGATGCGATCGTCGTGGACGACGTAGTTGTAGATGATCTCGCTGGCGCCCACGAACCCCGCGCATCCGGCAATCGTCACCCAATAAAGCACGAACCCAATCGGATCGCTCGCCCCCAGCGCGGGCGTCTGTGCCCATGCCGCGCCCAGACCGATCAAGCCGGAGGCCGCGATCGGCAGCGACCGGTATCCCCGATAGATCTCGGCCTTGGCGATCTGCTGATGGATGTCCGCCAGCTGTCCCAGGGCGCGAGAGAGATCCATACTTTACAAAACAAAGTATAGCACTGATTGTGATGGCGCCGGCAACGGCGGCTGGTCAGCCGCCCGATTGCAGTATCCTGCGCCCCGTGCTCGAGCGCCTTTTTCATCTGACCGAATCCCGCACCACGGTCCGCATCGAAGTCATCGCCGGCATGACGACGTTCCTGACGATGGCGTACATCATCTTCGTGCAGCCCGCAGTCCTCAGCAGCGCTGGAATGGACGCCGGTGCGGTACTGGTGGCGACCTGCCTGGCCAGCGGAATCGCAACCCTGCTGATGGCGTTCCTCGCGAACTATCCGATCGCCGTCGCGCCGGCCATGGGGCACAACTTCTATTTCGCCTTCACCGTCGTGATCGGCATGCAGATTCCGTGGCCGGTTGCGCTCGGGGCCGTTGCCTGCGCGGGGCTGCTGTTCATCGCGACTGCCGGCGTCGGTCTTCGCGAGCATGTCATCGTCGCGATTCCCGAATCGCTCAAGCATGCGATCGCGGTCGGCATCGGGCTGCTGATTGCGCTCATCGGGCTCGAATGGGGCGGCATCGTACGCGGCGCCCCCGGAACGCTCGTCACGCTCGGGCATCTGCGTCTGGCGCCCGCGATGCTCACCGTGTTCGGACTGGTGGTCATGGCGGCGCTCATCGCGCGGCGTGTACGAGGCGCGGTACTGATCGGGATCCTATGCTCTACGGCCGTCGGCCTCGCCATGGGGCTCGTGCGCTATCAGGGAATCGTGAGCCCGCCGCCGTCGATTGCGCCGACGTTCATGGAGCTGGACGTGCCCGGCGCGCTGCGCCCCGCGATGGCGGTCGTCGTCCTGATCTTCTTCATGCTGGCCCTGTTCGATTCCATCGGCACGCTCGTCGGCGTCGCGGGCCAGGCAGGGCTGCTGCGTGGCAACACGCTGCCGCGTGCGCGCGGTGCGCTGCTTGCGGATGCGATCGGCACCGTTGTCGGCGCGGGACTCGGCACGTCGACGGTGACGGCTTACATCGAGAGCTCCACGGGTGTCGCCGCCGGCGGCCGCACCGGCCTCGCGAACGTGGTCACAGCGATGATGTTTTTTCTTTCGCTGTTCCTGTATCCGCTGGTGCGGATGATTGGTGGCGGGTATCCGATCGGCGACGGGGTGATCTTGTATCCGGTGATCGCGCCCGCCCTCGTGCTCGTGGGAACGATGATGATGCCAGCGGTACGTGGCATCGCGTGGGACGATCCAACGGAAGCGATTCCGGCGTTTCTCACTATCGTGATCATGCCGTTGACCGTGAGCATCACCGACGGCATCGCCTTCGGTGTCATTTCGTACGCGCTGCTCAAGCTGGCGACCGCCCGCGCTCGCGAGGCGCATTGGCTCATGTACGCATTCGCGATGTTGTTCGTGTTGCGCTACGCATTCCTTGTTCGGTGATGGCGGGGCGTAGAGCCCCGCCCTACGCTGACGGCGGGCTGCAAAGCCCCGGCAATACGCTCGTGGGGCGGCCCTTTATGGGCCGCCATTGCCCGTAGTACGATTACCCGGTTATGAAGGGCTACGCGAACGCGCACCTCGTCGTCGCGCCGCAAGAGCTTTCGAAGCTGCTCGACGCGCCCGGGGGACCGCGACCGCTGTTGCTCGATCTTCGTCCACCAGAGGCGTATACGGCGGAGCACGTCGCCGGCGCAACGCATCTCGATCTGTGGGGTGTCAGCCTCATCGATACCGACCCGGCGCCGCTGAACGCGTTCATGTGGATGATCGAGCATGTCCTCGCGGTCCACGGCGTTGACGCTGCAACACCTGTCGTGGTCTACGACGAGCAATCAGGGGTGAGGGCGGCGCGGGCGTTCTGGTTCCTCGAATACTTCGGCCATCCCTCCGTGCGCCTCTTGGATGGCGGATTCAACGCGTGGAAGGCTGCGGGCTTGCCCGTGACGCGGGACGCAGCGCCGCCGCCAAAAAGCGAGTGGACTGGCACTCGTAAGGCGCAAGCGCTCGCCACCTGGAAGGACGTCAAGAGCGCGGTCGGCCGCGGAGACAAGGTGATCCTCGATACGCGCAGCGATGAGGAGTACGCCGGATCGCTGGTACGCGCGAAGCGTGGGGGCGCCGTCCCGGGGGCCGTGCACATCGAGTGGACACGCAATCTGACGCCTGCCGGGGATTTCAAACCGGCTGGCGAGCTGAAGAAGATGTACGAAGACGCGGGCGTGACCTCCGACCGCGAGGTCATCACTTACTGCCAGGGGGGGTATCGCGCGGCACACTCGTACGTGGTGCTTCGCCTCCTGGGCTATCCCCGCGTCCGGATGTACATCGGGTCCTGGAAGGAATGGGGCGATCGCAGCGATCTCCCTGTCGAACTGCCGAAGAAAAACTAATGAACAACGTCATCGACTTCATCAACACGCACCGCGATCGTTACGTCGACGAGCTCAAGTCTTATCTGGCGATCCCGAGCATCAGTGCGCTGCCGCAGCACAAAGACGACGTGGTCCGATGTGCGGAGTGGACCGCGGACGAGATGCGCCGGATAGGGCTGGAGAACGTCAAGCTGATTGAAACGCCGGGGTTCCCGGTCGTCTACGGCGACTGGCTCGGCGCGGCGGGCGCGCCCACGATCCTCTTTTACGGGCACTACGACGTGCAGCCTGTGGATCCCCTCGAGCTCTGGGAATCGCCGCCGTTCGAAGCGACCGTCCGCGACGGCGAGATCTACGCGCGCGGGTCCGCCGACGACAAGGGCCAGGTCTTCATGCACTTCAAGGCCATCGAGGCGCACCTGAAGCAGAACGGTCGGCTGCCGGTGAACATCAAGATCATCCTCGAAGGTGAGGAGGAGGTCGGTTCCGCGAACCTCGATAACTTCGTCAAGGCGCACAAGAACGATCTCTCAGCCGACGTCGTCGTCATCTCCGATTCGCCGATGTTCGACCGCGGCATCCCGTCCATCTGCTATGGCCTGCGCGGGCTGGTCTACTTTCAGATCGATCTGCGCGGCACGAAGTCGGACCTTCACTCGGGTTCGTTTGGCGGCGCCGTCGCGAATCCGAACATGGTCCTGGCGCAGATCCTGGCGCAGATGAAGGATCGCGGCGGCCGCATCAAGATTCCCGGGTTTTACGACGACGTCCGCGAGCTGACGCAGGAGGAACGCGATCAGTGGAAACGGCTGCCGTTCAACGAGCGGCGCTACGCGAAGGAGCTCGGCGCGCCCAAGCTGTTCGGCGAGAGTGGCTACACGACGCTGGAGCGTGTGTGGGCGCGTCCGACCTTCGAAGTCAACGGCATGCTCGGCGGGTTTACCGGCGAAGGGGCGAAAACGGTGATCCCGGCGGTCGCGATGGCCAAGGTCAGCATGCGGCTCGTGCCGAACCAGGATCCCGACAAGATGGCGACGCTGTTCGAAGAGCACGTCAAGAAAATCGCGCCAAAGACCGTGGAACTGAAGGTAACCCGGATGCACGGCGGCAAGCCCTGGATGACGGAGTTCGCCAACCCGTTCGTCCAGGCCGCAGGACGCGCGATTCAGAAGGGGTTCGGCAAGGAGCCGGTCTTCAATCGCGAAGGTGGGTCGATTCCGGTGGTCGCCACGTTCCAGGAGATCCTGGGCCTCCCATCGGTGCTGTTTGGCGTCGGGCTGCCTGACGAAAACGCCCATGCCCCGAACGAGAAGCTCGATTTAGGCAACTTCCACGGCGGCATCATCGCCTCGGC
>Ga0070670_100005416_pt1 | contig 10768 bp, 12 predicted proteins | sample KBSS63metaG_FD_64665 | JGI IMG/M metagenome (GOLD analysis project Ga0070670, IMG submission 64665) | Switchgrass rhizosphere microbial communities from Kellogg Biological Station, Michigan, USA - KBS S6-3 metaG | ecosystem: Host-associated > Plants > Roots > Rhizosphere > Soil ... | reverse complement strand
TCGCCCAGCGGCAACCGCATCGCGGCCGTCTGGCCGGGGACCCGCGGCGGCGACGGCGCCTTCGTGATGCGCCTCTTCACCTCCACCGACGGCGGCGCCAGCTTCACCGAAAGCCACGTGGCCAACCTTGGCTCCTCCTATGGCATCGGCCCCAACGCCGAGGTGGCGACGAACGACAGCGGCAGCGGCTGGGTCCTCTTCGAAGACAGCGAGGGCCTGCGGCTCGCCGACCTCAACCCGATCGCGGGAGTGCCCGCTCCGGCGCCGGCGCCGGCCCCGAAAGCGCCCGGCGTCTACAAGGGCAAGACCAAGACGATCGCCACCAAGGCCGGCGACTTCCTGATCGTCCTGCGGCTGCCGAAGAGCTGCCTGCAGTCACGCCAGAAGTTCTTCGTCGGCGTCGGCAAACGCAAGCGCAAACAGCTGCAGAAAAAGCTCGGCGGCAAGATCCACTTCACCAAGGTCGTCTTCATCTACGACGGCAAGAAGCTGAAGGTCAAGAAGAGGAAACCCTTCCGCTACCTGGTCGATCCCGGGCCACTGGCCCCCGGCTCCGTCCACCAGGTGAAAGCCAAGGTGACGGCGGTTCTCGAAAAGGGCAGCCGCGAGAAGAGGATCAAACGCGTGATCAAAGGCGCCGTCAGAGCCTGCTGAGCTCGGCTTCGGCCAGGCGGGGTTGACAAAAACTGGCTGGGCAGCCAGTATCAGCTTCCGCGTGGCCGACCAAGCCGAGATCGCCGCTGGAGGGGGGAACGTCGAGGACGCCCTCGTCCTCGATCGCGAGCACTGGGAAGAGGGCCCGCCGCTGGAGCTGTTCAAGCGGATGCGCTCGGAGTGCCCGGTCCACTGGACCTCCCAGGTCAGCGAGCTGCCGCAGGCCAAGGGCTTCTGGTCGGTGACCACGGCCGACGACGTCCACACCGTCAGCCGCGACTGGCAGACCTACTCCTCCGAACGCGGCGGCGTCGTCGTCATCGACGAGGTCTTCCCGATCGACCTGGCGCGGGCGATGTTCATCGGCATGGACCCGCCCAAGCACGACCGCATCAAGGCGCTGTTCCAGGCCGGGTTTACGCCGAAGCGGATCGCCGACCACGAGGAGGAGATCCGCCGGATCGTCGTCCGCGTGCTCGACCGCTTGGAGGGGCGCGACAGCTGCGACCTCGTCACCGACGTCGCCCAGCCGGCGGTCTCGCGGGTGATCGGCAGCTTCATGGGCATCCCGGAGGAGGACGACGCCGTCTGGGCCGAGCTGATGAACATGGCCCTGGCCGCCAACGATCCCGACTACAGCCCCGACGTCGCCAGCGTCGAAGAGACGATCAACGAGGCGATCCAGCAGGTCTTCACCCGCTGCAGCGCGATGATCGCCGCGCGGCGGGAGAACCCGACCGACGACCTCACCAGCGTCCTCGTCCACGCCGAGATCGAAGGGCAGCGGCTGGAGGAGCACGAGATCGTGATGGGTTTCTTCCTCCTCGTCGCCGCCGGCAACGACAGCACCAGGTCGACCTACGCGAGCGCGATGCGGGCGCTGATGGAAAACCCCGACCAGCGCCAGCTTCTCCTCGATGACCCGTCCCTGATCCCGGGGGCGGTCGAGGAGGCGCTGCGGATGTTCCCCGCCTTCGCCCACTTCCGCCGCACCGCGACCAAGGACACCGAGCTGAACGGCCGGCAGATCGAAGAGGGCGACAAGGTGGTCATGTGGTACGCCTCCTCCAACCGCGATGAGACCCGTTACGAGGATCCCGACCGCTTCGACGTCCTCCGCAACCCCGAGCACCAAGCCTTCGGCGCCGGGGGCCGCCACTTCTGCCTCGGTACCGCCCTAGCCCGCCTGGAGCTCAAAATACTCCTAGAGGAGACCCTCGCCCGCTACCCCGACATGGAGATCGCCGGCACCCCGATCTACATCGAGTCCGGCTTCCTCAACCAGCTGAAAACCCTGCCGGTGCGGCTGCGGCCCTAAGGGTGCGGGCTAGACCAGCGGTTCGCTCGCGTCGGGTGCTATTCGGCAGATCTCGGCATCGTCGGTGATCAATGGGATCCCTGCTTCCTCGGCAGTCGCAACGTAGGCCGCGTCGTAGGCGGTAAGTCCCTGCGCCGCCCATTCGGCGACTCCCTCTAGCTCCGGTTCGATCTCCTCGAAGCCGAGTTCTGGCAACGAAGCGGCAAGCTGATCTAGCTGCGAGGAGCTCCAGTGCCAACGCCGCGCAGCGACATTGAGGATCTCCAGCCACAGCAATGGTGGAGCGACGACACGCAACTCTCCGGCCTGGAATTCCTTCCGCAGGCGCCGGGCTGCATCCACATTCGCCTCGTCCCCCCGCTCGAACCACTTCAGGACGACAGAGGCGTCGAGCACGACTTCCCTCAACGCGCGTCCCTTTCTTCTCTCACAGCAGCGGTGGAATCACCGGCAGGAGCCTTGGCGAAGAGCCGATCCAACTTCCGCATCGCCGCTCGTGCGGTGGCACTCTCGCCAGGCCCGACAGCTTTGGCGAGGTCCCTCTCCGCAAGCTCCGCCAGGTAGCGGCTGCGGGTCTGCCCAGCAGCAGTCGCCCGCCGGTCGATTCGCTTCACCAACCGGTCGTCAAGCGAGACGAGAACCTTTGCCATAGGCAAAGTATATCCTAGATATCCTGAGTCTCTTCAGGGCAGGGTTACGGGAGTAGCCGGCGGAGCGCCCGTCTTCAGCAGCGTCGAGAGGTAGATGACCACCGGTGCGCTGCCGCGGTTGGCCGCTTCATGAAGATCGGAGGGCTGCTCAACCAGCCACTGGCCGGGGCGGATGCGAGCGGTCTGCCCCACCTTGATCACGCGCACCAGCCGCGGTTCCTTTTCGGCATCGCCTTCCTCAAGCACCGCCGACCCCTGCCGAACCGTGTACGTAAGGGTGCCGGAAGCGACCCGCGAGATCTGCGTCCCCAGATGGTGATGAAGCGCCAGCTTCGCCCCCGGTTCGACCACCACCTTGCTCAGCACAATCGTCCGCCCCGGAGCTCCCTGCACCTTGCTCGACATCGCCAGAGCACTACGCCCAGCAGTCGGCTCCGACCCGCCCCGCGCCAGCGCACCCGGCAGCAGGGATCCGAGCGCAAACGCCGCAGCCACAGCGGCGGCCAGTCCGAGTCGAGAACGAGTCAAAGCGAACACGGCGAGCACCCTAGGCCCCAACGCGGATGGGAGTGTCGCCTTAGTGGCCATATAGGGCACCTAAAGCGACACGCGTCCCCACCGAGACCGGAACAGCACGAGACGCGCCTGACAGGATTCGACCCTGTGACCTTCGGTTTCGTAGGACGGGAGAGGGTGGCGCTGGAGCGGCGATTGCGGCGCTGATGTAGCCGGGATGCGACCAGCGGGCCAGAGTGCCCGACCGACCCGCAAAATTTGCACGGCAAAATCTGCCGGTAAAATATTCCGGAATGACGATCCGGGAGAAAGCCCACGCGCTCCTTGACGAGCTGCCTGATGCCGAGCTTGACGAGGTCGTCGAGCTGCTCAAGGTGCGGCGGGAAGACAGCGAGAAGCCCGAGATGGCCGAGCTGCCAGATGCGTGGCGGCATCTCCCCTCCGGAGCCCCTGCGCCCAACTGGGTTGCAGCGGTAGATGAGGCGCGGCGGGGCCGTTAGTGCTCGTCATTGACGCCAACGTCGCCCTAGCGGCGTGCGGCGGAGGAGGAGATGGATTCGCCGCGCTGGGAGATGAGCTAGCCAGTGTTCCGCTGATGTGGTCCGAGGCGCGGGCGACGCTGCACCTTCAGCTCGCAAAAAGCGAACTCAAGGGGGAGGACGCCGAAGTCATCCACGGAGGACTTGAGAGCTGCCCGGTCCAGCGAATCGATCCACCGGAGCTAGGGACCGAAGCCTGGCGAATCGCCGAGGTGTTCGGGTGGGGCAGGACCTATGACGCCGAGTACGTCGCGTTGGCGAAAATCCTCAATTGCCGTCTCGTCACCTTGGACAATCGCCTGCGCCGAGGAGCCGGGCGACTTGGCTTTGTGGTGACGCCCTCGGAGCTTTAGGTCGTCTCGGTACAGGATCGTTCCAGACAGGAACCGAAGCATCCGAACACTTCCCTAGCCTTCGGAGGCCTATGACTGCCGAAAGGGAGAAGCGAAATGGATGACTCCGCCTATTCAGTGCGAGTAGACCGCTCACAGGGGTCTGTCGAAATCACTGGGCCGGATAAAGATTGGGTCGCAGAGCAGCTTGCGATCTTGATGCCGCTCTTGACTGCCCAGATCCCCCCAGCGACGTCGAGTCAAGGGGGCCAGGGGGACAGCAAGAACGACGACTCAAGTACCGGAAAAGCGCGAAAAGCTGGTAAAGGTCGCCGATCGAGTACGAGTTCCGGGAAACTGAACTCCAGCCTCTCTGCGAAATTGACCAACGAGGTCAAGACGAAGCTAAGCAGCTACTTAGGGGAACGCTCTAAAAAAGCAAGCGATGCCCAAAGCCAGACGGCCGTCATCGCGACCTTCCTTCTCGATGAGCTTGAGTGGGCTGAGGTCACCGCAGATGACCTCTTCACCGTCTATAGCGACATGGGCCTAAAGATCCCGGCGACCAAGTCGGCCTTGAACAACGCTCAAAAGCGCAAGGGGTACTTCTCAGCACCGGACGACGGCAAATATCGAGTCTCCCACAACGGCATGAACTTCGCGAGACACGACTCCAAGGATTCGTGAAGCTCGACAAGCACCTCGCGTCTCTTCCTTCAGAGCTTTCCGAGGCACTTGAGCGGACGTTTTCAGCTGCGATAGATCATTTCCTCAAGCAGGAGTGGGATGACGCTCAAGTTGACGGCGGACGCTTCGCAGAGGCAGTTCTCCGCTACCTCCAGTGGCGGCAGAAAGGCTCATTTACCCCCATCGATGGGCGCAGTAAGCCTCATCGCAAGTCGACTATCAACAAGGTCACTCAAGACTCGGAACTTCCAGATTCGCTCCGCACCCAGGTCGCCCAGTCCGTTGAGCTGATCATGGACTTTCGCAATAACCGCAACTCGGCACATCTAGGCGATATCGATGCCAACCGATTGGACGCCATAACGGTGATCCAGCTTGTCCAATGGATTATGGGGGAGATCGTCCGCTTGGAGACTCAAGCAACCCCTGCAGAGGTGCAGCTATTGATTGACGATCTGGCCCAACCATATGTCCCACTTGTTCAGTACGTCGAAGACACGCCCACGGTTCTAGACCCTGAAATGGAAGCAGCCGACAAGGCGTTGGTATTGCTGTATGAGGCGGGGGGAAGCTCGACCGTCGCGAGACTCCGAGAGTGGGCTGAGTACGCCAATTCCTCGCGATGGCGAAAAAGCGTTCTTGCGGGACTGGCGAAAGAAAAGATGATTCAGGTACGTAGCGACAACGTTCACCTTCTTCATCCCGGCCATGCTCGCGCTCAAAAGCTTCTTGTCCAGCACGCCAAGCGGTAGAACGCCTCGCAACGTCGGGACCGCTCACGCTATGGCAGCGCGGACCGAATCAAAACTGCCGCCAATGGCATGCGTGTAGCGGGACAGCATCGTCTCGACCCGGTGCCCGGCGATCTCAGCCAGGTCCGCGTCGTTTACGCCAGCGGCCCGCAGATGCGTGACGTAGCTGTGGCGGCACTCGTGGGGGCGGAGTCTAGGCCGGAGGCTTCTTTTCGGCCTCCCCGGCCGAGCAGCGAAACCTCGCAATCCTGCTTCCCAAGCGGAAGCACACCAACGCGCCTGACAGGATTCGAACCTGTGACCTTCGGTTTCGTAGACCGACGCTCTATCCAACTGAGCTACAGGCGCGGGATGGCCGGTTGGGGCCGGCGGGGTTACGAGGTTAAAGGATGGCGGCTGGTTTTAGGCGGCTAGGTGGCCTGGGGCTTGGCGTCTTGCTCGGCGTAGGCGGATAGGAGCTTTGCCTCGTCGTCTTTGTTCGGGAAGCGGGTCGCTACCAGGAGGGCGCCGAGGAGGATGGCGACTATGCCCGCTATGTAGGCCCAAGCGTCGCCGTGGAGGAAGGCGCCGCGGGCGCCTTCGACTATCGATTCGGCGTAGCGGGGGTGCTGTTCGGCTACGGCCGCCGCGCTGGAGAAGGATTTCGTCAGCTCGTTTTCGACGCTGGTGGAGACGGAATGGGGCGCGGTGGCGACGGCGGCGCTCGCGGCGGCCGCGTAGCCGGCGGTGAGGAGGGCGCCGAGGATCGACTGCATGATCGCGCCGCCGAGGTCGCGCTGCAGGTCCGCCGTCGCCGAGGCCATGCCGGCGCGATGCACCGGGACCGACGCGGTCAGGGAGCGCGAGGCGGGGGTGCCGGCGAAGCCGACGCCGATGCCGACCAACAGGTAGCCGAGGCCGACGTGCCAGTACTGGGCGTTCTCGTCCCAGAGGAGCAGCATGATCAGGAACCCCGCGAGGCAGAAGGCGTAGCCGAGCAGCAGGGTGAAGCGGGCGCCGCGGGTCTCGACCAGGTGGGCCGAGCGGGGCGCGACGAGGACCATCCCCACCGCTCCGGGGAGGATCGCCAGGCCGGCCTGGAGGGTCGAGTACTCCAGCACGTTCTGCAGGTACTGCTGGCCGATGAACATCGCCGCCATCAGCGAGCCGAAGACGATGATCCCGGCGCAGGCCGCGACCCAGAAGATCCGCCGCCCGGCGACGTCGAGGTCGTACAGCGGCGAGCGCGCCCGGCGCTGGCGCAGGACGAAGGCGACCGCCGCCGCGATGGCGACCGCCCCGAGCCCGGCGGCCGCGGCCTTCGCGTCCGGGACCGGCGCGAAGTTGATCGCCAGGACCAGCGCCGCGACCATCAGGACGGAGAGGATGCCGCCGAGGTTGTCGACCGGCTCGGAGGTCTCGTTGACGTGGGCCGGGACGAAGCGCCAGGCGAGGTAGAGGGCGACGAGCGCCAGCGGCAGGGTGACGAAGAAGACCGAGTCCCAGTCGAACTGGGTCAGCAGGGCCCCGGAGACTAGCGGGCCGAGCGCCGAGATCCCTCCCCCCAGGGCCGACCAGAGGGCGATCGCTTTCGTCCGCTCGGGCCCGCTCCAGAGCGCGGTAATCAGCGCCAGCGTGGTCGGGAAGGCCATCCCGGCGGCGAGGCCGCCGATCAGGCGCGCCCCGAAGAGGACGCCGATCGAGGGGGCGAACCCGGCGAGGAGCGAGGCCGGGATCGCCAGCGCCGTTCCACCCAGCAGCATCTGCTTGCGCCCGTGGGCGTCGCCGAGCGCACCGAGGTAGAGGACCGAAGCGGCCAGCCCCAGCGAATAGCCGACGGCGACCAGGTCGAGCCCGGTCTGGCTGGCGTCGAAGGCCTTGCCGATGTCCGGCAGGGCGACGTTCGCAACCGCGAGGTTGAGGTTGGCGACCGCGGCGACGGCGATCAGCGCCGCCAGGACCAGTTTCGCCTGCGGCGGCGAGGACGGACGCGACGCGGAAGCCGGGGCGGTTGCGGTCGCGTCCATAGGCACTTCTACCGCATCGCCGATCCTGCGCATAGGCTGGCGCCCATGACCAAGTGGGCCGTTCTCGGCGTTCTCTCCGCGGCGCAGTTCCTGATGGTCCTCGACCAGGCGGTGATGAACGTCGCGATCAGCCAGCTGGTCGAAGACTTCGACACCACGGTGACGACGATCCAGGCGGTGATCGCGCTCTACGCGCTGGTCATGGCCGGGCTGATGCTGATCGGCGGCAAGCTCGGCGACATCTACGGCCGCCGCCGCGTCTTCGCAATCGGCCTCGTGATCTACGGCATCGGCTCAGGCCTCACCGCCGCCTCCTGGAGCGTGCCTTCGCTGATGCTCGGCTGGTCGATCCTCGAGGGGATCGGCGCCGCCCTCGTCCTGCCCGCCCTGGTCGCGCTGGTCGCCGGCACCTACCGCGACAAGGACCGCGCCGTCGCCTATGGCGTCCTCGGCGGCGTCGCCGGCGCCGGGATCGCCGTCGGCCCGATCCTCGGCGGCTGGGTCACCACCGACTTCACCTGGCGCCTCGTCTTCGTCGGCGAGGTCATCGTCGCGATCGGCATCCTCCTCGGCACCCGGCTGATGGCCGAACCGGAGAGCGAGGGCGAGCGGCCGGTCCTCGACTGGGTCGGCGGCGTCCTCTCCGCCGCCGGGCTCGCGGTCCTCGTCTTCGGCGTCCTGCAGGCGAGCAACTGGGGCTGGCTGGCGCCGCGCAACTCGCCGATCACCCCGTTCGGCTTCTCGCTGACGCCCTTCGTGATCGCCGCCGGCGGCCTCCTTCTCGCTGCCTTCGTCAGCTGGGAGCAACGCCGCGAAAGCCGCGGCGAGGAACCGCTGATCGATCTCGGCCTGCTGAAGATCCCGGCGCTGCGCGGCGGCGTGGCGATGTTCCTCGCCCAGAACCTGATCCTGATGGGGATCTTCTTCACGATCCCGCTCTTCCTGCAGATCGTCCAGGGCCTCGACGCCCTGGAAACCGGCGTACGCATGCTGCCGACCTCGGTCGGGCTGTTCGTCAGCGCGATCGTCGGCTCGGGCCTGGCGACGCGCTTCGCGCCACGGGCGCTGGTGCGCACCGGCCTCGCCCTCGTCTTCGTCTCCACCCTGCTGCTGCTGGGCACGATCGAGCCCGAGCTCGACAACGCCTCCTTCCTCTTCGCGATGGGCGTGCTCGGCGTCGGCATGGGCCTGGTCGTCTCCCAGCTCGGCAACATCGTCCAGTCGGCGATCGGCGACGAGGAGCGAAGCGAAGCGGGCGGCCTCCAGTACACCGCGCAGCAGCTCGGCTCCTCGCTCGGGACGGCGCTGCTCGGGGCGATCGTGATCACCGGGCTGATCGCCGCCTTCACCGGCAACATCGCCGACGACCCCCAAATCTCCGACCGGGTCGAGCAGCAGGTCCAGGTGCAGCTGAGCGCCGGCGCCAGCTTCGTCGCCTCAGACGAGGTGCGGGAAGCGGCCGAAGCCGAACGCCTCGCGCCGGGGACGACCGACGCGCTCGTCTCCCAATACGAAGACGCCCAGCTCGACGCGCTGAAGCTCGCCTTCCTCGTCGCCGCCCTCTTGGTGCTGGCGTCCTTCTGGTCGACCCGGCGGCTGCCGGCCGAGCGCCTTACCGTTTGAGCCGCACGTGCCAGCGCACGTTGGCGGCGGCGACCTGATTGCCGTCGCCGTCGGTCAGCTCGACGTCGCAGGGGAACTCGACCTTGCCGTCGGCCTCAAGGACCTCGTGGGCCTTGGCGACCGAGATGCCGAGCTTGGCCTTGGCGGTGATCGGGCCTTCGGCCACTTTGTCGTAGGAGATCTCGGCGCTGCGGGCGAGCGGGGTCAGGTCCCCCATGCGCTCGGCGAAGGCGCCGACGAAGGCCGCGCCCGAGGCGGTCTCGGCGACGGTGAAGAGGGCGCCGGCGTGCTGGGAGCCGACGTGGTTCAGCAGCTCGGGGCGCTCGGGCATGACGACGGTTGCCTCGCCCTCGCCGATCTCGGTGATCTCGAGGCCGAGGTGGCCGACGAACGGCACCGCCTGGCTCATCCCTTTCGCGATCAGGTCGAAGTCGGTCATCGGCCCTGGAACTTAGCGTGCCCCGGGCCGCCCTTCTCAAGGAAGGTCTGGACAGCGTTCTGGAGGTCCTCGGTCGCAAACAGCTCCCCGGCTTCGGTCCGCACCGCCTCGTCAGCGGCCGGGATCCCGCCTTCGCGGAAGCGGCGGAGGATGTGCTTGGTCATCGCGTGCGCCTTCGTCGGCCCTTCCGCCAGCTCCTGCGCGAGCTTGCGCGAGGCGGCCTCGAAGTCGTGGTCCTCGAAGATCAGGTTGACGACGCCCCAGCGCTCCATCTCCTCGGCGCCGAAGATCCCACCCGACATCACGAAGTGCCGCGCCCGGCCGCTGCCGGCCCGCTCGGCCAGCCGCTGCGTCCCGCCCATCGAGGGCGTCAGCCCGACCACTTTCTCGACCAACCCGAACTTGGCCTGCGGCGAGGCAACGATCAGGTCGCAGGCGAGCGAGAGCTCGAAGGCGGCGGTCAGGGTCAGCGCGTGGGCGGCGAAGACGACCGGCGCCGGCAGGAGTTCGACCTTGTCGATCATCTCCAGCAGCTCGGTCCAGAGCGCGCTCCCCTGCTCCGGCGTCAGCCCGGAGAAGACGTGGACGTCGACGCCGCCGGAGACGGCGCGGCCCTCGGCCCGGATCAGCAGCGCCCGCGGCGGCTCGCCGGCGACCACGTCGATCGCCGCCCGCAGCTCGTCGATCATCCGCTGGTCGAAGAGGTTCAGCGGCGGGCTGTCGAGGGTGATGACGGCGAGGCCGCCCTCCTCGCGCTCCAGCCTCGCTGCGGGTCGGTCGCTCATAGCTCCGGCACCCTATGGACCTCGAACAGGTTCGTGCCCAGTTCCTGCCCGTCGAGCCCGGCGGTAATCGCCACCAGGTCGCCCGGCTTGGCGATCCCATGGCGCCCGGCGACGCCCGCGCAGTGGCCGAGCAGGCTGCGCAGCTCGGTCCCGAAATCGCTCTGGACGGCGGTGATGCCGAAAAGCAGGCTGACCCGCCGCACCGTCTCTATATATGGGGAGACCGCGAGCACCGGCACGTTGGGCCGGTGGGCGGAGACGAGCCGGGCGGTGCGGCCGGTGTTGGTCGGCACGACGACGGCCTTGAGGCCGAGCCGGTAGACGGCGCCGACGGCGCTCTGGGCGACCGAGTCGGCGACCTCCTGGCTCGCTTGGTCGGTGCGGGCGAACAGCCACTCCGCGTAGGGAAGGTCGGGCTCGGTGGCGCGAGCGATCCGGTCCATCACCCGTACCGCCTCGACCGGGTG
>Ga0070670_100005415_pt1 | contig 10769 bp, 8 predicted proteins | sample KBSS63metaG_FD_64665 | JGI IMG/M metagenome (GOLD analysis project Ga0070670, IMG submission 64665) | Switchgrass rhizosphere microbial communities from Kellogg Biological Station, Michigan, USA - KBS S6-3 metaG | ecosystem: Host-associated > Plants > Roots > Rhizosphere > Soil ... | reverse complement strand
TCTCTGTAAGCGACCAGCGGATCGCACGACCAAAGCGGTGCGCCACACCGCGCCCGCCGCCGGTCCGTCAGGTGCGGCGCCCCGCTTTGCGGAAATCGATACAAACAAACTCGCGAGGAGATCGTCGTCCATGGATCAAGCCAAGATCATCGTCATCGTCGGCGGGGGCTTCGCCGGCACCACGCTCGCGCGGGAAATCGACGGCAAGCTGCCCGCCGGCTTCGAGCTCGTGCTGATCAGCGAGGAAAGCTACACGACGTTCAATCCGATGCTGCCGGAAGCGCTCGCGGCGTCGGTCTTCCCGGAGCAGGTCGTGGCGCCGATCCGGCAAATGCTGAAGCGGACGCGATTCGTAATGGGACGGGTGAGCGCAATCGATCCGGTTCGCAGCACCGTCACGGCGACGACGCTCGCGGGTGAAACCAAGATCGCCTATGCGCATCTCGTCCTGGCCTTCGGCCATCGTGCGCGGCTCGACCTGATCCCGGGTCTCTTCGAGCACGCACTCCCGCTCAAGACGATCGGCGACGCGATGCACATCCGCAACCTGGTGTTGCGCCGGGTCGCGCAGATCGAGCTCGAGAGCGAGCCGGCAGTGCGCCGCCGGCTCGGCCACTTCGTCATCGTCGGCGGCGGATTCTCGGGGGTTGAGACCGCGGGGGAGCTTGCCGACTGCCTAGCGAGCATTCGCCGCTACTATCCGCGCGTCGCCAAGGACGAGCTCAAGGTGACGCTGCTGCAGGACCAGCCGCGGCTGCTGCTCGAGCTGCCCGAACGCCTCGGCGTGGCCGCGCACCAGTCACTCGCCGCGCGTGGGGTCGAGATACGCACGAACACCCGGGTGACGTGCGTGGGTGCGCGCGCGGTAGCGCTTGCGGGCGGCGAAATGCTGTCCGCCGCCACGACGATCTGCACGATCGGGACCCGCCCCAATGCGCTTGTCGAGCGAATGACGGTTCCGGTCGAGCGCGGCCGCATCGTCGTCAACTCCGATCTCTCGGTGCGCGACACACCCGGCATGTGGGCGATCGGCGATTGCGCGCTCGTCCGGAATGCCTGCGACGGCAAGTTTGCGCCCGCGACGGCGCAGTTCGCCGTGCGCGAGGCGCGCCATCTCGCATCCAATCTCATGCGCATCCTGGCGGGCGAGCCGACGCGCGCGTTCTCGTACCGCGCGCGCGGCGCAATGGCCGCGATCGGTCATCGGAGAGGCGTCGCGCAACTGTTCGGCATTCCGGTGTCCGGCCTGCCCGCGTGGCTGCTGTGGCGGGCGTACTACCTTTCGCAGATGCCGACGCTGGGCCGCAAGCTTCGCATCTTCGTCGAATGGACGTGGGGCATGTTCTTCCCGACGGACATCACGCATCTGCGCTTCACGCGAAGTCACGAGATCGAGGCGGAGGTCTCGCGGCCAGCCACCGAATCGTCGCCTGCGACAGGCGCCACGGTGCTGAAGGCCGCCTGAAGCGTAAGCAACGAGCCGCGACTTCGACTATCCCGCAGGCGACGTCGTGTCCGCGTTCCGGTGCGACCCGCCACGCAGTCGAATCCAGTTGATGAAGCGCTTTCTTGCCGTCACCCACCACATTCACCGAAGGAGATACGTCATGTCGACATCGCACCCATGCCGCGCTCACGCGCGCCGCTCCATCCTCGTCGCGAGCCTCTTGTCGCTCGCCGTCGCTGCTCCCGTTTTCGCGGGCGAATGCCCGAGTGACAAGGTCGGCAGCAATCCGCTTCCCGGTGCGGCCACCGCGCCCGTTGGGGTGATGGAAATGGAGCTCGCGTCGATCGACCTCTCCAAGGAGAACGTGAAGTTGCCCGAGCGGCGGCTGCGCTATCGCCACATGGAGATCCAGCCGGGCGGCATCGTGCCGCTGCACTCGCATGCCGACCGTCCGGCGTTGATCATGGTCAACCAGGGCCAGATCTTCGAATACAGCAGCAAGTGCCTCGTGCCGATCTCGCACAAGGCCGGCGAGATCGCTCGCGAGTCCAACGGGCTCATGCACTGGTGGAAGAACGAAGGCAACGTCATCGTCGTGCTGACGATCGCTGACATCGTCAACGACAGGAAGCCCGACACGATGATGCCGATGATGTGATCGGCGCCACCGGGAAAAACGCCCCATGCAGATCGTCGTTTCCAGTGCCGCGTTTCTCGTGGCCGCGATCTGCGCGGGGCTCATGGGCTACGCGATCCAGCGCGGCGCGACCTGCACGGTGGCCGCGATGGACGAGGTCGTGAGAAGGCGCAGCGGCAAGCGCCTCGTCGCGATCATCGAGGCCTCGCTGTGGGTCATCGGCGGCCTGCTGATCGTGCGAGCCTTCGGCGCGCTGAAAGCGATGCCTGGCGGTTATGAAGTCACCCCCGTAACGATCCTCGGGGGTGTCTTGCTCGGCTTGGGCGCTTACGTCAACAGGGCGTGCGTGTTCGGTGCCATCGCTCGGCTGGGATCCGGCGAATGGGCCTATGCCGCGACGCCGCTCGGGTTCTACGCGGGGTGCGTGAGCGCGTCGTTCGTATTCACGCTGTCAACGCCGCAAAAATTGCCGCAAGCTTCTCCGGTGCTCTCGATGTCCACGTGGGTCGCGCTCGTTTTCGCGGGATTCATGACGTGGCGGGTCGCCCGTCCGCTCCTTGCCGCGCCTGTAATAAGTGGTGATTCCGCGAACGGCGGGTGGCCACGGATCGCTGCCGCGTTCGGATCGCGCGTGTGGACGCCACACGCCGCAACGACCGTCATCGGCATCACTTTCCTGTCCATGTTCCTGCTGGCGGGCGCATGGGCCTACACCGACGTGCTCACCGAGTTGGCGCGCGGGATGGCCGGCAACCTCGCCCCTCGTGTCGTGCTCGTGCTCGCGCTCCTCGCAGGCGCAACGCTCGGCGGTTACACGGCCGGCCGGTGGAAAAGCGTCTCGCTCTCCTTCTCGCAACTGGCCAGGTGTTTCGGCGGCGGCGCGCTGATGGGTTGGGGCAGCCTGCTGATTCCCGGGGGCAACGACGGCCTCATCCTTCTCGGCATGCCGCTCCTGTGGCCGTACGCATGGGTGGCATTCCTCACGATGTGCGTGACGATCGGGCTCGCGCTCGTCGCCGAGCGCACCATGATGGGACGCACTGCCGAGCAGGCGGTCCATTAGAGCCGCGCTGCGTACCGCGGTGACAGCCATCAAGTCCCTGCGGGCGCCCGGGGTATCCACGTGCGGGGACGCAGCCTTCGCCCCGCACGGAATTCCGTTCCCGCCTCACACCCGCGCCCGCTCGGAACCCGCTAACATCGGCAGGGGTTGCCCATCCGTCTCACCGCACGCTCCTTCGATGTCCATGCGCTTTACCGTCGCGACCTACAACATTCACAAAGGCTTCACCCAGCTCAACCGGCGCATGGTGATCCACGAGCTGCGCGAGCGGCTGCACGGGCTCTCCGTCGACATCCTGCTGCTGCAGGAGGTGGTCGGCGTCCATCGCGGCCACGCGGCCCGGCATGTCGACTGGCCGGTGAAGCCGCAGCACGAATTCATCGCCGACTCCGTCTGGCATGAGGTCGCCTACGGCAAGAATGCGGTGTCGCACCACGGCCATCACGGCAACGCCGTGCTGTCGCGCTACCCGATCATCGCGCACGAGAATCTGGACATCTCGGCGCACGCGTTCGAAAGCCGCGGATTGCTCCACTGCACGATCCGGCTCGGGAAGGGCGAGCCCGACCTGCATTGCCTCAATGTGCACCTCGGGCTTTTCGAGCGCGGCCGAAAATGGCAGATTCACGCGTTGTGCGAGCGGATCCGCGCAACCGTGCCCGACGACGCGCCGCTCATCATCGCCGGCGACTTCAACGACTGGCGGCAAAAGGCGAACCGGCTGATCGTCGATGAGTTGGGCGTGATCGAGGTGTTCGCGACCGTCCGCGGGCGCCCGGCGCGCACGTTTCCGTCGGTGATGCCGGTGTTCCAGCTCGATCGCATCTATGCGCGCGGCCTGTCGATCCTCGACGCCGGTGTCCACTACGCCTTTCCTTCGAGTCGAATCTCCGACCACGCGGCGCTCGCCGCCAAGTTCGACACCGGCCCTTGAGCGCGAAGGGCCGCTCCCAAGCGCGAATCGCCCCGAAGCGCGACGCGCGCAGGGTCGTCCGGTGAGCGCGATGAACCGGTTCCTTCCGGGCAATCGCATAACCTTATTGAGAAGCGGCGGCGAATACTTTCCCTCCCTGGTCCACGCGATCGACACCGCCGAGCGGGAGGTCTGGCTCGAAACGTACATCTACGCGGACGACGACGTCGGCGGGATCGTCACCGCGGCGCTGGTGCGCGCGGCGCAGCGCGGCATCATCGTCCGGGTGCTCGTCGACGGCTGGGGTGCAAGGCACTACCTGACGCCGGCGATCGAGCGTGCGCTGGCCGCGGGCGGCGTGCGCCTCCTCAAGTACCGACCCGAAGTGTCGCCTTGGACGTTTCGCCGCAACCGGCTTCGGCGGCTGCACCGCAAGCTGTGCCACGTCGACGGCAGGCTCGCGTTCGTCGGCGGCATCAACATCATCGACGACGTGAACACGCCGGGACAGAAGCCCCCGCGCGTGGACTTCGCGCTTCGTATCGAGGGCCCGCTGCTCGTTTCCATCGCGCGCACGATGGAGCGCGTCTGGGCGATCAACGAGCTGGTCCAGTTCCAGCGCAGCGACGTGTCGCTGTTTCCCGTGCTGCGCCGGGCGCAGCGGATGGGCGCGCAGACGGCGAAGTTCCTGATTCGCGACAACCTGCGGCATCGCCGCGACATCGAGCACGCGTACCTGGCCGCCATCCGCACGGCGAAGCGCGAGATCGTCATCGCATCGTCCTACTTCTTCCCCGGCATCCGCTTTCGCCGCGCACTGATTGCCGCGGCGCATCGCGGCGTCGCCGTCACGCTGCTGCTGCAAGGACGCGTCGAGTACCTTCTGCTGCACTACGCGACGCGCGCGCTGTACGGTCAGCTCCTGTCCGCCGGTATCAGGATCGAGGAGTTCCACCAGTCGTTCCTGCATGCGAAGGTCGCGGTCATCGACGACCACTGGGCGACGGTCGGCTCATCCAACATCGATCCGTACAGCCTGCTCATGGCGCGCGAGGCGAACGTCGTGGTCCGCGACCCCTTTTTCTCCGGCCAACTCCGGAGCGAGCTCGAGAAAATGATCGTCGAGGGCGCGCAGCGCGTACCGCCGCAGCACTGGGCGCTGCGGCCCCGCGCGTACAAGGCGCTTCTGTGGATGGCGTACGGCGTCGTCCGGCTGATGCTCGGCATGCTCGGCTACGGCGGGAACGAGTGGTTCCGCTTGCGTCCCCGTGTCCAGGAGAAGCCCGCTTAGGTTTCCGGCGACCGCCGTTTCGGTCGGCTGCTACCATTGAAGGATGCGCCACCACGCGTCCCTGCCACTTCCCGCGCCCGGGTCGTCCCGTCGCGGCGACTGGCGCGTGATCGGCACGCTGCTACCTTACCTCTGGGCATACAAGGGGCGCGTCATCCTGGCGCTCACCGCCCTGGTCGCGGCCAAGGTCGCGAACGTCGGCGTGCCCGTCCTGCTCAAATCGATCGTCGACGCGCTCGACTCGCGCACGGCGATCCTCGCGGTTCCGCTCGCGCTTCTCGTCGGGTACGGGCTGCTGCGCCTGTCGACGACGCTCTTCACCGAGCTGCGCGAGTTCCTGTTCGCCAAGGTGACGCAGCGGGCGGTGCGGACGATTGCGCTGGAAGTCTTCCGGCACCTGCACGCGCTTTCGCTGCGCTTTCACCTCGCGCGGCACACCGGCGGACTCACGCGCGACGTCGAGCGGGGCCAGCGCGGCATCACGACCCTGATCAGCTTCGCGCTGTTCTCCATCCTGCCGACGCTGGTCGAGATCGGCCTTGTCGCCGCCATTCTCGTCGCCCGCTACGACTGGACGTTCGTTGCCATCACGGTCGTCGCCCTCGTGCTCTACGTCACCGCGACGGTGAAGATCACCGATTGGCGCTCGGGTTTCCGCCGGCAGATGAACGAGCTCGACTCGAAAGCGAACACCCGGGCGATCGACAGCCTGCTCAACTACGAGACGGTCAAGTACTTCGGCAACGAGGAGTTCGAGGCGCGCCGCTACGACGAGAGCATGCAGCGCTGGGAGAAGGCCGCGGTGCGCAGCCAGACGTCGCTGTCGTTCCTGAACGTCACGCAGAGCGCCATCATCGCCATCGCCGTCACGCTGATCATGTGGCGGGCGACGGTGGGCGTCGTCGCCGGCACGATGACGATTGGCGACCTCGTGCTCGTCAACGCGTTCATGATCCAGATCTACATTCCGCTCAACTTCCTGGGCGTGCTGTATCGCGAGGTCAAGCAAGCCCTCACGGACATGGAGCGGATGTTCGCCCTCAACACGGAGCATGCGGAGGTCGCGGACAAGCCCGGCGCGCCGGCGCTCGAGGTGACCGACGGCGAAGTGCGCTTCGAGCACGTCGATTTCGGCTACGAACGGAACCGGCAGATCCTGCACGACGTGAGCTTCACCATTCCCGCCGGCCGAACGGTTGCCGTCGTCGGTCCTTCGGGCGCGGGGAAGAGCACGCTCTCGCGCCTCCTGTTCCGCTTCTACGACGTGAGCGGCGGGCGCATTACGGTCGACGGCCAGGACATCCGCGACGTGCGGCAGGCGAGCTTGCGCACGGCGATCGGCATCGTGCCGCAGGACACGGTGCTCTTCAACGACACGATCGGCTACAACATCGCCTACGGCCGGCCGGACGCGACCCACGCCGAGGTGGTCGCGGCAGCCGAGCTCGCCCAGATCCACGGCTTCATCAGCGGCACGCCGGAGGGCTACGAGACGCCGGTGGGCGAGCGGGGCCTCAAGCTTTCCGGCGGCGAGAAACAGCGCGTCGCGATCGCGCGCGCCGTGCTCAAAGGTCCGCGAATCCTGATCTTCGACGAGGCCACCTCCGCGCTCGATTCGAAGTCCGAGAAGGCGATACAGGCGGAGCTCCGCCGAATCGCCAGGAACCGGACCACGCTGACGATCGCCCACCGGCTGTCGACGATCGTCGATGCCGACGAGATCCTCGTCCTGGAAGCCGGGCGCATCGTCGAGCGTGGCACCCATGGCGCGCTTCTTGCACAGGCAGGGGTGTATGCGCGGATGTGGCAGCTGCAGCAGACGGAATCGGCCGAGTCGGGCTCTCGCGATGCCGAAGGCGGTCAACTTTCGACGGCGAACGGCGTTGATACGGCTTCCGGGTCCCCGTTGGTCGATGCGTCGGAGGCGATCACCCCGGCTGTGTCTTGAATGCCGCAGAGGCGGTTGTGACAATCCCTTATATCCAAAGGGTATTGTCATAGGTCGAGCGTGCGTGTTATAAAACCGGTCGTCTTGAGGTCCGACTTCATGAACAAACGCCTCACCCTTGTTTTCCTGACTCTATTTGCGGGCTGCGTCATGGGCTCCGCGGCCGCGCAGACGCAATTCGGCCGCGACCCTGCGAAGCTGCACCTCGCTTCGGTCAATGCGGTCGTCGTGGATGCCAACGCGAAGCAGTCCGTCTACGCCAAGGGCGCGGACGACGTGACGCCGATCGCGTCGCTCACGAAGCTCATGACGGCGATGGTCACGCTCGATGCGAAGCTTCCCGACGACGAGGTGATTTCGATCGGCGTCGAGGACCTCGATTTCCTGAAAGGCACCAAGTCCCGCCTGCGTCTTGGCGCCGAGCTGCCGCGGCACGAGATGCTGCGGCTCGCGCTCATGTCGTCGGAGAATCGCGCGGCGTCGAGTCTCGCGCGCACCTACCCCGGCGGCACGCGGGCGTTCGTCGCGGCAATGAACGCAAAAGCCGCGGAGCTCGGGATGACGCACACCCGTTACGCCGATCCGACAGGGTTGTCCGCGCAAAACGTGTCGACGGCGAACGACCTCGCGATCCTCGTCGCCGCGGCCGCCGAATATCCGCAGATCCGCGATTTCAGCACCACCGGCAGCCACTATGTGGAAGTACAGCCGACTGGACAGATCCTCGGCTTCAACAACACCAACAATCTCGTCAAGAACGACAAGTGGGACATCAAGCTGTCGAAGACCGGCTACATCCGCGAAGCCGGCAAGTGCCTTGTCATGCTCGCGACGATCGCCTCGAAGCCCTTCGTCATCGTCCTGCTCGACTCTGCCGGCAAGTACACGCGGCTCGGAGACGCGCAGCGCGTCCGCCACTGGATCGAAACGGGTGAATCGCTGCCAATGACCGCCGAGGCGAAGCCCGCCAAGGGGCGCGCCGGACCGAAGGCGGCCTCCGACAAGCATCCCGCCAAGCGCGGCGTCGCGCGCGCGTAACCGAACGTCCTCCAGGCAACGGAAGGCGTCGGGCGTCTCCGCGCGTCCGATAGAAGCAGCCGCGCCGATCAGGGTCTTGCGCTGCGGCGGTGCCGCTCGAACAATTCCTTGGCGTGCGCCCGCGTCTTCGCGGTGATCGCGCTTCCCGCGAGCATTCGTGCCAGCTCCTCGATCCGGCCCGCACCCGACAGCGCCTTGACGTCGGCGCTGACGGCTTCGTCGTCGCCGTTCTTGACGACGCGAAAGTGCGCGTCGGCGAAGGCCGCCACCTGAGGCAGATGGGTCACGCACAGCACCTGCCTGCGCTTCGAGAGCTCCTGCAGCAGCTCGCCCACGGTGGCGGCGACCGCGCCCCCGATGCCGGCATCGACCTCGTCGAAGACCAGCGTCGGGACGGCGCCGACCTCGCTCGTGACGACCTGGATCGCGAGCGCGATCCGCGACAGCTCCCCGCCCGACGCGACTTTCGCGAGCGGGCCGAGCGGCTGCTTGGGATGGCCTGCGACGCGAAACTCGACCTGCTCCACCCCGTAGCTCGCCGGGTTCGGTAGCGGCTCGAGCGCGATCTCGAGCCGGCCGCCTTCCATCGCGAGCCTTTGCATGACTTCGGTGACGCGGGATTCGAGATCGTGCGCCGCGAGCTCGCGCTTGGCGGACAGGTCTGCCGCCAGCGCTCGGTACGCGGCTTCGGCGTCGGCTGCGCGGCGGGCGAGCGCCACGGCATCCGCCGATTGCGCGAGCGTCGCGAGCCGGGCATCGGTTTCTTCCAGCAGCGCCGGCAGCGCCTCGGGCCGCACGCGGTGCTTGCGCGCGACGTCGTGGATTGCGGCGAGACGCTCTTCGATGCGCGAAAGCTCTCGCGGATCGACGTCGAGCTTCTGCCGGTAAGCGCGCAGCGCGCGCGCCGCCTCCTCGATGCCGATGCGCGCGGGGTTCAGTAGCTCGACGATCTCGACAAGGGCAGCGTCGTGCGCCGACAGCGCCCCGAGTTTCGCGATCAACGTCGCGAGGCGGGAGGTGAGTGCATCCTCGCCGTCGGCCAGCGTCTCCTCGCCGGCGATTGCGGCCTCGATCAACCCAGCGGCGTGCGCGAGCCGCGATTGCGCCTGCGTCAGGGCAGCCCACTCGTCGGCGGAAACGCCGAGCGTGGCGAGCTCGCGCCGTTGCGCCTCCAGCTTGTCGCGTTCGGCGGCGGACGCGGATGCTGCTTCGGCTGCGGCTTCGAGCTTCTCCACGGCCGCGTTCCAGGCGCGCCACGCGTCGGCCGTCGCGCGTCGGAGCGCCGTGAATCCCCCGAACGCGTCGACCAGCGTGCGCTGCACTTCGGCGAGCGTGAGCGATTGATGCGCGTGCTGGCCGTGCAGATCGACGAGCTGCTCGCCGAGATCCTTGAGCTGCGCGACCGTCGCAGGCCGGCCGTTGATCCACGCGCGGCTTTTTCCCTGGGCGTCGAGGGTGCGGCGCAACAGCACTTCGCCGTCCGAAGCGCGGAGGTCGTGCGCGGCGAGCCACGCGGCGATCCCCGGGTTTTCACCCGCCTCGAAGACCGCCGCGAGCTCCGCACGGTCGCCGCCTGCGCGCAGCTGACGGAGCTCGAACCGGTCGCCGAGCAGGAGTGCGAGCGCGTCGAGCAGGATCGACTTCCCGGCGCCGGTTTCGCCCGTCAGCACCGTGAACGCGTCGCCAAGCTCGAGGTCGAGCGCCTCGACGACGACGAAATTGCGAATGGACAGGAGCCGCAGCATGAATAAGTAGGGGCAGAGACGAATAACCAGATCCCAGATGACTTCGGTACGGCCGGCGTCACAACGGCCAGGGCCGGAGACAACTTTCCACCACGTCAGCGCATCGCTCGATGATCAGGATCAAAGAGGAATTCTCCGGCTGCGAGCTTGCCGTGGCCCGTTAACCCGAGGAAAGCTGCGCTGACCTGTTTATTGCTGAAAGTCGTCTCTGACCCTACTTATTGCTACCGGCCGCGCAGTCGCTCGGGCGTCTCGCTCCAGTGCAGCTTTTCGCGCAGCATCGCGAAATAGTCGTGGTCTTCCGGATGCAGAAAACGCGCGGCATGCTGCGCCCGCCGCACCGTGACGCGCTCGCCCTCGACGAGGCCGAAGTGCGCCTGCGCATCGCAATGTAGCGCGGCGTCGGGCCCTCGTTCGAGCGTCAGCGTGATCGTCGCCGTGTCGGCGATGGCAACCGGCCGGTGCGTCAGCGCATGCGGCGCCACCGGCACGAGCGCAAATGCCGCAATCGTGGGATCGAGAATCGGCCCGCCGGCGGACAGTGCATAGGCCGTCGATCCCGTCGGTGTGGCGACGATGATGCCGTCGGCGCGCATCGCGTAGACGAACCGCCCGTTGATCTCGACCGCGCAGTCGATCATCGTGCCGCCGCCGCCGCGATTGAGCACGACGTCATTGAGCGCGAGC